>Ga0247831_1001830_pt1 | contig 37259 bp, 31 predicted proteins | sample LaCruzMarch2015__9_FD_192406 | JGI IMG/M metagenome (GOLD analysis project Ga0247831, IMG submission 192406) | Freshwater microbial communities from meromictic Lake La Cruz, Castile-La Mancha, Spain - LaCruzMarch2015_1m | ecosystem: Environmental > Aquatic > Freshwater > Lake | place: Spain...
GAAGAGCAGGAAAAACGCAAATCTGAAATGCAAAAAGGAAGAAAAGGTAGAAGAGGAAAGAGATAATTTTAAATTTTTAAAATAATTCTAATAGGAATGTCCAAATTGGGCGTACCTATTAAAATATCAAATTTAACATATCAATTTTGTTGAGCCAATAAATAAAGCACTGCCATTTTTACTGCAACACCATTCTCAACTTGGTCAAGAATAATTGAATGATGCGAATCCGCAGCATCAGATGTTAATTCCACTCCCCTATTGATAGGGCCTGGATGCATCAAAACTATTTCTTTGTCAAGTTCATCAAGCATTTTTTTGTTGATACCGAAATACAAAGAATATTCACGCAACGAAGGAAAATACTTGATTTGTTGGCGTTCGAGCTGAATACGAAGTACGTTCGCCACATCGCACCATTGAAGGGCATTTTTCACATTATGCTCTACTTTTACACCGATTTCTCTAATATATTTTGGCAAAAGCGTATTTGGACCACATACCATTACATCAGCACCAAGTTTTTGCAAACAAAAAATATTCGATAAAGCTACCCTTGAATGAAGAATATCGCCAATGATTGCAATTTTTTTACCAGCTAAATCACCAATTTTTTCCTGCATCGAAAAGGCATCCAATAATGCTTGCGTTGGGTGTTCGTGCGTGCCATCTCCTGCATTTATTATATTTGCCTTGATATGTTTAGATAAATAATGCGGGGCTCCTGGGCTACTGTGTCGCATTACTACCATATCCACTTTCATCGCTAAAATATTATTGACAGTATCAAGTAGTGTCTCACCTTTCTTTACAGAACTACCTGATGCTGAAAAGTTTACAACATCAGCAGAAAGTCGTTTTTCCGCTAATTCAAAAGAAAGACGAGTACGAGTTGAGTTTTCAAAAAAAACATTAGCAATCGTTACATCACGCAGAGAAGGCACTTTTTTAATCGGTCGGTTGATAACGTCTTTAAATTCTTTAGTTGTTTCTAAAATCAAATTTATGTCGTTAGCTGTAAGGTCTTTTATTCCGAGTAGATGCTTTGTACTAATTGCTTGCATTGTATTTTTGAGAAAGATTTTACAAAGTTAAAAAGAATTCTCACTTGGCCGCCCGTACGGTTATGAGTTTTAGATTATTAGTTACTCATATATCAACTCCAAATTCAATATTCTACACTTAACACTTTTTTTATATCTTCCCAGAAACTTGGGTAAGATTTCACAACTACATTTGGTTCTTCGATTTTTACATCCATCAACATCGCTAAAGGGGCAAAGGCCATTGCCATGCGGTGGTCATCGTAAGTTTCTATGGTAACTGGAGATTTGTTATTGGTTACTGATTGTTGGCTCAAAATTTTGTAAATTGTATTTTTTTCAACTTCAATCAAATCTCCACCAAATTTCTTTAATTCATTTTGAAGTGCTAAAATTCGGTCAGTTTCTTTGATTTTTAGACTTTCGATACCAGTAAATGTAGCTTCAATTCCTAGAGCAGCACAAGTAACAGCCACAGTTTGAGCAAGGTCTGGGCAATTAGTGAAGTCCCAATTTAGAGTCGTTTCAGCAGGAATTTTACTTAATAAAACACCATCGCTAGTAAATACACTCATTACGCCTAAATGACTCATAATATTTACAATATCGCTATCACCTTGCAGGGAATTTTGTTTTAAACCAAGCAATTCAACTTGCGTATTTTCAAACCCTGAAAGTGCGACAATACTGTACCAATAACTCGCTCCCGACCAGTCGGATTCTATTTTATAAACTGTTGATTGATAAGTATTTGGCAATACTTTAATCGTTTTTTCTTCCCAATTAGCAACATAATTTACGCCGAAAGCTCTCATTTGTTCAAGCGTCATTTTGATGTATGGAATTGATCCTAAATCGCCGGTCAAACTGATAGTTAATCCTTGTGGTAAAGTTGGAGCAATCATCAACAAAGCCGAAACATATTGACTACTTACATCGCCACGAATCGTTACCTCACTTGTTTTTTGATCGGAAAAACTTTTAATATGCAACGGCGGATAACCTTCCCTAACAAGATATTCAATGTCTGCTCCAAGGGTACGAAGTGCATCAACCAAAATTCCGATTGGACGCTCGCACATTCGTGGAGTACCGGTCATTATTTTATTTTGATTAGTTGCCGTAAAATACGCTGTCAAAAATCGCATCGTTGTACCTGCATCAATTACATCAGCAGTTTGGTCAATTGATTGCAGCAAACGAATCATCGTTTGGGTATCGCGTGCAGTAGAAAGATTAAATAAATTTTCACTACTGTCTTTGGCTAAAGCATTGATAATTAAAGCTCGATTGCTTTCAGATTTTGAAGAAGCCAAGGCTATTTTTACGTCGAATGGGCTGGTGCTTTTACGGAGGAGTATTTTATCCATTAATTTGCTTTGGTTCGGTATTCTGTCGCAAAGATACTTATTTAATGGAATATGTAAAATTGATATTGGAGGAATGTTTACAAAATCAAAATGATTGAAAAACTCTAAGTCGATAGTTTTGGGTGATTTTTTTACTCCTGAACTGGTTTGATACTATAGTTATAAATGGCTGTGCAACAGTTAATGCCGCTGCTATTGGCCATTTATTGTTTTGAAGCGGAGAAACTCCCCATGCTACCCACTCGAAAACTAAGTACCCTAAAGGCGACAATGTTTGCAAGCCAATACCTATTTTCCGTTTGGGTCTTTTATAAATATGTGTTACTTCGTTGAGTTTTATTTCTACATACTCGTAGCGATTGGTAGTTTCGTTGAGAGCAGTTACTACAAACGAGGAGTCTTTTATTTCATAAATTTCATCTTCAAACACAAAATCATCTTTGGTTCTAAATCTCAGCAAATCGCCCACGTAAAATCGATTTCTATGGTTTGTTCGTAAGTTTTCAACAACCAAAAACCTTTCCTTGTTAAATAAAGCAAGGGCTTTGTTACGGTCTTTTTTATATAGAAGTTCTTCCACCGAATCCGCTTTTCGTTGATGAAAATCTTGAGCAAATGAGGTGGAAAAAACCATCAAAAACAGTATCAGAGCGTAGTATTTATGTTGCATTTTATTATGATTCTTTAACCGAAACACCACCCGAAACAATCAATTTCATCACTTCGGCACTTGGCATATCAAGCATTTGTACATTTTCTTTTGGCACAAGCATCAATTCTCCTGAAAAAGCATAACTGTGCGGAAAATAAACTGCAACCATATTACTAACGCCCAAACTTGTCAAATCATTTTGTGTGACGAAGCCTATTTTGTGAACACCAGCTTCTTTATTTATCAAAACTATGGCGGCTTGGGTAAATTTTCGTTTGTCGCCTACGAAAGCCGAAATCAAATCTTTGAAAGCAAAATAGAAAATACGTACCAAAGGCAAATGACCTATAGCGTTTTCGATGAGTTTTTGAATAGTTTGTGGCAAAAGTACCGAAAAAGTAAAGCCTGTAATCATCGTTCCGAGAATGACAATCAATGAGCCAAGGCCTGGAATAATAAGATCACGGCTGGGGTCTTCAGTCGGGATGCGTATTCTGATAATATTATCAACAAAATCGAAGGCCCCCAAAAGAATAAAAATTGTAAAACCAATAGGTGCAACAAATAATAATCCTCTTACAAAGTATGAAAGTAATCGACTAAGTATGGTTCTTTCTTGCATTTTCAATAATTTTAGATAAATTAGCACGTTGTAAAACATTTATAACATTTACACGTCACTAAAAGTTTTTCCAAACACAAAACAACTGTTAAATTATGAAAAAAATCATCCAACTTATTGCCATGTTTGCTCTTTCTTCGCAAATATTTGCCCAAAAACTCAATATTCCGATTCCAAATAACCCAGCAGTTAAAGTAGGAACTTTGAAAAATGGAATTAAGTTTTACATCCTAAAAAATGTTGAGCCTAAAAATCGTATGGAGTTACGCTTAGTCGTAAATGCTGGTTCAGTTCTGGAAACTGAAAGCCAACAAGGTCTTGCACACTTTCTGGAACACATGAATTTCAATGGCACAAAAGAATTCCCTAAGAATGAACTCGTCAATTTCTTACAAAAATCAGGTATGAAATTCGGTGCGGATTTGAATGCTTCAACAAGTTTTGATGAAACTATTTATCAACTTCAAGTTCCAACCGATTCGGCAAAATTGTTTGAAAGAGCTTTTCAGATTTTAGCGGATTGGTCGAACTACGCAACGCTCGACACCGCCGAAATCAACAAAGAACGAGGGATTATTTTGGAAGAAGAACGTACACGCGGCAAAAATGCACAATCACGTATTCAAGAGAAATTATTGCCTATTTTATTCAACAATTCAATTTATTCAAAACGTCTGCCAATTGGAAAAACTGATATTATTAAGACTTTCCCTGCCGAGGAAATCGTAAAATTTTATAAAGATTGGTATCGCCCTGATTTGATGGCGGTTATTGCCGTTGGAGATTTTGATGAAGCTCAAGTTGAAAACTTAATCAAAGAAAAGTTTTCGCCAATCAAATCACCCAAAAATGCTCCTAAAAGAACAGTATATAAGATTCCAGCATCGGTAGGAACAGAAACTTATCAAATTTTAGATAAGGAAATTCCGCAATCAACTTTTCAGATGTTTGGCCGTTTAGAGAGAGAAAAAACAACGACACAGGCTGATTATCGTACAGACATTGCCGAAAATCTTTTCAATCAAATGATTAGCACTCGCTTGCAGGATGCTTCTAAAAAACCAAACGCCGCATTCGTAATTGGAATCATGGGTAATAGTACATTCTTGGGTGGTTTAGATGTATTTCAAACAATCGTTTTGCCAAAAAATGCAGAAGGTATGGAAGCCGCAATTAAAGCAATAATGGATGAACAAGAGCGATTAATACGTTTTGGTTTTACGAAAGGTGAATTGGAACGTGCAAAAAAAGAATATATGGTGGGTATCGATAAGGGTTTTAAAGAAAAAGACAAAACTAAATCGGCAAATTTCGTAAATGGCTTAGTTCAAAATTATTTGCAAGGTTCGGCTTTTACAAACGCTGATTTTCGTTATGAATTTGCACAAAAACAACTCGAAGGAATCACTCTCGACGAAGTAAATGCGATCACAAAAAAGGTTGTAAAACAAGAAAATCGAGTAGGTTTAATTGTTGGCTCAGAAAAAGACAAAGAAAAACTTCCTAGCGAAGCAAAATTAAAAGAACTACTTAGTTATAAAAATCCTGACTTAAAGCCTTTAGAAGAGGAAGTTGCACTGACGCCAATCCTCGAAAAAATCCCAGAAGGAACAAAGGTAGTTTCAGAAAAGAAAATTGACGAAATTGGTGTTACTGAATTAGTGTTCGCCAATGGCGTTAAGGTTGCTTTAAAACCAACAAACTTCAAAAATGACCAAATTGTATTTTCGGCAAGTAGCAAAGGTGGGACTTCCTTATATAATGACACCGATTATTTCTCTGCCGAACTGGCTTCAACAATCATGTCTCAAGGCGGTGTAAGTAAACTATCAGATACTCAATTGGATAAAGCATTAGCAGGAAAAGTTGCTCAAGTTTATACCTATGTGGGCGAATTGACCGAAGGTTTAGGTGGAAATACAACACCAAAAGACTTAGAAACTGCCTTACAATTAATGCATGCCTACGCAACCCAACCACGCCGTGATGATGAAGTTGTAAAGAATTTCTTGAAAAATGAGAAAGAATTATTAGCAAATTCAATCAAAACCCTCACGCCCGAAAAGGTTTTTGGTGATACCGTAACCACGATTTTGTATCAAAATCACTTCCGACGTACACCAAACAAGCCAGAAGATATTGATAAAGTAAATATTGATCGTGCCGTTGAAATCTACAAAGAGCGTTTTGCAGATTTCAGTGATTTTACTTTTGTTTTTGTTGGAAATTTTGAAATTGAAAAAATTAAGCCTTTACTCGAAAAATATATTGGTGGACTGCCATCTACAAAACGCCAAGAAACATTCAAAGACTTGGGAATTAGTAAAGTAAAAGGTAAAGTTGAGAAAAACGTTTACAAAGGATTGGAAGACAAAGCCCGTGTAAGTTTACAATTCAACGGTCATTTTGGATATTCGGAAGAAGAATTGGTAAATTTAGATGCCTTAGCTGAAGTTTTAGACATCAAACTTACTGAAAAACTTCGTGAAGAAGCAGGCGGAGTCTATACGCCAAGTATTCGTTCGTCTTACGAAAAACTCCCAAAAGCTACTTATAATCTTACAATTTCGTTTGGCTGTTCACCAGCTAATGTTGACAAACTAGTCAAAATAACTTTGGATGAAATTGCTAAAATAAAAGCAAACGGCCCAGAAAAAGTTGATGTAGAAAAAGTAGTTGCCGAAGAAAAACGTGAGATTGAACTACAAGTAAAAGAAAATGGTTTCTGGAATTCATATTTACTGGACCAATATGCTGATGGCGAAGATTTGAATTACATTAATCGCTATCAAAGCCAGTTGATTGACAAAATTAGCATCGAAAGTGTAAAGAAAGCTGCCAATCAATTCTGTGCAGAAAACTTCGCCAAATTTGTGCTTTTGCCTGAGAAGAAATAAAAAGTCAAATCTATAAAATGGGGCGTTTCATTATGGAACGGTCTTTTTTTATGCTGTAAATCGAGCACTTAGCCGATTTTGACCGTTCAGTAAATTCTTTTTCCATTTACTAAAATTTGAGATGAAATTTTTTATTTTACAAAATTATCTATTTAAATTTGTACAGTATTAATTCTTTTCAAAAATCAAATACCTCTTTATGTAAAAATAATATATCATGAGAAAACTTATCCTTTTTTTCATAACAATTGCTCTTAGTGCAAATGTATATGCCCAAAGCACACTTATTACGCCTGGTAATCAAGAAAACAAAAATTCTGGACCAGACTTGATTTTAACAAGCACAGGTGTTCCAGAATTAAGAGGACAGAGGTCTGCAGGAACATTGGCCGTTCCAACAGCGACGACCAATGGCTCCAACCTTTTACAAATAAATGGTTATGGACATAATGGTTCTGGTTTCAGTCTTAGTTCACAAATAAGATTTCTTACTTCAGAAAATTGGTCTTCAACTGCAAAAGGAACTGATATCCTTTTCTCTTCTACTAAAAATGGAACAACATCTACCACCGAAAAAATGAGAATAACTGGTGATGGATATGTGGGAATTGGTACCACCTCACCATTAACCACGCTCAATGTTTCAGGTGGAAACTGGGATTTGGCTACAACCAACGGAGATTTTGCCATAGGAAATAGTACTTATAGATTAAAATTTGGGATTGCAACAGCTGGCTTAGGTGCAGGAGATGCTCGAATTTATACTACGGGCGGTACCAACCGAACAATTTTAGGAAGTAATGCCACTGATATTCTGGCTATAACACCAACAGGAGTTGGAGTTGCTACTATTACACCAAGTGGTAAACTACATATCGAACATGATGGAACAGATTTAAACCCACACATTAGAATTCACGCTACTGGTTTATATTCACGCATTAACTGGTCAACCAATACAAATGCCAATACATGGGTAGCTCAAAGTTATTTAGAAAGTGCAACTGCCGCTGATAATTACTGGCGTTTAGAGTACGGTGGAGGTTCAAGACTCTATGTAGCAGGCAATGGAAATATTGGTATTGGCACAAGTACGCCTGATAATAAATTAGATGTATTGGGTGTTATCAGAGCCAATGAGGTAATTGTAGAAACTGGCTGGGCTGATTATGTTTTCCAAGATGATTACAAACTAAAACCATTGAGTGAAGTTGAAGCATTTATTAAGGAAAATAAACATCTACCGTCTGTACCTTCAGCAGCTAAAATTCAAGATAAAGGAGCTCATGTTGCTGAATTATTGACCAAAATGATGGAAAAAATAGAAGAACTAACGCTCTATTCTATTGAACAAAAGAAAGAAATTAACGAATTGAAAAGACGCTTAGACGAAAAGAAATAAATTCACAATTAAAACATTTTTGTTATGAAATTTATAAAAATACTTCTTTGCATTTTTTCGATTTTTAGTCTCAATCATGCAAAAGCTCAAACCCTTAATTGTGATACTCCTACCTCGCCAGACTTTTTGAAAAGTATTAAATTAGATTCTGTTCGCTCGATTGCAGGATATGCAACTGCAAAAACGGTCAGAGTAGTTTTTCACATCCTCAGAAACGATGATGGAAGCAATGCTGCCGCAACGGAAGCCTATCTTGAAGCCGAATTGGTCAAAATCAGAAATGAGTATCAACCTTGGGATATTTGTTTTGCACTCATAGGTTTTGATTATATAAATAATACAACGCTAAATAGTGCAATGAATTCTAATACCTCAGCCCATACCGATGCTTTATTTCCAAATGACTGGGAAAATGCCTTAAACATTTATTGTCACAAAGAATTAAGAAATAATAACGGTACAGGACTCATTGGAACAGCTTATGCAATTCCGAGTACACATCTTTCCATTGATATTCCAGAAAATTTTAATGGTGTATTATCACACGAAATTGGTCATTGTTTAGGCTTGTATCATACTTTTGAAACTGCATTCGGAAATGAGTTGGTTAATGGTTCAAATTGTTCATCATCGGGTGATAAAATTTGTGATACACCAGCAGACCCAAATGGAACGTTTAATAACACTACCTGTGTATTTACAGGCACAACAAGAGATGCTAATAATCAACTTTATACACCATTGGTAAATAATTTAATGAGTTATTATTTTAATTGTATGACCAACTTTACGGCAGGACAAAGAACCAGAATCTATGATACGATTGCATCTAATTCGACTGTTTCAAATATGACGATGCAAACAAATACAGTTAGTATTTTTAATAAAAGTTTTACTTCTGGGAATTTTTGGGGAACAGCCCGAAATAATCTATATGTTGGAAATATTGGGGGAGCGGGTAATGTAGTGGCAACTTCATCGGCCAATGTGTATTATACAAGTCAAACCATAAGTTTAAAACCAGGATTTAGAGCAGCTCCGACAAGTGGTAGAATAAGGGTAGTTACTTATGGATGTCAATTTTAATCTTTCAAAAAAGTAAGAAAAAAACAGTTTAGGAACTCTAAACTGTTTTTTTTTATAATTATCTATCCTTCCATTTCAAGCATTTTAGCTTCCCACAAATCGTTTTTTTGCCTTAAAAAACGCACATCTGGTCATTAAACCACTCAGTAAATTTTCTTAAAATTCAGCAAAAATTGAGATACGAATTATGATTCTAAAAAAATTACTTTTATTTTTAGCAAATAATAATTCTTTTCAAAAATCAAATACCTCTTTATGTAAACATTATATATCATGAGAAAACTTATCCTTTTTTTCATAACTATTGCTATTAGTGCAAATGTATATGCCCAAAGCACACTTATTACGCCTGGTAATCAAGAGAACAAAAATTCTGGACCAGACTTGATTTTAACAAGCACAGGTGTTCCAGAATTAAGAGGACAGAGGTCTGCAGGAACATTGGCCGTTCCAACAGCGACGACCTATGGCTCCAACCTTTTACAAATAAACGGTTATGGGCATAATGGTACTAGCTTTAGCCTTGGTTCACAAATAAAATTTCTTACCTCAGAAAGCTGGTCTTCAACTGCAAAAGGATCAGATATTATTTTCTCTACTACTCAAAAAGGAACAACTTCTTTCGATGAAAAAATGCGATTGACAGGGGCTGGCTCTTTAGGAATTGGCACAAATACACCCAGCCAAAAATTAAGTATTGCTGATGGAAGCATCGTACTTCAAACAAGTACAACTGATAAGGTTTTAATTCAAAGTTCGGGAACTGCATCAGGAGGAACTATCACAATGAGTGCCTCAAATGGCAATAACTCATTGTATATTAGAGCTTCGGATGCAGTAAATAAAGCAGGTGAAATTATGTTTTATGACCCAACAACCACTCTTAAAACAATGGAACTTGACGGGGACTTCGGCGGCACAGGCAAAAGCCGAATTATTGTTGACGAGCTTCAGATTACTGGTGGTTCAGATTTGGCCGAATATTTTAAGGTGGATGCTTCCATGAAAGTTGAGGCAGGAACTGTACTATCTGTTATGTCAGATGGCAGTGCAAAACTTCAAATTGCAGAAAAAGCTTATGATTCTAAAGTTGTAGGTGTTGTAAGCGGAGCTAATGGTGTTTCTCCTGGTTTGATGCTACAACAAAAGGGAGTTGAAACTGTCGATGGAGATTATCCAATTGCAATTACCGGTAGGGTTTATGTAAAAGCTGATGCAACCAAAAATCCAATTAAAGCAGGTGATTTACTTACTACTTCTGATATGAAAGGCTATGCAATGAAAGTTAAAAGCTATAAAAAGGCTCAAGGAGCAATCATCGGCAAAGCCCTTACGGACTTATATGAAGGGACAGGTATGGTTTTAGTCTTATTAGGGGTAAAATAAAATACAATAACTCATGAAAAAGATACTAACACTCACATTTGGTTTAGCACTTTCGATGGCACATTCTCAAGATATAAAAAATGTCCAACTTGTTGAGAATGTACCCGAAAACGTCAGAATTGACGCAACATTATATAATATTGGAAAAATAGCAGCAACCAATAGAGCGGCCGCCGAAACTCAGATGACAGATAATGGCCTTCGGATGCGTACTGGCTCTAATGGGGAGAAATTGATAAATGTCGAAATCGTCTATAAAAATGATTATACAGCCACTAAAATTGAAGGAGAAATTGACAAAAACTACCTTGAAAGCCTCGGATTTAAAGTAGAAACTCTGTGGAAAAACCGAGCCAGTGTTTGGATAAATGCTAATGAAATTATGGCCTTGGGTTTAAAACTTGATAGTAAATATTTCATGTTTGCTGTAAGAAAAATTCTATTTGATAACGAAGGTCCCACCAATATGAACTCTGATAGTTATTCAGGAGTTGGTGGAAATGGCATAAGAGTAGCAATCATTGATGGCGGATTTGGCAGTCTTTCAGGTGCAGTATCGGGCGGGCATTGCCCAACACCCACTTATATGTGGAGAGCTGGCTCTGAAATAACTACGGTAGCCAGCATGAGTACAGGCGATGTAGTACATGGCACGGCTTGTGTTGAGACCGTTTTTGACCATGTGCCAAATTCAGATTTTGAGTTGTACAATGCAGGAAATGCTACTGAATTGGGTTCAGCCGTTAATCTTTGTCAATCACATGGTGTTAATGTTATTTCATTCTCAATATCATACTTTAATACAGGCTGGGCTGATGATACGGGGGCGACTTGTATTGCCGCAAATGATGCTGCTAATAGTGGAATTCTATTCTTTACCTCATGTGGAAATCGTGCTCAAACTCACTGGGAAGGCTCTTTTAGTGATTCAAACGCTAATAATTGGCATAATTGGAGTGGAACAGATGAAGGAAATACCCGTACAGCAGGTGCAGATGATAATATAGCAATATATCTTTCTTGGAATCCAGTTGCTAATTCTGACTATGATTTGTATATATACAGAGCATCTGATGATGCCTTATTAGCATCAAGTACAAACTCAGGCCTAAATTATGAAGCTGTAAGTTGGACAAACACAACTGGTGCAAGTGTATCTTTTTATATAGCGGTTCGAAAAATTGGTACATCTTCACCCACATTTGAAATTTTCAGTGCCGATAATGGAAGTACTTTTCAATATCAAGTTGCAAGTGGCTCAAATACTTCTCCTTCAAACTCAACCAATGATAATGTTTTATCAGTTGGAGCTGTACCATATACAAGTTATAGCTCAGCTGCTGGCACTTCGGGTATTATTGCCAGTTATAGCAGTCAAGGCCCCACAAACAGTGGCAATTTAGCTCCTGCCATTAGTTCACCGACTAATACTACCACATTTGCATATGGAGGAAGTTTTGGAGGAACAAGTTGTGCAACACCTAACGCAGCAGGAATGGCAGCTGCTTTCTGGTCAGGAAATACTTATCTTGACGGAACTGGAGTGAGGCAAATTCTACTCAAAAAGGCTCAAATCTATAAAGATTGGGGAACTGATGGAGATGACAATGTGTATGGTAAAGGAGGTCTGTTTTTATACGATTATGCCGCTAAAACAAGATATATGTATAGACAGGCATTGAACACAACAGGCCTAACAACCAGACCATTTTACACTTTTTCACAAGCTCAAACAAATACTCCAACTAATGGTACAGTGGTCATTTTAGGAGGCACTTATAGTGAAAATCTTGTTTTAGGCACAAGTGGTGGTTTGAGCAAAAAAATCACTTACAAAGCATTAAAACAAACAGTTTATGCTGGTCTGTAAAAACAAATGGCTGTTTGAACAAATGCTCAAACAGCCATTTGTTTAATAAAAGCTATCTTATCCTTCCATTTCAAGCATTTTAGCTTCCCACAATTCATTCTTCTGTTTTAAATCCATTTTTACGAGTTCGTAGTCGCTGTTTGTTCGCTGTAAAGAATGATTATCAGTAAAAACTGCTGGGTCGGCGAGTTTTCCTTCTAAGAGTGCCATTTGTCGCTCCAATTCAGTGATTTTTGCTTCGATTTCGGCTACCTCACGCTCCAATTTTTTAATTGTATTGGCATTCGCAATTGGCTTGTTTGAAACTGTATCCACCTTCTTTACAGGCTGCGAAACGTTTGCTGATGACTGCGAGTTACTTGTCGTTGATGGCTTATTTACTTCATACCACTCTTCAAACTCATCATAAGTACCTGGGTATTCTTTAATTTCATAATCTTCAATGTACCAAATTTTATTAGCAACTTGACTCACAAAGTGGCGGTCGTGAGATACTACTACATAGGTGCCTTCATACTGGTCAAGGGCTTGAATCAAGATATTGACGGATTGCATATCCAAGTGATTGGTAGGCTCATCGAGCAACAAAAAATTGGCTTCCGAAATCAATACTTTTGCTAAAGCAACACGAGATTTTTCTCCTCCAGAAAGTACTTTTATTTTCTTGAAAACATCCTCACCGTTAAACAAAAAGCAACCCAAAACCGAACGCAATTCAGTATCTGATTTTCCTCCATCTGCATATTTAAGTTCTTCCAGGAGCGTTTCTTCCAAGTGCAAAGATTCCATTTGATGCTGTGCAAAAAAAGAGAAATTTACATTATGCCCCAATTTTCGCTCGCCATCTACATTTTCGTCACCCGCGATGATTCTTAGTAAAGTTGATTTTCCTTTACCATTTGCACCAATTAAAGCGATTTTGTCACCTCTTTCGATAATTGCAGTGCTATTATTTAAGATAACTTTCTCGCCATAGGCTTTATTGACATTCTCTAAAGAAAATACATTTCGGCCAGGATTTACACCAAATTTAAACTTGAAATGTACGCGTGCTGAAGCATCAATTACATCATCAATCATATCCATTCTATTGAGAGCCTTCACTCTCGATTGAACTTGTCGAGCCTTGGTCGCTTTTGCTTTGAATCGCTCTATAAAACGCTCCGTTTGACGAATCTGTGATTGCTGATTTTCGTAAGCTCCTTTCTGAATTTCGCTACGAAGTGCTTTTTCTTCTACATAAAATGAGTAATTTCCTGCATAATGAACCAATTTTGCTCCAGTAACTTCAACAGTAGTATTACAAACATTATCTAAAAACTCTCTATCGTGAGAAACCACAACTACCGAGTTTTCGTAGTTCAGAATATACTTTTCAACCCACTGAATAGAAGGTAAATCCAAGTGGTTGGTAGGCTCATCGAGTAATAAAAGTGCAGGTTTTTGTAAAAGTAGCTTGGCCAACATTACACGCATTCGCCAACCTCCCGAAAATTCTTTTAGTGGTTTTGATAATTCTTCAGTTTTAAAACCCAAACCTTCCAAAATCTCCTCGGCTTTGGATTGTATCGTATAACCACCCAAATGGTCGAATTCTTCTTGCAAAAGCCCCAATCTATCAACCAATTCATCTTTATAATTGACCTCCATTTCATGCAAAACCTTGTCGATTTCGAGCTGTAAATAGTTTTCACGCTCGAATGCCTGCATTGCCACTTGCAAAATGGAGTCTTGAGTTTGGTACGACAATAAATCTTGATTCAAGAATCCGATTGAACAGTCACCCGCCTTCGAGATACTTCCCGCATCGGCTTGGTATTCCCCAACTATAAGACGCAAAAGCGTCGATTTTCCCATTCCGTTTAAACCGATTAAACCAATTTTGTCTTTTGGTTTTATTTGCAAATTTGCTCCGTCGAATATCGGTCTTCCACCAAAATAAAACGATAAATTACTGATTGTAAGCACTTTGTATGATTAATTATTAATTGTAAATTTGAATTTAGCATGATTTTTTAAATTATGCTTACTTTGTCTTGAAGTACGATTTTAAATAGAAACTGTTTATCTTAGCGATTTCGGATAAATTACACTATTCTCTAATCAATAAACCTCTTCAAAATCGGCCCATAGCTATCAACTCTCCTATCTCGTAGAAATGGCCAAGTTGTGCGGTATTTTTCAGTTAAATCCAAGTCAATTTCCTGCACATGAGTTTCTTCTTTGTCATGAGAAGCCAAATAAAGCAAACTTCCGAAAGGATTTGCAACGAAACTTCCTCCCCAAAACTGTTGGTCTGCTTCACGTCCTACCCTGTTTACCGAAACCACGTGCAAGCCATTTGCCACTGCGTGACTACGTTGAATTGTCTGCCAAGCGTTGTATTGCTCGGCATTCATAGTCATATCAAGCTCGTTGGAATCCCAACCAATGGCAGTTGGATAAAACAAAATCTCTGCACCCATCAGAGCAGTAATTCTTGCCGCCTCTGGATACCATTGATCCCAACAGATAAGTACTCCGAGTTTTCCGTATTTTGTTTCAAAAACTTTATATCCTATATCATCAGCCGAAGCATCGCCTGGAGTAAAATAAAATTTTTCGTAATAACCTGGGTCGTCAGGAATGTGCATTTTGCGGTATTTTCCCAAATATTTTCCGTCCGAGTCCATTACGGCGGTTGTATTGTGGTAAAGTCCAGCGACACGCTTTTCAAATAATGAAGCAATGATAACGACATTATATTCTTTGGCAACGGTCGATAATAAATCAGTCGTTGGGCCGGGCATAGCTTCTGCTAAATTGAAATTAGCGTGGTCTTCTACATCACAAAAATAAAGCGATGTAAACAACTCTTGTAAACAAACTATATTTGCTCCTTGGGAAGCAGCATCTTTGATTCCTTTGATTGCTTTTTGGGTATTTTCAACAACATCAGCCGAGCATGACATCTGCACTAAACCGATTTTTACTTTAGGCATAATTCTCTATTTTTTCGCAAAGATACTTTCTTTAATTAAGAATTGAGAATTAAGAATGTAGAATTGAGTATTTTTCTAAAAAAAGCATTTTAGGGATAAGCCTAAAAAATAGCTATCTTTGTAAATTATTTCATTTTTTAACAGAATAAATAAGGATTTAGATTGATTTGATAGTTTAAACGTGAACTGTCATTCTTGATTGCTTCGGCGAACTATTCTAAATTCTTAATACTTAATTGTGCTTTAGCACCAATCTATGTCATTTGAATCATTAAATTTAATTGAGCCAATTAAGCTCGCACTTGCTGCCGAAGGTTACACCACTCCAACACCCATCCAACAACAAGCAATACCAATAGTTTTAGAAGGAAAAGATTTATTGGGCGTAGCCCAAACTGGCACTGGAAAAACAGCCGCTTTTTCTATTCCAATCATACAGAAACTTTATCAGAATAGAGATTTAAACCGTAAAGGTCGTAGAAAAATAAAGGCACTAATCGTAACTCCAACTCGTGAACTCGCCATTCAAATTAATGAAAGTATTGCTGCTTACGGAGCATATACCGACCTCCGTCACACTGTAATTTTTGGTGGTGTAAAACAAGGGCGTCAAACTGATGAATTGCACAATGGCGTTGATATTTTAGTAGCAACTCCGGGTCGCTTACTTGACTTAATCACGCAAGGCTTTATTACATTAAACGCCATAGAAATTTTTGTTTTGGATGAAGCCGACCGTATGCTCGATATGGGATTTGTGCATGATGTGAAGCGTTTGATTACGCTTTTGCCAAAGCAACGCCAATCGTTGTTTTTCTCGGCTACAATGCCCGACGAAATTGTAAAATTGGCTTCGACAATTTTACATAATCCATCCTCAGTGAGTGTAACCCCTGTTTCTTCAACAGCTGATACAATTAACCAATTTTTGTATTATGTTGATAAAAAAGACAAGAATGCTTTACTTTTAGATATTCTGAAAGACCAAAAAATCGAAACAGCATTGGTTTTTACACGTACAAAACATGGTGCTGATAAGGTTGTTAAAGTCCTCTTGGCAAAAGGAATTAAAGCCGAAGCTATACACGGAAACAAGGCTCAAAATGCTCGGCAACGTGCTTTGACTAACTTTAAATCTAAAGAAACCAGAGTTTTGGTAGCGACAGATATTGCTGCTCGTGGCATTGATGTTGATGATTTGGCTCATGTAATCAACTTCGAAATGCCAAATATTCCTGAAACTTATGTTCACCGAATCGGACGAACAGGTCGTGCAGGAGCAAACGGTACTGCATTATCGTTTTGTGAAGATGAAGAATTGACTTATTTGAAAGATATTCAACGCTTAATTGGCAAGAAAATACCTGTCATCAACGAACATCCTTATGCTATCCAACCTGACTATAGTGTTGGGCCTCCAGTAGTACAAAAGCCACAAGGTCGTGGAGGTGCAAGACCGAATAATTCTTCGCAAAGACCAAACACAAATACCAGAACGGCACCAAAACCTAATGGCGGAGTAGATGCCGTACACAGCACTAGCAAACCAAAAAAGAAATGGTTCGGAAATAATGGAGGAAAAGCATAATTTTTTTACATTTACGAGCGTAAACTTTATCTTTACAGTCGTATGAAAAAATTTATTCTTTATCTATCTATTGCAACGTTTGTTTTTTCCTGCAATTCAGAAACAAAACAAGAAACTACCCAACCCGAATCTCTTGGAAATACAATTTGGGTAAATGCCAAATACTTAGAAACACTTGAACGAACAAAATCACCGCTAAAAGCAAAGCCTTTTGCAGATACAGTAATGATAAACTTCGATAACAAAGCCGATACCGCAAGTATTGTTTGGAATTTCCACGAGGGTTCGTCGTATGCTATAAAAAAAGGAAAGAAAATTTTATTTTTTAATGCTTATGAAACAAAACCAAAACCAGAGTTTGAAGCAACTTTAAACAATGAAGTTTTGAAAATCGGAAATAGCTTTTTCAAAAAAGTAGATACCACAGGTTTTATAGAAAAGAAATATTGGATAGGAAAATATTCAACTACAAAAGGAAACATCGAACTAAAATATGATGGCAAAATTTTTGGAGTAGATTCGCTCGTAACTTATTATGTTTGGAACGATTATATAACTACTCAAACCGATATTGATTTGATAGATTTTTACGCAAACTCCAATAAATCAACCACTTACGGCTATAAATTTGCAGGAAATGAAATTATTTTCTACGAATTTACTTGGAGTGAAGAAGGCTTAATTGGTAAATCAGGAAAAGAGATTTTTAGGTGGAATAAACTATAAATTTCAATATTAAGAAAGCCTTCGCTAAAATAGAAGGCTTTCTTTTTTTAAAACGAATTCAATTTCTTTCTGATTCGCCACCAAACAAAGAAAGATCTCACACAAAGAATCAAAACTACTGGAATTAAAGCATAATTGATTTCTTGCGGCAAGAAATTCCAAGCCGCCAAGAAAAATAATAAAATGATACCATAAGCTAAGAAATGTTTTGAAAGCCAAGCTCTTTCGGGCGGCGATCCGATTTTTTCTTTTTTAAGTAATAAAGCAATCGGAAATAAAAGTGGGTAGGTCCAAATAATGTTTAGGTTATTTTCGGTTACTCCATGATCAGTAAAGAACCAAAGTAAGAAAATAAACCAACCAAAAATACCTGCTATTATAAAAAGAATTTTATCGAAAAGGAAGCTCCTACTTTCCTTTATAAATTGATAGCCCGTGAAGAATAATACAACTAAAAACAAGGTCCAAAACAAAATAATTGGTGTAATTAGCTCTTTTTCTTTATCAGAAACTGCCAACATATCACGGTTGATAAGTTGTTTTGATAAAACCAATGGCTGCCATTTTCCATCACGATTGATTTTTGCGGCACCAAAGCCATCCATCAAATTATCGGGTAAAAACATAGCTCCATTTGCACCAGTAATTTCATCAGAAGGTTCTCCGATGGCTAAATCCATTCCAAAATCTGCCCAAAGCTTTTCGTTTTTACGAGCATATAAATCAATCCATTGGCGATATGAGCTATCGGCATGCAAAGTTTTACTTAACTGCAAACTATCTTTACATACTCTCCTCAAAACATCTCTTAAGCGAGTTGAACAATTATCATAAAAGAATTTATAAGCATATTCTCGGTTTTGTGGAAGATAATTGTTTTGCAAGAAATCAAAAACGCCTTGTTTTTGGGCTTGCGAAAGATTCAAAACCTGTTCAATAACTGCACGGTTTTCTTGACTCCAACCAGCCATATCATTCTCAAAATAATTTCCACTTATTTGATAAGGAAGCGTTCCACGCAAAAATTTAATATAAAAACCTTTTGTACGAAAATCAAAAGCACCGTAGTTGAAGTTAAAATCGAGCCCTTGGCGTTGGTCACGGATTCGGATGGCACTATGACCGAAAGTAGAATACAACTCAGCTCCTGGCGAAACCGTCAACAAGCTAATTGTAGTTTCTGGCGAAAGGGTTTGTGCATTAGAAACCGAAGCAACTAAAGCAATAAAAACTAAGAAGAAATATTTTTTCATACAGAAGAATGATTTTCTGCAAATATAAAATAAGATTTGGTAGGATTAAAAGATTGACAGGATTTAGTAGAAAAACAATTAAATCTTCAGTCGGTAGTCTTGAGTTGGTATTTTTGATTGCCAACTGAAAATTGCAAACTGAAGACTAAAAAATCAATAACGGTCAACTTTTAAAGAAGAAAGTCCACTATCAACATTCAAATATATTTTTTTTGTGGCTTTATCGAAACCTTTTGTTTGCCAAACTCCATCCTTTATTTTCTCGAAGTTATCAAAATCTTTTGCGTTTAATGCACCGTCCATCTTGATTTCACAACCTACGCTTTCGGGTATTTTGATTTTTACGCTTGCCACACCTGAGTTAATATCTACATCTACTTTATCTTGTTTACCTCCCAATTTTATATCAATCGATGCCGCACCTGTTTCAATATCAAGTTTTTTAACCTTATAATTCGTAAAATCAAAATCCAATTCTCCAGCACCAATTCCCATATCAATATTCCAAACTGGTGCTGTGCTTAGTTTTAACAATACATCATTATTAATGTTATTATCCTCCCCAAAATTAAAATCTTTAGCTTTTTTATCCTTCATCGAAAAGTTAATTACTTTTCTTCCATCAATCGTTTCCTCCTCCAAAGTATAGCCATTTTTGAAATTTAGCAAAGTTGTAGCCTCAAAAAGTCGGTTTGGTGATTCTTCCAAATCAAATTCGGCTATTCCACCACCAAGTTTTAAAGTTGCTTCTTTTACTTCAGGTGTCATTTCTACAGCAAAATATTGCTTATTTCTATCACCTTTAGTTGTATCCGAGTTTGATGAATAATCATCTTCTTCATCATCAAAATCATCAATATCTATATTGATTCCATCACTGATTTCATCTTTTATATCTTTTACACCATCATCCACACACGTAAAGATTCCGAGTGGAATAGCAAATGCAATTAGTAGTGCAGAAGTAGCATTATATATGCTCTTTTTCTGGCTAAAAAATGCGGCTACACCAGCTAAAATCAACATAATTGGCCAAAATTGAGCAATTTTGCGGAATGACAAATTTAACTCAAACCAATCAAGGTTTGTACCGAGAAACAAGAAGCCCAACACGATAAGTATTGCTCCCCAGAAAATATTACTTTTACGTTCCATGTTTTTATTTTGATTAAAAAAATTGTGATTTGAAGTAAAAAATCCTGCAAGTTGTTTGAAATCTTACAGGATTTGTAAAATTATTTTACAAATTTGAAGAACTATCGTTATTCGTAAAATTGGTAAAATTATCGTCTTTTCTGTCTTTAACTATAAGCCAAACACCAATTCCAATCAAAATAAGAGGCCACATTTGACCGATGTAACGAAATAAGTTAATATGAAAAAATGTCTTGAACGAAAAGATAATACCTAATATAATAAGTACTGCCCCACCTACTAAATTGTTTTTTTGATTGTGACTGCTCATAAAAGTAAAATTTGAAGTTTGAGAAATATCATTATTTGTTGAACTGGACGCTGGAGAGTCTCCTAATCCAGTAAAACCATAATCATATTTTATGGGTAAGACTACCCATAAGATGAAATAGGCAATGAATGCAGGTACTGGAGTAAAAAATAATAATACAAAAACTACTCGAATTAGAGTAATATCGATATTAAAATATTCGGCTAAACCTTGCGAAACTCCACCGAGCACCGCCTGACGGTTTTTGATTCTATATAGCGGATTGCCGCCCAATTTCTTTTCCATATCCCTAAATATATTGTTTTATTTAGTTTTTTTTAAGGAAGCCTTCTCTCTAAGATGAGACTTCCTTTGAGGTTGTTAGTTTGCAGGTGTGTAATTAATAGTTGTTATTTGAACAGACTCTTTGGTTGGCATCACTATCCAGAGGACTATGTAAGGGATAATTGCAGGAATTGGAGTAAAGAATGCTCCTACCATTAGTACGCGTACGAGTGTAACATCAAGATTTAAATACTCAGCTAAACCGGCCGCTACACCACCAATCATTTTATTTGATTTAATTCTTATTAGCGGGGTACCGCTCATTCGCTTTTCCATTGTTTTAATATTGTTTATGTATTTTGTTTTTCTTTAAAATCAACCCTCGTTTGGGTGATTGATGAAACAAAGATATAGGCGAAAGACGGTACTGTGTAATGCAAACTACATGAATGGAAAAAATTAATGTCAAAGGGGTTTATTTGAGGAAGGTTTTGGAAAAGTTGTTACAAATGGTTGCAGATAGTTGTTTTCGTTGTAGATTGTTTGCCGTAGAAACTGTTGGTTTTTTCCGATTCAATAATTTGTAACAATATGAAACAAATAAATTTTTTAATCAACTTCAATCATTTCAAGTATATCTCTCAATTCATCATAATCTTTATAACCTGGTCGAATCTCATTACTTCCTTTCAATGCGATGCCTTTGATTGGCATTTCATCAAGAAGTTTGTTTACATTATCGGCTGTAATTCCAAAATCTAAAACTATTGAATAATTGAATAAGTATTCTTTAAGTGTAAAACGAGCAAAATCTGAGAAATCTCCTCCACGGACCAAAAAGAATTCTACAAATTGTGAATATCGCTCTAAATAATTTTCGAAATGTGGACTCTCAAATTCAAGTTTTAAGATAATTGGTTTCCCCAAATCCACAATTTGTGGTAAAAGTCCAGCTTCCGAAATTTGAACAGAATCTATTTCGTACGCCTCAACCAAAGCCTTTACTTCCTCATAATCAGCACTTTGAGTTTCGCCAACTATTTTTACACCTGCCACCCAAGATTTTATTTCTTTCATTTTTTCGGGCGAAACATAATCGACCGAACTTTTATCCATCACAAAACCAATCATTTCGACGCCCATACCAGCACAATAACGTGCATCCGACAAATTAGTTACGTTGCTTACTTTTACCAGTGTTTTTAATGACATTATCTTTTTGATTTACGATTTTATGAACTTCGAATACGCTAAATTATGAATTAAAGCCGAAGTCGATAACTGAGCGAAGCCGAAGTTCCGACTGAAGTTTCCATTAAATTCTCATTCTTGGGCTCAAAATTACCCCAGAACTATTCATAATCAAATTCTGTTGATTAATTTTGCAAGATAAACAATTCTTCATTCTTAAATCTAATTGTGCGAAAGCATAAAAACGGTTGGCATTGAACCAACGCAGTAAACAAAATGAGCAAACACGGAAGAATTTTAGTCGCCATGAGTGGCGGTATAGACAGTTCGTTGGCAGCAGTTATGCTCCACGAAGAAGGCTACGAAGTAATAGGTATGACCATGAAAACATGGGATTATGCTTCATCAGGCAGTAGTAAAAAAGAAACAGGATGTTGCAGCCTCGACTCAATTAACGACGCACGAAACATTGCCGTGAATTTAGGTTTCCCACATTATATATTGGATATTCGTGAAGAATTTGGCGATTATGTTATCGACCACTTTACTGGTGAATATTTAGAAGGCCGCACACCAAACCCGTGTGTATTGTGTAATACGCACATCAAATGGGACTCATTGCTTCGCCGTGCCGACAAACTTGACTGTGAATTAATCGCCACAGGACACTATGCAAATGTGCGTGAGGTCGGCTCTTCGAAAGAAAACTCTAGATTTGTAATCTCGAAAGGAATTGATACTTGGAAAGACCAAAGCTACGTTCTATGGGGAGTTTCGCAGGAAAGTTTGGCACGTACAAAATTACCTTTGGGAAATTTGAAAAAATCAGAAATTCGAGAAATGGCAACCCAAAAAGAATTCTATGATTTGGTAAACAAAAAAGAATCTTACGAAATATGCTTCGTGCCTGACAATGATTACCGAGGTTTCTTAAAACGTCGAGTTGAAGGTTTAGAAGAAAGAGTAAAAGGTGGAAATTTTGTTTTGGAAGATGGGAAAGTAGTAGGCAAGCACGAAGGTTATCCTTTTTATACGATTGGACAAAGGAAAGGATTAGGAATTGCTTTCGGAACGCCAATGTTTGTTACCGAAATCAGGAAAGACACCAATGAGGTTGTTTTGGGTCACGAAAAATCTTTGGATAAAGATGGCATGATGGTTGGCAAAATCGTTATGCAAAAATATGCAAATTTGAATGGTTTAAGTTTGGAAACAAATACCAAAATCAGATACAAACACGAAGGTTCACCAGCTACAATTACCCAAGACGGAGATAAAATGAAAGTAATTTTCAAGGAACCCGTCAGCGGAATTGCCCCTGGTCAAGCAGCGGTTTTTTATGAAGGCGATGATGTTGTTGGTGGAGGTTGGATATTAAAAAGTTTTAATCAAAACTCCGTTTTTGAGCAAGCACAGAACTAAACTTTAAAAAAAACTCCAATTTTACTCAAATAATTCACGAGAAGGCTACTTAATATCAAAATATTAAGTAGCTTTTCTTTTTTAATAAAAGATTTCGATTTTTATTTCGTTATTTAAATAAAGAAAACTCTACCATAATCTTATGAAAATTTTCATACTCGGTTTACTTATATTAACCTCCTACACAACGTTCGCACAAAACCAATACTTTGTACTTTTCAAAGACAAAGCAAATTCGCCTTACTCAGTTTCTCGGCCAAAAGAGTTTCTTTCTGACCGCTCTATTAAACGTCGAACGAACCAAAAAATATCAATTACTGAGCGTGACTTCCCTCCTAACCCAAGCTATTTGTCCGAAATATCCAAAACTGGGGCAAAAGTATTATACAAATCTCGTTGGATAAACGGTGCTTTGATTCAGACCGATGCGGCTACTTTGACAAAGATTCTTAATCTTACGTTTGTACGTGGCTTAGAAGGAAAAGGAGATATTAGAAATGCACGTTTGAATGAGCAAGGTCAGACCATAAATAAAAAAGACAAATTTGGAAACGAAGGTATTTTAGATAATGGTCTTTCGCAAACTCAACTTGCGATGCTTGGTGCAGATAAAATGCACACAAAAGGCTTTCATGGCGAAGGAATGTTGATTGGTGTTTTAGATTCTGGATTTTTGAATGCCAATAAATTAACTTTTTTTAATGATTTATTCAATAATAAGAGAGTTATTGGCACTTGGGATTTTGTAAATAATGAGTCAAACGTTTATAATGATCACAATCACGGAACAAATGTTTTGTCTTGCATGGCGGCTTTTGAAAATAGTCGAATCGTAGGAACAGCCTATAAAGCAAGTTATTTGTTATTAACCACCGAAGACGTAGCCTCAGAAACAAAACGAGAAGAAGCCAATTGGCTTTTCGGTGCGGAAATGGCTGATAGTGTGGGTGTTGACGTAATTAACACCTCGCTAGGTTATACCGAATTTGACAATCCTATTCAAAATTATAAATACACCGATATGAACGGTGACCGTGCATTAGCCACTCGTGCAGCCGACTGGGCTGCCCAAGCAGGGATTCTGGTAGTCGCTTCGGCAGGTAATGATGGAAGTGGAAGTTGGAAATATATAGGGACACCCGCCGATGCTGATTCTATTATTGCCGTTGGTGCAGTGAGTAGTTCACAAAATATTGCATCCTTTAGTTCTTATGGCCCATCGGTTGATGGAAGAGTTAAACCAGAGTTATCGGCTCAAGGATCAAATACTACAATTGGCAATACCAATGGAACTGTCGGATTAAGTAGTGGAACTTCATTTTCATCGCCTTTGATGGCTGGTTTTGCAGCGAGTTTTTGGCAAGCATTTCCGAATTTAACCAACATGCAGGTCAGAGAATATTTGATTCGTTCGGCAAATCAATACACAAATCCCGACAATCGTGTAGGCTACGGAATACCAAATTTCGATAAGGCTTATGAATTGGCAGAATTAGAGGCTCTTATATATGAATTGAAAAAATCAGGTCAAGAAGTAATAGTTTTCCCAAACCCAATCAATGATGGTTCTAGTACGAAGGTTTGGGTTTTGAAAAATGATGCAGGTACAAACTTTGAATACTCGATAACTGATTTAACAGGAAAAATACTTTGGAACTTGAGTACAAAAGAAAGTAAAATCACACTTCCAGCAATCAATGATTTACCACTTTCAAATGTAATTTTGAAAGTTACAGCAGAAAACCTAAAGTATTCGACTAAAATAATCAGATAAATTCTACAAAGAGCTTTAAGGTTTTAAAACTTCTTTTAATTCAAAACCTTCTAGTTTTCTTATTATATTTTCCTCACCATTCTCATAATCGACTCAGAATCATTGTGTTCGGCGATTTTTTCGAGTGAAACCCATGACAAATCGTTCGATTCTTCTGTTATGATTAATTGCTCGTTCATATCGCCTTCAATCAAAAAACGAATATCGTAATGATAATGTGCAGGAATACCTTTCCTTTCTGGTATCAGATGTACGTCAACATCATATACTTCTCCATCAACAACTTTTAAATTTTTGAGTCCAGTTTCTTCATTGGCTTCCTTCAAAGCTACATTCAAAAGATCTGGTTCGCCATCGCAATGGCCTCCAGGCTGAAACCACCGATTTAGTTTCCGGTGGTGCGTCATCAAAACGTGGGTTCGAGCATCATTTATTATCCAAGCCGAACCAGTTACGTGTCCAATTAATAGTTCACGATTAAAACAATCTTCATTCGTTTTCACAAATTCAATCGTTTCATTTTTCATTTTCAATTCGTTTTCATCAATCGGCGAATGCTTTTCGAGCAAATCAAGTAATATCTTTCGGTGCATTTTTGGAGTTTTATACGTAGATTTGTGCGAATTTAGTTCATCAAATCAACAAAATCATTCTAACTAATGAAAAAAATTGTCCTATTAGCACTAAGTTGCTTATTATCAAGTACCTCAATTTTTGCACAAATCACCCCAGCTCCAAGTCCAGGGGCAGCTATTTCGCAAGTGGTTGGTGTAACCAAAATCTCAATTGATTATTCTCGCCCATCATTAAAAGGTCGTGAGATATTCGGCAAATTAATTCCATTCGATAAAGTATATCGTACAGGTGCGAATAGTTCAACTAAAATCGAAATAACTGGCGACATTACTGTTCAAGGCCAAGTGTTAAAAGCTGGAAAATACTCAATCATGTCAATTCCAACTCAAACAAACTGGACAATTATCTTCAGTAGAAAACTTGATGTAACGGAACAAAATTATTCGGCATCTGACGATGTTTTGCGTGTTACAGCTCGCCCACAAGATATTTCATCAGTAGAAACGCTAACTTTCGATTTTTCGGATGTAAAAGATGATGCAGCTACATTAAGTTTTTCTTGGGAAAAAACTAAGGTTTCATTAGCAATTGGTGTTGACAATGTTGCTTCTATCGAAAATGCAGTTGCACAAAAAAACAACGAGGCTGCAAATACTTTCCAGCAAGCAGCTGATTATATGTTGCAAAAAGGCTTGGATTTAAACAAAGCATTAGGTTTAGTTGACAAATCTTTGGCTTTACGTGAAAACTTCCGTAACAACTGGATTAAAGCACAAATATTAGATAAACTTGGTAAATCATCGGATGCCCTTGGTTCTGCCTTAAAAGCTCAAGTTCTTGGTGCTGGTGATGCTTCCTACTCATTCTATAAGGATGGTATCGAAAAAGGCATCAACGAAATAAAAGCAAAAATCCCTGTTGCTACTCCAGTAGTAGAAACTCCCAAGAAAAAGAAAAGCTAATGCCTCGACTACGCTCGGCAACCAGTCTATCATAGTTTCAGTTTACTTTGCAATTTATTCGCCGGTTTCGGCTTCGCTCAACCTCCGAATAAATTATAATTTGTGGCACAACTTTTCAGTTGTGCCACAAATGTTTTTAGACGTCTTGAAAACAAATCCATCAATATTATTGATAAAAATTCGTTAGATTTAAAAAATAATTATCTCCATGCGAAAACATTTTTTCTTAATTTTATTTCTAATAAATTTTGTTGCTTTCAGTCAAGAAAAAAACCTAAGGTTTGAAGATTATATCTATGAGTCAAATATAAAAACAGTACTTCTGTATCCATTATTAGGCGAAGCTCATGATGCGGCTCGTACACTCAACCCTCCTGTACTTTCACTTCAAAATTCAAAAAATCTATGGCTCGAATTTGATGATTTGAATGCCAATTACGAGCAATATCACGTAAAGATCTTACATTGTACCTACGATTGGAAGCAATCAGTACTATCAGAAATCGAATATATGCCCGAATATAACGATCTGATTATCAACGACTATCAGGTTTCTCGTACAACGAAAGTACCTTATTATCATTATAAAATTGAAATCCCAAAAGTTTTACTTTCGGGAAATTATCTGCTAGTGGCGTGGCGTGGGCGTCGAAAAGAAGACATAATTTTTAGCAAACGTTTCATGGTTTACGAACCACAAGTTGGAGCATTCGGCACAGTTCGCCAAGCACAAGCACCATCAAAATATAAGACACATCAACAAGTAGATTTTGAAGTAAATTATGGCGGATATAGACTGATGTCACCGCGAGATGAACTGAAAATAATCATTCGTCAAAATTTTCGTTGGGATAAAACCGTTCGAAATCTGAAAGCTTTTAGTGTTAATGAAGGAATGTCGAAACTTGAATTTCGTTTTTTTGATGATGAAAATGTATTTCCAGCAGGCAATGAATTTCGTTTTTTTGATACCCGAAGCACTAATTACAACGGTCAATATATAGCCAAAACCAAACGAGGCAAAGAAGATGAAATGTGGGTTACTCCCCAAAACAATCGCAGCGAAACTACCTATATCGAATCGAATGATTTTGATGGAAACTATGTCGTAGATAATCGAGAAGGAAGTGATGGTTCGGTTGATGCCGATTATATTTACATGACTTTTGGGCTAAAAACCCATGAATTGGAAGATGCCAACGAAAAAGTTTATGTCAACGGAAGTTTTAATGATTGGCGACTCGATAAAACCAACGAAATGCTTTATGATAATAATTTTGGAGGATATACAGCCACGATTCGACTAAAACAAGGGGTTTATAACTACGATTTTACAACTCAAAAACCTAATAAAACCACCGATGAGGTTTATTTTGAAGGTGATTTTGGCGAAACTGAGAATTCTTACGAAATCTTTATTTATCATCGCCCTGTTACGGCTCGTGCAGAAAAATTAGTCGGCTATCACACCATATATTTCAATAAAAGAAGATAATTTGACGCTCGAAAGTTCACCTCATTCATTTAAAGAAATTAAATCATGAAAACAGCCCTCATCGTTGGTGCAACTGGCCTAATTGGGAAACACCTAACTCAAAAGCTATTAGCAAATAATTATTACGAAAAAGTCAGTATAATAGTCAGGAAACCGCTCAATATTAATCATCCAAAACTAGAACAAATCATAATGGATTTTGACAATTTGGATGCTTCTAAAATTTTGGCCGAAGATATTTTTTGTTGCCTCGGAACTACTATGAAGCAGTCTGGCTCGAAAGATGCTTTTTATAAAGTTGATTTCACGTATCCACTCAATTTTGCCAAAGCAGGACTCGCAAACGGAGCAAAACAATTTTTGTTTGTATCATCAATGGGAGCCGACGAAAAATCGATGGTTTATTATAGCCGAGTAAAAGGCGAAATAGAAATAGCATTGAGCGATTTACATTATCCAACACTGCTCATCTTTCGCCCTTCAATGCTGGAGGGTGAACGTGAAAACCCACGAATGGGTGAGAAAATCGGAAATGCAGTTATGAATTTCTTTGCACCACTTATTCCTGATAAATATAAGGTAATTATGGGTGAAAAAGTAGCCCAAGCTATGCTCGAATTGGCACAAAAAAACATCAAAAACAAAGATATTTTTGAGTCGGATAGTTTACAAAAATTTTAATTTTTCTACAACTTATCAACTAAACTGGAGCCAAGCAAATACACGATTGGCTCTACCTAATTAATGCTTTTTGAAGATACTTTTAAAACAATCAGAACTCCTGCCGAAGGAATATTTAAAGATAGAGGAAGTAAGTTTTTGGCTTACGCCTATCCTATCGTGCACGAAAACGAGGTAAAACCTTTGGTTGAAAATCTTAAAAAAGAGCATTTTAAGGCGGTGCATCATTGCTACGCCTATCGTTTGGGACTCGACCGAAGTAATTTCAGAGTCAATGATGATGGCGAACCTTCAGGAACGGCTGGCAAACCAATTTTAAATACTTTGCTTTCGCAAGAAGTAACAAACATTTTGGTAGTTGTTGTAAGATATTTTGGAGGAACACTTTTGGGTGTACCCGGTTTGATAAATGCCTATATATCTGCAACAATTGAGGCATTGGCAGTGGCCGATATCGTCGAAAAGACCGTTAATGATGTTTATAATGTAAGTTTTGAGTTTGTGCAAATGAATGCCGTAAGGAAGGTTGTGAAGGAATTTAGCTTAAAAATAAGAAACCAAACCTATGATAATCAATGCACAATGGAACTCGAATTTAGAAAAACACTGACCAACCAAGTTATCGGAAAATTTGAAAAAATTGATGGGATTGTGGTTGAGTATTTGATGACGGTTTAGCGGGAAGTACGATAAAAATAAAATTTATATGGACTAAAACAACTAACAACCGACTTAGATTTTCAAAAAGTGGAGGCATTGACTAAAAATGAACATCTACAATTCTATAAGCATTTGTATAATTTTGAGCAGTAGGAATTCTAAATCCCAAACATCGGCAAGCCGTGTCCGTTAAAACCCAAAACAAAAAATGAAAGCCATCACGAAAATCCTCTTAGTTTCAGTAATATCATTAATTGCTTTTAGCTCTTTTGCACAAAATAAAGTAAAATTCAAACCCAAAGAGATTTACAAAACCAGCAGTTTGGTCATTACTCAAATTTCTGAAAATGCGTTTAAGCATGTTTCCTTCCTGCAAACCAATGATTTTGGCTATGTTCCATGCAATGGTTTATTCGTGAGAAATAATAATGAAATCATTGTTTTTGATACACCAACCAACGATAAAAGTGCCGAAGAACTAATAAAATGGGTAAGAGAAACACTTCGTTGCAAAATCAATGCAGTGATTCCTACGCACTTCCATGACGATTGTTTGGGCGGTTTGAAGGCTTTCCATGACAATAATATTCCTTCTTTTGCAAATTACGAAACAATCGAACTTGCAAAAGAGAATAATTTCACCGTTCCGCAAAATGGTTTCAAGAATTTACTTGAATTAAAAGTGGGTAAAGAAAAGATAACAACAAGGTTTTTTGGCGAAGGACATACCAAGGATAATGTTGTTGGCTATTTTCCAAGCGAAAATGTAATGTTTGGTGGTTGTTTGGTCAAAGAACTAGACGCAAGCAAAGGTTATTTAGGTGATGCAAATCTTGCAGAATGGTCAAATACAGTCGAAAAAGTCAAAAAAGCCTACCCAAAGGCAAAAATTGTGGTTCCAGGTCACGGCGAATATGGCAATCAAAAATTACTAGACTATACAATCAAATTATTCAAAGTTCAATAAAACACTTTCTAAATGAAAAATTTCTTATCGTTCCAAAAAGCATAAAATAGATATTTTCATGATTGACTTTAGGAATCTGAGCCTTTTGAACCTAGATTCTTATCCACACAAATACTTTCCTTGTCTCATTTCAATTCAAAAAAGAAAATTTTTGTTAAATTGCTTACTCAATCAACCCCATTTAAGCAATTTTACCAATGACCACAAAATCAATCTTCAGATTTTCATTATTGTCGGTTTTCAGTGCAATCACTTTTGCAGCAAAATCTCAAAACTGGGAAGTAATGACTCCGACAAATACCTGCACCAATCGCCATGAAAATACCATGGCAGCCGTTGGCAATAAATTAGTATTATTGGGTGGTCGTGGCATAAAACCCACCGAAATTTATGACATCAAGACCCAAACTTGGACAAAATCAGTTGAAACGCCAATCGAAATACATCATTTGCAAGCCGTAACATACAATGGTGAAGTTTATGTAATGATGGCTATGACCGGCAAATATCCCCACGAAACTCCAATTCCAAATATCTACATTTATAATCTTGAAAAAGGCGAATGGCGAGTTGGCCCTGAAATTCCGAAAGACAGATTACGTGGCTCTGCTGGTTGTGTGGTTTATAAAAACAAAATTTATACAGTCTGCGGAATCTTAGATGGGCATTGGGACGGCCACGTGGCATGGCTCGACGAATACGACCCAAAAACCAATACTTGGGTAAAACTGGCCGACGCCCCTCACCTACGTGACCACGTAAGTGTAGCAATTGTAAATAACAAAATTTATGTTGCAGGTGGCCGACGTTCAACGGCTCGTATCAACCAAGTACTTAATTTGACCGAGGCGGCAATTGATGTCTATGATTTAAAACAAAAAACATGGCAAACACTTCCTAACGCTTTGAATTTACCAACCCAACGTGCAGGAAATTCTTCAGTTGCTTTTGGCGATAAACTTTTGGTTATTGGTGGCGAAAGTGCTACTCAAGTACCTGCTCACAGTGAAGTAGAAGCTTTTGACACAAAAAAAATGAAGTGGGTGCCTTTTCCAAGTTTAAAACAAGGGAGACACGGTACCGGAGCATCGATCGTAGGAGGAAAAGTTTATTCGGTAGCAGGTTCGGCTAATCGTGGTGGTGGTCCAGAAATCAATGAAATGGAAGTTCTGAAATAATAAATTCAACGAAATAAGCGATAATTGAAACAATATTGACACTAAAGAAATTGCTAAAATCAGATAGAATTATTCTAAAATGTACTTAATTTGTGTAAAAATGATTTTTCTGAATGAAAGCTAATTCATTTTATATTACAATATGTATTAAACCATTATTGATAAAATGAAACTTTTACTCAGAAAAGCAACACAAAACGATGCAGATTTGACTTTTGAAATCGAACAAGGATCTTTTAAGGAATACAGCGATGCCGTTTATGCCATCGAAATAAAATCTCATAGAAAAGAATTTGATTCAGAAAATATTCAGATTGTTGAATTTGAAAAACAAATTATCGGTTATTTGGAGATAGAAGAAAAAAGTCATTCTTTTGAGATTCTAAATATTATGATTCAAAAAGAATTTCAGAATCAAGGGTTTGGTCGGCAACTACTCTATAAAGTAATTAAAGATGGACAACGAAAATCGAAAGGAATCGAATTACAGGTACTCAAAAATAACCCAAAAGCAAAGCGTTTTTACGAAAACTTAGGTTTTCAAGTGTATTTTGAAACCGAATTTGAATATAAAATGAAATTTTCTCATGCAAGTAGGATTTTTAGAAATTAAATGGACTGATATTGTAGATATAACACTCGTCGCATTTCTGATGTACTATATTTACAAATTGGTCCGTGGCAGTGTGGCAAGTAGGGTTTTCTTGGGTTATTTACTCATTTATTTGTTTTATTTGATAGTCAAAGCTATTGGTTTAGATCTTCTTACCCGTATTTTGGAGTATTTTATGGGTGTAGGGGCTATTGCTTTGATAGTACTTTTTCAGCAAGAAATTCGACGTTTTTTGTTGTTAGTTGGAAAATCTACTTCTCTCACAAATAATCAGTTTTTTGCCAGTTTACTAGGCACAGATTTAATTCCAGAGGAAAAATATCCGCTTAAAACAATTATCGACGCCACAAAAACGATGTCAAATGAGTTTACAGGCGGTATTATTGTTATTCAAAAAGAAGATGATTTAGACAAATTTGCAGAATCAGGCGATGCTTTAGATGCAGTTTTATCTAAGAAATTAATTTTGTCGCTTTTTAGTCAATACAGTTTACTAAACGACGGAGCAATCATCATTGATAGCAGCCGAATAAAAGCAGCACATTGTATTTTACCGATTGCCAATAACGACGATTTACCATCTAATTATGGTTTTCGCCATCGGGCGGCTTTAGGTATTTCGGAGGCAACCGATGCCGCTGCCATTTGTATTTCGGAAGAAAATGGCAAAATATCCTTAGCTATTAATGGAAAAATAAAAACCATTTCAACCACGGAACTCGAAAGAGATTTAAAAGCGTATTTTTTTAAATAATATTAGTGTTTTACCTCAATAATAAATTCCCCTTTAGGGATTAGGAATACTTGACAACATTCTATCCAGGACCATCAAAAGTATATCCGCAAGTGGCAACTTATCTACAAGATGCCATGAATGATGGAATTTTAAGCCAAAATCACCGAAGTACAGCATTTATGTCAATGCTGCAGGATTGCATTTATGTCTTCAAACAAAAACAAAACATTCCCGATGATTACGAAGTTTTTTTTACTTCATCGGCCACAGAATGTTGGGAAATTGTCAGTCAATCGCTCGTAAAAAACCATAGCCATCATGTTTTCAATGGTGCTTTCGGTGAAAAATGGTTTGAGTATGCCTCTCGCTTGGGCAAAACAACTACTTCTTCAAAATTTGCTTTTCAAGAAACCCTTGAAGAAAACATTTCTTCCAATGCTGATGTTTGGTGTTTCACACAAAACGAAACATCGAATGCTACACAAATCAAAAATTCATTTATCGGAAAACTTCATACTAAAGCAATAATTGCGATTGATGTAACTTCATCATTGGGAGGAATCGAACTTGATTGGAAATTGGGCGATATTTGGTTGGCTTCGGTACAGAAATGTCTCGGTTTGCCTGCTGGAATGGGAATTATGATTTGTTCACCAAAGGCCATCAAACAGGCCGAAGCAATTGGCGACAGTAATTTTTATAATAGCTTACTTTTCATCAGAGATAATTTCAATAAGTTTCAAACGAATTACACGCCTAATATTTTGGGCATTTATTTATTGATGAAAGTAATGCAGCAAGTGCCTAATATTCAAACAATTAACTCGCATATAAAAGAACGAGCAAAGGATTTTTATGAGTTTATAGATAAAGAAACCAATCTTGATTTATTGATTACAAACAAAGAAGTAAGGTCAGAAACCGTTATTGCGATTAAGGGAACGGTTGATGAAATTTTGGTTTTGAAGCAAAAATCTAAAGAAAATAACATAATTTTGGGTAATGGTTACGGTACATGGAAAGATACCACTTTCAGAATAGCCAATTTCCCAGCAATTGAAGATTGGGAATTCGACAAACTAAAAACCTTACTAATCCCATGAACTTCGTTTTTAAAGAAATTATCTCGGTCTCAATAATATTATTTTCGGTCATTGATATTTTGGGGGCAATTCCGATTATTATTGATTTACGCAAAAAAGCGGGTAGTATTCATGCCGAACAAGCTACTTTGGTCGCTGGTGGCTTGATGATAACTTACCTATTTTTAGGTATTAGCATTTTGAATTTATTTGGCGTTGATGTTAAATCCTTCGCAATTGCTGGAGCTTTGATTTTGTTTTTGATTGGCTTTGAGATGATTTTGGGAAGAAGCATTTTCAAACACGAAACCACTGATAGTAAAGCTACTTCAATTGTGCCATTGGCTTTCCCGATTATTGCAGGGGCTGGTACTATGACGACAATTATTTCGCTGAAGGCTGCTTATCAGGTTGAGAATATCATTATTGGAATTATGCTCAATTTGCTTGTAGTTTATATAGTTTTAAGGAACTCTCAACTAATAGAAAAAATTCTTGGCCCAACTGGTGCTGATATTCTTCGTAAAGTTTTTGGAATGATTTTGATTGCAATTTCTATCAAATTAATAAAAACGAACCTGTTTTAGTACATATAACGGTGTCTAAGCTAAGTCGAAGACACCGTTTTGTTTTCAAAATTTTGTATTTCTATTTTTTCTTTCTTAAATATACATTTCCGTGGTTTGACCTAATTTTAAATTTTTCACCACTACCATTGATTTTTCCAATAGCTGCATTTACAACTTGAAATTTAGTTTCTAATTATATTTAGTTGAAAAATTAATTAATGTTTCAGTAAGTATAAAAATATTTTTTTTGAGTAAAAATCTAACATAATTAAGCGAGTATTGTTATTAAAAAGTCATCTATTTAGACAAAATATGTCCATTAATCTTGTTTCATTCTCCGTTCATCAAATGATTACAACGAAATTTGGCATTTTTGATTAGATTTACCAAATTTTATTCTTCAAACTATTAATTCAAATTTATGAAATTATTGAAATTTACTTTTTTAAGCTCGTTGATTTTGAGTGTAGCTCTCGGAGCAAATGCACAGAAAAAAGATGAAAAAAAAGCAGAAGACCCTAAACCAGTTACCGCAGCCCCTGCTGCTCCAGCAAAACCTGCCGAAGCACCCAAAACAGGCCCAAAACCTTATAATGATATAATAACAGACAAAGCAAAAACCAGCAAAGGTTTGATGACCGTACACAAAATTGAAGACAAGTATTTCTTTGAAATCGTAGACTCTTTGATTGGACGTGACATCATGACCGTAACTCGTTACTCGAAAACTGCCGCTGGTGGTGGTATATTTGGTGGTGAAGAGGTTAATCGTCAAGTAGTTAGATGGGAAAAAGGTCCGGAAAACAAACTTTTCTTGCGTTCAATCACCTTAGTTATTGCTAGTGCAGATAGTACAAAACCAATTTTTCAAGCAGTAAAAAATTCGAGTGCCGACCCAATCATCGGCGTATTTGATATAAAAGCCCTTAAAAAGGACACATCTTCGGTTATAGAAGTAACTGATTTCTTCAAAGGTGATAATCAAGTTTTTTCGCTTGACCCAATCAATAAACAACTATTGAAAATTGCGGCAATTCAAGCTGACCGTTCGTTTATCCAACATATTCGTTCGTACCCAATCAATACTGAAATTCGTACAACCAAAACTTTTAGTGTTATACCTCCTTCGGTTTCATTAGTTCCAATTCCACAAATTGGTGGTTACTTACCAGCCTCTCGTGATGCAGGTGTTGTAACGATGGAATTCAACACTTCTATGATTATTTTACCAAAAACTCCCATGCGTAAGCGTTATTTCGACCCGCGTGTTGGCTACTTTGCGAACCAATATGCTACTTTTGGTGAAGAATCACAAAAATCAGACAATGAGGTATTTGCTGTAAGATGGAAACTAGAACCTAAAACACCAGAAGATGCCGAACGCCAAAAGAGTGGAGATTTGATTGAGCCAAAAAAAGCAATAGTCTATTATATCGACCCAGCAACGCCACAAAAATGGCAAAAATACCTCAAAGCAGGTGTTGACGACTGGCAAGTAGCTTTCGAAAAAGCAGGTTGGAAAAATGCAATTCGTGGCGAATACATGAATCCAAAAGACAGCTTAGGTTTGGAAGATGCTCGTTACTCGGTAATCAGATATTTTGCGGCTGATATTCAGAATGCTTACGGCCCGAACGTACACGACCCACGTAGCGGCGAGATTTTAGAAAGCCATATCGGTTGGTACCACAACGTCATGCGTTTGGTAAGAAACTGGTACATGATTCAGACTGCTGCTGCCGACCCTCGCTCAAGAAAGAAAAACTTTGATGATGAATTGATGGGACAATTGATTCGTTTTGTATCATCACACGAAGTTGGTCACACAATAGGTTTACGCCACAATATGGGTGCAAGCTCGGCTACACCAGTTGAAAAATTACGTGATAAAGAATGGGTTGCAAAAAATGGACACACTTCATCTATCATGGATTATGCTCGTTTCAACTACGTAGCACAACCAGAAGATGGCGTAACGGATTTCTTCCCACGTATCGGTGATTATGACATTTGGGCGATTCAATGGGCTTATAAATACTTCTCAGAAGCAAAAAGTGCAACTGAAGAAAAATCAATCTTAAATGAATTGACGAAAGAAGCAGTTAAAGACCCTCGCAAGCGTTTTGGTACAGAGGTAAGTCCTTTCGACCCACGTTATCAAACAGAAGATTTGAGTGATAATGCAATGAAAGCTTCCGATTATGGTATCAAAAACTTACAAAGAATATTGCCACAATTGCCAGAATGGAGCAAAGAAAATGGCGAATCTTACAAAGAATTAGCTGAATTATATGCGAATGTAACAGGTCAATATCGTCGTTACATTGGTCACGTAACCAAAAATGTGGGCGGTATTTATGATACGCCAAAAACCTACGACATGGAAGGTTCGGTTTATGAAGTTGTGCCAAGAGCAACTCAAAAAGAGGCCCTTAACTTCTTAAATCGTCAAGTTTTTGAAACACCAACTTGGATGCTCGACAAGAATATTTTAAATAAAATAAACCCAGAAACAGGCGTTGAGGCAGTAAAAGCCATTCAAGAAGCTACATTAAACAATCTTTTGGCAGGTGACCGTGCAGTGAGGTTAATGGAAACTGGTTCGGCAAGTGCAGCTAATTATAACTTAGATGAATTGATGATAGATTTGCGTGGAAGTATTTGGTCTGAATTAAAATCTAAGAAAATAATCGACATTTACCGCCGTAACCTACAGAAAGTATTTGTTGAGAAAGTAACTTCATTACT
>Ga0247831_1001832_pt1 | contig 37247 bp, 52 predicted proteins | sample LaCruzMarch2015__9_FD_192406 | JGI IMG/M metagenome (GOLD analysis project Ga0247831, IMG submission 192406) | Freshwater microbial communities from meromictic Lake La Cruz, Castile-La Mancha, Spain - LaCruzMarch2015_1m | ecosystem: Environmental > Aquatic > Freshwater > Lake | place: Spain...
CACCAGTTCAACAATCAACAACTCCAGCAAATGAGGAAGAGGACGATTTGCCTTTTTAATTACACATCAAAAATCAATACCGTTCATCACAATAACACGTTTTGAACGGTTCTTTAAAAATAAATTTAAACCATGGAAACAAAAAACATTTATCAAAAATTGCACGAAGCAAAACTTGAAATCGGAAAAGTAGCAAAGAACGCTAAGAACCCACATTTTAAAAACACTTATGCTGATTTAAATGCTCTGATTGAAGCAGTTGAACCAATACTACTTGAAAAAGGATTGGTTTTGTTACAACCAATTAAAGAGGGTAGAGTGTTCACTATAATCACAAGTATAACGGATTCAGTTAGTATTGAAAGTTATATTGATTTGCCGATCAATTTAAACCCTCAACAATTAGGTAGTGCAGTTACTTATTTCAGACGTTACACACTTCAATCATTGCTTTCACTTCAAGCGGTAGACGATGACGGTCAACACGCATCACAAGAACCAAAAAAAGAAGAAGCACCAAGCGGAAAGAAAGAATGCAACGATGCTACTTTTAAAAAGTTAGTTGAAGCTATCCAAGAAGGACGAGGCACAGTTGAAAAAGCTAAAGAAATTTACATCTTTACAGGTCAACAGAATATTGAATTGTTAAACATCAAATCTAAATAAAATGGAACACATGGAACAAGTAGACATTGACCAACAAGCAAAAGAACACGACTACCAAAATGCTCAACCGAACGTAATTGAAAAAACAACGCAAGGAGTTAACGCTATCATTGAAGCCGTAGAAGCTGGAGTTGTAAACCCCTTAGATGCGTTTGCTTCATTTAACAAGCTAGAAAAAATCTTTAAAGAAGCAAAAGTAAAGATTGACGAAATGGCACGAGATGAAGCTGAAAAGTACAATGAGAAAACTTTTACTTTCGGAAAAGTTGAATTTACCAAGAAACAAGGTGCTTCACGATTGAATTACGCCGAAGACTTGTATTATTCAAATTTACAATCGAAATTAAAAGCACGTGAGGAATTGTTAAAGGTAGCGCAAAAATCCACTGTTTACGATGAAGAGGGTATTGAAGTGCCAAAAGTTAGTATTTCTTACAATAAAGATAGTTTAATGGTAAAATTCAAGTAAAACTTTCTAAAACTTTTTAAAAGTGGGGAAACTGAAAGCTATACTGGATAAAGGATTGAAGCAAATTTTCCTACTTTTCCCCACTTTTTTATAATTTACAATTCAAAAAGGTTTATGAGTTTTAAAAAAAATAAAGTAAAAAAAAAGTAAGAAAGTAGGGAAATGTAACTGAAACCCTTATAAACAAAAGGAAAATGCGCCCCGACTTTTAAAAAGTTTATACTTAGTTTAGGAAAGTTTTTTTGTATTGAAATTATTTTTATATTTGTAAAACGGTTCATCTCACATTATAAACCGAAAGGAATTATTGCCCTTGTTAATGAAGTTGAAGTGAGATGCAACGGAGTTAATGAGGGTTTTTTTATCAACAACAATATGGAAAATATAGAATTTTGGAGTAAAACGCAGGACGGAAAATATTACATAAATAACTTTCAGTTCAAGCGGTTTTTAGAAGCCAACAATTACTTCAAGAATAAACCAAACGAAAACAGCAGTTTTAACCTTATAAAAAAAGAAGGAATATTTTTAAAAATAGTAAACGAAATTGATATCAAAGATTTTATATTAGACCACATTCAAGAAAATGATTTTAATGAAAATGTTTTTAACTTAATAACTTCAAAGCTTTCAATGTTTAAACGTGATTATCTTTCAATGATAAAAACGGAAAAAATAAACTTAATAAAGGACAACGAAAAATCGTGTTTTCTTTATTATCGAAATGGAATTTTAGAAATTACAAAAGAAAGCACCGAATTAAAAAGCTACAAAGATTTGAATATTAACGTTTGGAAAGACCAAATTATTGACCGAGATTATAAAGAATGCGACCACCACGATAGCGAATACAGAACATTTATCTGGTTAATTTCAGGAGGTTTTAATTTGACAGAAAACCCCAGCGCAAAACAAGTTGAAGATAAAAAACAAGCGGTTTCCCGTTACAATACTTTTAAATCAGTTATCGGTTATTTGCTGCATTCGTTTAATGTAGGTTGTGAAAATAGAGCAATAATTTTAAACGATGAAATGATTAGTGATGAACCAAACGGAAGAAGCGGAAAAGGTTTGTTTTGGAATGCTTTAAAACACCTAAAAAAAGTACATTCACTTAACGGAAAAGAATTTGACCACACAGATAAATTCAAGTATTCAGGAGTTAAAACAGATACTCAAATTTTAGTTTATGATGATGTGAAAAAAAACTTTGTTTTTGAGAATTTATTTAGTGAAATAACAGAAGGTATTGGAATAACTTACAAGGGAGTTGACACAATTAAACTTTCAATTGCAGAAAGTCCAAAGATTTTAATAACTACAAATTACACTTTAAAAGGTTCAGGAGGTTCACACGATGCTAGAAAATTTGAAGTTGAACTCAGCACATTTTTTAACTCAAAATACACTCCTATTAATTATTTTGGACATAAACTTTTTGACAATTGGAACGATGAAGAATGGGCACGTTTTGACTCCTACATGATTCAATGTATTAAATTTTATTTAGAAAGCGGTTTACTGGATTACGATAAAATTTCGTTACCTATTAAGAAATTACAAACTGAAATTAACATTGAACTTTACAATCAGTTGCAGGGTTTGAAATTTAATGACTGGTACAATTACGACAAGTTGTTTAACGACTATAATTTAAACGTTGGAAAGTATGGATTGAAAACAAAAACGGCATTTACTCAAGCGTTTAATAAATATGTTAAATTCTTTGAATTAGAAGTTGATTATTGTGAACCTAACGGAATTAAGCACGTAATGTTTATAAAACGTGAACCAGTTATTGTAAAAGAAAAAGTTGAAATTTGGGACGAACTAAATAAAAAAGCAGGAGTATGAGTTCAATAAAAGAAATGCTAAAAGAAACGGAAGAAATGGAGAAAGCATGGAAAAAACTCGATATGAGTTGGATAATAGAAACGCAGTACAGGCACTCAGGTTATTTTCTAAATGATATTATTATTGAAGTTGAGCGTAACTTAATCCGAAAGCAAAAGGAAGATTTACCAAATAATCAAATAATACAACGATTTGAGAAAACATTAAACCGTTTACTTTTGATTAAGGAATATTTTAATAAATCTCAATCGTACATTCGAGATTTAGAGTTACAAAACGAACAGCTGAAGCAGAAATTTGAAACGTATAAAATCAATATAAAATGAATAAACTAATTTACTACAACCTAACAACAAAGCAACCGATTCAAAGCTGGATATTCACAAGCCGTCAATTAGCGCTATGGAAGAAAAAACTATTAATCGCAAGCGGTAATTATTCACAAGGATTTAAAATTGAAAAAGTATGAAAGAACGCGAATTATCAATGCAAAGAGATATTACTCAAAAAGATGAACAACGAATGCAGCAGCTTATGGCGATTTCTTGTATTCATTCTGTAATTTGGCACAATGCTAATAACATTGAAATCAACTTCATTCGAGAACCTAATGAAGAAGAAAATAAACAAATTCAAGAATTAATCAAATGAAAATTTATACCCTAAAAGAATTCATCGAGTACGTTCACATGTTGGACTGTTTAAACACAACAGCACCGCCTTACACCGTGCCAAAACGTAAGTATTCAGTAACGAAAAGTAAAGAAAAACAAAAAGCTGTTACTTTGACTGAATACGATAAAAATTTAGTTCCTTATGAAGTTGTATTACAACCTGCTTATAATGTTTCAATTCACGACACCAACGGAATTACTAAATTAATTCTCGATTATTTGCGTTACGTTTACGGCAGCAGTTCAGTTCGTAGAATTTCAAGCGAGGGAAAATGGCGTAAAAATGTAGGTTACATTCCAAGTTCAAACAAAGGAATGAGCGACATCGAGGGAATTATTTACGGTCGATTTCTTTCACTTGAATTAAAAATAGGTAAGGATCAAATTCGAGAATCACAATTAAAAAGACAGATTGAAGTTGAAAAAGATGGTGGCATTTACTACCTTTGCAAGTGGACAGACTTTGAGCAGTTCCAAAAAGAAATACAAGAATTAATACATATAAAATGACCGAGCAAGACTTAGAATTAATAAAACAATACCAATTGTGGAGACGTGATAATGATGGAATACATGAAATGCCGAACCCAACAGAAATTGGTAAAGCACTAGACAAAATAATTGCATTTTGTGAGTTAGTTATGAAACTTGATGAAAATGATTAAAAAGTTTTATGAATAAATATTGATTAAATAGTTGATTATATCAAAATAAACCTTATCTTTGTTTCATAGTTAATCACTCAAAAAAATAAAACATTATGAAAGCAATTATCGAAAACAACAAAGTAAGATTAGTAACAGATTTTTCAACAGTAGAATGTAACATCGTTGTTCCATTTGCAAACATTGAAAAAATGAAATTAGCTACTAATTGCAACATCAAAGAAGTAAAAGAAACAAAAGTTAGTTTCAATCACAACGCTGGTAGATTAGCAAAAATTAAAATGACTTGTCTTATTAATCAGATTGAAAAATTCTTAAATACAGAACAAGTTTACAATTGTGAAAACGTTGAGGAATATAAAAGTTTATTAGGTAAAGATGGAATTTATTATCATTCAATGAATTTAATATCTTGCAATTCAGCTAAACTTTATGCATTCGGTGACTTATGTTTAAACAATAAGTACAAAAACAATAACACGCACTATATTAATAAAAATGGTCGTAAAATATCATTGAATGGAAAAAATGATAATTACGTAAATTTTAAAGGCGAATGGTTTAGCAAACTAAACAAAACAGCCTAATGCAAAGAGGAGGAAAAAGATTAGGAGCAGGACGACCATCAGTAACAGAGAAAATCAAAACATTCTCTGTTACTTGTTACCCTAGCCAAATAGAAGAAATTAGAAAATTCGCTAAATCACTTAATAAAAAAGACTAATATTAAACTTATGAAAATTCAAAAAGTTAAAATAAGCGAGATTAAACTCAACCCCAACAACCCACGTTTAATCAAAGACGACAAGTTTAAGAAGTTGGTTAAATCAATTCAAGAACTTCCTGAAATGCTTGAGATTAGACCGATTGTTGTTAACGCTGATATGGTTGTTCTCGGTGGTAATATGCGATTGAAAGCGTGTAAAGAAGTAGGAATGATAGAAATACCAATTATTATTGCTGATAACCTTACGGAAGAACAACAACGTGAGTTTTTGATTAAAGATAACGTTTCGGGTGGCGAGTGGGATTTTGAAATGTTGGCTAATGAATGGGACGTTGAACAGTTGGAGGATTGGGGGTTGGATGTTCCAGAAATTGAAAAAGAATCACAACAAAAAGAACAAACAGAAAAATTAGTGCCATATAAAAAAACTCATGTGTTAATTTCATGTAGCGCAGATGTTTTTTTTGAAATAAAAGACTTATTGCAAGAAATAAAAAACATTCAAGGAATTGAGTATGAAAGCACAAGTAATTAAAACAAATAATGATCATTTTTGGACAAAAAAAAAAATAGATTTGCGTTCAAAATACATACCTAATAATAGTAATGTTTTAGAATGTTACGGAGGTAATGGTGTTTTATATCGTGATATTTCAAAAATTAAAAACCTTATAATTCATTCGATAGATGTTGAAAATTACGAAAGAATAAATTTAAAAGGAGATAATTTGAAATGGTTATTTTCTATCAACATTCATAAATATTCAACTATTGATTTGGATAGTTATGGTTTTGCAGCTAAACAATTAGATTATTTAATGTCTAAAAATTATAAAGGACATATTTTTTTAACTTGTATATCTTCAGGAATGGGCAATTTACCCGATTTAATACTTGAAAAATTAGGATATACAAAAGCAATGACAAAAAAAAGCAGAACATTGTTCTCGAAAAATATGTTTGATAAAATTAAAAAATACCTAGCTAATATTGGAATTAATGAAATTAATTATTATGGTGATGGTAGAAAGTATTATATTCATTTTGAGTTAAAATGAATATATTTGATTAAGTAACTTTTAAAAATAAGTAAATATGTCAGCTATTTATGAACCAAGCGGAGCAGCGCGTGAATACAGCCCTCTAGCTTTAAATTACATCAAAGGATGTGACCACGGATGCGTATATTGTTACGTTCCAAAAATGATGAAAAGATTTAATTCTAATTACGTCCATTCAGACGTTTACATCAAAGAAGAAGAAACTTTAATGAAAGAGTTAAAAAGAAGTTGTAAGAAATTTCAAAATTCAGAAAAACAAGTTTTCTTATCATTTTTAACAGACCCTTACAGTCATTTTAATAATGATACAAAATTAACAAGAAAGGTTTTATTGATGCTTTTAGAACATAATATCCCTGTTTCTATTTTAAGTAAAGGTGGAAAAAATTTAATTCAAGATTTAGACGTTTTTAAAATGTTTGGCGATAATATTCAGATTGGAGGAAGTTTAACCTTTACAAACAATGAAGATAGTTTAAAATGGGAAAAAAACGGAGCGTTACCAAAAGATAGATTCGAAACTTTAAAGATAATGCACGAAAACGGAATAAAAACTTGGGCAAGTATGGAACCTGTTATTTATCCTGACCAATCTCTTGAAATAATGGAGTTAACTTCTAGTTACGTTGATTCTTATAAAATTGGTAAATTAAATCATTTTAAAAAGCACGAAGATAAATTTGACTGGACAAAATTTTTAACCGATTCAGTTAAAATAATGAGAAAACATAATAAACTGTTTTACATTAAAAAGGATCTTTTGCAATACAAAGAAGAAAGTTTGTTTTTAAATGATTATGAAACGGACATGGATTATATGGCTTTGAAAAATCAAAGATTAAATGTAATTTTGTAACGCTGACAGAGTTTAATGGGTCTCTTTAAAAACCCATTTCTTTTTATGAAAAATAACATTGAAAATTGGAATTTAGATTCTTTTGATTGGGATAATACTAATTTAATAAATAAAGAAAAAGACTTAGATGATAGCTCTTTGGAGGATTTATCTCACGTAAAGTTTCAATTAAACTCTAAAAAAACTTTTGAAATTATAAATTCTGAAAAAGATATTATACTTCCAAAAAAAGAAACATCACTAAGAATTGTAACATTCAAATCAATGAATGCTTCTTTGCTATTACAACATATAGCAAAACAAGAAAAAATAGAAGAATTACTTATTGCAGCGTATTCAATTAATTACGATTCAGTAAAATTAATTGATTCAATAATTAATGCAAATGAATGTAAAACAGAAATACTTATTTCTAATTTGCGGAATCAAGCTTATAGAAAAAAAGAAGAGTTAACAAAAGAAATTTTTATTAAAAACAAAAATGTGAAATTATTTTTCTGTTCATCACACGCTAAAATTATCTCCGTTAAAACAAAAAAAGGAAACTATTATCACATTGAAGGTTCTGGGAATTTGTCATTTAATTCAAGGGTTGAGCAGTATGTAATAGATAACGACAAAAATTTATTTAACTTTACAAAAGAATGGTTTAAAAAAATTAGAATATACTTAAAGGAAAAAAAAGAATTAGTTTGTTTTGGTTTTGACGAAAACACCGAAATTACACCGAATGAATAAAGAAAACAATTTAAAGCCAAATTGGAAAAAAGGAGAAAGCGGAAACCCTAACGGTAGACCAAAAGGGAGTAAAAACAGGTCAACTATAGCGAGAAAATGGCTTGATGTTGAACAGTCTTTAAAAAACCCCTTAAATGGTAAAGATGAAGTTATGAGTCAAGAAGATTTAATGACTTTAGCACTAGTTAAGAAAGCAAGGGAGGGAGATGTTAATGCTTATAAAGCATTAATGGACTCAGGGTATGGAGCTCCGCAACAAGACCTAACCACAAACGGACAATCAATCAATCAATTAACAGTTGAACAAGCTAAGAAAAAAGCTGACGAATTAGAAAATGATTACTGAAAATGATGTTATCCGTTCGAAATGTTTAAAATCATTTAGCTTTTTTACTCGTTATTTTTTCAAAGAATTGAACGGGAAAAAGTTTAGCGTAAATACACACCATCAAGTTTTATTTGATGAGTTAGAAGCGATTGCACAAGGAAAATACAACCGTGAAATATTTAACATAGCTCCACGTTATGGAAAGACTGAAATAGCAGTTAAAATGTTTATTTCGTGGTCACTTGCTAATAATCCAAAGGCTCGTTTCATTCATTTATCTTATTCAGACACTTTGGCATTAGATAATTCAGAAACTATAAAAGATATTATCCAAAGTGATAAATACTTAGAGTTATTCCCTTACGTTCAAATTAAAAAACATTCAAAAGCAAAAGATAAATGGTACACAACCGAAGGAGGGGGAGTTTTGGCACGTTCCGCAAGTGGTCAAGTAACAGGATTTGGAGCAGGGCAAACGGATTTTGATAATGAAATTGTAGAGTTTGGAGGAGCAATTATTATTGATGACCCTATTAAGCCTGACGATGCAGAAAGTCCAACAATTAGAGAAAAAGTTAATTATAAATTTGATTCAACTATTCGTAATCGTGTAAATTCAAGAGATACAGCGATTATTATAATTATGCAGCGGTTACATCAAAATGACCTTTGTGGTTATTTGCAAGAAATAGAACCAGGAGAATGGCGAGTTATATCTATGCCAGTAATTAAAGAAGATGGAACGGCTTTATGGAGTGAAAAGCATACAATTGAGGAATTGAGGCATTTAGAAAAAATCAACGAAATGGTTTTTCAAACTCAGTACATGCAAAACCCAACCCCAAGAGAGGGATTATTGTTTCCAAAATCAGATTTACATTTTCAAGACTTTTCAAATATTGACTTTAAAGAACGTATTGGTAGGCTTTCTTACATTGATATAGCAGACACAGGGGAAGATAATCACTGTGTAATTATTGGTACTTTGTTTAATAAAAAACTATTCATTGAAGATGTATTATTTACCAAATTAGGAACGGATACCAACGTAGATTTAACAGCTAATATATTGAATATTTGGCAACCCGAATATTGCAACGTTGAATCTAATTTCGGAGGTAATATGTATTCTCAACTTTTGCAACCAAAAATAAAAGATTCTATTGCTTTAATTCCAGTACGTGCAAAATCAAACAAGCATGCAAGAATAACACAATTAGCTGGATTTATTAAAATGACTTGCGTATTTAGGTCAAATTACGAACACGGTAGCGATTATGATAAATTCATTAAAAACTTAACTGAATACAACAAAAACGGAACAGTTAAACATGATGATGCCCCCGACTGTTTAGAGGGACTTTGTAAAATGGCTCGAGATTTTCATTTAGGTTATTTTGATGAAATTCCAAGTAGTGCCTCTGCTTCAGAAAGTGAATAACCAACTTGAACAAGTTTATCAATAGCTTCGGCTTTCATTTTCATTTCAGTAGCTACCTGTGTTTCGTTTACTTGCATAGGTGGTAAATGAGAGTAGTCAAGTTCAATGTAAATGCCTTTTTCAACTAAGTTTAGTTTGTTATTTATTGCAAAACAAAACTTTTCAGCAAATGGAATAATGCAACTATTGTAAGCTTGTTTTTCTCCGTTTTCTTGATTTGCATAAGTTGATTGTTTATCAGTTGAGAATAAATTCATATTTAAACCAATTGCATCCACAACCTTTGACATAGCTAGACCTATAGTTTCAAAAGGCATTTGTTCCTTTAAAGCTAAACTAATCTGAGTATAGTCGATTGGTTTATCAACTATTTTTATTGGAGTTTGACGGTCATAAATTCCGTTATCTTGTTGATATTGTTTTTCAATGTCTTGACGGTCTTTTTCAATAAGCGGAATCGTTCCTTGTGCACCTGATTTTGGAGAAATTATACCGTGAGCTCCACGTTTTGTGTTATTCACATTGATAAATCCGTAAGAACCCCTTGCATTGCTTATAGGCATTTGCAACGATTCGAGTATTGATTGACCTTTGATACCGTCTGTTGAAAAGTTCTTTAAGTGGATAATTTCGGATGGTTCAAATTCCTCGTTATTTGTCGAAAGAATGTATTTTTTGATAATTTCTTCTTCGTTCAATTGCTTGTATTTTACGCCCGAAAGTTTCAACTTAATATCGTCATTAGGTAAAATTGAAAGCGTGTTTGGTGCTTCTGAAAGTCGAGATGGTTGATTCTTGTAAATGTAAACGTTGCCGTAAATGTCATGCAAGACTGAAACAGCAATTAGCCATTCGTTGCGATTCATTAAAGGCGTTGGATTTTCAAGTAATTTTATTATTGGGTGATTTTCGATAGGTTCGTTTGTTTTCCAATCTTTCACGACAAAACGACCGTTTGAGAATAAATTAGCTTTTCGCATTACAGGAATATAAACTTCTGGAGTAGTTGAGAATAATTTATATTCGTTGTTGTTGACCGTCTCCCAGACTTCTTGGGTATTTAACCCGTAGATTTTATTTATTAGGTTGCTCCAAATCGGCAAACCTCTTGTTAAATGGTCTGTTCCCGTTTGAAATCCAAATGAAAATTTATTACCTTTAAATCCGAAAAATGACATAATTTATATTTTTTGTTCAAATTTACAATTAATTACTATAAATTTGCTAAAAATTGATTTTATGAGACTTTCAGATAAAGAAATCAAGGAGATTAAAGAAATTAAAGAAAAGAGCGTTAAAACAAACGAAATTGTAAAAAAATGACAATTGAAGAAGTATTTAAGAACAAAGATTTAATTCTAACTAAGAAGAAATTAGCGTTAAAACGTGGAGATGTTGTTTTAAATATTTCAACTACTGAAAATCCTATTGTTGTAACTAAATCGGAGGGCGAAGAAAATAATCCTGACTTACTGAAAGTAAAAGTTGTTATAAACACAACGAATATTATAGACAGCCACATGGATTGTCACATTAAAGGAATTTGGAAAAAGTCATTGTCTGAATTAAAACAAGTGTTTTTATTGCAAGAACACGAAATGGAATTTGACAAAATCATTGCAGATTCGACAATTGATAAATTAAGCGTAAATATTGAAAATAGAACTTTCAAATCGTTAGGTTTGGAATTAGAAGGCAGCACGGAAGCGTTAGTTTTTGATGCCGAAATTAAAAGAGATGTGAACCCTTATATGTTTGATTTGTACAAAAAAGGTCGTGTCAATCAACATTCAGTAGGAATGCGTTACGTTAAAATATTCTTATGTATAAACAAAGAAGATGCAATGTATTCAAGTGAAAAAGCTAACTGGAATAAATACTACCCACAAGTAGCAAATAAAGACGTAGCAGATGCAAAAGGTTATTTTTGGGCGGTAACAGAGGCTCAAATAGTCGAGGGTTCAGCAGTAGTAAAAGGGTCAAATGACGCAACACCAACATTATCAATTGAAGCCGTTACAGAGAACACTTCAAACGAAAATAAAAACGAGCCGACAACCGTCACTCAAGAGAAAAAAAATTATTTATATTACTAAAACCGAAAAAATGAAAAAGAAATTTTTTACAGTAGCGACATTTTTAGCATTTAAATCAATAGCTAACGATGTTTATGAAAAAATGGAAGCCGAAAAAAGAAACGAACTTTTAAACGAGCTTTCAAAATCAAACGATGAGTATTTCAAAGAAATTGAAGATTCGATTGAAGGCAAAGTTTCAAAAGAAGAATTTGAATCTTTGAAAGATGCAAACGAGGCTATCAAAAAAGAAGCTATCCGTTTAGCTGAATTGATTTCAAAGAATAGTGAGAAAAGCTCGAATCAAAATGAAAGCGAAATCATTAAGTCTTTGAAAGAAAACAAAGAACAGTTAAAGGCTTTGGCTACTAAAATCAGTTCTACTGATTTAGTTTTGAAAACAGGCGAAGTTGTTCGAGCTAACATTGCAAACAATGGACACGCTGACGACTTAATGGGAATCGGACAATTAGCAAGCCGTAAATTATCATTGTATGATTTGTTCCCGAAAATTCCAATGAACTCAACAAATGATAACGGAATTGTTCGTTATATGGACTGGGACCAAGACACAAGTGTAAGAGCAGCAGCAAGAATAGCAGAGGGCGGAACTTTTCCAAAATCAGAAGCTAAATTTCAAATGTACACTTTACCACTTCAAAAAATTGGTGATACCTTGGTTGTTTCAGAAGAGTTCTTTGAAGATGAAGCAATGGCAGCAGGTGAGTTAGAAATGTTCTTGAAAACTAATGTTGATTTAGCTATTGACAACAAGTTAGCAAACGGAACAGGAACAAACGACATCAAAGGTTTATTTGCTTCAGTTCCAGCATTTTCAGCAACTGGAATTACTAAAGTTGAAGATGCTACCATTTACGATTTACTTGCGGTTTCAACCGAGCAGATTTCAATTACTGGTGGTGGAAAATACACTCCAAATTTTGTTGTAATGAGAAAATCAACAATCAACAAAATGAGATTAACAAAAGATGCTAACGAAAATTACGTTATTCCTCCATTTGTTACTCGTGATGGGAGAGAAGTTGATGGAATGTTAGTAGTTGAAAGCAACATTTTTCCAGCGAATCAATTGGTATTAGGTGATTCTCGTTTCGCTCGTATCTATGAAAAAAATGGCTTATTGGTTTCAAAATCTGATTCAAATGATACTACTTTCGTAGAAGATATGCTGACGTTAAAAGTTAGAAAGCGTTTATTGTTCTTAATTAGAACAGTTGACCAAACTGGCTTTATCAAAATTACTGATGTTGATGCAGCAGTAACCGCAATTACAGCATCTTAGAATAAAAAAGACATCAAACGCCCTGAATGGAAACATTCGGGGTTTTGGTGGTAAAAAGTGTTATGAGAGTAGCTTGTAAAATAATTAAAAACTTAGAAGGCATGTTTTCAATTGGAGAAAATAAAACGCTAAAAAAACAAACTGCAAAAAGTTTAGAAGAAAAGGGGTATTTAAAGATTTTAAGAATTAAAGAAAAAGCACCAAACTCACGAATGATAAACAAAATTGAAGTTAAATTAAACGTTTTTGAATTATGATAAGTTGTGCTTTGCCTACTTACAATAATGCTTCTATCATTTGGCTTCAATTAACGGCTTTATGTAATCAAAAAGATGCCCCAGAATGGGAGTTAATTGTTTGCGAAGAGCAAAGCGATAATTATTTTGGACGTGAAAATCTATTGAAATTTAAGGATAAATTAAAAAAAGCTAACTGTAAAAGAATAGTTTTTATTGAATTATCTGAATGGATTTCACTAGGTCAAAAATGGATAGTCATTAGAGATAACATGAGTAAGGAAAGTAGCGGAATGCTTTTATGCGCTTCGGACAATTATTCTTTTGAAACACGTATCAAAGATTCATTTGAAGCCTTGCAAAGCGGTCATGATTGGGTTCAATGGAATAGCGGAAATTTCTATAATATTTTAGATAATACTGCTGGTTTATTTCAGATTGAAGAAAACAAACCAGCGTTATTTATGTGCGTTTCAAAATATGCAATTGATAAAGTTAAAGAAAATGTTTTTCCAAAATATGGAGTTGACACTTGGTTGTTTTCTAAATGCGAACTGAAAAACGTAAAATACAACGGTTTTTCAAATGGAGTGCATACGGACGGATTTAACACTATTTCATTGAAAAGAAGATTTCTTTATACCGAAGAAACAAATACGGGTTTATTTACAAAAGTAGATGAAAATAAAGTGTTTAATTTGTTCCCTAAATCAGTACAAACGAAGCTAATAAAATTAAGAAATGCCAATAATCACAATTGAAGATTTTACGCTAAGATATGCCGTTTCGATAGCATTTCAGGACGATGGCGCAAAGCTAGAAGAGTGCATTGAACGTTATGAAGATTATTACCTTAATCAACTTTTCGGAGCGGATTTGTTAGTTTCTTATATCGGTACTATTCCAGACGAATATTTAGAACCATTTACTATTGATTATTGCAGTACTATTTTAACATCAAAAGGAATTAAAGAAATGTTACTTTGTTTGATTTGGTGGCATTATTGTTACGATACGCCAACTATTCCAACTTCAATAGGTAATTCAACAGCAAGCATTGAAGCAGGGACTTTGACTAATGATTATAATATTTTCAATCAAGGAGTTTCGACATTTAGAGCTATTCAAAATAGAATAGTTAAGAACGGAGTAACTTTATTTAACGGTCAACTTTTAAGATATAAGTCGTGGTTGTAAATCAAATCAAAAGTATAGTAAATTCACTCGATGTAAGTTTAGAAGTTACAGCCGTTTCGGAATTATCTGATGCTAACGAGCAAACAATAACTTTCAAATGTTTACGATGGATTAAGCTATTCAAGAAATTGGACGGCAAAACAATTAAGTCAATATCAAATAATTCAGTCACGCTTTCAGGAGTTGAAACAGCTTATACGATGCTTTCAGATTTTACTTTGCAACGTCCAACCGTACTAGACGGCACATTGTCAAACACCAAAAGCGAGTGGGATAAATTCAAAGGTAAAGAAAGCGACAAACTTCCTTTTGTTTGGTTGAAATCACCAACAGAAGAAACATCAAACTCAACTGAGTTAATAACGTCAAATTGTGAACTTTGGTTTGTACATTGGAGCGACTGGACAAAGTTAAATATTGACCGGCAAAACGAATCTTTGCGACCTTTGAAATCTTTACTAAATGAATTTTTAGAAACAATCAAACGTAAAAGAGTGCCAAATGTAAAAGGATTAGCGAACTATTCAACATACGATTATCCTAAATTTGGAGAAATGGAAAAAGACGGAGTTAAGGAGTTATTGTTCAATTCGACACTTTCAGCAATTAAATTAAATATTTCTTTACAATATTTCTTAAAATGTTGTAATTTTGAATAAAAATTTTATAACCTAAAAAAAGAAAAATTATGATTTGTACTTGTAACGGAGCAATTGCTAATACTGGTTATTTAGCTAACGCCCAAAAATTTGGAACACCATACGGCTTATTAATGGTGCCACTTGTTGCTAACGATGGCACAAGAAATTCATTTGACGTTTCTGACCCAGAATCTTTAGCATCGCAACTTTTAGTTATGATTAACAATGTTGACCCTTCAAAACGTGCATATCCTTTAATGGGATTGGAAAATTTTGTTGTTGAACAAGCAACGAGCGAAAAAGTGACGGGTTCAAATGGTTCAAGATTTGTAACACGTGCAGGAATTACAACTTTGAAAGCTGAATTATGGAACACATCGCAAGAATTTTTCACAAAAGTAAAAGACAATTGCGTTGAGTTTGGTACTTTTTTAGTTGATACTTGTGGAAACATTCAGGGGGAGTTGATTGGAGATGAATTTTTTCCAAGAGAAGTAAATCACAACTCGTTGGATATAGTGTTTCAATACGCTTCAAGTTCTGACGTTAACAAAATTATGTTAGAATTTGATTTTGATGTGAGGGCAACAAACGAAACTCAAGCCTTTATTACTGCGGATGAATTTGGGGTTAACAATCCTTGTGATTCCATAGGTTTCTTAAACGTTAATTTTTATATCACAGTTGTCGACAGCACTAACTTAACGGTAGTTGCTGTATCCGACTTTGGGGGAATTACAGAAAAAAAACCAATTAGAGCATTGATTGGTTCTAACTTTTCAATTAGTAACACAGCAACAGAACAAAGTGTTACTATTGTTACGGTTACAGAAACAGCTCCTGGAACTTATGCGATTGTTTTAGATGCACAAACACCAGGGGATGTAGGAATTTTAGGAGCGTTTAAGGCTTCAACTAATATTTCAGTTGCTAGTTATGAGGGAGCTCCATTATCGTTTATCTTTGCTTAATATGTGGGTAGAGAAAGACGGAACGCACTTTAACTTGGAATCGTTAAAGCGATTGACATTTAAAGAACTATGCGCCAAATTCAAAGAGCACAATATAGAAACTTTACGCGAAGTATTCAAAGAAGCTAAGAAGCTAAAATAAAAATTAAAGGGTTGCAATTTTGTAACCCTTTTTTATTTTGTAACTTTGGGCACTATGCCAATCGGACAATCAAAACTTCACGAAAAATTAAGACGGTTTCGACTTGTTCAGGAAAATATCGCATGGATAAATTCGTTTGACACTTTGACGAAAAAGCAGATTTTAGACTGGATTAGGTATGACCAACTTTTTGAGAAAGGTATAGATTCACAAGGCAAGATTATTGGATATTATTCGATGAATACAAGTCGAATTAATCCGAAGAAGAAATTTAACACACATTACACTTTTTTAGATACTGGCGACTTGTTTAAATCTATGTTTGTTAATGTGTTTTTAAACGAAATACGAATTGACGGCAACGATGAAAAGCTAAAAGATAAAGAATGGTACTCAAAAAATATAATTGCTCTTACAGATGAAAATATTACAAAACTTCAAGCAAAAGTTAAACAAAGCTACATTGACCAACTCAAACAAATACTATCAATCAATTGAGGAGTTCCCTTTGTTTAATTGGATAAAGTGCAACGATGGAAAATTGGAATTTGTACATTTACAGCGCAAAATTACGCCTTTAAACGAGGTTAAATTTATTGAACTGTACAATCAGTATTTAGAACGTTTTGGATTAGGGAAAGATTACGAAAAGTACATTAAACTAAAAAAAAAATTAATTAATTTGAAGTTGGAATTTGTCAAAACAGGTGATGCAAGTTTATTGAATCAAATTGATTTTGAAGAGGCACGTTTAAAGCAGTTAGACCCGTCCAAAACTCAAGGAATGGACATAGGACAATGTTTAGTACATTTGAGCAAGTGGTCTGGATATTGGATTGACACAAAAAAAATAACGGTTGTAGAATTTAAAAACTTATTTAACGAGTATGTCGCAAGCAATAAATAAAGAGGATATAGTAAAAGGGCAACCATTCACGGAGATTGCTCAAGATATGGAGGTTGCATTAACAGCTATTAATAAATTTGATGCTAAAATAATTCAACTTGCAACGCATTTACAAAAGGATTTGTCGGGGGCTTTAAATACTAATTTACAAGGAATTGAAAAGGTAGATAAAGCAATGATTGAAAGTGAAAGACTACTACAAGCGAAGTTAAAAACCCAACAAGCAGAAATAAAGTTACAAGAGCAACAACGCAAGGCAACCGAAGCTCAAGAACGTTCACAAGAAAAAGCAAATAAAACAACTGAAAGAGCGGTTAAATTAGCGCAAGACGAAGCAAACGCCTATAAAAAATTATCCAAAGCTACTGCTGATTTAAAGAACGAAAGCAAACGATTAGGCGCTGAAATGCTTAATTTGGAGCAAAACGGAAAGAAAAACACCGAACAATATCGAAAGTTAGCGATTCAGTACAATGCAACTACTCAAGCTGCTAAACAAGGAGATTCACAATTAAAGAAACTAGATGAAAGAGTAGGAGACAATCAACGAAAAGTCGGAAGCTATACCGAAGCTGTTAGAAAGTTAAGAAATGCACTAGGAACATTAGGTTTAGCTTTTGGGGGTGCGCAGATTGTAAGTTTCTTTACTGGTAATGAAATCCAATTACAAAGACTTCAATTAGCGTTGCAAAACGTAATGGGAACAACCGATAAATACAATCAATCATTTGCTTATCTTACTAATCTATCAAAAGTTTACGGACAAGATTTACTTGTTTTAACAGATACTTACAAAGGATTCATTGCAGCATCTAAATCTTCTAATTTATCATTATTTGAACTTAACAAAATTTATGAATCTGTAATAAAAGCAGGGTCAAGTTTAGCTTTGTCAAATGACGAAATTAAAGGTTCTCTTTTAGCTATTCAACAAATGTTTTCAAAAGGTACAGTTTCAGCAGAAGAGTTGAGAGGTCAATTAGGGGAAAGATTACCCGGTGCGTTTGGAATAATGGCTCGTTCAATGGGAGTTACTGAACAAGAGTTAGGTAAATTAATGCAGGCTGGAAATGTTATGACAAAAGATGTTTTGCCGGGTTTTGCTATTGAACTTGAAAAAACAGTTGGAGCAAATGCGCAAAAAAATATAAATACAATTGGTGGTTCTTGGAATGTACTGAAAACTAATTTAATGCTTTATGTTAACGAGGGCAATAATGCAAATGGTGTAACTTCAAAAATTGCTAGTGGATTTATGTTTCTTGCTAAAAACCTCGGAACAATTGTAGCAGTTGGAAGTAAAGCAATAAAATGGTTTTTAGTTTATAAAGCTAGCTCGATAGCTATCACTAAGTATAATGACTTAATGAGATTGGGTATTGACGGAATAGCAAAATCTTTTCTTAGAAGTATACCCGGAACAAGAGCCTATACTTTAGCGCAAATTCAAGCGAGCAGAGCGGCACAACAAGCAGGCGTTTCAGCCAGTAGAGCAGGTAAATTGATAAATGCCATACCTTGGGCGTTAATTGTAACAGCTTTATTTGAGCTAGGTTCGGCACTTTGGGAAATTGCAAGTGGAGCAAAACAAGCAGAAGAGGACATGGCAAGATTGAACGCCACAACCGAAGACGCTACAAAGTCACTCGATAAAAACATTAATAAAATTCTTGAAAAACAAAGGTTAAGAAATAAAGAAATTCAAGACCAATTAACAGCTAAAAACATCACACAAGAGCAGTTTATTAAGTTACAAAAAGAAAGTAGCGAATTAACTATTAAAGAGCTTAGAACGAATAAAAATAAAGTAATTTCAAGAAAAAACGAGTACATTCAAGATTTATTGTTTATTAAAGCTGAAAACAAAAAAATACTAAATACCACAAATATTGATGTTGCTGAAGCAAGAACTAAACTAGCTGAAAGTATAGCTAAAAAATACAACATTAAAGCAAATAAAGATGTTTTAGGTTATGATTTGCCGTTTATTCCAGAAGATGTAATGGGTCAATTAGAAGCTAACATAAAAGGTGCATCTATTAAAATAAAAGGTTATACATCCGCTATCAATGAAAACAAAGAAGCTATTGAAACTAACAAGGCTGAATTAATTGGATTATCGAAAGAAGATAAAGCAAAAGTAAAAACACAACATGAAATTAATACCGAGTTCAAACAAACAAATGAATATTTGAGTGAGCAGATTCGACTTTTGAACGAAATCAAACAAATCGAAAACGAGCGAATTTTAGACCAAATGGATAAAAACATTGATGAAATGTTACGTCTTGCTAATCAATCAACTGCAGAAACTGGAATTATCGAAAGCGATTTATTAGAAGAAATGATAAACGACCGTTTCGAGTTAGAAAAAGAATTTGAGCGCAAAAAATTAGAGTTACAAATTCAAACAATAATAGATACTTATAAGCGTGAGAAAATAATACGTCAACAAAAATTGGATGAGGAGCGTGACCAATTAATTAAAAATGCAAAAGGCGACAAAACAGCAATTGATAAAATAAACGCTAATTACAAAGTTGAAAATGAAAAATTAAGACTTGAAGAAAACGAGCGAGTTAAGGATTTGGAAACTCAAAAAGTACTATTAACGAAAACTTTAAAAGATTTAATTGTTCAAATTGAGAAAGATAAAAATCAAGAAATCAACAACGTAAATGATACTTTAATTGATACTCAAATTGAATTTTATAAAACTAAAAATGATATTGCAAAAGACAATCGGGAAAAAGAAAACGAAGAAGCCGAAAAACAAGCGAAGACAAAAGTAGAACGAGAGGCAGAACAACTTGAAGTTTTCCAGCAAATACAAGAAGCAATTACAGACTTTCTAAAGGAACAAATTGATAAAAGAATTGCACTTTTACAAAAAGAATCCGACTTTGCTAAAACGCAACAAGACCAATTACAAGAATTAGCAGCGCAAGGTAATATTTTCGCTCAACAATCTATTGCAGAAAAAATACAAATCCAACGTGATGCACAAGAAGAGCAAATGAGACTTGAAAAGCAAAAACAAAATTTAGAAATGATTTCGACAGGTCTAAAAACTTTTGAGGGTGAAATAAGCAAAGGTAAATCACCAGCGGAGGCACTTGCAACGACTTTAGTAACTACTAAAACATTAGTTCAATTGCTTTCAAATCTTAACTTCTTTGAAAAAGGTACAGAAAACGCACCCGAAGGATTCGCTGTAACAGATGAAAAAGGAGCAGAATTACACCTCGATAAAAGTGGAAAAATTAAAGATTTCGGAAGTTCAAAAGGTGCGCAAATGAAATATTTAGAGCGTGGTGATAAAATTATAAATGCTCAAAATACCGCTAAGATTTTCAGCGAAATATCAAACGCAAATAAGATAGCAAAAGTTCAAGACGTTGCAGGAAATAGTTACGATTTGATTCCTTTGCTTTCTGAAATCAAAGGAATGAGAACCGATATTAAAAATAATGCTACTCAAATTAAAGTACATTGGGATACGATGGGAAACATTATCGAGCAAGTAAATAAAGGTGGTAATCAAATAACTAACAGATACAGGGTAAAATGATAAAATACTTCTTAAACGGTGTAGAATGCAACCCTTTAAATAAAGATAGTGTTCAATATAAATTCGATTTTACAGATAGAAAAATCCGTGAATTGGAGTTATCGGTTGATTCGTTGGAATTTGTAGGAGAGGATAAAACAGCGATTGAAACTTGGGTTAATATTTACGGTGATTTTGTTGGTATTCCTTTGGATATTGTGTACTCGAATGGATTAACAGTTAAATATATTTTGACCGTTGACACAACCGAAACAAATATTATCAAAACAAAATGCAAACGTTATCGAGGTATTGATAATTTTTTCGACAATGCTAACGGTATGACATTTTCAGCGGTGCAATGGAATGAATCGCATTTTAGATACATTGATTACGTTGTTATTTCTGAAAATCAAGTAACCTATTATATTTCGTTGGCGTTGGCTACTTTCAGTCTTGCTCAAGAATTAGCAAAGTCGGTACAAGAAATAGCAGAGGGGATAGCAGATGTTGTAAAGGCGGCTACTCCTGTAGGTTTACCAATACCTGCGCCCGACTTTGGAGCAATTGCAGTTGCAGTTATCAAGCTACTTGCACGAATAGCATACGCTATATTTATCGTCATTGCTTTGATTCGAGCAGCAACTGAATTAATAAATATCATTTTCCCGAAAATTAGACAATTCAAGTGTATTTCTTACAAAACATTGATTGAAAAAGGATGTCAAAGATTAGGTTATCAACTTAGTTCTACTTTACTAAATTCCTTAAGTGGTTTAACAATTATACCTGTACCACTTCGACCAAAACAACCTCAATTATTTAGGGAATTATTCGCTCCTCAATCGTTAGCTTTTACAAATGGATTCCCAGCAACAAGAGACGTAATTAGCACCTTAGGAGGTGCGATTGAACAAATCGAAACAATATTTAACGCAAAAACAAAAGTTTCAAATGGAGTTGTTACGATTGAACAAGAAATGTTTTTCGAGCAAAACCCGCAAGGATTAATTCCACTTTCTTTTAATTTACAGGACAAAATCGAAAGCAAATCGACAACAAATAAAAGCGATATTTTCAAAAGATTAGTTGCAAGTTACCAAATTGACCCAATCGACTTAAATACGTTCGATGACCAACAAAAAACACTTTATGAAGTTTCAAACGAAGTAATTGTAAACCCAGATAATAACCTTGTTGAGATAAAAGGATTTGATAACGTTGGTATTCCATTTGCAAGAGCAACAAATAAAGGAACATTAAATTTTGTTGAACAAAGCGCAAAAGCATTCGCAAAAGCAATTGATTTGTTTTGTGGCACTTCATTAAGTTCTCAAATTGAAGCACGCAAAAACTGCATGCAGATTAGTAGTCAATATTTTGGAGTTACAAAATTAGCTTATTTAAATGGTACAAAATTACATAGCAATCAAAACCAATTCATAGGTTGTGATGTTATTGTTAATGGCTATCATTATTCAAGATTTATTGAAAACGGACAAAAGGAATTAATTGAAGCGTTACCAGTTGCAATGACTGAAACTGAAATATTTGATATTTTGAATAATAATTATGTAACTTTGACGGACGGAAGAGTAATTGACATACAGAGATTAAATTGGTCAGAAATTGACAATGTGGGAATTATTGACGTAGCAATTAGAAAACAATCAACTAACGAACAAACAATTGTAATAAATGCAGGATAATTGGAGCGAAATATTAGGCAAGGATATTCCTAACTTAATAAAATCAGTTTTAGATTTGGAAAAAAAAATCCAACCTAATTTATTACTTTTACAGCAAAATAAGGACAAAATAAGTCCAGAAGTTATGCAACAAATCGAAAAGCAATTAGCCGAAATCAAACAAATGAAGCAAGATGGCAATATCAAATATTAGTAGAAAATACGCAACTCGCAACCATACTTCGGGTAATTCTTTTTTATTGCAAAATGGAGGGCAAATTGTTACTGAAACATTGGATTTTGTTTTAGATTTCGATTATATCAGTAGCTATAACGAGCAATGCCAATTTATAACTGAAACGCAAGTACAGATTTTAGGTAGCAATTGGCAAAGTAAAGGATTCATTATTGGAGATTCTATTCAGTTGATAGGAGCTATACAAGTAGGAGTTACAAGCACAATTATAATTGCAACAGCAACTACAATTACAGATATTAACGATGACATATTAACATTTGCAACTGCAATAACAGGGGTTACAGGCAGTTTGATGCCTTTGAATGGTGGTGACGAACAAAATACAACTTTAATAATTCTAAATCTAACGCGTTCGATTCCTGAAAGCGTTGAGTTTTACCATAACATTATTACCAATGCTTCAAGTGGTTCAATAAATTCTTTTGTTGATGGAGAAGTTAATAGATTTGGAGTTAATAATGTTGATTCAATGGCGGTTAACGATACTGTTAACTTAGTTCAATTAGGGAATAAAAGTGGAGGTTCTTATTATTCGTCAACTTTAAAAAGAATTGCAGATGTTTCAAGCAACAAGGCATTTAAAGTAAAATTAGAATATTCTTTACCTACTGAATTTGAGGATTCTGATTTTGATTTTCCTAGCTATTTAAGTGGTGGTCAATCATTGAAGCCTTATTTTGTGCTGAATTGCTATCCACAAGAAAACAATCCAAATTCTCAATTAACATTCAGTTATAGTGGAATGAACGGGAACGTTGGATGGTACAATGAAAAGTACAACCAAGGAGTAAATAACTTTACAATTGATAGTGTTTTAATAACTGATATTGACGATAACCCTTTGAGCGCATTCGATTATTCAAGGGTAAATAAAGTTACAGCGGTTATAAGTGGCACAGCTACTTTCTTAAAGAAAGCTGAATTAAACTTTTACACTATTCCAGAGCAAATTGATGTTAAAAACCAATTAGCAAGTCGACAAGATTTGATTTATAATTCAAATTCATTCATTGACGATGTTACAATTACTAACAAAGTAAGTGGCTTATTATCTCGAAATGTAGCTATTACAAATCAAGTGTTGACAATTGGAACAAATGAGATAACAATAGATTTCAGATTAGAACCAAATACAGCATTTTCGGACTATTTCGATGCTTTACCTAGTGAGCAGCGTAGAATTAGATTAACTGCAAGCGTTGAAAAAAGCGGTGGCGATGCGAATAATAATAACAACGTTTCTTTAATCTTAGAGCAAGGATTAAGCGAGAAAGCACCTATTTTCGGAGGTACTTATGAAGATGTTACAAGCGCAGAATTATACGACCACGTTGATAATGAGTTGTTGCCTGACGATGATGTTTGTGGCTGCGAAACTATTTTAGTTCAATTCGTTTGGGACGATGTTCTTTATTCGCAAGAAGTGGAGCAAAGTGGAATAGCTGAAGGAAAACCATATTATTATTTTCAAGTTGATATTAATGGTATAGAAACTACTTTTGATATTATTTGGGAAACAGACCTTTGGTCTTTTGCTCAAGAGTCTAGCGGAGAAAACGCCACCCTATCTGAAGATACAGAATGTCCATTCGGAGCGTACACACCTTCAGAAAATGCTAATTTGCTCGAAAGTCTTCTTATTAGTTCACTTTGTTCAACTTTCGGTGTAGTTTGTACTGAAGATGATTTCTTATTCGATTCAATCTTTAAACTACCAAAATTCGAGGCGTGGAAATCGTTAAAATGTGCCGTAATAATCGAAAAAGATAGCGACAATCAAATATTTGAGTTAGCTAGTGAAACGCTTAATTTCGGTGCTTTTCCTGTTACAAACGATGGTATAATTCAGATTAATTACAATAAGCCGTTAGCACAATTTCTCGACAATCCAAACAATCGAAACGCATTTAAAGTAATTCTATCAAGTCCAACAACAACCGACAAGTATAGTGTTCGCGTTCTTTGGTCGTTAATGGCAAATTGGAGATATTGGCAGCCAAACGCAAACGCTTTAATAGATTTCTTTGATGCTTCTTTACCTAACAATGGATTAAACGCTGAATGGATGCGATACATAAGGGAAAGCGGTTATTCTATTAAAGTTCGTTGCTATCTTACAAATCCTGAAAATATCGAATTTACTTGGGATACTGATTTTGAAATGCAAGATTACGATGAAGAGCCAAACATCACAAGTGAAATCACTATTTTTGACGACACGGACACGGAACAATCTGTTTTGTTGGATAATCAAATAATGACTATCGCAGCAACTCACAAGCTACTTACTGGAGATTGGAGCGAAAACGACACGTGGGGTTGGATTTCGATACGACCAAAAGAAGCCGAACCAAACAAACGTATTTCAACTGAATTTACAGGAACGGCACAAGATTTACCATTAAAAGAAGAAGTTACGCTAACTTTCCCTAGTTCAAATGTTGCGGTTGTTACTTGTAAAGTTGACACCTCGTTAATCGTTTCGGAAAATAGCACTATCATTTGTCGAATAGAACAAAATCAAGATTACAAACTAATCAAAAAACAAGTTCACAAGCAAGAATACAAGAAAGTCAAACTACCTTTTGAAGCAATACATGAGGATAGAGGAATTTCAGCTTGTGCAACGCCTCAACTTGTTTTAGCAGATTTAACAGATGCAAATTACCATAAAAACGATAGAACGGCACTAGCTTTTAAATTCGATTCAATGTTAATCGAACTTGAAAACGATAGCGAAACAATTACAGCACCAGGAATAAGTGTAACTTTTCCAAATCAAAGCGATGCGGTTGGTTTTGTTGTTGATTGGCGTCAAGTTGTTGACGGAGGACAATTAAAGCAAGGTTGTTGGAAGATTAAAGTTAACTGGGAGATTGATTCATTAAGTGGTTGGTTTTATTACGGGAGTTACCAACTTCGTGAATATTCTGTTTTCAATGCAAGGGAAACAGTACAAATGTTTATTGTGCTAAATGATTTGGTGCGCAAACAAGGAATAAATTACAAAGATTCGGGTTTTGCTGGAACTATCCGATTTAAAGGTTACTTTGGATTTATGCAACCAAATTACAATATTTTAAATATCATTTACACCGACCGAACACGAAACAAAGTAAGAAATGTAGCCGTTAGAAGCTACGAACTTAAAACGGATTATTTGCTTAGTTGCATGACACGTTTAATTGATGAGGAATGTTTATTAACTGCTAATCAAATTTACATAACCGACAATACAGCAGTTAACCACGTTCAATATTACCAATTTCCTGTAATTTTAAACGATGCCGAAAGTCCAAAATTTGAATACGCTGATGGTTCACTTTTTGCGAAAATGACAGTTTCCTTTTTGGATAAAGTCGCCGTTCACGAATCTAAATTCGATGAATAATTTTACTTTTTAGATCTGTGGACAATTTTAGACCAAAATTGAAAAGTGCTTTTTGCCAAAAATGACAATGAAGTTATTAAGGGACAAATTGCAATTGATAAAATTTGCACATTAGAAAATCCAGATGGTAAAGAAATTTACTTTAATTTTGAAACTCAAACTTTTTACTTAGCAGAATGAAAAATATTATATTTTACCTTACAATAACAATTACTACTTTATTAGCACCAATTGAATTAGTATGCTTAGTATTAATGTTTATAATGGGCATTGATACGGTTGTTAAAATTCTATCATTACACACGATTTCAAGAAAAGAAAAACGACCTTTTAGAGATTTGTACAAGTCAAGAATTGCACGTAAAGGGTATTTCTTAAAGGTTGTTGGTTATTTGATAATGATTATACCAATACTTCCATTGGATGTATATTTCTTAACTCCTTTTGCTTTAAAATCAGCGGCTACATTAGGTTATGATTTAGGAAAAATTCTAACTCCTGCATTATTTACGAATGGTTTGTTAGTAATCTTTTGCCTAATCGAATTATCTTCTATCAATGAGAATTGGTTTGATTTTTCGGGGAATAATATTTTTAGCGAAGTTTATAAAACGTTGAAGAAAATTAAATCAGCAGTATTAAATGCTTCAAGTTTTTACAAAAAAATTAAGAACGATAAAGAATAATTACTACCTTTACAACGTTTTGTTTTCCATTTGTGTATAATTAGCCACCGTAAAAAGTGGCTTTTTTTATGCGGTAAAAAAAATAATTGAAAAATATTTTACAAAAGTGTTGCAATATTGCAAAAGTTTTGTATCTTTGTAAGGTAATCAAAAACAAAACAAAATGAAAACTTAAGAAATGAATTTTACAGGAATAACAATTAAATATGAAAACGGACACAAAGCTGGTGTTTATTCAAAATGTACAAAAACTGGTATTAAATATTATCGATGGTCCTCAAGGAGATTTTTTCCAATCTCAAAAACAGAAATCGAATTAAGAAAAGTTATCAATTAGCAGAGTAACTAACAAGGGGAGAAATCCCCTTTAATTTTAAAAAAAATGAACCACACCGAATTAAGGAAAGCCGTAACGCTATATTACATTGAGCAAGGTTATAAATCGCTTAACAAAGCTTGTGAACATGCTAAGGTTAACTACACCAGCATCAACAATATGCTAAACGGACGAACCGAAATCAAACTCCCTATGATTAAAGAATTAGTAGAAAACTTAAATGAGAAATTCACTATTAAAGAAATCGAGGGAAAATATTTAATTGTTAGGAGATGAAACACGTAACAATCTCACTAACTTACGAGGATGATAGATTTATTTATTCAGTTATGGAGAACCTAGTAAAAAAGATTCGACAAGGACATGAAAAAGAAAACTACATCGAAAAAGGAGTTGAAGTCGTGTTTCAAACATTTGAAATAGACACGGCAAAACCCGACAGGGAAACCCGAAATGAATTAATAAACGGAAAAATGAACATTGTTGTAAAAAGTAATATTTAACCATTCGTCAAGTAGATTTACCGTTTATCACAATAGGGAAAAATCAACAAAAAGTTAATTACTAGATTTGAGAAACAATTTAAAACAAAACACAATATGAAAATTGAAATTAGACACCGCTACACGAATGAAGTAATTTACTCTTGTGAAGCTAAAACGATTAGAGAAGCTGTTCAAAAAGCAGTTAAGGAAAATGTAAGTTTAAGCAACTCGGATTTAAGCAACTCGAATTTTAGAAACTCGGATTTAAGAAACTCGATTTTAAGAAATTCGGATTTAAGCCACTCGGATTTAAGCAACTCGGATTTAAGCAACTCGGATTTTACCCACTCGGATTTTACCAACTCGATTTTAACCAACTCGGATTTTACCAACTCGGATTTTACCCACTCGGATTTTACCAACTCGATTTTAAGAAACTCGATTTTAAGAAATTCGGATTTTACCAACTCGGATTTTACCAACTCGATTTTAAGAAACTCGGATTTAAGAAATTCGGATTTTAGAAACTCGATTTTAACCAACTCGGATTTAAGCAACTCGGATTTAAGCAACTCGGAAAACTTAGACAAAACAACCAAATTACCTATCTATTGCAAGTGGTCACACGGAATCACAAATGGTAATTTAATTCATATCGGTTGCGAAAAAAGAACAATAGAGGAATGGGATGAATTTTTTAATTCAGAGGAAGAACTATCAACTGAAAGAGGAACGGAACAATTCAAACAAATTCAAGCCGTATATGAAGCAAATAAAGCTTATTTAACATTTTTAACTAAATAAATATGATAAACATCGCCTTGCTATTTGTTATCGTTGGTTTAGCGATTACAGTAGCTGTAAAGAACTCGGAAACAAGAAAAGTAAAGAAGTATTACAGAAAGAAAGTTAATAGCTTAGAACGTGAAAATACGATTTTGCATCAAGAATTTGAGAAAGCAAAGAATTTTATTAACAAAATGACACAAGAGAAATAAAACTAAATAAAACACACAAAATGGAAACAAAAATTGAAATTAAATCACCTAATAAAGAAAGAGATTATTTCCCTTCTTTATTTTCAAACAAAGATAAATCTATTATTATTTTAGCGGACAGTAGAACGTCAGAAAAAACATTTAGTGGAATGATTATTCATTCAACTAATCAAGGTAAAAATTCATTGTTAGGAAACTACTCATGTGGTTGGACTTATGCTCAATTCACAAGGCTCTCAAAAGGAAGTGAAATAAACTTAACTATTAACCAAGATAATTGATTTATGGAACTTAAAAACTTAGCATTATTTAAGGAGATTTTAAATAATAAAAAATTGTTAAAAATGTTTTCGGAAAATTCATCAACTACTTTTTTAACAAGATATTCAAAATTTTTTTTTAAACATTTGTTATTTGAAAATAATATAAAATATTTTCAAATAACTGATACTACAAAAGAAAGAGTTCAAAATATACCCACTAATAACATTGACGGATATAAGTTGATAGACTTGAAAAATAAACAATCAACTGGATTAGTTTATTTTAACGATGGATTGCATTATATTTATGCAATAAAAAATAATGGAGTTTACATAATGACAAGCTCGAAAAAATCACAAAAAATAGTGGATAGTCCTGAATTTTACACGTCTCAATTATTAAGTGGTTTTCTTTATTTTGATTTTAATACCGGAATTGAAAATTGCTTTATCAATAATATTTTAGATTGTTTAAAAAACAAAGACAATTTATTAATTGAAGAAAAAAGTCAAAAAATCATATTGAAAAAAATAAATAAAGAGCAAGAAAATGGAAACACAAAAATGATAGATGATTTTACAAAAGACTTCGCTAAAAAATATAAAGAAACTTTAGTTTGTTTGCAGTCTTTTTTGTTTATTCATTTTGCTAAAGTGATTGATTCAACTAAAATATCAGAAGAAAAAAAGACGTCATTAACTGAAAGAATAAAAGGTATAAAGTCATTTATAGAAGTCATTAAAGTTGATACTTTTTACGATCAAACAATAAATGTAATTAATCCATTTTCTGTATCTGGTCATTTTAGAAATCAACCAACTGGAAAAAACAGAAGTGAAACCAAAATGATATATGTTGATTCATTTATGAAAACTGGGTACAATAGGTTAGCAACCAAACTAAAAACAGAAGCAAAAATTAAAAACTAAAAAAAAATGATTACACAATTAAGACAAATCAAACAAAGGTTACAAGACCAATCTGACAAAATCAAAGAACTTGAAGCTGATTGGTTAGACGAAAACACCAAGAACCAATTAATGAGCCGAGAGATTGAACATCTTGAACAGCTTAGAAAAATCGAAGCGGAAAACAAAACGTTAAATAACATTCTGATTTTCTTTGATGAAAAGCTGAAAAATAACGAGGAATATCAGCAAGTCAAATCAGACCTTATTGGAGGTCAAGAAGAACAAATAAAAATTGAGTTATGAAACCAAACTACAATAAAATATCAATCGTTGTTTTCGGAATAGTTTACGTTGCTTTCGTTATCTTCTTCCTTTACGGTTGTTCGGCACAATATCACTTTACCAAATTCATAAACAAGGGGGGTAAAATCGACACAACGCAACGAGTTATTGAAGTCAGCAAAACGATTAAAGTAAACGGCAAAGATTCTATTATTTTCTTTGAAACGCCTGTAAAATGTCCAGAAATACAAATACCACCGACACGAACAGAAATACGCTATAAGTATCGTTTAGACAAACGCAAACAGAAAGCAATAGAGCAAATGTATAGCGATTCAATAGACAATCTTAATAAACAACTCAAATACGCTTTTAAAACGAACAAAACCGACAAGAAAGCCGAAACTAAGCAAGTTACGAAAGTTAGCAAAAGTGAGAATAAATCGAATTGGTTGTTTTGGTTTGTAGCTGGAGTATTTGCTGCCGTTTTAGTCAGATTTGGATTTAACAATTTATTGAAAAAATTATGATTTATAGAGACCATTTTCAGAATTTTAAAAGTTATGCTATTCCTAAAGCACAACTAATTATTGCAGATATCCCTTACAATTTAGGAAATAATGCATACGCTTCAAATCCAGCTTGGTATAAAGATGGAGACAACGCAAACGGAGAAAGCACCTTGGCTGGAAAAAGTTTTTTCGATACAGACGAGGATTTTAGGCCTGCAGAATTTATGCACTTTTGTAGCACAATGTTAAAGGCAGAAAAAAAACAGAAAAAAACAGAAGATGGCGAACCTAGACAAAAAGGAGATGCTCCTTGTATGATCGTATTCTGCGCATTTGACCAACAAATGTATTTGATTGAACTTGCAAAAAGATACGGATTAAATAATTATATAAATTTAGTATTTCGCAAAAACTTTTCAGCTCAAGTATTAAAAGCAAACATGAAAGTTGTCGGCAATTGTGAATATGGCTTAATATTTTATCGAGACCGTTTGCCAAAATTTAGAAACAAAGGCAAAATGATTTTTAATTGCATTGATTGGGAACGTGACGATATTTCAAGTCCTTTGATTAGAAAAATTCATCCAACTCAAAAACCAGTAAAGTTGATAGAAAAATTAATTGAAATCTTCACAGATGAAGGAGATGTTGTAATTGACCCATGCGCAGGTTCTGGAAGCACTTTAATTGCAGCAGCAAACAAAAAAAGAAAAGGTTATGGTTTTGAAATAAAAAAAGATTTTTATACTCAGGCAAAAGATTGGGAAGACGAAATTTTAATTTACAATAAAGAAATTGATGAGTTTGGATTTGGAAAAACAATTTTAGAGAAAACAAATTTAACTTTATGGTCATTATGAAGATACCACAACAAGGAGATGTTTTTACTCCTAAAGAAACAACGAGCCGTTACACATACGGCATCAACTACAAAGTAACAAGAACTGATAAAGGAGTGTTCTATGTAATTGACGATTGGAACATCGAAAAGCAATGTTATCTTGAAGAATAGACAATCGTACAACGTGCGACTATCTTTGAAAGAATTTGTAATTTCGTAAATAAAATATTAGGAATATGAATTTAGACAAAATCACACTAGAAAGAATCAAAACGGCACACCCAAAATTAAGAAGTGCATTATTAGAGCAATACAAAGAAGTTAGCGCTCTTTTACCACCTAATGTAATGCTTCGCTTTGCATACGTTTACAGAACTCCTGAAGAACAATCCAAATTATTCAAACAACGACCTAAGGTTACAAATGCTAATGCGTGGCAGTCAATACACAATTACGGTTTAGCGTTTGATATTGTGTTAATCATTGGAGGAAAAGCAAGCTGGACGGTTGGTAAAGAATGGAAACAAGCAGCTGAATTTTTCAAGTCAAAAGGTTGGGAATGGGGCGGAGATTGGATTAAATTTAAAGATGCTCCACATTTTCAAATGTCATTTGATTTAACTTGGAAACAAATGAAAGCTAAGATAGATAGCGGAGATTTAACAACCGAAAACGGAATTAAATACATCAACTTATGAAACATTTACTAATCTTCATTGCTTCAACTGTTACGCTATTTATGGCTTTGGTTTGGTTAATGAGCGTAATATTTTCAGGGATATAAATTTGCAGTTGAAAGCGTGAATTTTGAGCCATTCTAAGGAGTGGCTTTTTTATTTAAAAATAATTTTAATTATATAGTTGTTATATAAGAATTAATAGTTATATTTGTACACACTTAAACGGAAAACATTATGAAAACTTTTAAAAACAAAAACTTTGAAACAAGAAACTACAATTGCACGAACATTGTTTTTTGCGAATCACAAATAGCACCATCAGAAAGTTGGATTGAATGTGATGAAGATGAAATTTGGTTTATGGGTTGTGTTCATTTATATAGTCAAAACGGAGTTAGATATTTTGGATATATGTAACAAACAAGGGGAGTAAAATCCCCTTTAATTTTATAAAAATGGAAAAAAAAATAATTCAGACGATTGCAATTAGTCAAGAAGATAAAGACCATTGCAAAAAAAAATAAAAATAATTTTAATTATATAGTTGTTATATAAGAATTAATAGTTATATTTGTACACACTTAAACGGAAAAACATTATGAAAACTCAAGTAACAGAATGGATTAAGAGAAATGTAGAAAACGGTTTTATTGGAAAATCTAACTACTTAACTATTGATAATGTAGTTGTTAGAATTTCTAACCACGCACCAAGAAAATACAACTTTGAAGCGTATAATGAAGATTGCAATAAAATTATTTTAGTTTTTTTTCAAAGTGATATTAAAGAAAGTGAAATTCAAGACATAATCGAAAACGAATTGAAAAATTTTGATTGTGAGTATATTATTATTGAGGAAAATAAATTATCAGATTACGATAACATAATTATTTCAAGGTTTTTAAACTAAATAAAAATAAAAATGGCAAAAAAAATTATCCAACCAATTGCAATTAGTCAAGAAGATAAAGACCATTGCAAAAAAAAATCGAAAAAACTTACAGGACGTGAAAACGTTAGCGGTTATATTGCAGTATTAATTCAAAAAGACAAGGAAAATGGAAAAAATTAGAGAAAAATTTTTAATTGAATGTGCAGCATGTGAGGGAACAGGTATATTTCAAAAACACAACTTCGCATTCGGACAAGATTATTATACAGATGAGCCTTGCGGGTGTAATGATGGCAAAGAACTTAATTGGGATTTATTTTACAAAGAACAAGAAGAAGCCAAAGAAACAATTAACGAATTAGAAGCTTCAATCGTTGGACTAAATCAAGTTATGCGAGAATCATTAGATGTGAATAATAATCATGTAATTAACGCACTCCGTCAAATCGTTAAGTATGAAAAAATGATTGAAGAACGTGAGGGGTATTTAGAGCAATTAGCAGAAATAGATTAGTAACAATTAAATCAAAATACAATGTTTAAATTAACAGGAAGAGTAATCGCAATCAACCCAACTCAAGTTATCAGCGAGAAATTTTCTAAAAGAGAATTTGTAATAGAAACGCAAGACAAATACCCACAACTTGTGATGTTTCAAGCAACACAAGACAAATGTACATTATTAGACAATGTGAAATTGAACGATAATATTGAAGTGTCATTCAATTTGCGAGGGCGTGAATGGACATCCCCAGCAGGCGAAGTAAAATACTTCAATACCTTAGAAGCGTGGAGAATTGAATTAGAAGGTAGCGCACCAGTTCAAACTCCTAATGCACCAGTTCAACAATCAACAACTCCAGCAAATGAGGAAGAGGACGATTTGCCTTTTTAATTACACATCAAAAATCAATACCGTTCATCACAATAACACGTTTTGAACGGTTCTTTAACTTTAAATTTATGAAAAAAAAACAATTATGGAAAAGAAACAAGTATTAGGATTGAACCACAAAATGAGTTTAATTAAAGCGGAATTAAACAAATTTAAGATTCCAAAGTCAGGACACAATAAATACTCTGGGTTTCATTACCACGAGTTAACAGATTTCTTACCGTTAATCAATAAGTTGAATTTAAAACATGGAGTAAACGCTTTTCCAAAGTTTTTGAAACATGAGCAAATTTGTGTACTTACTTTGATAAATGCAGACGACAAACAAGATTTTTACGAAGTAATTATTCCTTATGTTGAAGCTGAAATGTTAGGTAAAGGAGGTAGTGCATCTGTTGTTGATGCAATCCAAAGATTAGGTTCTACAATCACTTACAATCGAAGATACCTTTATCAAAGTGCTTATGATATTTTAGAAAGTGATGGAGTTGATTCTTTACCTCCAATTGAACCAAATAAGGAAGCGTCAAAAAAAGAAGAAGCACCAAGCGGAAAGAAAGAATGCAACGATGCAACGTTTAAAAAGTTAGTTGAAGCTATCCAAGAAGGACGGGGCACAGTTGAAATAGCTAAAGAAACATACATCTTTACAGGTCAACAGAATATTGAATTGTTAAACATCAAATCTAAATAAAATGGAACACATGGAACAAGTAGACATTGATTTACAAGCAAAAGAACACGACTACCAAAATGCTCAACCGAACGTAATTGAAAAAACAACGCAAGGAGTAAACGCAATTATTGAAGCTGTAGAAGCAGGAGTTGTAAACCCATTAGATGCGTTTGCGTCATTTAACAAGCTGGAAAAAATCTTTAAAGAAGCAAAAGTAAAGATTGACGAAATGGCGCGTGAGGAAGCTGAAAAGTACAATGAGAAAACATTCACTTTCGGAAAAGTTGAATTTACACGTAAAGAAGGAGCAAAGAAATTAAACTATTCAGAAGATTTGTATTACTCAAATTTACAAGCGAAATTGAAAGCACGTGAGGAACTGTTAAAGGTTGCTCAGAAACAAACAATGCTATTTGACGATGAAGGTATTGAAGTGCCAAAAGTTAGTATTTCGTACAATAAAGATAGTTTAATGGTAAAATTCAAGTAAAACTTTACCAAAACTTTTTAAAAGTGGGGAAACTGAAAGCTATACTGGATAAAGGATTGAAGCAAATTTTCCTACTTTTCCCCACTTTTTTATAATTTCAAATTCAAAAAGGTTTATGAGTTTTAAAAAAAATAAAGTAAAAAAAAAGTAAGAAAGTAGGGAAATGTAGCTGAAACCCTTATAAACACTAAGAAAATGCGCCCCGACTTTTAAAAAGTTTATAATTAGTTTAGGAAAGTTTTTTTGTATTGAAATTATTTTTATATTTGTAAAACGGTTCATCTCACATTATAAACCGAAAGGAATTATTGCCCTTGTTAATGAAGTTGAAGTGAGATGCAACGGAGTTAATGAGGGTTTTTTTATCAACAACAATATGGAAAATATAGAATTTTGGAGTAAAACGCAGGACGGAAAATATTACATAAATAACTTTCAGTTCAAGCGGTTTTTAGAAGCCAACAATTACTTCAAGAATAAACCAAACGAAAACAGCAGTTTTAACCTTATAAAAAAAGAAGGAATATTTTTAAAAATAGTAAACGAAATTGATATCAAAGATTTTATATTAGACCACATTCAAGAAAATGATTTTAATGAAAATGTTTTTAACTTAATAACTTCAAAGCTTTCAATGTTTAAACGTGATTATCTTTCAATGATAAAAACGGAAAAAATAAACTTAATAAAGGACAACGAAAAATCGTGTTTTCTTTATTATCGAAATGGAATTTTAGAAATTACAAAAGAAAGCACCGAATTAAAAAGCTACAAAGATTTGAATATTAACGTTTGGAAAGACCAAATTATTGACCGAGATTATAAAGAATGCGACCACCACGATAGCGAATACAGAACATTTATCTGGTTAATTTCAGGAGGTTTTAATTTGACAGAAAACCCCAGCGCAAAACAAGTTGAAGATAAAAAACAAGCGGTTTCCCGTTACAATACTTTTAAATCAGTTATCGGTTATTTGCTGCATTCGTTTAATGTAGGTTGTGAAAATAGAGCAATAATTTTAAACGATGAAATGATTAGTGATGAACCAAACGGAAGAAGCGGAAAAGGTTTGTTTTGGAATGCTTTAAAACACCTAAAAAAAGTACATTCACTTAACGGAAAAGAATTTGACCACACAGATAAATTCAAGTATTCAGGAGTTAAAACAGATACTCAAATTTTAGTTTATGATGATGTGAAAAAAAACTTTGTTTTTGAGAATTTATTTAGTGAAATAACAGAAGGTATTGGAATAACTTACAAGGGAGTTGACACAATTAAACTTTCAATTGCAGAAAGTCCAAAGATTTTAATAACTACAAATTACACTTTAAAAGGTTCAGGAGGTTCACACGATGCTAGAAAATTTGAAGTTGAACTCAGCACATTTTTTAACTCAAAATACACTCCTATTAATTATTTTGGACATAAACTTTTTGACAATTGGAACGATGAAGAATGGGCACGTTTTGACTCCTACATGATTCAATGTATTAAATTTTATTTAGAAAGCGGTTTACTGGATTACGATAAAATTTCGTTACCTATTAAGAAATTACAAACTGAAATTAACATTGAACTTTACAATCAGTTGCAGGGTTTGAAATTTAATGACTGGTACAATTACGACAAGTTGTTTAACGACTATAATTTAAACGTTGGAAAGTATGGATTGAAAACAAAAACGGCATTTACTCAAGCGTTTAATAAATATGTTAAATTCTTTGAATTAGAAGTTGATTATTGTGAACCTAACGGAATTAAGCACGTAATGTTTATAAAACGTGAACCAGTTATTGTAAAAGAAAAAGTTGAAATTTGGGACGAACTAAATAAAAAAGCAGGAGTATGAGTTCAATAAAAGAAATGCTAAAAGAAACGGAAGAAATGGAGAAAGCATGGAAAAAACTCGATATGAGTTGGATAATAGAAACGCAGTACAGGCACTCAGGTTATTTTCTAAATGATATTATTATTGAAGTTGAGCGTAACTTAATCCGAAAGCAAAAGGAAGATTTACCAAATAATCAAATAATACAACGATTTGAGAAAACATTAAACCGTTTACTTTTGATTAAGGAATATTTTAATAAATCTCAATCGTACATTCGAGATTTAGAGTTACAAAACGAACAGCTGAAGCAGAAATTTGAAACGTATAAAATCAATATAAAATGAATAAACTAATTTACTACAACCTAACAACAAAGCAACCGATTCAAAGCTGGATATTCACAAGCCGTCAATTAGCGCTATGGAAGAAAAAACTATTAATCGCAAGCGGTAATTATTCACAAGGATTTAAAATTGAAAAAGTATGAAAGAACGCGAATTATCAATGCAAAGAGATATTACTCAAAAAGATGAACAACGAATGCAGCAGCTTATGGCGATTTCTTGTATTCATTCTGTAATTTGGCACAATGCTAATAACATTGAAATCAACTTCATTCGAG
>Ga0247831_1001834_pt1 | contig 37237 bp, 32 predicted proteins | sample LaCruzMarch2015__9_FD_192406 | JGI IMG/M metagenome (GOLD analysis project Ga0247831, IMG submission 192406) | Freshwater microbial communities from meromictic Lake La Cruz, Castile-La Mancha, Spain - LaCruzMarch2015_1m | ecosystem: Environmental > Aquatic > Freshwater > Lake | place: Spain...
CCGGTGCCGCGCGTTTTCCGCCACAAGGCCCTCGCGAAAGCTGCCGACCCAGGCCCGCGCGATGAACCGCCAGACCCCCTCGCCCGATCGCGCCGTGTTGGGATCATCCCGTGTTGCGACCCGGGTGTGATGCACCAGCCGATGGGCCGAGGCATGGTGCCCGATCAGCAGGCTGCAATAAACCGCCACCCCCAGCCGGAACAGCCCGCGCCGCCCGCGGTGGATCAACTCGTGCGCCGCCGGATGGGCGACCTGGCCCATCCACAGCCCCGCCGCGACAAACAGCCCCGCGCGCTGCCAGGGGCCAAGCTCCGACGCCCCGGCGACCGCCCAGACGGTCAGCGGCAGAAGCCCCAGATGACCGACCGCGATCAGCAGCAGAAGCCCGTCACCGGCGGGAAACTCCGCACCGTCGGGCAGATCATCCACCGACTGCCGGATCGCCCCGTCCAGCACCAGCGACACCACCGCCATGTAAAGCAGCCCCACCAGCGGCCAGGCCCCGCCGAACGCGACGGCGGCACAGAACACCGCCAGCGGGCTGGCGGCCGCAAGGGCAAACGGGAGGATCGACAGGGTTTTTGTCATCTCCGCCAGTGTAGCACGCGACGGGACGGAGAAAAGGGGCGCCCTGGCCGCATGGTCTTCCCCTCGCGGCGCGAACTGGCTAGGGGAAGAGGGTGGCGGAACCAGGGTTCCGGCCAGGAGTGGGGGTCCCCGATGTCGTTCTTCAAGAAACTGCGCGACCGGATGTTCCGGTCCTCCGACAAGATCGGCGAAGGGCTGGAGGCGCTGGTTGCCGACCCCTCGCCCGAGGCGGAAAAGCCGGGGTTGCTGGGGCGCATCTTCGGGGCCGATGCGCCGCGCCGGGTGCTGGACGACGCCATGCTGGAAAGCCTGGAAGAGGTGCTGATCAGCGCCGACATGGGCGTGGAAACCGCCTTGCGGGTGACCGCCAACATCGCGGAAGGCCGGATGGGAAAACGGATCTCCTCTTCTGACCTGCGCGGTGCGCTGGCCGCCGAAGTGGCGCGGATCATAGAGCCGGTGGCGCGGCCGCTGCCGATCCAGGGCCACAAGCCGCAGGTGATCCTGGTGGTGGGCGTCAACGGATCGGGCAAGACGACGACGATCGGCAAACTCGCCAGCCAGTTCAGGGCGGCCGGGAAATCCGTGGTGATCGCCGCCGGGGACACGTTCCGCGCGGCGGCGGTGGAACAGTTGCAGATCTGGGGCAGTCGCGCCGGGGTCCCGGTTCTGACCGCGCCCGAAGGGTCCGACCCCGCCAGCCTCGCCTTCGACGCCTTCACCCGCGCCCGGGCCGAGAAGGCCGACCTGCTGCTGATCGACACGGCCGGCCGGCTGCAGAACCGCGCCGATCTGATGGAGGAACTGGCCAAGATCGTGCGCACCCTGCGCAAGATCGACCCGTCCGCCCCGCACAACACCCTGCTGGTTCTCGACGCCACCACCGGGCAGAACGCGCTGAGCCAGGTCGAGATCTTCCGCAGGATCGCCGATGTTACGGGCCTTGTGATGACCAAGCTCGACGGCACCGCCAAGGGCGGCGTGCTGGTGGCGTTGGCCGACAAATTCGGCCTGCCGATCCATGCCATCGGGGTGGGCGAGCAGATCGACGACCTCGCCCCGTTCGACCCCGAGGATTTCGCCCGAGCGTTGGTCGGCATCGACGCCTAGCCTGCTTCACCTGTTCAAAAATATCCCACGGGGGGTCCGGGGGGTGTGAAACCCCCCGGCCTTTCCGCCAAAGCGAAACATGTCATCCTGGCTCCTCTCCCTCGCGGGCACGCCCGCCGGAACCACCCTCGCGGTCTGCCTCGCGCTGATCTCGGCGCTGGCGCATGCGGTGTTCGGCGCGCTGCAGAAGGGGCAGCACGACCCCTGGATGACCCGCGCCGCGATCGATCTCGGCCTCCTCGTGCTCAGCGCGCCGCTGGCGCTGTTCGCGGTGCCCTGGCCGCGGGGCATCGAATGGGGGGTAATCCTCGGCGCGCTGGCCATCCATTTCGCCTACAAGCTGACGATGGCGCTGGCCTATGAACGGGCGGCCTATACGGTCGTCTATCCGGTGGTGCGCGGCACCGGGCCGCTGGCGACGCTGGTCTTTGCCGCGCTGTTTCTGGGTGAGGCCTATCGCCCGCTGCAATGGGGTGGCGTCGCGCTGTTGTCCGGCGCGATCCTGATGCTGGCGGCGATCAACCTGCGCGGGGTTCGGATCGGGCGGGGCGCGTTGTGGGCCGGGTTGGCCTGGGCCTTCGCGGGCGGGCTTCTGGTGGCGGTCTACACCACCTATGACGCCTGGGGCATCCGGTTGACGCCCGACCCGTTCACCTTCCTCGCCTGGTTCTTCCTGATCACGGCGGTCGATTTTCCCACCCTGATGGCGGTGCGGCTGGCGCGCGGGCGGGCGAGCCTGCCGCCCTTGCCCCCGCTTGTTCTGCGCGGGCTGATCGGCGCGCTGGTGGCGTTTGTCAGTTTCGGCGGGGTGATGCTGGCCACCCGGCTGGGTCAGGTCGGCGAGGTGGCGGCGCTGCGCGAAACCTCGACCGTGTTTGCCGCGATCCTGGGCTGGGCGGTGTTGGGCGAAAAGGTGGGGCCCGCGCGGGCCGCGCTGATGGGGCTGATTGCACTGGGGGCGGTTCTGGTGCAGATCGGGTGAACGGAGGACGCCATGGCGGAACGCAAGATCAACCCTGTGCTGAAACTCGCGCTCGAGCTCGGGCCGGTCTTGGCCTTTTTCGTGGCGTATGGCCGGATGAAGGACCAGGTGTTCCCCATCCTCGGGTCCGACTATTCCGGCTTCATCGTGGTCACCGCCCTGTTCATCCCGGTGCTGATCCTGACCACCGGCATCCTGTGGGCGCTGACCGGCACGCTGTCGAAGATGCAGGTGGCGACGGTGGTGCTGGTGGTGATCTTTGGCGGTCTGTCGGTCTGGCTGAAGGACGAGCGGTTCTTCAAGATGAAGCCGACCATCATCTACCTGCTTTTCGCCGCCATTCTGGGGTTCGGGCTGTGGCGCGGGCAGTCCTATCTGAAGGCGGTGATGGATCAGGCGCTGCCGATGCAGGCGGAAGGCTGGATGATCCTGACCCGGCGGGTGACGCTGTTCTTCGTGGCGCTGGCCTTGGCCAACGAGGTGATCTGGCGCACGATGTCGACCGAAACCTGGGTCACCTTCAAGACCTTCGGCCTGACGGCGGCGCTGTTCGCGTTCTTCATGACCCAAGGGCGGCTGATGGAGAAGTTCGGGATCAAGGATCCGGCAGAATAGCCGTCACGCCGGGCCCAGAAACCGCTGCGCCCCGACCGGCAGCACCAGACGCGACCAACGGCGGTCACGCCGGGCGGGCAGGGCGGCGCGCAGGGCCGACAGCGGCAGGGTGCCGTCCATCAACGCGCGATAAAGCGCGAATATGCCGGGGCGCATGTAGGGCGACCAGTGGCAGATCCGCGCGGGCGGCGGCGGCAGGGCATGGCCGAGACGTTCCAGCACGTTCAGCGTCGCAGGCTGGTCGATCTGCAGGTCCAGCCAGTTCGCCTGCTGCCGCCCCGGCCCCTGACCCAGGGCAGTGTCGGTGCCCAGGCTGACCAGCCATTCCAGCGCGAAATCGAACAGGTCGTTTTCGCGAGTGGTGACGTTGACGATCTCGACCCACGCGCCGGCCGGGGTGTCGAGGGCGGCGCGGGCCGGGCGGCGGGTTTCGGCGGCGGCCAGCAGGATCAGGCGGCGGAAATCGCCGGGCCGGGCATGCGGCAGGGCCTGCAGCGCCACGCGCGCGCCCAGGGAATGGCCGATCACGTCGATCTGCCGCGCGGGCTCGATCTGCCGGATCAGGGTGGCAAGCTCGGCCAGCGCGCGTCCTGCCGCTGCAGCGCGGCGATAGGCCCCCTGCACCGATCCGCGCGCTTCCCACCCCAGACCGATGGCCAGACCGTTGTCGCCAGTCAGCCCCAGATGACGCGGCCAACTGGTGGCCTTGCGGTCACCGGTTGGCGGGTTCATCGACAGGATGTGGCCGTGCGGGCAATGTCCCGCAAGACCCGGGGCAAAGCGGTAGCCATGGATCATCACCACGACAGGGGATCGCGCGGGCAGGGCAGCCAGACGGTCAGCCAGACAAGCACGATCGATCCGCAGCCCCTGGGCTGTGACGTCCGCGCGAACCGGGGCTGGCGTAAGGGGCATGTGTGCCTGATTTGTGCAATCGCGGCATGGATAGGCCCGGCATGCGACGCTTGGGTGAAACTCGCGTTACAGGTCCGTGACGGTGCGGGCCTGCAACAGTTGACCTTTGGCGGGGTGGGGGGTATTTGCGCTCTGTGGTGCTTTGTTGCCGGATTGCGGGCCACGTTAAACAAACCGCTAAAGAGGTGTGGGTTTCGCCCCGGCCTCTGTTGGTCCGGGGTTTTTTGTTGGCCGGAGGGCCAATTCTGACGGAGACTGCCATGGACGGATGGAAGACGCGCACGCAACTGGTGCATGAAGGCAGCCGCCGCAGCCAGTATGGCGAGATGGCCGAGGCGATCTTCCTGACCCAGGGCTTTGTCTATGACTCCGCCGAACAGGCCGAGGCGCGGTTCCACAAGGCCGGTGACGACGAATTCATCTATGCCCGCTACGGCAACCCCACCACCCGGATGTTCGAGGAGCGGATCGCGGCGCTGGAGGGCTGCGAGGATGCCTTTGCCACAGCGTCGGGCATGGCGGCGGTGATGGGGTCGCTGGCCAGCCTGTTGCGCGCGGGGGATCATGTGGTGGCGGCGCGGGCGCTGTTCGGGTCCTGCCTGTATGTGCTCGAAGAGGTCCTGCAACGCTACGGCGTCAGGGTCACCTTCGTCGATGGTGCAGATATCGAACAATGGCGCGGCGCAGTGGTGCCGGGGGTCAAGGCGGTGTTCTTTGAATCCATGTCGAACCCCACGCTTGAACTTATTGATATCGCAGCGGTTTCCCGGATTGCCCATGCGGTGGGTGCGCTGGTGATCGTCGACAACGTGTTTGCCACCCCGATCTTTTCGAACGCCGTGGCCGACGGGGCCGATGTGGTGGTCTATTCCACGACCAAGCACATCGACGGGCAGGGCCGCGCCTTGGGCGGCGTGGTCTGCGGCACGAAAGACTACATCCGCAAGGTGCTGGAACCCTACATGAAGCACACCGGCGGGTCGATGAGCCCGTTTACCGCCTGGATCATGCTGAACGGGATGGTGACGCTCGATTTGCGCTGCCGGGCGATGGCGGATAGTGCGCTGCGGATCGCGACACTGCTGGAAACCCTCGGCCAGGCGTCGAAGGTGATCTACCCGGGTCTGCAAAGCCACCCGCAGCATGCCCTTGCGATGGCGCAGATGGGGTCGGGGGGCACCCTGGTGGCGTTCGAGGTGGCGGGCGGCAAACAAGCGGCGTTCCGGTTCCTCAACGCGCTGAAGATCATCAAGATTTCCAACAATCTGGGGGATGCCAAGTCGATCGTCACGCATCCCGCCACCACCACCCATTCGCGTCTGCCCGATGATCAGAAGGCGCGTCTGGGGATCACGCCGGGCCTTGTGCGGCTGTCGGTGGGGCTGGAGGATGTGGGCGATCTGATTTCCGACATCGAACAGGCGTTTTCGGTGATCTGAACGGGGCGGTTGGGCGTAAACCGACTGTAGATTTTGCTGAATGGATGCAGGGGGCCTGCATCACGTCTGCCAAGTCCGGAGCACAGGAGCCGTGCCGATGAACATCCATATTGCCGACCGCGAGACGAAACCCAGCCGGGACGAGGCAGAGGCGGCCTTGGCCCTCCTGCGTCGGTGGGCGGACCGGGCCAGCGACGCCGACATCGTGGCGCTGGACCCTGTGGCGGGGGCGCTGGTCGGGCAGGGGTATCCGGTGATGAGCCGCGACTATCCTGCGACATTCCGGGTCGATGATGCCTACAAGGACGGGCTGCCCGACCTGCAGAACGGTCCCGCCAGCCTGATCGTCGGTGCGCGGGCAACGATCCAGCATGTCGGCATCTCGAACTTCCGTCTGCCGCTGCGCTATCGCACCCGCGACGCGGGCGAGATGGTGCTGGAGACATCGGTGACCGGCACGGTCAGCCTGGAGGCGGAAAAGAAGGGCATCAACATGAGCCGCATCATGCGGTCGTTCTATGTCCATGCCGAGCGGGATTTCAGCTTCGAGGTGATCGAACGGGCGCTGGAGGATTACAAGCGCGATCTGGGGTCGTTCGATGCCCGCATCCAGATGCGGTTTTCGTTTCCGGTGAAGGTCGAAAGCCTGCGGTCAGGGCTGTCGGGTTGGCAGTATTATGACATTGCCCTCGAACTGGTGGATCAGGGCGGGGTGCGCAAGAAGATCATGCATCTGGATTTCGTCTATTCCAGCACCTGCCCCTGCTCGCTGGAACTGTCGGAACATGCGCGGATGACGCGGGGCCAACTCGCGACGCCACACTCGCAACGCTCGGTCGCGCGGCTGTCGGTCGAGGTGAAGGGCGGATACTGCCTGTGGTTCGAGGACCTGATCGAGATTGCCCGTTCGGGGGTTCCGACCGAGACGCAGGTGATGGTCAAGCGCGAGGACGAACAGGCCTTTGCGGAACTCAACGCCGCCAACCCGATCTTTGTCGAGGATGCGGCGCGGTCGTTCTGCCTTGCGCTGCAGGCCGAACCCCGGATCGGCGATTTCCGCATCATCGCCAGCCATCAGGAAAGCCTGCACAGCCACGACGCGGTGTCGGTGCTGACCAAGGGGCCGACTTTTGCGGCCACCAGCCTGGATCCACGGCTGTTCGCCAGCCTCTACCACGTCGGTTGAATTGACGTGCATCGTGGGCGGGGCTAGACCCTGCCCATGATCGACCTGCGCCCCATCGTCTATATTATCGGCCGCATCTTGATCGTGCTGGCCATCCTGATGCTGGCACCCGCCATCGTCGACTGGCGAGCTGGATTGCAAAACGGCCGCGACTTTCTGGAATCGGCGGTGCTGACCGGTTGGGCGGGGGTTCTTTTGTCGCTGGCCACGATGAATGCGCTGGGGCGGGGGCTGGATGCCCGGCAGGCCTATCTGCTGACGGTGGCGATCTGGACGGTGGTGCCGCTGTTTGCCGCGCTGCCGTTCATCCTGGGCGCGCCGAACCTTGGCTTTACCGATGCCTATTTCGAGGCGGTTTCGGGGATCACCACCACCGGCGCGTCGGTGATCGTTGGGCTGGAAGAGCTGCCGCCGGGCATGAACCTGTGGCGGGGGATGCTGAACTGGCTGGGCGGGCTGGGGATCGCCTTTATCGCGATGATCTTCTTGCCGGTGATGCGGATGGGCGGCATGCAGTTTTTCCGGACCGAGGGGTTTGACACCTTCGGCAAGGCACTGCCGCGGGCCACCGACATCGCGCGGCAGTTGGCGATGGTGTATTTCGGGTTGACGGTAATCTGCGGGTTGGCCTTTGCCGCCATCGGGATGGAGCCATTGCATGCCGCCGTGCATGCGATGGCGGCGATTGCGACGGGCGGCTTTTCTCCGCTGGATGGCAGTTTCACGATCTACGCCGGGGCAGGGGAATACTTCGGTGCGCTGTTCATGCTGCTCGGAAGCTTGCCCTACGTCCGTTATGTGCAACTGGTGAACGGCGCGGTGCAGCCATTGTGGCGGGATTTGCAGGTGCGGGCCTACCTGCGCTGGATTGCCTACGCCGTCATGACGGTCACGATCTGGCGCGTGCTCACCAGCGACATGACGTTCGAGCCTGCGTTCCGCGAGGCGCTGTTCAATCTGGTGTCGATCATGTCGTCGACCGGGTTCTTTTCCGGCAGTTTCGGCAGTTGGGGCGCGTTCATGATGGTGGTGGCCTTCGTCATCGGCATCATCGGCGCCTGTTCGGGGTCCAGTGCGGCGGGGCTGAGCGTGTTCCGGGTGCAGATTGTTGCGGCGGCGGTTGGCGCGCGGTTGCAGCAGATTTCCCACCCGAACCGGATCGCCCCGGTCAAGTATGAGGGGCGTCAGGTGGAAGAGGACGTGATCAGCGGCGTGATCCTGTTTGTCACCGGCTTCATCGTGCTGTTGGGGGTCATCAGCGTGGCGATGACGCTCTTCGGGGTCGACATGATCTCGGCCATCTTTGCGGCCTGGACCACATTGGCCAATATCGGCTACGGTTTTGGTCCGATGGTTGCCGCAACCGGAACCTTCGTCGATTTTCCCGAACCGGCCAAGTGGATCATGACGCTGGCGATGATCATGGGGCGGCTGGGGTTGCTGGCCATTCTGGTGGTGTTTCTGCCCCGGTTCTGGCAGCGCTGATCACTCCCAGCACGACACCAGCACTGTCATCCCAAGGGCTTGTTGCGACAGAGCCGCAGGCGTCAGGGTCGCGGTGGTCGGCGGTTGCGGGGCCAGACCCGCCGAGGACAGGAAGGCCGACAGCGCCTCGGCCCCCGCTGCAAAGGCCACGCCGTCGGGCAGTTGGCGCGCACCGGGCACGGCAGGCAGCAGCAGCCCGATCACCGACCCGGTGCCGTCCAGCACCGGCCCGCCCGCGTCGCCCGGCAGCACCGGGGCGGTGATCCGGCGCAAAGCCGCCTCGCCGTTCAGCCCGGTCACATCCTCCAGCGCGCCGAAGGTCAGAACCGGGGCGGGCAGCGCGTCTTCATAGGAATAACCCGCCACCACCACTTCGGCCCCGATCCGGGGCGGGGCGGCGGCAAGGCTGGCCACCGCCATCGGCGACAGCGCCACCGCCGGGGTCAGCAGGGCGGTCCCGGTGGCGGCGTCGGTCTGCCGCACCGTCGCATCGGTGTCGCGGTCCAGCGTGATCCGGCCGCATGTCTCGGTCGCGGTCAGAGTGGTCAGAACGGTGCCCGTGGCATCGACATAGAACCCCGAGCGGGAAAACCGGGGCTTGCGCACCTCCAGCCCCGACAGCAGGCCGCGCCGGGCCTCGTCGGTCATCGGCACCAGACCGGGGTCCAGCGATTTGTCGCCCGACGACCGGAAGCTGGCCTGCATCGCAGGCAGGATGCGGTCCATCCGCGCGGCATCCTCGGGGGTCCAGATCGCCATGAACCCCTTGACCTGGCCCTTGGCCGTTTCGGCATAGGCATAGCTTTGCACGGTGGCGCTGCGGGCGTTGATGGTGAAGCTCCGCTCGCCGCGCGTGCGCTCGCCTTCGGCAGGCACCACCTCCAGCGTCTGCAGGATGTCATAAAGGCCCGACAGGCTGGCCTGATCGCCGGGCTGCGAGATCAGGATGATCCTGAGGCCCGAGCCGTTCCTTTCGGTGAAATGCACGAAAGGGGGTTCATAGTGGTCAAAGGCCACCAGCGACAAAGGCAGGGTGATCTCGATCCCGGCCTCGGGTTCGTTGACCGATGCAAAGCCGAACTCGGCCTGATCGGCCTGATAGTTGGCGACGAGGGCCGCGCGTTGCCGCGTGGTCAGCACGCCCGTCGGTTCATACCCGTTGGCGGCTTGCCACTCGGCCATCGAATTGCGGGTGCCGGGGCCGAAGGCGCCGTCGATGGCGGCGGTGTAAAAGCCGAACCACTGCAGCGCGGTCTGCAGCGCGCGGCGGTCGTCGCGGCTCAGCGCGTCTTCGCTGGCGCGGGCCTGACGCGGCGTTTCGTCCGGTTCCACGACCGGCAGCGGTTCGGGTTCGGGCAACGGCGCGGGCACCGGGTCGACCGCCACGGTCTGATCCGGCGCGGCGTCCGGCAAAACCCCGATCGGCCAATAGCGCTGCCCGTGGTTGCTGCCGTCCGAAATGAAGGCATCGGGCGGGATCTGCCCCTGCCGCTTGAGGTCGAACAGACGCCCCGCCGCCGCCTCGGGCGATTGCGGCCCAAGCGCGATCAGATACCACCCCCGCCCGGTGGCAAACCCGGCGACATCCCCGAACAGCGATTCATAGGCGCGGGCGCGGTCCTGCGCCACGGCCAGGTCCGGATGCGCCTCGATCTGCAGCCATGCCTGTTCCTGCGCCTGCGCTGCCTGCATCTGAACCCAAAGGGCCAGCATCAGCCCGACACTCCGCAGCAAAACCTTCATCCTGTTCACCAATCCCTGGGCCGTGTTGCCGAGACGCGCAACCGGGCCTGCCATCGCAGAATTCTGTCGAACCTAACAGAGCAATCGGCGGATGCGAGTGCCTTTTGCGTGACCGTTGCCGGGGCGCGCATTGACCCTGCACCGCCCGATGCCTATGCAGGGGCAGCCCCCGCCAAAGGTTGTTGCCGATGCCAGATCCTTCTGCAAATCCCGCCCCGCCCCGGTCGTTTCAGGAGATCCTGCTGCGCCTGCAAGGCTATTGGGCGGCCAAAGGCTGCGCCGTGCTGCAACCTTACGACATGGAGGTGGGGGCGGGCACCTTTCACCCGGCGACCACGTTGCGCGCGCTTGGCACGCGCCACTGGGCTGCGGCCTTTGTCCAGCCTTCGCGCCGCCCGACCGACGGGCGCTATGGCGAGAACCCGAACCGCCTGCAGCACTACTATCAGTTCCAGGTGATCATCAAACCGTCGCCGCCCGATCTGCAGGACCTGTATCTGGGGTCGCTCGCCGCCATCGGCATCGACGTCGGCCTGCATGACATCCGCTTTGTCGAGGATGACTGGGAAAGCCCCACCCTGGGCGCCTGGGGTCTGGGGTGGGAGGTGTGGTGCGACGGGATGGAGGTCAGCCAGTTCACCTATTTTCAGCAGGTCGGCGGCCATGACTGCCATCCGGTGTCGGGCGAGCTGACCTATGGGCTGGAACGGCTGGCGATGTATGTCCTCGGCGTGGATCATGTGATGGACATGCCGTTCAACGACCCGCAATCGCCGATCCCGCTGCGCTATGGCGACATCTTCCGGCAGACCGAGGAAGAATACAGCCGCCACAACTTCGACGCGGCCGACACCGAAAAGCTGTTCGGGGATTTCGCGCGGGCAGAGGCCGAATGTGCCCGCCTGCTGGCCTTCGACGCCGACGACACCAAATCGGGCAAGCGGATCGTGATGGTCCACCCCGCCTATGACCAGTGCATCAAGGCCAGCCACCTGTTCAACCTGCTGGACGCGCGCGGGGTGATTTCGGTCACCGAACGGCAGGCCTATATCGGGCGAGTCCGGGCGCTGGCCAAATCCTGCGCCGATGCGTTCCTGACCACCACGGCGGGCGGCTGGGAGGCTGCGGCGTGAATGGCAAGATCGTGGCGGGGGGCATCGTGCTGACAGGTCTGGCCGCGGGCATCGCGATGTATTGGCTGCAGGTCTATGCATTCTACGAACCGGCGAATTTTGCGCCGGGGGCCGAGATCCTGCTGACCCCGATCATCGGCGACGCGCCCGAGGCGATCGTGGTCGAAGACGTCCAGGGCATCGACGCCGACAGCTCTCCCCTGCGGTTCCGCGCCTGTTTCACCACGCCGCTGTCGCTGGCCATGCTGACCGAGACCTACAAGGTTTACGAGGCGGCGGAACCCACCATCGCCCCCGGCTGGTTCGACTGTTTCGACGCCGCCGCCATCGGGTCCGCCCTCGAGTCGGGCGAGGCGCTGGCCTTCCTCGGCCAGGCCGCCATCGCGCCGCAGATCGACCGTGTCGTGGCGGTGTTCCCCGATGGCCGGGCCTTTGCCTGGCACCAGCTTCACCCCGGAACCGAGTGACCCCATGCCCGACCTGCTGATCGAGTTGTTCTCCGAGGAAATCCCGGCGCGGATGCAGGCCCGCGCCCGCGACGACCTCAAGCGGCTGGTGACCGACGGGCTGGTGTCGGCGGGGCTGACCTATGCCGGGGCCGGGGCGTTCTCGACGCCGCGCCGTCTGGTGCTGGCCATCGACGGGCTGACCGCGCAAAGCCGCGCCGTGCGCGAAGAGCGCAAAGGGCCGCGCGTCGATGCCCCTGCGGCGGCGCTGGAGGGGTTTTTGCGCTCCACCGGTCTGACCCGCGAACAGTTGGAACTGCGCGACGACAAGAAGACGCAGGTTTACTTTGCCGTGGTCGAACGCCCCGGGCGCGAGGCGGCGGCGATCGTGGCCGATGTGCTGGAGTCCACGATCCGCAATTTCCCCTGGCCCAAGTCGATGCGGTGGGGGTCGGGGACGCTGCGGTGGGTGCGCCCCTTGCAGTCGATCCTGTGTCTGCTGACCGATGAAGCGGGCGCTACAGTGGTGCCGCTGTCGGTCGAGGGGTTTGAGGCGGGTGCTACAACCGGCGGCCACCGCTTTCTGGCGTCGGCCCGCTTTGCCGTGACGGGGTTCGACGACTACACGATGAAACTGAAACGCGCCTTTGTGGTGCTGGACAGCGCCGAACGGGAGGCCGCGATCTGGCAAGGCGCGCAGAACCTGGCCTTCGCGGCGGGGCTGGAGGTGGTGCCGGATGCCGCCCTGCTGACCGAAGTGGCCGGGCTGGTCGAATGGCCGGTGCCGCTTATGGGGCGGATTGCGCCCGCGTTTCTGGACCTGCCGCCCGAGGTGCTGCAAACCTCGATGCGCGAACACCAGAAGTTCTTTTCTGTCAAGAATCCGCGCACGGGCCGCATCGAAGGCTTCGTGACAGTTGCAAATACGGAAACCGCCGATCATGGCGCGACGGTCCTGGCGGGCAACCAGAAGGTGCTGTCGGCCCGCCTGTCGGACGCGAAGTTCTTCTACGAGAAGGATCTGGCGGTGGCCCGCGCCGACATGACCGAGTGGCTCGATGGGCTGAAATCGGTGACCTTCCACAACAAGCTGGGCAGCCAAGCCGACCGCATCACCCGCATCGCCGCCCTCGCCCGCGAAATCGCGCCCTTGGTCGGGGCAGACCCCGATCAGGCCGAACAGGCGGCCCGCATCGCCAAGGCCGACCTCCGCTCTGCCATGGTCGGCGAGTTTGCCGAATTGCAGGGCGTGATGGGCACCTACTACGCCAAGGCCGCCGGTTTCCCCGACGCCGTGGCCAACGCCGCCCACGCCCACTGGCAACCGCTGGGGCCATCGGACGACGTGCCGACCGAGCCGGTGTCGGTGGCCGTGGCACTGGCCGACAAGATCGACACACTGACGGGTTTCTGGGCGATTGACGAAAAACCGACCGGGAGCAAAGACCCCTTCGCGTTGCGAAGGGCGGCGTTGGGAGTTATTCGGTTGGTGTTGGGGAAAGGGGTCCCAATGAGGCTTCGTCCTCTTCTCAAAGAAACCTACAAAGGACTGCTTGCGGCTTGGAATGAAAGTGACCGACTTTACTCGACGGTGATAAGTCACGGTCATTTGGCTTATAGCGTGTCGGGCCTTCCGCTCAATAGCTTCTACGAGCATCTTGAAGAGAAAGAATCCACAACGACAGCGGGTTTGTTTCTAGGAATGCCCAGTGAAAGTCGCGACTTTGAGTATTTCGCCGAGACCGATAGCGGCGATTTTTTTCTACCGTTGACGGCACTCAAGCCACTGGTAGATAACCTCCTCGCCTTCCTCCACGACCGCCTGAAAACCTACCTCAAGGACCAACACATCCGCCACGACGTCATCGACGCCTGCCTCGCCATGCCCGGCAACGATGACCTGACCCTGCTGGTCCACCGCGCCCGCGCGCTCAGTGACTTCCTGAAAACCGACGACGGCCCCAACCTGCTGCAAGGCTTCAAGCGCGCCAACACGATCCTGACCCAGGCCGAGCAGAAGGACGGCGTCGAATACTCCTACGGCCCCGATATCAAATTCGCGCAGACCGACGAAGAACGCGCCCTGTTCGCCGCCCTCGACGAAGCCTCCGCCGCCATCACCCCTGCCATGCAACAGGAAGACTTCGCCACCGCCATGACCGCGATGGCCACCCTGCGCGCCCCGATCGACGCTTTCTTCACGTCCGTGCAGGTCAACGACCCCAGCGAGGTGATCCGCCGCAACCGCCTGAACCTGCTGCACCGCATCCGCACCATCTGCTCGGGCGTGGCCGACCTGACCCGGATCGAAGGCTGACCTCATCATCCGTTCCTAAATATCCCGGGGTGCGTTCATTGGTGCGCCATTGGTTCAAGGACCAATGGACGCGGGGGGCTGGCCCCCGGCCTCAAAGCTTGGCACGCCCCGGCCAATCTGCGTATGCTGCGGCCAAACAATAGGTGCCGCCGTGCAGACCCCGATCCCCAACCCGCTGAACCTTGCCGATTACATCGAAATCACCCCGTCGTCGGTGATCCGGACCACTGCGCATGGCTGGCGGGCGAAATGCCTGCAGCGGCTGGTGCGGCTCGAGATGCCGGTGCCGCGGACGGTGGCGCTGCCGACCCATACGGTGCGGGCCATCGCGGCGGGGCAAGCGGTGGATGTGCGGGCGATCCTCGGGCATTTCGGGCCGGGTGCGTTGATCTCGGTGCGGCCTTCGCCGGAGAACCCCGATTGGGGCGGGCCGGGGTCTGTGCTGAATGTGGGCATGAACGCTGCGCGCCACGCGGCGCTGGCGCAACGGCACGGGCAGGCGGCGGCGGACGCGCTCTATCTTCGGTTCGTGCAAGCCTATGCCACGTATGTCGCGCGGCTGGACCCCGATATGTTCGATCCCGCCAAGCCCGCCGCCGAAGTCCTGCGCGATGCGCTGCGGCAATACGCCCGCGAGATGGACGAGCCCTTCCCCGAGGACCCGGCGAAACAACTGTCAGAGGTGCTGCGGTCGATGGCGCGGGCCTGGGAGGGCACCTCGGCCCGGCTCTTGCGCCAGTCCAAGGGCGCGCCGGCCGAGGCACCTTTGGGGCTGGTGGTGCAGGCGATGGCGCAAGGCATCGGGCAGGGGATTTCAGGGTCCGGCGTGATCCAGTTCGTCAACCCGGTCACCGGGGTTCCCCAGGTCACCGGGCGTTATCTGGGGCAAAGCCAGGGGCGGGATGCGTTGAAGAAGACCGATGCGCTCTACCTGACCCGCGATCCGCGCGGCCCGTCGCTGGAAGACATTGCCCCGGCGATCTTCGCCGATCTGCTGGGGTTCGGGGCGGCCTGCCGCAGCCGCCTGCGCGAGGAAATGCAGATCGAGTTCACCGTCGAGGATGGCCATCTGTCGGTGCTGGACGCGGTCAAGGTTACCCGGTCGGCGCGGGCGGGGCTGAAGATCGCGGTGGCGCTGGCCGATGACGGGGTGATCGGGCGGGACGAGGCGATTCTGCGCGTGGAACCGCGCGCGCTGACCGAGCTTTTGCACCCGCAGGTCGATCCGCGCGGGCCGCGCGACGTGTTCGCCAAGGGGATTGCCGCCAGTCCGGGGGCGGCGACGGGGCGGATCGTGTTTTCCTCGGCGGCGGCGCAGGCGAGCGCCTCGCGCGGCGAGCCGTGCATTCTGGTGCGCCGGGAAACCGCCCCCGAAGACATCCGCGGCATGCATTCGGCCGTGGGGGTTCTGACCGAACGCGGCGGCGTGACCAGCCATGCGGCGGTGATCGCGCGCGGGTTGGGCGTGCCCTGCGTGGTCAGCGCGCAGGGCCTGCGGCTGGACTCCAAGGACCGCAAGCTGGGTGCCGCGGATGGTCGGGTGTTCGCCGAAGGAGACCTGATCACCGTCGACGGCACCACGGGCGAGGTGCTGGCGGGGGCAACCGAAATGCTGGCCCCGGCGCTCGATGACGCGTTCCGCAAGCTGCTCGGCTGGGCCGACGAGGTGCGCGACATCGGCATCCGCGCCAACGCCGACACGCCCGCCGACGCAGCCACCGCCCGCCAGTTCGAGGCGCAGGGGATCGGCCTCTGCCGCACCGAACATATGTTCTTTGACGAGGCGCGTCTGGTGGTGATGCGCGAGATGATCTTTGCCGACACCTCGAAGGACCGCGCGGCGGCGCTGGCCCGCCTGTTGCCGATGCAGCGCGAGGATTTTGTGCAATTGTTCGAAATCATGGCGGGATTGCCGGTCTGCATCCGTCTTTTCGACCCGCCATTGCATGAATTTCTACCCCACACCCGCGAAGGCCTGCGCGAACTGGCCGAGGCGCTGGACAAGCCCTTGTCCGACGTGGTGCGCCGGGCCGAGGCCCTGGCCGAATTCAACCCGATGCTGGGGATGCGCGGCGTGCGGTTGGGCGTGGTGCTGCCGGAAATCTACGACATGCAGGCCCGCGCGATTTTCGAGGCGGCGGTCGAGGTGATCCGTCGCGGCGCGCCGGTGGTGCCGGAAATCATGATCCCGCTGGTGTCGGCGCGGCGCGAGGTGGAGCTGGTCAAGGCCAACATCGACGCGGTGGCGGCAACGGTGCGGATCAAGTCCGGGGTGGCCTTTGTCTACAAACTGGGCGTGATGGTGGAAACCCCGCGCGCGGCGCTGCGGGCGGGCGAGATTGCCCAGCATACCGACTTTCTCTCATTCGGGACCAACGACCTGACCCAGATGACCTACGGGCTCAGCCGCGATGATGCCGGGCGCTTCATGAACACCTATGTCCAGCAGGGCGTTTTCCCCGAGGACCCGTTCCACACGCTGGACGTTGACGGGGTGGGCGAGTTGCTGCTGATCGGGGCCGAGCGCGGCCGCAAGACCCGGCCCGACCTGACGCTGAGCATCTGTGGCGAGCATGGCGGCAACCCCGAATCAATCGAATTCTGCCGCAAGGCCGGGTTCGACTATGTCTCGTGCTCACCCTATCGTGTCCCCTTGGCGCGGCTGGCCGCTGCACATCTGGCGTTGAACGATCGCGCGCAGGTTCACGAAAAATCCAAGTAAAACAGCCTTATATCGGACGCTCTTAATACCTTGACATCAAATTGTGAGCGAAATTTCGCTCAGAAATCCGGCAAAACCGTAGCAAATCTGCCACAAAGCTAGACGCGCCTTGAGCCGGTCGCGTAGGTCTGGCGGCTGTTGCCCGGGGGCTGCGACGTGCAGTTTCGCCCGGGCGATGAGACGGAACAGGACCGGGAACACGAGAACATGTGCAGGCGACAAGGTTGGGTGGCGGCGTTCGTTGCGCTGATGACCCTCGGTGGAGCGGCCAACGCCGAAGTCACGGTGAGCCAATCAAACGACCCGACCGCCCTCTTGGGGGCCAGCTTTGCATCCCTCATGGGCGCGGAACGCCAGACCCTCGGCGCCTTGCCGCCGGCGCGGCTTGTCGCCCTTGCGGTGGGACCAAAGGTCGAGCCGCGTGCCAGGCGTGGCAAACAGCCGAAGCCGGCCGATCTGCGCTATGACGCGGCATGGCTGGCGTCGCTGCCCGCGCCTTCGGAAGACGCGCAGTGGCAGTGCCTGAAGACCGCGCTGTATTTCGAGGCGCGCGGCGAAAGCCTGAAAGGCCAGTTTGCGGTGGCGGAAGTCATTCTGAACCGGGTGGACAATCCGGTTTACCCGAAGTCGGTCTGCGCCGTGGTCGAACAGGGCTGCCAGTTCAGCTTTACCTGCGACGGGCACAGCGACGTCCTGCGCGACAGCGCGGCGGCGGATCGCGCCGGTCGGATCGCCCGGGTGATGCTGGACGGAGCCCCGAGGGCGCTGACCCGGGGTGCGACGCATTTCCACACGACGAATGTCAAGCCGGGTTGGGCACGGCAGTTTCCCCGCACCGCGTCGATCGGCGCGCATCTGTTCTATCGGCAACCCTGACGTCGCGGGGCGCGGGTGCAGGGTCGCGTTCGGCCCGAACCTGCGGCACCGGGCGGCTATGCTGGGCACTTCCCGTCTGAACGGACTGCTGTGATGACCACCGATATCCGCCTTGCCTTTGCCCACCCCGAGGAGCGCAGCATCGCGTCGGCCGCCGCCGATCCGCGCGACCGCATCAGTCTGCGCGACCATGTGGTCGAAGTCGACATCGGCGCGTTTCAGCAGGAACGCGGCCACCTGCAGCGCGTGATGTTCAATGTCGTGGTCGAGGTGCGGCCTGCGCCCGCGCCGCTGAACGACGATGTGGACCGCATCCTGTCCTATGACCGGATCACCGAGGCGATTGCGGCGGAACTGGCGGCGGAACGGCTGAACCTGCTCGAGACCCTGGCCGAGCGGCTGGCCGAACGCATCCTTGCGGAACCGCAGGCGATGCGGGTGTTCGTTCGGATCGAAAAGCTGGACATCGGGCCCTACAAGCTGGGGGTCGAGATCGTCCGCAGCCGCGCCGAGGCCGCAGTGCAGGGGGTGGGGCAGGACGGGCAGGCCGCGGCGCTGCACCCGCTGGTGGTGTATCTCGACACGGCGGCGATTGCCGATCCCGACCTCGCGGCGCGGCTGGATCGCTGGCAGGGCAGCGGGCATCCGGTGATCCTGACGGTCGGGCTGCCGGATCTGCCGCGCCCGGTCACCGGGCACAAGCCGACGCAACGCCGGGTTGACCTGCTGGCAATCGAGCAGAACGCCTGGATGCTGGCCGCCCGCGATCCGCGCTGTGTGGTGATGGCGTCGCGGACCGAGATCGACTGGGCGATCAAGCGGGGCCGGATGGTGGTCTGGGCGCCGTCCAAGATGGTGCTGGACGCCGTCGACGGCCCGCAAAGCCGCGATCCGGTGGCGCTTGCGCTGTGGCTGGCCGAGGCGATGGCGGCGGATCGGCTGATCGTTCACGGCGATGTCGACCTGCCGGCAGGAAGCCGCGTTGCGATCCTGCGGGCGGAAACAGCGGACTTGCCGACCGCCCGCTAGCCCTTTAACGGTGGCGCATGCTGTATCATCGCCCCGTTCCGATGACCGATCCCGCGCGTCCGGCGGATGCGGTGACGCTGGCCGGGGGCTGGTGCTGGTTCGCGGATGTCGAGGTGCTGGAACGCGGGCGCGCGCCGGTGCGGGTTCCGGTGGCCGAGGTGCCGGGCGATGTGGTGGCGCGGTTGACCGGGGCGCGGGCCTTTGGCGGGCTGACGCTCGGCCACCCCCGGATCATGGGCATCCTGAACGTGACGCCTGACAGTTTTTCCGACGGCGGGCTGTTCCTGCGCCCCGAAGCGGCGGTCATGCAGGCCCGGCAGATGGCGGCGGGGGCGGATGTCATCGACATCGGCGGCGAGAGTACCCGGCCGGGCGCGGTCGAAGTGGCGCTGGACGAAGAGATCGCGCGGACCGCCCCGGTGATTGCGGCGCTGCGGGCGGGGGGGCTCGATTGCCCGATCTCGATCGACACCCGCAAGGCGGGGGTGGCGCGGGCGGCGCTGGCCGCTGGGGCCGGGATCGTCAATGACGTGTCCGCGATGGGGTTCGATGCCGGAATGGCTGCGTTGGTGGCGGAGGCGGCAGCCCCGGTGATCCTGATGCACGCGCAGGGCGATCCGGCGACGATGCAGGCCGATCCGCAGTATGACGACGTGCTGCTGGACGTGTTCGATTTTCTTGCCGCGCGGGTGGCCCTGGCCGAGGCGGCGGGCATCCCGCGCGACCGGATAGCGGTCGATCCGGGGATCGGGTTCGGCAAGACCCTGCAGCACAATCTGACCCTGCTGAACCGGCTGTCGGTGTTCCACGACCTCGGCCTGCCGGTTCTCCTTGGGGCCAGCCGCAAGCGGTTCATCGGCACCATCGGGGCCGAGGCCGAGGCGGCGCGGCGGATGCCGGGCAGCCTTGCGGTGGCGCTGGCGGGCGTGGCGCAGGGGATGCAGATGATCCGGGTGCATGACGTGGCCGAAACGCGGCAGGCGCTGTCGTTGTGGCAGGCGGTAACAAGGGGACAGGCGCAATGACGCGAAAGTTGTTTGGCACCGACGGGGTGCGGGGGCGGGCGAACACCCATCCGATGACGGCCGAGATGGCGTTGCGGCTGGGGGCGGCGGCGGGGCGGTTTTTTCGCCGCGACGGGTCGATCGCGCACCGCGTGGTGATCGGCAAGGACACCCGTCTGTCGGGTTACATGCTGGAAAACGCGCTGACGGCGGGGTTGACCTCGACGGGGATGAACGTGCTGCTGCTGGGTCCGGTGCCGACGCCTGCGGTGGGGTTCCTGACCCGCAGCATGCGGGCCGATCTGGGGGTGATGATCAGCGCCTCGCACAACCCGCATCATGACAACGGGATCAAGTTCTTCGGCCCCGACGGGTTCAAGCTGTCGGACGAGGCCGAGAAGGAGATCGAGGCGATCCTGGAGGGCGAGATCGCCCTGGCCGAGGCCGAACAGATCGGCCGGGCGCGGCGGATCGAGGATGGCCGGGGGCGCTATCAGGAGTTCGTCAAGACGACCTTCCCGGCGGGCCTGCGGCTGGACGGGTTGAAGGTGGTGATCGACTGTGCCAACGGGGCGGCCTACCGCGCGGCGCCCGAGGTGCTGTGGGAGCTGGGGGCGGATGTGATCCCGATCGGGGTCGCACCCAACGGCACCAACATCAACGACCGTTGCGGGTCGACCTACACCCAGACGGCGGCCGAGGCGGTGGTGGCGCATGGCGCGGATGTGGGGATTTGCCTTGATGGCGACGCGGACCGGGTGATGATCCTTGATGCGCAAGGCCAGGTGGCGGACGGAGACCAGATCATGGCGCTGCTGGCGGGGCGGTGGGCCGAGGACGGGCGGCTGCGCGGCGGCACTCTGGTGGCCACCGTGATGTCGAACCTGGGGCTGGAGCGGTTTCTGACGGGCCGGGGGTTGCGGCTGGAACGCACCGCGGTCGGTGACCGCTATGTGGTCGAGGCGATGCGGCGGGGCGGCTGGAACCTGGGCGGCGAGCAATCGGGGCATATCGTGATGACCGACTATGCCACCACAGGCGACGGGCTGATCGCGGGTCTGCAGGTGTTGGCGGAAATGGCGCGGACCGGTCAGGCGGCGCGCGAGTTGGTGGACCAGTTCGCCCCGGTTCCGCAACTGTTGAAGAACGTCCGCTTCGGGGCGGGGTCTGCCCCGCTGGAGGCAGCGGCGGTCAAGGCGGTGATCGCGGCGGCCGAGGTGCGGCTGGCCGGGCAGGGGCGGTTGCTGATCCGCAAATCAGGCACCGAACCCTTGGTCCGGGTGATGGCGGAATGCGAAGACGAGGCTTTGCTGGCGGCGGTGGTGGACGAGATCGTGGGGGCGGTTCAGGCGGCGGTGTAGCCCCGCAGGTCGCGCGCGCTGCCGCAAAAGAGGGCCGACTTGATCACTAGCCCTGCGCGCTATTGATACTTGATGGTCCGCAAGCTCTTCGCGGTCACTTCCCAAGTGAAGACGGGGTCGCCGTCATAGGATTGGACTTGGTGGGAGTCGACCAACAACTTGGTCAATTCGAACATGAGCGTCGGCACTTTGGCATCGTTCTTGTAAGACACGATGGTTGCCGCCTCGATGACATTGCCCGCTGTAACACTGCGCAAGAGCAGCGTGTGCATCTGTGCCGGAAGAACGCCCGTCACAAGAATGACTTCGACCGGCCTAGAAGAAGCGTCGTCACTGGGTCGACTGGTGCCGCTCCCCGTGCTCCACATACGTGAGCCGCCCGAACCGCCAAAACTCAGAAGCGGAACGGCACTGGCGGGCAAAGTGCCGTTCCGGATCGGACCCAGAAGAAACGGAAAAAACCATGAGGCTAGCATGGAACACCTCAAACATCCAGAAGGAATACGGTTTCTGGGCGAGTAACAAAATCCGACACCACCCTGTCGAACCTGGCACGGGCTGCAAGATTCGTCATCCGGTATTTGTCCGACACGACGCACAAGAGGGGCCGGATCAGGCACCAGTGACGGATGCCTGATCCACGTTCGCGTCAGTTCCGCGCGCGGTCCACCATCTTGCCTTTGGAGATCCAAGGCATCATTGCGCGCAGTTTCTCGCCGACCTTCTCGATCTGGTGTTCGTCGTTGATCCGGCGGGTGGCTTTGAAGAACGGCTGACCCACGGCGTTCTCCTGCATGAAGTCGCGCACGAATTTGCCGGTCTGGATGTCGGTCAGGATCGCCTTCATCCGGGCCTTCGTCTCGGCATAGGGCAGGATGCGCGGGCCGCTGACGTATTCGCCGTATTCGGCGGTGTTGCTGATCGAATAGTTCATGTTGGCGATGCCGCCTTCATAGATCAGGTCGACGATCAGCTTCACCTCGTGCAGGCATTCGAAATAGGCCATCTCGGGCTCGTAGCCGGCTTCCACCAGCGTCTCGAAGCCCATGCGGATCAGTTCGACCAGACCGCCACACAGCACGGCCTGCTCGCCGAACAGGTCCGTCTCGCATTCCTGGCGGAAGTTGGTCTCGATGATGCCCGACCGCCCGCCACCGATGGCCGAGCAGTAGGACAGGCCCAGTTCCATCGCGCGGCCCGTGGCATCGTTGTGCACGGCCACCAGGCAGGGCACGCCGCCGCCCTTGACGAATTCGCCGCGCACGGTGTGGCCGGGGCCCTTGGGGGCCATCATGATGACGTCGACGCCGGGTTTGGGTTCGATCAGGCCGAAGTGGATGTTGAGGCCATGGGCAAAGGCGATGGCAGCGCCTTCGCGGATGTTGTCGTGGACATAGGCCTTGTAGGTCGCGGCCTGCAGTTCATCCGGCATGGTGAACATGATCAGGTCGGCCCAGGCGGCGGCCTCGGCGATACCCATCACGGCCAGCCCTTCGGCTTCGGCCTTTTTCGCGGACGGCGACCCTTCGCGCAGGGCCACCACGAGGTTCTTGGCCCCGCTGTCGCGCAGGTTCAGCGCATGGGCGTGGCCTTGGCTTCCGTAGCCGAGGATGGCCACCCGTCTGTCCTTGATCAGGTTGATATCGCAGTCCCGGTCATAATAGACGCGCATGTGCCGTCCCCCCTTGTTGTCATGTCCCAGTTTCGTATCTCGGCGCCGTCCGGCATCGCGGGGTTTCTAACGATTTCGGGGGCCGATGCAACGGCATCCGGGGCGGGGTGTCGGATTCAGAGGTTTTCGGGGCCGAGATTTGCGCTAGATTGCCGGAACATCAAAGGAGAAACCGATGCCCGGACTGCACGCCGATGTTGACCCCGAGGGTCTGGAAGAATTCTCGGTGGTGTTCACCGACCGCAGCCTGAACCACATGTCGGCGAAGTTTCAGGGCGTGATGCGCGATCTCAGCGCCTTGCTGCGCGAGGTTTACAACGCCGATGCGGTGGCGCTGGTGCCCGGTGGCGGCACCTATGCGATGGAGGCGGTGGCGCGGCAGTTCGGGCAGGGCGACGTTCTGGTGGTGCGCAACGGCTGGTTTTCCTATCGGTGGAGCCAGATTTTCGACGCGGGCGGCTTTGCGAAATCGGTCGAGGTGGTGATGGCGCGGGCTGTCGGCAACGGGGTTCAGGCGCCCTATGCCCCGCCGCCGATCGACGAGGTGGTGGCGCGGATCCGCGAAACCCACCCGCAGGCGGTGTTCGCGCCGCATGTGGAAACATCCGCCGGGATCATCCTGCCCGATGACTACATCGCGCAGATGGCGGCGGCGGCGCACGAGGTGGGCGCGCTGATGGTGCTCGACTGCATCGCGTCGGGCTGCGTCTGGGTCGACATGCGGGCAACGGGAGTGGATGTGCTGATTTCCGCCCCGCAAAAGGGCTGGTCGGCTTCGCCTGCCGCCGGGGTGGTGATGCTGTCGGCGCTGGCCGAGGCGCAGTTGGCGGAAACCGCGTCGAATTCGTTCTCGATTGATCTGAAGAAGTGGCGGGCGATCATGGCGGCCTATGAGGGCGGCGGGCATGCCTATCATGCCACGATGCCGACCGATGCGCTGGTCGGGTTCCGCGACGCCATGCTGGAGACCAGGGCGATGGGATTTGCCGAGGCCAAGGCGGCGCAATGGGCACTGGGGCGCGAAGTGCGCGGGATGCTGGCGGACAAGGGCGTGATGTCGGTGGCGGCCGACGGGTTTGCCGCGCCGGGCGTGGTGGTCAGCTATACCGCCGATCCGGCGGTGCAGAACGGCGCGCGGTTCCGCGAGCAGGGGTTGCAGATTGCGGCGGGCGTGCCGTTGCAGGTCGGCGAGGGGGCGGAGTTCAAGACGTTCCGGCTGGGGCTGTTCGGCCTCGACAAGCTGACGGATGTGCCTGGCACGGTGGCGCGGCTGCGGCGGGCGGTGGATGCGGTGCTCTGAGGCGGGGCGGGGTTGACCCCGCCCTACCGCAGGCCCATCCCGGTGCGCATCAAAGTCTTGCGCAGCGGCCCGAAGGAATAAAGCGCGTCCAGCGCCCCCGCCCGCAAGTCGCGCAGCGCCTGTCCGCCCACCATCGACGCCCGGTTCAGCAGATCGATCCCGGTGACCCGGGTAACCACGTCCGTCTCGCGGCGGCGCTGGTAGGTGGCGAGCATCGCGGCGTCGCCGAGCTGGTCGGGGTTGGCGGTGGCAAGCTCCATCAGGCAGTCCAGATCGGCGAGGCTCATGTTCAGGCCCTGCGCCCCGATCGGCGGCACCACATGGGCGGCTTCTGCCATCAGGGCGACGCGCTGCCCCACCATGCGGTCGGCGCGTTGCGAGATGATCGGCCAGACCATCCGTTTCGACACCAGCGCAAGCGGCCCCAGAACCTGACACGACCGCAGGTTCATCGCCGCCTCGAACTCGGGCACCGGCAGGGTGGACAGGCGCAGCGCCTCGGGGCCGGCCTCCATCCAGACCACGGCGCTGGCGGGCAGGCCGTTTCTGTCCGGCAGCGGCACCAGGGTGAACGGCCCGCCGGAGCGGTGGATCTCGGTCGAGACATTGCCATGCGGCACCGGATGCGTCACGGCAAAGGCCAGCGCCTTTTGGCCATAACGCAGGGTGGTGACGGGGATGCCCAAAGCCTGCCGCAAGGTGGAGGCGCGCCCGTCGGCGGCGATTGCGAGGCGCGCCGACACCCGGGTGCCGTCCGACAGGGTCACCAGCGCCTCGGTTTCGCGGGTCAGCAGGCCGAGTGTCGCCACACCGGGGCGGAAATCCACATTGGGCAGCTCGGCGAGCCGGGCCACCATCTCACGCCGCAGCAGCCAGTTCGGCAGGTTCCAGCCAAACGGCCCGTCCGAGATGTCGGCGGCGTCGAAATTCTTGACCAGCCGGGGTTCGGGGTCCACCCCGCCCGCGTCGATGATCCGCATGATCTGCAGGGCGGCGGCATGCGGGGCCAGCCTTTCCCACAGGCCCGCCGCCTGCAGCACGGGCAGGGACGGCTGCAGGATGGCGGTGGTGCGCAGGTCGGCCCCGTCTGCCGCCTCGTCGGTGACCGGGGGGGTCGGATCGACGCAGAGCACCGAAAACCCCGCCGACCCGAAGGCCGCAGCCGCCGTCAGCCCGGCCACGCCGCCGCCCGAGATCAGGATATCTGTCGTAAGTCTTGCCATGCTTCACCTCTGGACCTGACATAACCTGTCCGCCGCCAAAGGCGAGGCGACAAAGCGCCCCGATGTGGCGGGTTGTCGGCCCATCGCCCTGCCGTTAAGGTCAAGCCGACATCCTGACAGGTTGGCCGTGCAGAAAGACGCCTATTCCCTGATCCTCGACGCGATCGAGGCTGCGGTTTACAAACCCGGCGACCGGCTGGTCGAAGCCGAACTGGCCGAACACCTGGGCGTGTCGCGAACCCCGGTGCGCGAGGCGCTGCAGCGGCTGGAAACCCAGGGGACACTGACGCGCGACGGGCGCAGCCTGATCGTGGCGTCGCTCGATCACAACCAGTTGTCCGAGCTTTACGCGGTGCGCACCGAGTTGGAGGGGTTGGCGGCGCGGCTGGCCGCGCGGCATGCGACCGACGAAGAGGTGCGGGTGCTGCGCCGGATGCTGGCGGATGACCGGGCCTTGCTGGGCGGCGATCCGCGCGCGCTGAGCCGGGCCAACAAGCGGTTTCACCGCCAGATCCATCTGGCCTCGCACAACCGGTTTCTGGTGCAGCAACTGGACCTGGTGCACCGGGCGATGGCGTTGATGGCCAACACGTCGTTTGCGGCCGAGGGGCGCGATGCGGCGGCGCTGACCGAACACGACCTGATCGTGGACGCGATCGCCGCACAGGACGGGGACGCCGCCTATGCTGCGCTGCGGTCGCATATCAGCAACGCGTTCGAGACCCGGCTGCGGGTCGATGCGGGCGAGCTGAAGACCCGGTGATCGGGCGGATCGGGGTCAATCGGCCTGATCGAAATGGCCGTGGCTGGTCTTGTCCCAGTAGAACGGCCGGTGGATCAGCTCCCACACCGCCTTGTAGGAGGCGAGCGCCGCGAGCGGATAGTAGAAGTGCAGCGTCGGCACCCAGGCCCTGCTGATCGGCTGGCCGGACCGGCGCAATCCGACAAGGCCGAGCAGCATCCCCAGCCCTTCGCCGGCGATGAACAGCCCGGCGAGGGCGAGCAGGAGCGGCGCGGGCAGGCTGGTCGTCAGCGGATGCGGCAGGCCAAGCCCGACGGCCCACAGCGAGAACATCACGGGCACCATCAGGACCTGGGTGATGCTGCCGAGAAACAGCACCTGAAAGCCAAGGAACTGCCGTGCGCCCAATTGCCGCCACAGCAGGGCCGGGTCGCGCATGTGGGTGGCGTAGGTCATCATGTAGCCTTTGATCCAGCGCGATCGTTGCTTGATCCAGGGCAGCGCGCGGCAGTTGGCCTCTTCATAGGTGGTGCTTTCGATCGTCTCGGTCCGGTAGCCATGTCGGGCCAGCCGGACCCCCAGATCGGCGTCCTCGGTGACATTGGCCGCGTCCCAGCCGCCCAGCCGGTCCAGCACGTCGCGGCGAAAGAACAGCGTGGTGCCGCCCAGCGGAATCGGAAGGCCCAGCCGTTGCAGACCGGGCAGCATCACGCGGAACCAGCCTGCGTATTCGATCGTGAAACAGCGCGACAGCCAGTTTGTGGCGGGATTGTAGAAATCGAGTATGCCCTGCAGGCAGGCCACCCGCGGCCCGCGCTGGCAAAAGCGGTCGACGACGCGGCGGATCTGGTCCGGCTCGGGCGCATCTTCGGCGTCGTAGACCCCGATGATCGACCCCCGGCACAACGGCAGCGCGTGGTTGAGCGCGCGCGGTTTGGTCTTGATCCGGCCTTCGGGGGCGACGACGACACGCATCCAGGGCGGCAGATCGGCCTCGGCCAGGGCGTTGCGCGTCGGGTCGTCCACCTGTTCGACCACCAGCAGGATGTCGAGCAGGTGGCGCGGATAGTCGAGCCGCCCCAGCCTGCGCACCAGCCGCGCAGCGATGTCGCTTTCGCGGTAGAGCGCCACGATAATCGAGACCGTCGGCAGGCGCGCAAGACGCGGGGCCGGGCCCGGCTTTGGCGGCGCGGCGCGCAGCGTCAGCCACAGGACCGCCGCCCGGAGCGCCATCGTGCCAAGCAGCATCGCCACGGTCCAGCCTAGCAGAACTGCAAGCACCGCCTGCGGCCAGAGGGTGGCGGCACCTGCAAGCGCCATGCACGCCAGCATCAGCCTTGCAGAACACGCGGCGGTCCAGCCCCGGCAGCTTTCCCCCGCTGGAACAGTGTGTTCGGATGCGCGCGCCAGCAGCGGCCCGCGGACCTGCAGCACCGCCGCCTCCAACCGGCGCGGAGAGGTCAGAGCGAGGGCGACCGGGCCGAACAGGTCGGTCAGCCGGGTCAGGTTGCGGGCATACTCTGCCGGGTCGTGGGCGGCGATCACGGTGACGTCCCCGGCCCGGACCCATGGCAAGAGGCCGCGCGCCAGACAGACCGTTGCCCCCAACCGGTCGATCAGACCGGGATCGGGCGGGATCGCGGCGAAATCGGCCATGCCAAGGCCGTGATGTCGGGCGAGCGCCGGATAGAACCGGTCCTCGTCCACCAGATGGCGCCGCAAAAGATGATCGGCAAGCCGCCCCTGCGCCGACAGCGCCTGCACCAGCACATGCGGGGCCACCACCCCGTCGGCCAGCAGGCACGCCCCCAAAGGCACCCCGGGGGGTGCCGCAGCCGCTGTCGGCGGCATGACCGCCGCGATGGCCCGTCGTGGGGGGTCGGGCAGCATGGAAAGCGGCAGGACGGACATGCGGCCCCCAGAGCAAAGAAGCCCGATCAGGATCGCTGCAGCTAGGTTAACGGGTGGTTAAGAAGCGGTAAACGCCGCCCGCATTTTCACCCGGCGCGCCGGGCCCGCATCGCGGCGGCGAACCGGTCGAACAGGTAATAGCTGTCCTGCGGGCCGGGCGAGGCTTCCGGGTGATACTGGACGGAGAAGACCGGCTTGCCGTCCATCCGGATGCCGCAGTTCGATCCGTCGAACAGCGAGACATGGGTTTCGCGCACCCCGCGCGGCAGGGTCTGGCTGTCGACGGTAAAGCCATGGTTCATCGAGGTGATCTCGACCTTTCCGGTCTCCAGATCCTTGACCGGATGGTTGGCGCCGTGGTGGCCGTGGTTCATCTTGATCGTCTGCGCCCCGAGGGCGAGCGCCAGCATCTGATGCCCCAGACAGATGCCGAACACCGGCAGGTCGGCGGCCAGCACGCCCCGGATCATCGGCACCGCATAGGCCCCGGTCGCCGCCGGATCGCCCGGCCCGTTCGACAGGAACACGCCTTCGGGGTTCAGCGCCAGCACCTCGGCGGCGGTCGCGGTGGCGGGCAGCACGGTCACCTCGCAGCCCGATGACGCAAGGCAGCGCAGGATGTTGCGTTTTGCGCCGTAATCCAGTGCGACCACGCGCAGGCCGGGGCCGGTGCGGCGGGTATAGCCGTCAGGCCAGGCCCAGCGTTGTTCGTCCCAGCGATAGGACTGGGTGCAGGACACCCCGCGCGCCAGATCCAGCCCGACCATGCCGGACCAGCCGCGTGCCCGGGCCACGAGGCGACCCAGATCGAAATTGCCCTGCGGATCATGGGCCAGGGCCACATGCGGCGTGCCCTGCTGCCGGATGGCGCGGGTCAGACGGCGGGTGTCGATGCCGGCGATGCCGATGCGGCCCTTGGCCAGCAGCCAGCCTGCCAGATCGCCGGTGGCCCGCCAGTTCGACGGCTCTGTCGGGTCCCACTTCGCCACCATCCCGGCCGCGACCGGATCGGCGGTTTCATCGTCCTGTGCCGTGGTGCCGACATTGCCGATGTGGGGGAAGGTGAAGGTGACCACCTGCCCGGCATAGCTGGGGTCGGTCATGATTTCCTGATAGCCGGTCATCGCGGTGTTGAACACCAGTTCGGCGACGGTTTCGCCGGTCGCCCCGAACCCTTTGCCAAAGAACACCGATCCGTCGGCCAGCGCCAGGCAGGCGGTCGGTTTCGGGCTGGGCATCGAACTCGGCATCGGGACGACTCCCTAGGGTCAAAGTTGCCGGACACTAAGGGCGCGGACCGGCGGGGTCAAGCGACGGTGGAAAATGATTTTATGATGGAATTCATAAGGTTGCCGGAAATCAGTGCGGTTGTCTCTGGCGGTTGGTCGCGGTATGCTGATCAGGGGAACACCATGAGGATCGGACCGATGTCTTTGCGCGACCGCCTGCAAGGGGCGCTGAAAGAGGCGATGAAGGCCAAACAGGCGGACCGTCTTTCGACGTTGCGGCTGGTGAATGCCGCGATCAAGGACCGCGAGATTGCCAACCGCAGCGACGGGGCCGAGGGGTTGGTCAGCGAGGAGGACATCCTGTCGATTCTGGGCAAGCTGGTGAAACAGCGCCAGGAGTCGGCGCGCGCCTATGAAGAGGGCGGGCGGCTGGAACTGGCCGAGAAAGAGCTGGCCGAAGTCGGGGTGATCGAGGAATTCCTGCCGAGGCAACTGGATGGCGCGGAAGTCGAGGCGGCAATCGCCGCCGCCATTGCCGAAACCGGGGCCGCCGGTATCCGCGACATGGGGCGGGTGATCGCGGTGTTGAAGGGCCGCCACACCGGGCAGATGGATTTCGGGGCGGTGGGGCCGATGGTCAAGGCGCGGCTGGGGTAGGCAGCAATCCCGCCGTCGCCTTTGCGTCGGCTGTCTCATGGGCACCCGTCCCGACACCACGGCGCGATCAGCGCAGCGCCGACAATCGCCGGTCCAGATCGGCACGCAGGGCGATGCGTTCGTCTTCCGACAGGAACGCCCCCAGTTCAACCTCGCGCCCCTCGGCCTTCATCGTCAGGTAGTTCGGCACCGGGCCTGCGGTCGGGTGCAGGGTCAGGCGCAGCCAGTGCGGGTTGCCCTGCCAGTCCTGACGTCGACCGCGCGGGCCGTGGCGGGTCAGGGTGATCAGGTCGGAAGTCAGGTGCAGGTCCTCGACAATCTCGCCGTCGCGATAGCTGCGCTGAATGGCCAACCAGATGCCCGCGACGGCGGCGACCAGAAACGGCAGCAGAACCCAAAGCGCGGGGTTGCCGATCAGGCTGAGCAGGGGAACGGCGATCAGGGCGGCGGTCGCCGCGATGAACCCGGCAAAGCCCCGCTTGGGCAGCGAGCGGTGGGGCCAGAGATGCAGGTGCGTTTCTGTCGGGGGGGCGGGGAGGTATTCGTAAGGCATTGCGGGAGTGTAGCGGGGCCTGAGGCTTAGGGAAGAGGGCGCGCGCGACGTTCTGCGTGGCATGGGCTTGTGGCGGCGCATCGCCCGCAATCCCGCCGGGTCGGTCACCTTGCGGCGGGAAAAAAGGCCCCGGATTTCTCCGGGGCCTTTCTTGGGGTCAGTGGGCGTGGCCCTTGTCCCAGTCGCTTTGCTTCGGCAACTGCTCGAACGTGTGTTCGGGCGGCGGGCAGGGCAGGGTCCATTCCAGCGTGTCGGCGTATTCGTTCCACGGGTTGTTCTGGGTGATCTTGCGGCCATACATCAGGGTCCAGAACACCACGCCGATGAAGAACACGAAGCTGGCGAAGGACAGGAACGCACCGACCGACGAGAACCAGTTCCAGTAAGCGAACGCCTCGGGGTAGTCGATGTAGCGGCGCGGCATGCCCTGACGGCCCAGGAAATGCTGCGGGAAGAACGTCAGGTTCGATCCGACGAACATTGCCCAGAAATGCAGCTTGCCGGCCCATTCGGGGTATTGCCGCCCCGACATCTTGCCCATCCAGAAATAGATGCCGGCGAAGATGCCGAACACCGCCCCAAGGCTCATCACATAGTGGAAGTGGGCCACCACATAGTAGGTGTCGTGGTAGGCGCGGTCGATGGGTGCCTGGCTGAGCACGATCCCGGTCACGCCGCCGACGGTGAACAGGAACAGGAAGCCGAAGGCCCACAGCATCGGGGTCTTGAACTCGATGCTGCCGCCCCACATCGTCGCGATCCAAGAGAAGATCTTGATCCCCGTGGGCACCGCGATGACCATCGTCGCCAGCATGAAGTAGCTTTGCTGGGTCAGCGAGAGGCCCGCCGTATACATGTGGTGCGCCCAGACGACGAAGCCGAGCACGCCGATTGCGACCATCGCATAGACCATCGGCAGATAACCGAAGATCGGTTTTTTCGAGAACGTCGCGATGACCTGCGAAATGATCCCGAAAGCGGGCAGGATGATGATGTACACCTCGGGGTGGCCGAAGAACCACAGGATGTGCTGGAACAGAACTGGGTCGCCGCCGCCTTCGGGTTTGAAGAAGGTGGTGCCGAACTGGTGGTCGGTCAGCAGCATGGTGATCGCGCCCGCCAGCACCGGCAGGCTCAGCAGGATCAGCCAGGCAGTGACGAAGATCGACCATCCGAACAGCGGCACCTTGTGGAGAGTCATCCCCGGCGCGCGCATGTTCAGGAAGGTGGTGATCATGTTGATTGCGCCCAGGATCGACGAGGCCCCCGACAGGTGGACGGCGAAGATCGCAAGGTCGATGGCATAGCTGTCGGGGTCCTGGATCGACAGCGGCGGATAAAGAACCCAGCCGCCGCCAAAGCCCGGCTGCCCGCCTTCGCCCGGCGCGAACACCGACATGATGGCCAGTGCGGTGCCTGCGACATACATCCAGTAGGACAGGTTGTTCAGGCGCGGAAACGCCATGTCCGGAGCGCCGATCTGCAGCGGCATGAAATAGTTGCCGAAGCCGCCGAACAGCGCCGGGATCACCACGAAGAACATCATCAGGATGCCGTGGGCGGTGATGGTCACGTTCCACAGATGGCCGTTCGCCGAGCAGGTCTGCGAGGCGTCGGCCACCAGCCGCATGCCTTCTTCGCACATGTACTGCACGCCGGGGTTCATCAGTTCCATCCGCATGTAGACGGTGAAGATCACCGAAATCAGCCCAACGAACCCGCCGGTAAACAGATAGAGAATACCGATGTCCTTGTGATTGGTGGACATGAACCAGCGGGTGAAGAACCCCTTGGTGTCGTCATGGTCGTGGCCATGAATGGCTGCGTCGGCCATGCGTGCCTCCTGCGATGGGTGAACGGGTTAGCGCCAAACGGGAATCCGGCACCAATGATGCCATGTTTCTAGACGCCAGACCGGGGCGGAGCAATCTCTCACTTTGACGCAGATCAACAAAACGCAAGGGTGATCGCCCAAAGGCCGGGGCAGATTGCCGCAGGCGCGGCAGATCGCGCACCGCCGCCTCGTCAGGCGGCAAACGCGCGGGTAAAGCTGCGCTTCAGCGCGGTGTCGAGATCAGCCATCGTGACCGGCAAGCCGAGGTCGACGAGGCTGGTCACTCCATGGTCGCGGAGGCCGCAGGGCACGATGCCGTCGAAATGGCTCAGGTCGGGTTCCACGTTGATCGACAGGCCATGAAAGGACACCCAGCGGCGCAGCTTGACGCCGATGGCCGCGATCTTTGCCTCGTGCGGGGTGCCGTCTCGGTTCGGGGGGCGGTCGGGGCGGGTCACCCACACCCCGACCCGGCCGGCGCGGCGCATCCCCGTGACGTTGAATTCCGCCAAAGTACCGATGACCCAGTTTTCCAGGCTGCACACGAACTGCCGCACGTCCCGGCCCCGGTGGTTGAGGTCGAGCATGACATAGGCCACCCGCTGCCCCGGCCCGTGGTAGGTGTATTGCCCGCCGCGCCCGGCGCTGTAGACCGGAAAGCGGTGGGGGTCGGTCAGGTCGGCGGGCTTTGCGCTGGTGCCTGCGGTATAGAGCGGCGGGTGCTCCAGCAGCCAGATCGCCTCGGGTGCCGTGCCGTCGGCGATGGCTGCGGCACGGGTTTCCATCGCGGCCAGCGTTTCGGGGTAGGGCGCAAGGCCGGGCAGCGTGGTCCAGTCGGGAGGCGGCATCGGGGCCTTTCGGGCGCGGCGGGCGGGTCGGCGAGATGCCTTTGGATTTCGGCGATCTGTGGTATCGTTTTGTCAATGATTCCGTTTGTGAAAGGATTTTGCGGTGAAACTGAAAGCAATTGCAACGGCCTGTGTCGTGACGTCGCTGATGATCGGGCGGGCGGAGCCCGTGATGGCCGACGGCGACGCGCTGGTGGGCGGCATCGTGGGGGGCATCATCGGCGGGGTGATCGTCAACGAGGCCAACAAGAACCGGGCGAAAACCAAGACCTATCGCTCCACGTCGTCGACGCCGTCGGTCAGCTCGGCGCAGCGCACGGCCAATCGCGAGGTGCAGGTCTCGCTGAATTACTTCGGGTTTCCGGTGGGCACGCCGGACGGGTCGATCGGGCCGAAGTCCCGGGCGGCGATTTCGGAATATCAGGCGGTGATGGGATATCCGGCCACCGGGCAGTTGACCGATTTCGAGCGCGAGTTTCTGGTGACGTCGTATTACCGCGCGCAGGCCGGCGGGGCCGCGACCTATCAGGCGATCGCGAGCAACCCGATGGGGGTGCGCGGGCTGTTGCTGACCTACCGGGACGAAAAGTTCGGGATCGTGCCCGCTGGCACCGTGGCAGCCGCCCCTGCGGCACCGGTCGCCGTTCCGGCGGCGACAGCGGTGGTCGCGGCCCCGGTGAACCCTGTCGCGCAGGTGGCCGAACCGGCCGCGGCCGCTGCCGCCCTGCCCACATTCATGGCGCAGGCGGCGACCCAGGTCTCGCTCGCCTCGCAGTGCAACAAGGTCAGCCTGCTGACCAACACCAATGGCGGCTATACCACCGTCGCCGCGATGCAGGATCCCAACGTGGCGCTGAGCGAGCAGTTCTGCCTTGCGCGGACCTATGCGATGGCGCAGGGCGAAGATCTGGCCGGCAAAGTGGCCGGGGCGACGCCCGCGCAAATCTCGGAACAGTGCCAGGCTTTCGGCCCGGTTCTGGCGCCGCAGGTTGCCGCCCTGTCGCTGCAGCCGCGCGACGAGGTGTTGAACTCGACCTCTGCCTTCGTGCTGACCAGCGGCATGGCTCCGGCGCAACTGGCCGCGACGGCGAAAATCTGTCTGGGGGTCGGCTATACCACCGACAAGCTGGACGTGGCGATCGGGTCGGCGCTGCTGCTGACGGCGCTTGGTGAAAAGGGGTATGCCGAATTGGTCGGCCACCACCTGTCGCAGGGGTTCGGGGCCACGCAGCGCGCCGATCTGGCGCTCGCGTGGTATGAAACCGGGCTGGAGGCTGCGGCGGCGGGCACCGAAGTGTTCGCGCCGGGCCTGCCGGACCGGGCGGCCCTGATCCGCAAGGCGGCCTACAGCGTGGGCGGCAAGCCCGACCCGGAGGCCGCCACGACCCAGGTGCTGCCGGTGTTTTCGCTGACGCCGCCCGCGACCGCACCGGCGACGGCGACCGGCACCAATCCCTGATCCTGCGGGCCCCTGACCTTGGGGGCCCCTGGCCTTGGGGGCCCGTCACGCTGCGAGGAAGCCGGGTTTGTTGCGCAATCGCCCGACAAACCCCCTTTTCTTCGCCAGGCCGGGACGCTAGACAGCCTATGCCTACCTGAAGATCACGTGCGGATGTGGCGGAATTGGTAGACGCGCAGCGTTGAGGTCGCTGTGGGGTAACTCCCGTGAAGGTTCGAGTCCTTTCATCCGCACCACCTTTCCAGACAGTCTGTCGCGTTCTGGCGCGAAAACGTGACAAAACAAGCGCATCGCCACTGGCGAGATTATCGGCTGGCTTGTTCTGTCCGCACTTTCCGACAACCCTTTCCCCACAGATTACGCAGCGTGGGGAATCGGTGGGGTCGGTCGCAAAACACACCAAGGGGTATCGCGCGCAGGTTGCCCGTCAAGGCGTCCGCAGGAGCAAGGTTTTCCCGACCCGTCGCGAGGCGCTGGATTGGGTCGCCCGCGAGGAATACCTGATCCTGAACGCCGCAGCCGTCGCGGCGCAGGGCAGCTTCGGCGACCTTCTGCGCCGCTATGCGGAGGAACGCAGCCCGCAGAAGCGAGGCGGGCGGTGGGAGGTGATCCGGCTCGACAAGATCAGGCGCGACAAGATCGCCGACAAGACGCTGCGCGATCTGTCGGCCAAGGATTTCTCGGACTGGCGCGACCGGCGGTCACGGGAGGTCGGCCCGGCCTCGGTCCTGCGGGAAATGCAACTGCTCAGCTCTGTCCTCAACACGGCCGTCAAGGATTGGCAGGTGTTGCCGTCGAACCCGCTGCAGGGCGTCAGCCGCCCGACGAAGCCCCTGCCGCGCGACCGCCTGCCGACCGAGGACGAGATTGAGCGGATGCGCCACTCGGCCGGGGATGACCTGAGCCATGCCACGGCGCGGGCGTTCCACGCCTTCCTGTTCGCGCTGGAAACGGCGATGCGGGCGGGGGAGATTTGCAGGCTGCGGCCCGGCGATATCGACGCCACGCGGCGGGTCGCGCGGCTGCGGCTGACCAAGAACGGCCGGCCGCGCGACGTGCCGCTGTCGATCGAGGCGCTGCGGCTGCTGGCGCTGCTGCCCCCGGCCGACCCGGTGTTCGGTCTGTCGGTGGCACAGATCGACGTGCTGTTCCGGAAAAGCCGGGACAAGGCGGCGGTGGTGGGGTTGACGTTTCACGATTCGCGGCATGCCGCGATCACCCGGCTGTCGCGCAAGCTGGACGTGCTGTCGCTGGCCCGGATGGTCGGCCACACGGATCTGAAGATGCTGATGGTCTATTACAACGAGAGTGCGGAGGACTTGGCTAAGCGACTGGATTGATTATTTCAATTCAAAAAACCGGCTGCGCTGCCCCTTATTTAGCGCGGTCAGAATTCCCTCGGCGCAAACGCCTGCGCCGCCCCCGCCCCGATACAACAACGCCTCATTAATTTTTTTCAAAATCCCATCCCGCCCGATTCGGCAACCTCGTTGAACCCAATACTGGTCCGACAAGCTTTCGCCTCCCGATCTGGATTCAATCTCGAACGCGGCTTTCAGAATTTTCTGGTGAACGCCGTAGCCCGCAGATACCGACATGACAAATACAAGGGCTCGCCGGGTGGCATCTTCATTAATCTGCAAGCATCGCATCAATTCCCCGACAGCAGTGAAGGTCCCTTCTGCGCTGACCGCAGCGATTCTGCGCCCATATGAAGTGACCAGCGATTCGGCCTTTATTGCAAGGGGGTCTTTGGACATGATCAAGGCCTTGAACGCATCTATTGTAGTCATCGGCTTTCTATTCCGGTTCGCGCGCAGAAAGCCGACAGCCTCGACCTGCGCGGAAGCTGTCTGGAACACAATACATGGCAGATCGACGATATCGGAACGCTTTAGTGCGGCCTGGACGCGATGCTGTCCGTCGATGACATGCAGGGCGCCATTTCGGTTGCCAACGATGATTACTCCAAGTGCGATCCACGACCACTCCGATGCAATCCGCTTCACTTTGGCGTCTGTTGCCGCAACGTCGCGCTGATAGCCGTGATCAACAACCAACTTTGATTTGTGGATCATGGTTAGTAAGCCGGGCGCGTCAACGACGGATCAGCCATAAGCTTTGATTTTGTCACCGCCGTGATGTATTTTTTCGTTGGGTAGCATCTGCGTAGCCATTGTTTATTCTCCGGTTCAGGTTTCATTCGCTGTAAGATTGGTCAGTCATCAATATTCTTCGGGGCCCGCACCATCCGCTTGTGCCCCGCGCCCATCACCTGCAGCTCGCCGGTCTCGATCCGGCGCAGGACGGTGCGGCGGCTGCAGCCCATCCGGGCGGCGTAATCCTCGATGCTGATCCAGTCCGGGGGCCGGGCGGTCAGCGCCTGCTCGATGCGGTCCAGCCGTTCCAGCACGGCGGCCAGCGCGTCGGGGGTGATGGTGATCAGGGTGGCGGCGGTCATGTCACTCTTCGCCCCAATATTCCATTTCCGATATCGCGCATTCTTCCGGCCCCACTTCGCGTAGAAACGGGTCGGCGTAATAGGAGCTGGCAACATCGGCGCAATAATCCAGAACGGTTATGCCGTCATTGAATTCGGTGAAGCCACAGAGTTTCAGGCATTGGGCGGTGAAGCGTCCGACAAACTGCGCCTCGGTGAGTTCTTCGCCGTCAGTGTCAACGTACTGTTTCATTTGCATCCTCCATAAAACCCGTTCGAATACTTCGGCCAGTCGACCGCCGCGCCTTGGCGGACCAGCTCGCAGGCCGGGTCCGCGCCCCAGGGCAGGGTGCAGCGGATCACCGGGCGGGCGTAGCGGTCGGTGTCGAGGTGGTCGCAGACCAGCCGCTGCCCCTCG
>Ga0247831_1001836_pt1 | contig 37210 bp, 38 predicted proteins | sample LaCruzMarch2015__9_FD_192406 | JGI IMG/M metagenome (GOLD analysis project Ga0247831, IMG submission 192406) | Freshwater microbial communities from meromictic Lake La Cruz, Castile-La Mancha, Spain - LaCruzMarch2015_1m | ecosystem: Environmental > Aquatic > Freshwater > Lake | place: Spain...
GGCTTCGGCTCATAGGAGATTGGTTTTGTTGTGTGGTAACACAAAATTCTTTCTCCTATTCTTTTTTCCAAAATATCAAACAACTTTTTCCTTTTTCTCAGCTAGAAAAAGTGTACGCCTAGAAATACACTGCAAAAGCCAAGTCGTGAATATATTCAAGCTCTTACAGATACAATTGTAAATGTAACTGATTATACAGATTTCCTGCATATAAAAACAAAGCATTCACAGTTACAAGAGCTTGATTTTCTCATGACTGAATACTACGTTTTATGGCTTGAAGAAAAGGTGTTTGAACTTCATACGCAGAATGCAACTCAACGCTATGAAACTTTATTGAAAAAATCTCCTCACATCATTCAACAAGTTAAACTAAGTCAAATTGCTTCTTATCTCAACATCTCTATTGAAACATTGAGCCGAATTAGAGCTAAAATCTAATTATTTGACCTAACGTCAAATGTTTTGTTTTTATACTTCTTGACCTTTGCCGAAAGTTTAAAAAATGAATCAAAGAATAATTGGATTTGACTTGGCAAGAGCTTATGCCATTCTAGGTATGTTTATAGTGAACTTTAATATGATATTTGGTTCATATAACGATAAAAGTGTAGTAGGACAATTTATATCACTTTTTAGTGGTAACTCAAGTACGGTTTTCGTAATACTGGCAGGAATGGGCATTGCTTTTATGACAAACCGAAGCGAATATACCGTTGTAGAAAAGAATAAACTTCGACATACCATACTAAAAAGAGCTGCCTTTTTATTCATTATGGGACTTCTATTAAGTATCGTTTGGCCTGCCGATATTTTGCATTTTTATGGTTGCTATATGGTTATAATTTCTTTTTTAGTATTCCTTGAAAAGAAATACTTACTGTTGCTTGCATTTTTGTCTGTTTTAATTTTTCATGTATTAGTTTTTATAGTTCCTTATGAAACAGGTTGGAATCTTGACAAATTTCAATACATTGATTTTTATACAATATATGGGTTTATTAGAAACACATTTTATAATGGTTGGAACTCAATATTTCCTTGGATAGGTTACTTTCTTTTTGGAATGTATCTAGGCAGACTAAACTGGACAGACATAAAAATTCAGCGTAAAATGTTTCTTATTGGCTTAACGCTATACTTGGCAATTACTTTAATCCAATTTATATCTCAACAGTTTTCTATTTCTGAAGAATTGAAATTATTTATAAATGCTGATTACCTTCCACCATTTTTACCATTCATTCTGGGTACTTCTGGGTTTAGTTTAATGATAATTTCAGGATTTATGTATTTAGGCGACAAAGTAGGAGAAAACAAACTTGCAAAAAGCTTCGCATCAACAGGCCAAATGACTTTAACGCATTATGTATCTCATATTCTAATAGGAATGTTATTGTTTTCAATACTTAATAATAACAAATCTGAACTTGTTATTCAACCTGTTAAACCTATTTATATATTACTTTTCTCAATGACCTATTTTGTTTTAAGCTATTATTTTAGCAAACAGTGGGTACTTTACTTTAAAACCGGACCCCTTGAAACACTTATGCGAAAAGTATCTGATTAACAGAAGTATCACAAGTCAGAAATACACATCTATAAAACTAAATTCAGCAAATAAGACAAATCAATGGTCTAATCATCTCAAAATTAAACAAATGAAAAAAACATTCTTGCAATTTATTTCCTTAACATTATTAATAATTTCAATTACAAGTTGTAGTAAAGATGATCCTGAAATAATTGGGACCACTACAGAATTTACTATCAAGTCTTCTATTATAAATGATGATTATCCAATTTCTGTTTATCAATCGCCATTATATAATGGCAATCCAAACAATGAAATAATAATTGTACTAGATGGCGAACTTCATTTTACAGAAATAGCGAGCATTATTTCTGAAAAAGCAGCGAATGGTAACATAGCACCAACCCTAGTTGTTGGTATTGGAAATTTAAAAGAAAGGAATCGGGATTATACTCCTACAATTTACGAACATGGTGAAGGAGGTGCTGAGAATTTCTATAATTTTTTAAAAGATGAATTGACGCCGCAACTAACAACTAGATACAATATTCAATCTACTCAAAAAGCTACTTTGATTGGTTATTCATTTGGAGGTCTTTTTACTCATTATGCTATGTTTCAAAATAGAAGTGATAATCCTTTCAATAAATTCATTTCTGGCGGCTGCTCATTTTGGTATGACTCGGGAGTAATTTTCGAGTACGAAAAAAATTATGCTTCAAACAACACTGATCTAGATGTGAAATTTTATTCAGGTATGGGTTCTTTGGAAGGCGGAGTTAGTTTAGGCTCTTTTGCAGAAATGACGAACAGATTAACAGGTAGAAAGTATTCTCGTTTTCAAATGAAAACAGAAATCATAAAAAAACACGGACATAGTGGTGCTGACAATATCACTTTTAAAAACGGATTAAATTATTTATATGAAAACTAACATTTTAATCACAATCTTGTATTTATTTTTTCTAACAGAAGTTCGCGCACAACAAGAATTGGACAACCTGAAATCCTTAGAGATTGGCGTAATCATTGGCGGTAGCGAAACGCTTTTTTATGGTGCTTTCATCAAATACAACATTCCTCTATCTCAAAATAGAAATTTTTTTTATTTAGCCCCTACATTAACCACATACTTTGACTTAAAAGGAGAATCTACAAGTGATGCTTATTTGAAAAATGACGTGGATATGAGGATAATCCCAACGATTAACCCAGGATACTCACTAAATTTAGGGAAATTTCAGTTAAATCTTGAAATACCGTTAGGTGCGAGTATTGCCATCACCAAAGGAACTTTAGTGAATGAAAGAATAGGCTTTCAACAGTCTTATTCGAATACAGAAGTATTTTTTAACTACGGTTTTCTGTTCGCTCCAAAATTTCGACTCAATCAAAACAATCAAATTGGTTTATCCGCATTTCTTCCTTTGGTTAAAGATAAAGCCCAATCGGGTTATCAATTTGGATTCGGTTGGACAAGAAATTTTGGGAAAAATTAATCCCTTAATCAACAAAAAAGGAACAACTAATGATTATAATTGCTGTATGAGTTTTTATGGCATTCAACATTTTAGGGTTTTTCAGACAAAGTAATTAAAAATGAATTCCTAATTTTTAAATTCAATTTGGAATATTTGTATGTTATAAGAACTGCCCATAACACGGGTTTGGCAAAAGTGGCGGTTCAGTGCTACGCAGACACATTTGTGGTTAATCAAAGTTTGGTTCTCCGCATCAACATTTGTGGTGAAAATCGCCACCTTCGCCAAGCCCGAAAACGTCATGCGGGCATTGTAAAACAACATCGTAAACAAACAGAAAAACAGAAAATATGAACATATCAATTTTAATAGCAAACATATTGACACTTTTGGCTTTCATAGCCCACACTTTTGTTGGTGACAAAGAACTGAAAGTAAACGAACCGACAAATGAAACTGATGAAAATTATCAAAAGAGAGAAAAATGGACAATGGCGAGATGTGGTTGGCACTGGGTTTCGTTTGACTTGCTATTTGCCACAATCGGACTTGGACTGATTAATTTTACCGACCACTTTGATAACGAAAAAACATTATTACAAATACTGTCAATCTATTTTTTAGGCTACGCAGTAGTTTGGGCTTTGACAATTTCTATTTCAAAACAATTTCCTAAAAGTTATTTAAACCTCGGACAGTGGATTTTGTTATTGCTTATTAGCGGACTTATTTACTTTGGAACAAATTAATTTGACACATGATGATAAAGAGCAAGTTAGCTTACGTAAATATTTTGATTGGCATATCAGCATTTGCAACAATATTTCATTTATTGATATTAGCAAGAGTTATTCCCTTTGAAATAACTTGGGGTGGACGATTAAAAACAGTTGAAGAAATGTATGTTTTTGAAACCCTTTCTATTTTGATAAATTCATTTTTCATTTTTATACTATTACAAAAAGGAGAATATATACGTTATTTTTTTGGGAAGAAAACAGTAAATATAGTTTTGTGGATTTTCTTTACAATTTTTGTTCTAAACACTATTGGCAATGTATTTGCCAAAACGAACTTTGAAAAAATTTTTGCAATATTAACCTTGTTAAACTCAATCTTAATTTGGCTAATAAATAAAACAACGACCCGCTAACAACTAAGCTTTCGTTCGGCATGCAATGCCAAGAATGAAGGCCCTGTTGAACGGAACCTTTGGTAGCGTTTCCAGAAGAGCTCAGGTCGCCGCTGACGTCAAAATAGGTATGAACAATCCCCGCCCCGGTTTCAATAGCGGACACGGTGGCATTTTTGCGCACAAAATCGATCAGACCCTGGCTACCGCGTGGCATCACCAGATCGATGTACTGGCTTGCGGTGAGGATAGGCAAAAGGGCTTCCCGTTCGCTAGGGGCGAGGTAAAGCGTTTACTCCAGTTGGCAATCAGAAAGGATGTTTTTAATCAATCCCACGATGGCCAAGTTAGAAAAATGGGCATCACGGCTACCTTTCAAGACAGCGGCATTACCCGACTTGAGGCAAAGCGAAGACACATCAAAGGTTAGATTGGGGCGGGAGTTTAGGCGATACAGGCATCGGCCAAGCGGTTTAGAATAGTAGTGATGTCAGCGTTGCTGAGTTGGTTCAGTTTGCTGGCCGCCTGGCGGGTGGCGTGGAGTTGTTCAAGGATCGTATCCATTGGTAAAAGTAGTTTTTATCAAAAGTTAAAAATAGGGGTAAAAAGTTTCCGGTATGGTTGAACGATTCTAAAAAATCATGCAATTTGACCCAAACTCTATCATCCAAACCATAATACTGAACATTTTTGTATTTCAGAAGCGAAGGACATGAATGGCCAGTAGTGTGCATCCAAACTTAAAAAGTTCGCCATGTTCATCCGCATTGCCTTGTTTTTCCTGCTTGTTCTCAGTAAAGGACTCGTATTGACTGCTCAACAAATTCAAACCATCCGCGGCAGCATTTCCCCTGCTAAAATGGGCCTCACGCTCATCCACGAGCACGTGTTTCTCGATTGGTCAGGAGCGGAAAAGACTCGACCCGAATTGTGGAACAACGACTCAGCGGTTGCAGTCATTTTGCCTTATCTGCGGGCAGTCCAAAAATATGGAGTCAAAACCATCCTAGAATGTACACCCAACTACATCGGCCGCAACCCAAAACTGTTGGCACGCTTGGCGGACAGTACTGGTATTCATTTTTTGAGCAATACAGGGTATTATGGGGCCAGAGGTGACAAACACATCCCTGCGAGTGCCTACACCGAAACTGTAGAACAAATTGCCGAGCGCTGGCTGAATGAATTCAAAAATGGCATTGATGGCACTTCCATCCGACCTGGGTTCATCAAAATTGGGGTGGATGGCGATTCTACACTCTCCGAGATTGATGCCAAAATCGTAAGCGCGGCAGCACGTACCCACTTGCGCAGCGGCTTGACGATTGTGGCCCATACTGGCCCTGATCCATTGGCTTTGCGGCAGGTGGAAATCCTGGAACGGGCAGGAGTCGCCCTCAATGCTTGGGTGTGGACGCACGCTCAAGGTGGTACTGACGCAACTCGAATAGCTCTGGCCAAAAAAGGGGCATGGATTTCGCTGGATGGCCTGGGTTGGGTGGATCCTGCTGAGCGAGGTGGCGATTCGACGGCTTTAATGAATTATGTCAAGGCCATTGAAGCGTTGAAAGCGGTGGGTTGTTTGCGGCGGGTGTTGTTGTCGCACGATGCGGGGTGGTATACACATGGAGTGCCGGGAGGCGGTCGTTTTCAAACGTATACGCTGATTTTTACGCACTTGTTGCCGGTCTTGCGGGAGCGTGGTTTTTCGGAAAAAGAGATTGAATGGATGTTGGTGAAAAATCCGCAGGAGGCGTTTAAAATCAAGGTAAGGGCAAGGAGGAAATAGCTACTAAGAGTCACCTTATGATTGCCCTTCTAAGATGGTTCTTAGATGCCTTAGATGGTTCATTCAACAGGCAATTTACCCGACAAGACCCCTTCTGCACACGCTGGTTCGCTGCTACTCTCCTGCACTTGATTGAAGAGCTTACTGCGGTGTTTTTTGCCCCAGGTTCTCAAAGCAACAATCACATCATCCAGCGACTTACCGTATTCGGTTAGGGTGTATTCCACGCTGACGGGAATTGTATCGTAGACAGTTCTGGTTACCAACTGGTTGAGCTCCAAGTCACGTAGCTCCTTGGACAACATTTTTGGCGTAATGCCCTCCACGTCTCGTTCCAATTCTTTAAAGCGCTTGTGCCCGAAGGAAAGCGCGATCAAAATGGGCAATTTCCATTTCCCATTGATGATGTCCAATACGTCTCGGACGGGGCGAATGTATTCTGCGCACTCTTTTGATGGATTCATGAACCCTTGATTTTATTGATGCTATACTAAAGGAAACCGATATACTCTGGTATACTGATATGTTTTGTATAGCGAAGGTAATTAATTTTGTTCCAGCAATTGCAAAAGACGCCAAACAGTTTTTGCGCACCAAGGCAGTTGCGGATTCATTATTAACCATTAATTGTAAGAAATCATGAAAGTATTGGTTTACGGAGCTACAGGCTCACAACAAAATCCGGTTGTTCATGCCTTAATCAAAAGAGGCCACCAAGTCAGAGCGATCACTCATCAAGCCGGCAAAGTTTCAGCACTTGAAGCGGCCGGAGCGGAAGGGGTAGTTGCCGATATGGCCGATTATGGTGCTTTGCTGCAAGTCAGCAAAGACATCGACGCAGTTTCCCTTTTGGTTCCTTTTTTCCTGGCCAATCCTGCCGATGGATTCCAATACGCCAAAAACGCCATCGATGCGGCCATTGCGCAGCAGGTAAAATTATTGGTTTGGAATTCCAGTGGTTTTATTCCGCATGAAAAAGTGGGGAATCCTTCCATTGATTTGCGTATCGATGTATTGAATTACCTGCAGGCAAGTGGTTTGCCATTCATCGTTTTACAACCATCGGTTTATGCGGAAAACTTACTCGGGCCCTGGACGGTACCCTTTGTGGCCAAGGAGCAAAAAGTAGCCTACCCAACGCCGGAAGAAATGCCCGTGGGGTGGATTGCCACGCAGGATGTGGCCGAATTTGTAGCCGAAGCTTTGCAAAAGCCGGAACTGGCAGGAGAGGTTTTGCTCATCAGTGGCACTGAAAACCTGACGGGAAAAGGTTTAGCCGAGAAATTTTCCATTGGCTTACAAAAAACCATTACCTATCATCCACTTCCCCCAAAAGCCTTCGGCAAAATCCTGGATGGCCTTTTTGGCGAAGGAGCAGGTGACGGGGCGGCAGCTGTGTATCAGGAAATTGCCGACACCAAAAAATATCCACCCATGCACGTTCCTATGGATGGCGTTTTGGCAAAAATACCCGTCAAAATGACCAGGATTGAAGATTGGGTAGCACAGCATCAAGGTCTGTTTCAATAAAGTGCATAGCGCATGGTTCAATCTTTTCTCCCACGCGGCAACAGCGCTACCGCAATACACCCAATCACCGAAAGCACAATTAAAACCGTGAAACCCATGGCATAACTGCCCGTTCTATCGCGCAATGCTCCAGCCATAATGGGGCCAAAAGCTTCAGCAAGGCCATCTACAGTCAAGACAAGTCCCATCACGCGTCCCATCACTTTGACCCCAAACAACTCTGCGGCCATCAGTGGGATGATCATGTAATCGCCGCCCAGTCCAATGCCAAATAGGACAGCGAACACGTAGATCGCCGTCGGGGTAGTCGTATTGTACAACAGCAAAATGGACAGACTGACAATGGCGTAGATGAGCAGCATGACGTATTTTTTGGGAAATTTGTCCGCCAACCAACCCATCAGCAGGCGCCCGATAATGCTTGACCCCAATACCAGCGACATGATGTTGGCAGACTGGCCTTGGGTGTACTGCAAATCCAGGCTCAAAAACAATTTGAGGTTTTGGCTGACGCCTGCTACTGCGCCAATGGAGCACATGCTCCCGATGGCCAACAAATAGAAGGATTTGCTTTTTAAGACACTGGCTAAAGAGACTTTTGGCTCTGGAGTTTTATGTTCTTCAACCTGCTCATCGGGATTTTCCTTGACAAACCAGGCCATCGGAAAGGCTACCACAATGATGATGATGCCCAGCACGGTCAGTGCCATACGCCAGCCTGCTTCCTGATTCAACCAACGGGCAATATGCGGCACCAACATGCCCCCTACCCCAATGCCCAGATAAGCAATACCCATGGCTTTGCCCCGGGCAGTACTAAACCATCTGGAAATGAGTACTTGATTGGGCAATGGCCCACCGCACATGTACCCCAGGGCAATCAGAAAATAGAAAACATAAAATTGCCAGGTGGATTGCATGATGCCCAGCCCCATCACCGCTACGCCAACCATCAGAATGCCTGACAACATCAGCCTACGTGGCCCAAAACGGTCGATGAACCAACCTGCCGCGAAACCAAAAAGTGGGCCAACAATGACCTTTCCCGCCAGGTTTCCTGAGGTAACCATCGCCCTGGACCAACCAAAGTCTTTGACCCAAAAATCAAAGAAAAAAGGCAGCCCGTAGAACATAATGCCTACGATGGAGAACAAACTTAAAAAGCCAGTGGCGGTGACCTTGTATTGTCCTGCGTTTAATTTTTCTGTTTGCATCTTGATGTAGGTGTTTTTTTTTGAATAGGGAAAAAGTTGAGGCGACTTTATAAACGGGGCATCGTAAGTCCACCATCGACCATGAATACCTGACCTGTGGAATAGGGAAAACTGCCCATGGCGAGTGCTCCAACTACTTTGCCTACGTCTTCTGGGGTACCCCAGCGAGGTTGTACACAAAGCCCCTGGGCGATCAGGTTGTCGTATTTTTCTTTCACGCCTGCCGTCATGTCCGTCGCAATGACGCCGGGGCGAACTTCGTAAACCGGAATGTCATGCTCACCCAAACGGGCGGCAAAAAGCTGGGTCACCATGCTGATGCCGGCTTTGGACACACAATATTCCCCGCGGTTGACCGAAGCAACCGTTGCAGAAATGGACGAGATGTTGATGATGGAAGCTAAAAAGTCAGCCTGGTTTGCTTTTTGTTCAATCATCCAGTTGGCGGCGGCCTGGGTCAGGAAATAGCAGCTTTTGAGGTTGGTGTTCAGCACTTCGTCAAAGCTTTCTTCACTGGTGCTCAACACATCTCTCCTTTCGCGTGGTGCAATTCCCGCATTGTTGACCAGGATGTTTAACTGACCAAAATGGTCTTTCACCTCCTGCAAAATCTTCGCTCTGTCAGCGCTTAGGGCAACATTGCCCTGGCAGTAAATGACGTTAACGCCCAGGGCGCGGATGCTTTCCAGAACATCCGTAACGCCTGATTCGGGTCTTACGCCATTGATTGCGATGTTGAAACCTTGGCTTGCCAATTGGGTCACTATGCCCAATCCGATTCCTCTGCTTCCTCCGGTTACTAGGGCTACTCCAGCCATGTTTGTAAATTTTATACAATTGGATAATTTGGAGAATACGAGTAGGCTATGAAGTTACAAAAGATTCTAACCCTGAAGGGGTGATTGGTTCTAGTTTTAAACCATTTTGGATTGGGCTGCGCCCAATCGTTTTTAATAAACGCGACGACGCGACGGCGCGACGATTCATTTGGCTGCGCCAAATGCGCGACGTAAAACGACGAAAAAGTGTGCGAAGCACACATTCCGTCGCGCCGTCGCGTCGTCGCGTTTATTAAAAAACAAGCAGCGAAGCTGCTTCTACGAAGAAAAATTAGAACCAATCGACCCTGCCCCTTTGGGGTTTCGCCTAAAACGTATCCCGTATTTTCTCTCATTCAAAGCTATAATTCAGGTACGTCTACCCAACATCTTTTTGCCCAACTTTCCAAGCCCTTCTCCGCCAGCTGAACCCCTTTGGCACCAGCCTTCAAATTCCAAGGGAAAGGCTCATCATTGACCACATGTTTCAAAAACAACTCCCATTGCACTTTGAAAGCGTTGTCGTGTACTTCCTGCTCGGGGACTTTTGACCAGCCGCCGAAGAAATCGATGGGTTGAGGAATATCGGGATTCCAAACGGGTTTGGGCGTATTGCCATAATGCTGTATGTAACATTCGCGCAGACCAGCTACTGCCGAGCCTTTGGTGCCATCCACCTGGAGGGTCAACAAATCATCGCGCCGAACGCGCACTGCCCAGGAGGAATTGAAATGGGCAATGACCCCGTTTTCCAATTCAAAAGTGGCATAAGCGGCGTCATCTGCGGTACAGTCGTATGGGTTTCCATTTTCGTCAACACGCTTGGAAATATGGGTAGCTCCCAGACAAGAAACCGCTTTCACTTTGCCAAAAACCTCATCCAGTACATACCGCCAATGGCACAACATGTCTACAATAATGCCCCCGTCGTCCTCTTTGCGGTAGTTCCACGAAGGGCGCTGTGCCGCGATGTTGTCGCCTTCAAACACCCAGTAACCAAACTCGCCCCGAACGGAAAGGATTTCGCCAAAGAAACCCTGCTGAATCAGGCGCTTGAGTTTGACGATGCCGGGAAGCCACAATTTGTCCTGCACTACGCCATTTTTTAGTCCGGCTTTGGTGGCCAAATCGTACAGTTCCAGTGCAGATTCCGTACTTACCGCCACCGGTTTTTCACAATAGATGTGTTTTCCGGCTTTGATTGCAGCTTTGACCGCATCGGCCCTGCGGCCAGTGGTTTGGGCATCGAAGTAGATGCTGTAGTGCGGGCTATTCAGGGCATCCTCCAAATTGGTGCTCATATTGGTAATGCCCGTTAGTGCGCAAAGTCTTTTCAACTTGCTTTCATCCCGGCCAATCAGGATGGGGTCGGGCATAATGGTATCACCGTTGCTGAGTTTTACCCCGCCTTGTTTGATGATTTCGGCAATGGAGCGCAGCAAGTGTTGATTGGTACCCATGCGTCCGGTAACGCCGTTCATGATGATGCCGATGGTGTGTTGATGCATATTTTTAAGCTTTCAGCGATCGGCTATCAGCGATCAGCCATCAGCTATCAGCAAATTTAAGCTGATGGCTGATGGCTGACTGCTGATAGCCAACCGCTATGAGTTGTTTTTGTATCCAGTGATGATTCTTTGCAAAAATTGCGATTGATCCTGTTTCCAGTATTCTGTTGAAAAAATTTCCACTTCTATAAAGCCATTGAATCCGGTTGCTTCTACCCAGGAGCGGATTTTTGGGAGCGGGATACAACCTTCACCCATTAGCCCACGGTCGTTGAGCATATCTACTGTTGGGGATTTCCAGTCGCAGATGTGGAAAGCGAGCAGGTGCTTGTTTTCGCCACAGCGCTTGATTTCCTGTTCCAGATAGGGATCCCACCACAAGTGGTACACATCTACTGCTACGCCTACCCAGGGAGAGCTGATGGCCTCGCACATGTCATTGGCTTGCGCGAGGGTGTTGATGGCCGAACGGGTATCCGCGTACATCGGGTGCAGGGGCTCAATGGCCAGTTGCACACCAGCTGCCGAAGCTTCGGGGAGGAGGGCTTCGATGCCGTCTTGAATCTGTTGGCGGGAATCGGCCAGGGGTTGTGCCGGGTCAGCTCCGCACACCAGAACAATCAGTTTGGTGCCCAGTTCGTAGGCTTCTTCGATGGCTTTGCGGTTGTCGTCGATGGCGGCTTGCCTTTTTATGGGATCGATGCTGGGGAAGAAACCTCCTCGGCACAGCGATACAACCGACAAGTCGTGATCCCTTAGCAGATCGCCAGTCTTTTTGATGTCTCTGCCCGCCAGTGCATCGCGCCAAACGGTGATCCCTTTCACGCCAGCTGCGGAAAAGTTTTGGGCCGCTTCTTCAATTCCCCAAGGCTTGGTCGTAATGGTGTGAATACAAAGCCTGGAAAGATCGGTGATGGGTTGGTGGCTCATTTAACGCAGTTGAAAAAGGTGTAATAAGGCTCATTGTTGACCATCCGTTGCAGGTAGAGGCAAAGTTCCCGAATGTGGTAATCGCCCCACATGCAGGATTCTCCATTGGCAATTTTGCTGCCTGCGGGTACATGATCCCAACCATTGGGCTGGTGGTAGATGGTATGCAACAATAGGCCCTGGTGATTTTCATCGGTACTCAAATAGGGCGTATCCAGTAAGGTATTGACCACAGTGAGCCCGGCTTGGATGTACTTTTCGCCAGCTGTAGCATTTCCCTTGGCAGTGAGGTACCTGCCCAAACGCAGTAAACCCTGAGCCCCAATCGCTGCTGCAGAACTGTCTACGGGTTCATGATCGTTGTAAGGGTCGGCGGGTTTTCCTAAATAATCGCCTAATTTATACAGATTTGGCGCACCCGTGTCCCAATATGGAATGCCATCAATGGGAGTATTTTCGATGTAGAAATCACAAGTGGCTTGCGCTGCTTTTAACATCATCCCTTCCAATGCTGCTTTGCCGCCAAAAGGGATCAAACTTGCCTCATCAGCGGTATCCAGCCATTCCAATTGTTCGGGAAAACCACACATGGCCCAGGCCAAACCTCGCGTCCAGGTGGTAAAGCCAGTATAGCCTTGCTGGGAGTTGGGGCAACGGAAATTGCCATCTTTGACATTGAAGATACTTTCGTGCGCGGTACGGCCCCATACATCATAAGAATCGCGGCCTTCGCCATAAAACACTGAATATTGAGCGGTAGCCTGAATGTGCTGCAAAGCCCGCTCCAACAAGCTTATTTTCACATCGCCTTCGGCCTGAAATACGTGCCCCAATTCATAAGCGACGGTTAATGAGCGGCAGGAACGGATGGTGTCCACAAACAAGGAATGCGCGCCGTTGAAAGAATGGATAAATCCTCCGGTTTTGATGCTGGTCCAACGAGCAGCCTGCACTGCGCCAGAGATTTTCAGCGCCAATTCATAGAAGTTTTGCTCCCATTCATTGTGGGGGATTTTGCCTTCCCGCATCAAGCGCAACAGGTTGCCATAAGTACTGACGTTGTTGAACCCATGGTCATGAACCCCAATATGACTCACGTGGGGTGCCATTTTGGTCACCGTTTGGTGTTTGGCCCGATCCAGGATTTGTTTTTCGCCCGTGGCGTCGAATTGAAGAATGGCCGAGCCGTATTGAAAGCCTTGCGTCCATTCTGTCCAGCCACGGGTGGTGTATTTGCCCTCCACAGTGAAAACTGGAGAGCCTTTTGATTCATCGTATGCTGAATCGATCAGCTTGATTTTTTGTGCAGAGAGTGTCCAAAATCGTTCGAGTTTGCTCGACAAGTCATTGGGCGTGCGTTTTTCGTCCGTCCTGATCATTTTTAGTTTTTTGCTTGTTTTGGGTAAAAAAGACGACAGCAATGATACAATACTTTATTTTGACACCATACTGCTTGAGTCTTCTTTTATATCGACATTTTCAAAATAGTTCATGCATTTTGGATCAAATCCCACTTTTTACTGCCCAGGCTGACACCCCACAATCCCATACACCTTCCCATCCGACTTCGTATAAATGAACAACTCTTTATTCAGTCCTACTCCCAATCTAAAATCAGGTTTGATGCCATTGTTGAGGCCCAGAATGGTTACCAATTCGTTGCCCATTTTGAGTTCAAACTCTTGAATGGTGGCTTGTTTGCCTTGTTTCAATTGATCAACTTCCGCAAAAAAGATCCTGCCGAGGGCAATTTCGCCAAAAATGTATTTGCCTCGAAGTTGTGGGATAGCGGTACCGGTATACACAAAACCACCTTCGATGGCTTTGCCTTCATCGTGGTCAAATTGGAGCACTGGGTAGAGGTAATGCTGGGTGTTGTCATCCTGCGGCAAATTGTATACCCGATCCATCTTGGCACGTGGGTTGATCACAAAAGTACCTTCGCGGTAAGGCCAACCGTAATCGCCGCCAGCAATGCCCAGGTTCAATTCTTCGATATTGGCATGACCGATATCGGCAATCAGTAATTTTCCATCGGGAGTCCAGGTAAAGCGATTGGGATTGCGAAAGCCCCGGCAATACACTTCCCGACAAGCCACGGCATCGCTGAGCTTGGCATAGGGGTTATTGGGCGGAATGCCATAATGTCCATTCTTGCTGTTGTTGCCACTTGGATCTATGCGCAATACTGAGCTCCAGATGCGGCTTTTGTCCTGGCAGATGAATGGGAATCCACTTTCGCTAGCCCCTCCATCCCCTATTCCGATGTACAGCAATCCGTAATCGGGATCACCTGCTTTGGCACCTGGATTGAAGGCACATTCTTGCACGCCGTGGATGCCGGTGACCACATTGATGCGCATTAAGGTTCTGCTGCTACCAGTTAATGGGAGTGTGTTTGGGTCTTTGATCTTCCATTCGGTAAGCACCCATTGCATGGCTACTTTTATGGAATCCGGGTAAGCAAAATCGGCAACATCGGTTCCGGCAGCTTCGGTATGGGTGGTGTACAAAAGACCGTTTTTGTAAAAATCGGGGTGAAAAGCAAAACTACCCAGCCCGGTTCCCATGCCTGGTTGATTGATAAAATGGGGGCGTTCCTTGTTTATTTCGAAAGCTACTTGCCAGTTTGTACCGTTCAGTTCATACAAAGTTCCGCGCAAATCGTGGATGAACAGGCGGTCTTTGGTACCCGGCAACACCCTCATTTGGTTGATGCGGGCCTTTGGCGCCTTGTCGGCGGTGAGCGGAGCAGTAGTGACGTGTTCGATGATGAGCTGGAGGCCGCTTTTGGCAATTTTTTGAGGGACTGGATCGAGTACTGGGTTTCCTAAATTGGCCTGATCGAGCACAGGCGCTTTTTGTTGGGCATGGATGTAGGATACAATGGCCTCTATGTCAGCATCTTTTAGACTGGTAAAAGGCGGCATCAGTTGCTGGTATTCCTTATACAACTGGGTGGCTCGCGGATCTCCTTGCTGGATCAACTCCGGCGCATTGCGGATAATTTTTTTCAACCAAACTGGAGTGACGGCAGCGGTTACTTGCCCCAAATTGGGGCCGATTCCTTTTTGTAAAAAGTTGTGGCAGGAGCTGCAATAAGCTTGAAACAATTGCTGCCCTTTGGCCAATACTTTTTCATCCTGGGAATAAGCCAACAGCTGGGCTTGAGCGGAGGACTTTGATGTTCCCACTTTTTTTCCATTGATGCAGGCGGTGGTGCCCAACAAAAGACCAAAGAAAATGGCCAAACACAGCGTTTGCTGAAACCGATTGTAAATACCCATCTTGATTTGTTTTCAATGTGCGATCTGTCTGCAAATAAGGAAAAAAAAATGAAATCGCACACAGTACTCATTACATTGACGAACAAACCGCACTATTGCCCTGTATGTCTTTTTCTCTCTTTCATGGATTGTATCCTACTTATTTTTTTAAGTTTGAAATGGTTTGAAAAAAGATTAAATTTGTACAAACTTAAAGGCGCATGACTGATCTTTTTAGCATGGACAAAACTGCTCTTCGTGTTGTCACATTGGAAACACAAGGCAATGATTTTAAGTACTGGCAAAAACAATCTGTATTGAGCCGTTTGGCTACGCTGGAGTCTATTCGCCTTGAATATCATCAATGGAAATATGGTATTGAACCCAGACTTCAAAGAGTTCTTACAATTACTCAACGCACATAAGGTACGCTACCTAATTGTGGGCGGTTATGCCGTTGCGTTTCATGGGCATCCTCGGTATACCAAAGATTTGGATGTTTGGCTTTGGGTAGATCCTGCTAATGCAAAAAAAGTCATCACTGCACTTCATGAATTTGGTTTCGGATCACTTGGTTTGACCGAACAGGATTTTCTCAATCCTGTAAATGTACTTCAGTTGGGTTACCCTCCCGTCAGGATTGATCTGACCATGTCTATATCCGGTGTAGAATTTGACGCCTGTTTTAGCAATAAAGTTGAAACCGAAATCGACGGAATCCCAGTGAGTTTTATTGGTTTAGAAGATTTGAAAATCAATAAACGTGCAAGCGCTAGACTTATTGACTTGGATGATGTTGAAAATCTTTCATAGTTGGTTCATATTAGTGCGCATTTTGCCGTCTCTATGTTTTCAAAATGGATACTTATTAGCCCATCAAAACAATAACATTCCCGGTTTTCTGACCGCTGGCCACATATTTGAATGCATCTCCGATTTCCTCCAAAGGATAGTCCCGGTCAATCAAGGGAGTGAATTTTCCTGCTTCGAGCAAATTTTTCATAAAACTCAAACTTGCTTTGATGTTGAAAGGAATAGGAAAGACGACTTTTTTGCCCCCAAGTAAAGGTGTGATCAAGGCAAGGAATATGTTTTGCGACCAGGGGCCTAGTTCGGAAGAGATGTAAATGCCTCGTGGATTTAGTAATGCCTTGCACTTGAAGAAGGTGCTTTTGCCTACGGCATCCAATACAAAATCAAACTTTTCACCCGATTGGGTAAAATCGGCTTTGTGGCGGTCAATTACGGTATCCGCGCCAAGTGCTTTGATCCGAGCAATGTTGTTGGTGTCGCATACTGCTGTTACTTGAGCCCCCAGATCCTTGACCAACTGGAGTGCGGCTGAACCGATGGCACCTGTTGCACCATTGACGAGTACTTTTTGTCCGGGTTGAATTTTTACTTTATTGATAAAATTGAGGGCATAATGGGCACCTTCGATGCTGGCGACGGCTTCGGAAAAACCTTTATTTTCAGGCATGTTCAACACATTGCCATCGGCTGCGATACACAGGTATTGGGCATGGGAAGACAAGCCAAGGTCATCAAATCCCCAAACTTTGTCTCCGATCTGGAAAGCCTTGACCTCCCTGCCTATTGCTTCGATTTGACCAGCAAAATCGGTTCCAGTGACCGGCAATTTGGGTTTGAACAGTCCAATGAACAACCGAATAATCCAGGGATTGCCCGTCAGGTTGGCACAATCCGTCCGATTGGCTGTTGCTGCGGATACTTTGACTAGAATTTCCTTGTCTTTAGGGCTTGGAATTGCTACCTCTTTGACGGTTAAAGATTCTGGAGGGCCATATTGGAGGCGGACTGCTGCTTTCATGTTTTTTCAATTGGTTGGTCATTGGTAAGACGCTGGTACTTATCTCAAAGTTACAAAAACTCCGCGAATCTCTGTTTGCGATATGCAATACCAAACTCCGGCAATTAGAGCTATCTGCTTAACAATGTTTCCTGCCTTATTCACTCCGCAACGACTTCACGGGATTGGCCAACGCCGCACGGCTGGTCTGCAAACCGATGGTGAACAAGCTTAGTAAAAGTAAAATCCCCGTGCTGCCCAGTAGAATGAACCCTTTTACGGAAATCCTATAGGCAAACTGGTTCAATAGCAGTGTGGACAACAAATAGCCTACTGGCAACGCGATAGCGATGGCCACTGCGAGCAACATCAGATAGCGAAAGGATAAACGCAATGTCACTTGAGCCACAGTAGCTCCCAGCACCTTGCGGATACCAATTTCTTTGACCTTGGTATTGACAGTGTACGTAACGGCACCCAACAAACCTATACATGCCAGTGAAAGCGACAGCAATGAGAAAAAACCGATCAATCCACCAATGAAACTTACCCCTCCGTATGCTTCCTGAATGGAATCCTCCATGAATTTGGCTTTGAAATCGTGCACCTTATCTATTTTTTTCCAGATGCGACCCAGCGCGGCGAGTGATGTACGGGGGTCGCCTGGAGCCAAACGGATGTGCATAAGGTGCGCTTCAGGGGTATAGCGTAAGGCAAAAGGCTCGATTCCGTTTTCAAACGAACGGTAATGAAAATCTCGCACCACCCCCCTCACGGTGGCAGACAGGGTATCGTTGAGCCACAGTACCTGCCCTACTGCAGCAGATGGACTGTCGAATTGGAAGCGTTCAAGGGCTTTTTCATTCAAGATCAGGTATTCTGCCTGGCTGTTTTGGGTACGTTTTTCAAAGTTTTGACCAGCGATCAATTTCAGGCCCATCACGGGAAGGTAATTTTCATCTACCAATGCGGAATGAATTCCATCTTGTTGATTTCCACCTTTACGAAACAGTGGCATACCTTGAAGATTGTTGCTGGCCAAGAGCACGGTGCTCGTCGTTATCCCTTTAACATTCGGATCTTGTTGTATTTCAGCTGCGACTACGCTTGCAGTATTGCCTTGCAGCTCCACCGTAAGTAGGTTCTCCTTCTGAAAACCATAATCAGCAAGGGTCATGTACTTCATTTGCCCCCACAATGTAGCTACCAATACCATAAGGATTAGCGAGATGGAAAATTGGCTTACCAGCATCATACTGCGCAAGCTCAGGCTGGACTTTCGCTGTAGAACCATACTACTGCTTCCTTGTAGTGCGGCAACCGGGTGCAATTTTGACAACCTGCTGGCCGGAATCCAACCAGCGATTAAGCCTACAACCAGGGCAAACGCAATAAAAATGAGCCAATCCACTCCCCTGGCTTGTAGACCTTCCAGGTGCATTTCGGGAGGAAAGTAGGTAATTACAAATTGATTGAGCGGCAAGTGTATACCCACTGCCAGAACCAATGCAAACAGTGCCGTAACCATTGCCTCCACCAAAATCAAGTGTCTTAATTCAGCCTGACGGGATCCAATGGCTTTGCGCACGCCGATCTCGCGGATGCGTGACAATGCCCGTGAAATAGCCATATTGGCATAGTTCAGGCAGGGAAATAAGGTCAGGATCACTACAAAAACAATCATTCCCCAAATAAAAAACCAGGGCGCACTTGCTCCCAGTTCATTGGCGTAGTTTTCAACTCGGGGAGAGATGGCATCCAAACGCTGAGCAAAAAAACGTATGTCTTTGTCTGCCTTACCAACTTTTTTGCGTATTGCTTCTATCTGGGCAATTGCTTTTTCCAAATCAGGCTGGGTTTTTCCAGGCTGTAATCGTACGTAAACATAGGACATGTAGCGGTTCTCCCAATTCTCGATGATCTTTTCGGCTTCTTCTTCGGGTTTGTAGGCCGCTTCCAATGCCGGAATGGAGCTAAGTGAAGCAAGGCATTCAAAATCCAGATGGGTTTTGCCCGGAGGAGTAGCCACCACCCCAGTTATGCGATAAGTGCCTTTACCCGTCAAGGTCAACGACTCACCTACTGGATCAGCAGTGCCAAAAAAGCGTACCGCTGCCTTTTTGGACAAAACCAGGGTATTGGGTTCGCTCAATACCTTTGCGGGATTACCAGATTCAAGTTGAAACCCAAATACCTTGAAAAAAGAGGATTCTGTATAAAAACCGCTCAAAGGCAAGGTCAGATCGTGGGTTGTAGTAGCGTCTACCTGATATAGTGAACGAATGACTCGCACCCCTGACTGGGCTAAGTTGGATTTTTCAATCAGCTGCGTACCCAGTGGATAAGGTACGGTTGCTAGCTTCATATTGCCGTCATCTTGTTTGCAAACAACCCGGTACACGTGCTCCGGATGAGGATGAAAATGATCAAAACTCAACTGATCGCGGATGAGCAGGATAACCGTAAGACAGGCAGACATACCCAGTGCAAGCCCCAAAATATTGAGCAGACTGAAAAATTTGTGCTTGGCAAGGTTGCGAAAAGCAAGTTTGATGTAGATAGTGAGCATGGCATGTTTTTATGTAGCGTAAATTAGAATTCTAAACACACTCTTAAACCAGATCCCCAAAAACCAATCCCCATTCACCAATGCCCAACACATTCACGTCGGTATCCAGGGGATAGCCTGCAGCAACAGGGCAAATGATAAAATTGCGCGTTGTGCCAAGGTCTGCTTTGGCAATATGCAGGCTCTTGGTCAGTTTTGGGGTTGTGGTAAATTTGATTTCAACCAAAACCTCAGCGATTCCGCCCCTGGCAATCACCAAATCAGCTTCGGTGCCATCTTGGGTTCGATAATAAAACAGCTCTGCCCAATTGGGTAAACTACCTGCAATCTGTTCGATAACGTAAGTTTCCCAGGAGGCTCCAACGATAGGGTTGCCGATCATACTTTCAAAAGAAGGCACACCTAACAATTGATGCAAGATCCCGGTATCCCGCAAGTACAGTTTAGGACTGCGAATCAGTCTTTTGCGCAAATTGGGCAGATAAGGTTGCAATCTCCGGATGAGGTATGAGGATTCAAAAAAATCCAGATAACGCCGCACCGATGAATTGCTGATCCCTAAGCCCGAGGCGATGGTCTCCATATTCAAAACACTGCCACTCAAATGAGCAGTCATTTGCCAGAGCCGACGGGTTAGGGTCGGCTCTGCTTTTAGACCCAACGCGGGGAGGTCTCGTTCCAGATAAGTATTGATGAAATTGGCACGCCAAAGCCTGGCCAATTCTCCATCTGGAGCCAATAAAGAACCGTGAAAACCTCCTCGAAAACAATGTTGTTGCCAATCGGTCAACTTGGCTACCTCCTCCCATAGGAATGGCGTCAACTCGAAGTAAGCGATTCGACCAGCCAGGGTTTCAGAAGCATCGCGGATCAGGTCAGGGGAGGCCGAGCCCAACAAAATAAAGCGTGCTGGTTTACGATTGCGATCAATCGCACTGCGCAGCATAGGAAATAAATTTGGCATGCGCTGTACTTCGTCCAGAATAACTGTTTTGTTTTCCAAAGGATCTAGTAACAAACGAGGATTGGCGAATTTGGCAAGGTCGTCGGGGTCTTCCAGATCAAAATAGACGGTAGGCCTAGCACTGCTTTCAGCAAGATGTTTGGCCAAAGAGGTTTTACCTACTTGCCTTGGACCAACAATGGCTACCGCAGGAAAGTAATCCAACAACCGGGCAATTTCTGCTTCTGATTTTCTAGTAATGTAACTCATATTCCCTGCAATTTCGCTTTTTCGCGACTAAATTGCAGGGAAAATACGATTTTACCCACTTATTGTCAACGATTGAGGAACATTTATTCTACAATTTTTTCACTCATTCCGCAACGACTTCACCGGATTCATCGTAGCTGCCCGAATTGCTTGGCCTGCCACCGTCAAAAAAGCGACGGCCATGGCCACGATCCCCACCCCTGCAAATACCTGCCAATGCACGTCAATGTGGTAAGCAAAATCGGCCAGCCATTGCTGCATGGCGTAATAAGCAATTGGCGAAGCAATCAGCAGTGCAATCAGGACGAGTAGCAAAAACTCTTTGGTCAACAAACTCGTGATGCCTGCCACACTAGCGCCCAAAACCTTGCGGATGCCAATTTCTTTGGTGCGTTGCTGCGCCGCAAAACTTGCCAGGCCGTACAGTCCCAAACAAGAAATGGCGATGGCCAGGAGGGCAAAAATGCTGAACAAGTTATACAGCCGGGTTTCGGCGGCATAAAAGGCATCGATTTGCTCATCCAGAAATTTGAAGTCAAAAATATGATTGGGAAAACTGCTTTTCCAGGCTTTTTCAACCGCTGCAATGGCTTGCGGAATATTGCTCTTGCCTGCAATTTTTATGCCCGCCAAGCTGTATACTTGTGGAAATTGGGTCATCAGCGCCGGCTTGATGGCATCGTGCAGGGAAGTCACATTAAAATCAGCTACCACCCCTACGATGCGGGCATGGCCGGTATTCATTCCAAACCAGAAACGTTGATCCAGCGCGGCCTCTGGCGAAGCAAACCCAAATTCCTTGACGCATTTTTGATTGACAACTACGGTGGAAATTTGCTGGTCTCCAGGAAGTTTATTGGAGGTCAAATTGGTGTCCGCTGCTTCCAAAAATCGCCCCGCCAACAATTTTAGTCCGTATAAATCCCCGAAATTTGGATCGGCCATAATCATGGTCACCTCCTGCTTTTGGGGATCATCGCCATTGACCAAGCTCATTATACTTCCCCAATGGCCTTCTGCACTGGGGGTTGAAGTAGAGAAACTAAGGCCTTTGATGGCGGCGATGTTCTCCAATTTTGAAGCAAACTGTGTGGCTTTATCCGCTTCAGGAAGAGCAACGGTAAGGACATTATCCTGGTCAAAACCCAGGTCTTTGCTGCGCAAATAATTGACTTGCTGCGCCATCAAAGCCACTACAATCAGTAAGGCAATGGAGATACTGAACTGTGTAATCACCAAGCCCTTGCGCAACCAAGTCGAACGGTGGTCGCCTGCAACATTGGTTCCAGCCCGGAGTACATCGGTAGGATTGAAACGGGTAAGCACCCAGGCGGGGTACAAACCTGCCAATAATCCCGTGATGAGGATACCCATAAGCAAAGAAGCGATCAAAATAGGGTTTTGCAAAAAATCATAAGCGATTTGTTTGTCCATCATTTTATTGATCGCGGGCATGCTCATATAGGTTGCCCCCAAGGCCAATGCACCGGAAATCAGTGCCAATACCCATGCTTCCACCATAAATTGGCGGATCAGTTGAATGCGTCCGGCCCCCATGACTTTGGACACGCCTATTTCTTTGGTGCGGGTCAGCGCCTGCGCGGTAGAGAGGTTGATGAAATTGATGCAGGCCAAAATCAAAACCGCCAGGCCAATTGCGCCAAAGATCCACAACCAATTGATGTTTACGGCTTGTACCCACTGCCCACCACCAGCATAGGTGGAGTTGAAATGAACATCCGCTAAGGGCTGCAAATCAAAATCACTGCGGGTGTTGGCCTGCTCGTTGTGTTGATTGATGTACTTGTCTGCAAGGGCCTTCAGGCGGGCATTTACATCGCTGAGCTTGGTCTGCGTTGGCAATACGACGTAGGTAGAAGTCCCCATCACAAAAGTCCAGGAATCAACACTGTTTTGCATAAACTGCTCGTCCTTAAAAAAGGAAATCAACATGGTAGCCGGGAAATGGGTATTGGCTGGCAAATCTTCAATGATACCTGCTACCGTGATGTCGAAGTTGTTTTTGAATTTGAACACCTTGCCGATGGGATTTTCTCCGCCATAAAACTTCTGGGCTGTAGTGCGGGTAAGCAGGGCCTGAAAGGGTTTGCGCAAGGCGCTGTAACCATCCCCTTCCAAGACTTTTATGTCAAATACGTTGAGCATATCCGGCTCAGCAAGCATGATGTTCTTTTGTGAAAAACGCCGCTGTGGGTTGACCACAATGACTTCCTCGCTGATGGGGTGCCATTGAGCTACAAACTCCAACCCCGGTAATTCTTCGCGCAGGGCATCTCCCAGGGGAATCGGAGTAGAATAGTGGTAGTTTTTATTCCCATTGTCGGTCCATACCGAATTGATGCGGTAGATGCGTTTGACCTTGCTGTGGTAGGCATCAAAACTAAGCTCATGGCGCAAAAACAAGCCAATCATCAGGCATACGGACATGCCAATGGTCAGTCCAGCGACATGCAGGGTCGTATTGAGCCGCTGGCGATACAAGCGACGTAAAGTGATGCGCAGGGCATTTTTGAGTTGGTTTGTCCACATGGCTTTCCGATTTTATCAAAATTTCCTGGGTTATCCGCTGAAAAGAGGCTTCAACGGGATATGGATAAGGTGTGCCAATTTTTGTGCCAATCTTGTAAGTGATTATTTATTAGCACTTTAAAACTTATAGGCGAATAGGAAAATGTTCGAAATTGAACAAGGAGTGTTCGATGTAGTACACTGCTGGAGGCTTGTATAGAGGGGGGTGCTTGTCAGGAAACGTTATGCTTTCTGAACGGCGACGCTTAGGCAGTATTTTTGGGAAGCGATTGTTTTCAATAGTGATTTTCCTAGGTAAAAAGCTTTGAAGCGTTCCGTAGTCCACATTTTTCCAAGATGCTAATCAGCTTTTCTGTTGAAACTGGGGGGCTTTTCAAAGATGCCAATTGATTTTCAAAAGCCTGCTTTACAATCGAAGGATTCAACTCATTCAACAAATGTACAAATTCATCCGGGGTGTAAATTTCTATGTTATATTGATCCAAATTTTCTCTTGGAAAGTCTTTGGTATTAGTATATCATTCATAACCTAGATTAAGTTGCTGGGCCTCTTTAGCTAAAGCGTTCAGTTTCTTTCTCCTGTTTGACTTGAGGTTGGATTCATACTTCAGAATGTCATGCAGTAGAATTCTTCTATGGCTACCTACTTTTTTGTGTGGAATTTCTCCTTTTTCTACTAACTTGATCACATGAGGCCTGGAGACATTTAGAATTTCGGCAGCCTGCTGTGTGCTCACTTCTGCATCCGTACGCATCAATGCAATTGATTTGCCCTGAGACATATTGCTGAGTATAGCATTCAATAAATGTAAAGCCTTCAAGGGAATGATCACTACTTCATCCGAGCCGTGAAGCTTAAATTTGATGACTTCATCCTTGTTTTTGGTAGCCTGGTCTTCGCTGTCAGCAAGTATTTTGACAGATAAAAGTGCGATCTTTTGATCTGACTTGGTTGTTTTTTGGATTACAGCACTCATTTTAGCTTAATTTGTCCTAAAGATACAAACGAAACAAATGAAACGCAATTTTTGTTTCACTTATTTCGATTAGGTGCTGATTGGTATGGAGGAGAACGTTACGCTCCCCGAAAATGCGACGTATAGGGGCAATTTTCGGGGAGCGATTGTTCACAGTATATTCAAGCTCTGAACTTTAGATTGTTTTTAACTTTCCCCCATTCGATGCTCCTTAACAGTTCATCCGTTTTTATTTCGTCCTCCAGTTGTTTGGCGTACAACTTCCACCAATAGATTGCTGGAATAACATTCCCACAATGTTTTTCTAATCGATACACCAACTCAGTATTAGGGTTATCTCTTCCATTGAGGAGCCTGCTTAGTTTAGTTGGATGAAGATCAATCTCTGCGGCAAAGTCCTTTTGGCTTCGACCAATCAGTTTGACGTATTGTTCTAGCTGATATGCAAATGAAAATTCTTTTTCAAAATTACTTCGCTCAAGGTAGTCTTTGATCAGCAATTTCATGCGCATCAGTGCCGACAACAACCTTTGTTCCTCAGTGCTTTCTTTTAAAGCTTTTAAGCGTAAGGCTCTGAATTCTGCTTCAATAGTCTCTCTTTCCAGCTCATCCAAATCGGCAGGAAACACGTAGCCTTCAACAATCTCATGATCAGTGAATTGTTTGCTCAACTCACGATAGATATTTTCGTTATTTTTCATCTCCAAGGTATTGGTCAATGACACGTTTTGATTGTTCATGCTCTAACGCAAGTAGTCTTCCATACTGGCGAAACCCATATTTTTCTTGGTACAAATCAATCAACTTGGTCTTTGGCAACAAAGAAACAAAGCCTTCGTATCCTTTTCTGAAGGCAATGCTGCAAGCAAAGCCAATCAAACAGCCAGCGATGTGATCCAAGGTTTTCCCTTGACCTACCTGCTCTTTGATTACCTCGATCAGGCTGATGTGAATTCTCAGCTCTGCCGGATAATCAATCAAAGAGAGTAAACCTAGAATTTTTGTTTCTTCACCTTTCAAGCAGATTTTATACACATCATGCTTTTCTTCAACCGACCAGTCAAAGACAAACCCTTTTCCTTTCTCAATCTTTTGAAAGTCCTTAGACTCAATCTGCAGGATAATCGCTTCAACTAAATCACCAGACGATGTGTCGATTAGTTTCATCTTTCTTTTGCTTCAAAAGGCAGTATTATTGCAAATATCATAAATTTCATTTACTAAATCAATAATTTTTGAAGTTTTTGAGTTGCTGTGCACGGGAGCATGGACGCTGTGCTGCTGCCCGTTGGCTTTGCGGGTTGGCTTTCGGCGGCATAGGCGACCATACATTGCCCTCACTTTTATATTTTTTAGGGCGGCCAAACTTTTTATCTTTTTCGTCGTCGTGCCACTGTCTGGTCGAGATATTATTTATCACGCTCGACTTTTTCGTTTAACGATTTATTCAAAGCCGTGTCGGGGTTACTGTTTAACCCACAATTTTTTCTCAGAAAATTGTAGCCTCACAGTCTTTTGTTACCTCTTTGCCGTTCGACAAAATGATTTTTATTGTGACGATGTTGGCATTACTTCGCCCTCACCCGCTTCTCTACCAAAATATCTCCGCCCCAATCTTTGGTTACGTCTTTGCCGTCCGCTAGGATGACTTTTTTAAAGCCTGTAAAAACAAGTGTGTCGCCTTCCATATTCCAATCAAACCAAACAGAGGCGCCAATGAGTGTAGAATCGTGGGCGTACTTGAATGTTTCTTTGTAATGGTTGCTGTTTAACTCAAAAACTCCTGCACCAGCAAAACCCAATGAGCCGTCGTCCCTGTAATGGATGAGTGAAAAATAACCGTCGTTGAACATTTTAAACTCCGCAGGCTTTCTTTTGGGAGTAGTCAATTTGCCATTTATGACGGTGGATATGTTTTCCCAATTGCCGTCAATAGGAGAAATCTTTTTTGATGGTGCATTTGGCATTTGGGTACAAGAAAAACAGAGCATCAGCGTTACACTGATTACTAATTGAACGAATGAAACATTTTTCATTTTTTCAAATTTTAAAGAGTGAAAAAAATTAATCAAGTATTCTTTTTCTATCCATTTTTTCTTTTTTCATTGCTGTGAACGGGAGCACTGCCGTCATACTCGCCACGTCGAGCCTTTGCGGGTGGGCTTTTGCGGCGGGTTGGCAGCAGTGCGGTGTTCTGCGTCATACCTTTTTTTCTTTTTTTTTCTTCAACACGTAATTGTGCATTTTTTTCTGTCAAAATCCAGTTTTGTTTTCTGTCAAAGTCCGCACCCCTCAGTATTTTGTTCGAATAGGCGGCGTAGCGTCTTTAAAATCAACTAATACAGATGTTGTGATGATTTTCCATTGATCATTAATGCGTTCTAAGATTTTTATCACAGTACCAGTCACTTTTGTATTGGCTTTATCATTTATCCAATGCTCGTCAAAATTGACCATAGCGATATTTCCCCTAAACTGGAATTGCCAGTTATTACGCACTGGATCTGGAACTGGACGTTGGGAATTTTCAGGTTTAAAACTTTTAAACCAAGGCATAGATTCCGCATAACCTTTCAAGGCATCGTAGCCTCTAAACGTCAATACATCACCTGGTTCTCCCAAATTTGTCACCGTCCAAAGAATATAAGGTGTATTGGCATAAAAACCCATAAAAGCCTCCAAATTGCCACGCATAAAGGCACGACCTTCTTCTATTACGAGGTTTTTAATGGCTTCTTCCTCAGTTGTTTGTGAGAATAAAGGTGTGTAGAGCATTAAGCCACCAAGAATGAGTATAAATACGTTTTTCATTTTAAATAATTTTTATTAATGAACAAATACGTTTGAAAACACTTCTCGTAGTAAAAAGGACAAAAAGAAGATTAATTCCATCCATGGCCCCAGTTTTTTCTCCCGGAAATTTGAAAACCAACAAAAAGATACCGATATGAAAATTAAAATCCTCAATATCATGACTGACCAAGGTATGCCTGTTTCCAAGCCTAAAATCACGGATTAGGCCAGTTTTACAGAAAACTCTGCCATTGCTTTTTTATTCATGCAACAACGCTTGTTATAGTTCTTAAAATTACGCTCAACGTGGGCACTCCCGCTGTGCCCGCCGGTGCGTTGGTATTGAGCGTTGGCGGCTGGCGGGCATAGGCGCTGAGTGCTTTGTTAGCGGCTTTTGTTTTTATGATTTTCGATGATTTGCTGTACTCTTTCCTCTGTGATTTTAAGTGATTTGGCTATCACCTGGATTGGTACATCATTCTCAAACAGCCCAATAACACTTTCAATCTCCGCCTCCTCTTTTGCTTTCTTAATTATCTCTTTTGCATCAATCTCGATGGAGTGGTTTCGGCTGGCGACGTTGTGAAGGTGCTTCAAGTACGTGTTATAGGCTTTCCTATCTTTCTCCGAAAGTTTCATCGTATCCAACTTCTCATTGGCTTCTTTTAAGCCTTTCGCTGAAAACGTGCTTTTGATTTCAGCGTTTTTGAGGAAGTATATCCATTCATCCAATTTGTCATTCACCCTATTTCTGAATTTGCCAATTTTTATCACCCAATATTCGGGGAATATTTCATGCACTTGGGTCTTTTGGTAGGTTTCAACTTGCTTCTCGCCAAGCGTCATTATATCCCCTTTGTGTATGCCCTTAAAAACAGTAGTGCCGTGATAAACGTAGTCTTTGCCCTGTCCCAAATCGAAGTAGGCAATGGTAATGGAAATGACCTTCTTGACAGAGGCGTAAGGGTCGCCTTCCTTGATGTGTTCCGCAATGGCCTTTGAAGCACCGAACAGCATCCGGTGGAAGTAGTCGTACTCTTGGGTGTTTTGTACTTCGATAATGACCAACTCTCCTTTGTGGTTTTCTACAAGGATGTCCACCCGGTTGTACTTGTCGTCCGCCGTCTCCTTGTTGCTCTCGCTGTCAAGGATTTGCTTTATCTTGATGTCCTCTCCGAGCAACTCCGAAAGGAAGCCCTCCAAAATGTCGAAGTTTGCCTTGTGGCGAAGCATCTTCTTCATCGCCCAATCGAACCGAACCAATTTTTTTGCCATTTTCGATTTCTTTTCCTGCAAAAATACGAAAGCCGCTACAAACTGCAACGGCTTTTGTGCCTGCCTTACAGGTTCCCATGTAAGGACACACAAATTGGAAAAAATTTGGGTCTGATGAGACCGGAACGAGCGGTAATAATAGAATACTTACTTTATCACCCAGTCTCCCCATTCATCTTTAATAGTGGCTAATTGCTGTAGTGCATCATTAGTCGGGGCAAATTGTGCCCAAGCTTTTTCACCCAGTTCATTCAGGTCATTACCGCCTTCTGCCATTTTGAAATATTTATCCCGGTCGGCTTCTGTTTTAAAAAGCGTGATCCATAGGAGCTTGTTTTCAGCACATTCGGTCCCATGAAGGCATTTACCAAAAAAAGATTTCCAGCCAAAATATTGCTCTTCGGCGGGTGCCCATTTCGTATTATAGAAATCAAGCACTTGCTCCATAGTCACATTGGGCTTTAGCTCTACTGTAATGGTATGGATAGAAACCAAATTTCCTTTTTGGATGGTTTGACCAACCTTTTTGAGTTCGTTTTGCAAGGAGTCAACCTTGGCTTGAAGTTGAATAGTGTCGCCACTGCTGTTTGTGCAACTTGTGAAGGTTGCTGTTGCTGCCAAAACTAAAAGGGCTGCAACCACATTGATTTTGAGAATTGTCTTTTCCATTCTTTGTTGATTTAATTTAATTTTTATTCTGATTTGATTGCCGCGAACGGTTGGCTTGCTGCCGTGCTGCCGAGCGTTGGGTTTGCGGGCTGGCTGTTCGGCGGCATGGGCAGCAAGCCGTTGTTGGGCGATTTTATTTTTATTCAACAGAAATGCCCGCTGGTTCGAGGTAATCTGCGCTAATCTGGAACCAGTGGGGTAAATTCTACTGATAGTTGTCGGCACAGCCGACGGAATAATAAACACAAGATTAATGTAGTTTATCTCGTGTCAGCGGTGAAGGATATAAATTACAATGCCGCTAATACTCATTCTGATTGAAAAGGAAATCTTCACTTGTTGGTGGTATATCAGGCCAAATATCCTCCAATTGTTCGTAAACCATCTCCTCATCCTCCTCAAGCATTTGAAGATTTATTATCACTTCTTGAGGAGCACCAGAGCGCACCGCATAATCTAAAAGTTCCTCTTTCGTTGCAGGTAAGGGAGCATCTTTTAAATGCAAAATCGTGTCAAGTGTCCAGTACATAACTATTTTATTTTCAAGTATTTGCCTACCATATCGCTTTCGGCAGTGCGCCCTACTTTCTTCCCAAAACGGAGGGGGTGTTCGGGTTAAGCCCCTTTTATTTTTATTCTTTTTTGTTTCGCCCAACTCAAGCACTACCGCACGTCCTATTTTACTTAGTCACCAAAAAGTGCGTGTATTTCCGCTTAGTCAGCACTCCTTCTCTACCTCGTTTGGCTACTCTTAAGTCCTTATTTTTAGATGTATACATAGCATTATGTTATTTGACCAGTAAGGTAAAAACAAGAACCCAATCAAGCAAGCAAGTGTGAAACTAAATTTTAAGATCATCAATCGGGCTTTTGATTTTATTCCAGCCTTTATGGGTAATGTGGGTATAAATCTCTGTAGTCTTACTACTTTCATGTCCTAAAAGTTCTTGGATATACCTTAAGTCTACCCCTTTTTCCAGCAGATGAGTCGCAAAAGAATGGCGCAAAGTATGCACAGTTGCGTCAGGGTTAACCCGACTCTTTAATTTAGCTTCGGTGAAAATCTTTTGCACACTTCGTTCACTATACTGTCCTCCAGTTTGTCCTTCGAACAGCCAGTCTATGGGTTTATAAATCTCCAAATACTGCTTTAACAATTCCCACACCTTCTCCGAAAGCAGCGTGCAGCGGTCTTTTTTTCCTTTTCCACCCCGCACAAATAAGCGATTTTGTTCTGGTTGTAGTTCCATGAGCCTTAGATTGATCACTTCACCCAAACGCAAACCTGCCGAATACACCAACATCAAAATGCAACGGTGTTTGAGATTGTCCACCGCTCTGAGTAGAAAGGTCACTTCCTGTTCGGTCAGCACTTTTGGCAATTTTTGGGATTTTTTAGGCCGAAACAAATTGAGTACCTTTTCTTCTTGAGCAATCACTGTACCATAAAACATCTTAATCGCGCTCAAAATTTGATTTTGGTGTGATTCACTGATGTTGCGTTCTTTGATGAGTCCAAAGACATACGCATCAATTTGCCTGCGGGTAATTTGGCTAGGTTTGATGTCATCATAATGCCGGATGAATTGCCGGAAGCAGTTTTTGTAACTCTTGATGGTGCGCCAACTGTAGCGTTTAAGCATCAGGGTTTGTTCCAGAGCTGTTACAGCGGCCTCATATTTTGCAGGAGTTGTGGTTTCTTTGTAGGTTATTGCCTGGGGTTCGGCGGCGGGTAGTCGCTCAGGAATGTTGTCATCGGGCGTAAATGTCCAATGCACATTGCCAGACAGGTATTGCTTTACAAACCGGATCGTGAGCTGGGTATATGGAACCTCCCAGGCAAACCAATCGGCATTCCAGCGGCGGCCATGGATGTTTTTAACATTTGTCAAGTGGGATTCCACCAGGGATTGAGGCAAATTCAAAAGTAGCCAGTCACTTTTTTGAGGGTGATTGTGCAAGGAGATTTTGTCAGGCAGGGTTTTCAACAACTCAAGTCTTTGGCTTTTTTCTGCGGTTTTACGCACCAATTCAATGGATATTTCCTTGTTTCGGTCAATAACGAGAGCTTCCCCAAAAAAAGTCTTGCATCGTTGGGCGGTTTCTGGTGTGCGCGGCACACTCCATACTTTTTCCTCAGGATGCCACCACCATTTGTTCAGGCTTTTGATGAAATCGACCCAATCTTTGCGATTTTTGGGTACTTCCAGAAACACCCGATTGGGGATTTGCGGAGTGAAGCGACAAATTATAGAATCCATTGTTAGTTTTTTTATAAAAATACAAACTCTAATGATTTGATAAACAGTTTTTTGATAGATTATTTGATTGAATCGTTTCTTATTCACTAGAATCGCTTATATTTGTTTCAATCGTTTATAATCGCTTAATCATAGTGTTGATGAAAAAACAATGCTTGTCCTGTGGGCAAGAAATACAAGGAAGATCGGACAAACGCTTTTGTTCCGTTGTTTGTAAAAATGCCCACAACAACGACCAACGGCGTCAAACCAAAGTGGTCACCGCTGAGATTGATGGATTTTTACACCGCAATAGGGAGGTTTTGGCCTTGTTGATGGGTGATACAAAAAAAGCAACTTTTGACCGCTTAATTTTACAGCGAGCTGGTTTCAAATTTGAATACCTTACTGGCGTTTATTTCAACAAAGAAGGCAAAATGTACCGCATCATTTACGACTTTGCATGGATGGATTTCAGTGATCAAAGTGTTTTGGTGGTTAGAAAAAAATAATCAAGCACAATGAAACTCCAAATCCACCATTTCCTCACCCTCCCCCGCGTCTACCTCTTCTACCAGCTTCTCCGCCAAGGCACCATGCTCCTGATCGCCATTCTACTGGCCAAAAGCCAATTGGGTACTCTCGGTATCGGCCAATACGAACAAGTCTGGTTTATGGGGGGCGCTTTGAGTTTTTTCTGGATGATTGGCTTGCAGCAGGGGCTATTGAATCAGTATCCCCGCTTGCCCGCCGTGGAGCAAGCCAGTCTGTTGAGTATGGCGGTTGCCGTTTATTTTGCCATCAGTGCCATTTTGGTGGGGGCCATTGTGTGGTTGCCGGGAGTGGTTTTGCCCCTCTTCAGTGGCCAGGCCAGTTTGCCTTTTTTTCAGGTCTCGGCCTGGTTTTTGCTCTTGTACCTGCCCACACTTTTGACGGATACCTTGTATGTATTGCTCCATCGCCCCATAGAGTTGTTGGTGTACGGTCTTCTTTCCTTTGGCTTGCAATTGTTGCTGGTGCTGTGGCCCGCGTACGCGGGTGGGGGCGCAGCCTCGATCGTGACGGGGCTGATGTGGCTTTCTGCTGCCAAAGCCTTGTGGCTCTTGGGCCTAGCCTGGCGTTTTGGCAACCTGCGTTGGAATTGGGCACAGCTGCGCGGCTGGTGGGATGCCTCATTTTACCTCATGGTCTATTCGGCCATCGGGGGCTACATCACGGTGTTCAACGCCTGGATGGTCAACTGGCAGTACGCGGGCGACGAGCGGCAGTTTGCGCTGTTTCGCTATGGCGCGCGTGAGTTGCCCATTTCCTTGGCCCTGGTCAGTGGCCTCAATGCTTTATTTCTGCAAAAAGTGGCCGGAAACGTGCAATTGGCCCTTCCCGACATCCGCTTGCGCTCTACCCGCTTGATGAATTTTTTGATGCCCTTCACGCTGGTGCTGATGCTGACATCCCGCTGGTGGTTTGTCGCCTTGTTCAGCCGCGAATTCATCGCAAGTCTACCCGTGTTCAATACCTTTTTGTTGCTGGTCATTTCGCGGGTGATATTTTCCTTTCCGGTGTTGAATGGCCTGCAAGACAAGCGCATTGCCCTCGTTGCGGCGTGCAGTGAGGCGCTTTTCAATGTCGTACTCTGTTTTATTTTGGTGCCTTATTGGGGCTTGTTGGGCATCGCGCTGGCCAATTTTTTTGCCTATGGCCTGGAGAAAGTCATCTACAGCATCCGGCTACAGCGGCGGCATCAGGTGCCCGTTTCGGCCTATTTGAACGTACCCGTTTGGGCACTTTACACCCTTCTGTTGATTTTGGCCTGGGCCGCGCAAATATTCTGGCCATAAATCCCCCTTCACTGAAACCTTTGCGCTAGTTTTGCGTCTTTAAAGGTGGATAAATTCTTCCATATCTTTAGGCGAATAGAATCGTCTTTACACATTAAATTCAAGCAAATGTCCAAAGTACTCATCATTGGCGCGGGTGGGGTAGGCCGGGTAGTGGTCTACAAATGCGCTCAAAACCCAGAAGTGTTCTCCGAAATCCTGGTAGCCAGTCGCACCCAATCCAAGTGCGACGTCATTGTCAACGATGTAAAGCGCGACACCGGCCACCAAAACATCAGCACTGCCGCCATCGATGCCGAAGATGTGCCTGCCCTGGTGGCGCTGTTGCGCAGCTTCCAACCCAAACTGGTCATCCACGTGGCCTTGCCTTACCAGGACTTGACCATCATGGAAGCCTGTTTGCAAGCGGGAGTCAACTACCTGGATACGGCCAATTATGAACCCAAGGACGAAGCCAAATTTGAATATTCCTGGCAATGGGCGCTGCAAGACCGCTTCAAGGAAGCTGGCCTGACCGCCATTCTAGGCTGTGGTTTTGACCCTGGCGTTACGGGCGTATTCACCGCCTACGCCGCCAAGCATTTCTTCGATGAGATCCATTACCTCGACATCATCGACGCCAATGCGGGCAGTCACGGCAAAGCTTTTGCCACCAACTTCAACCCCGAAATCAACATCCGTGAGGTAACCCAAAAAGGCCGCTACTGGGAAAATGGCCAATGGGTGTACACCGAGCCACACGAGATCTGGAAGGACATCAACTACCCCGACGTAGGCCCCAAGCGTTCGTACGTGATTTACCACGAAGAACTGGAGTCGCTGGTCAAAAACTACCCCACGCTCAAACGCGCCCGTTTCTGGATGACCTTTGGCGATGAATACCTGACCCACTTGCGGGTGATCCAAAACATCGGCATGGCGGGCATCGAACCCGTCAAGTACAAAGGCATCGACGTGATTCCACTCGAATTCCTGAAAGCCGTACTGCCCGATCCCGGTGATTTGGGTGAAAACTATACCGGCCAAACCTCCATCGGTTGCCGCATCAAGGGCATCAAGGATGGCAAGGAGCGCACCTACTACATCTGGAACAACTGCCAGCACCAGGATGCCTACAAAGAGACGGGCACACAGGGCGTTTCTTACACCACGGGCGTTCCGGCCATGTTGGGCGCCAAAATGTTTCTGGAAGGCCATTGGGGCGGCGCAGGGGTATTCAATGTGGAAGAATTCAATCCTGATCCTTTCCTTGCCCAACTGGGTACTGCGGGTTTGCCTTGGCACGAGGAAGTGGATGGAGATTTGGAGTTTGAGTACTAAAGAACTTAAGCCAATAACCGTACTCAAATTCCGCAGTACCTAAATATTCGTATAACCTGAAATAGCTATAGCAATGCGGAAAAGGCCTTATTGAAATCCCGATTTTGCGGAAGTGGAGGCGGGTTAAGCGAAAAACTGTTTGAGCCCCGACGCAGGAGGGGTGAGTTTTTTTCGCGCCGCCGGAACTTTCGCAAAATCGTAGGATTTCAATACAGCCTTGATTTTTTTGGTTACTTTTTGCATCAAGGCAAAAAGTGACAAAAATTCAATAGCAATTCAACTGCTCGGCATTTTCGTAGCTGTTTTACGCTTGAAGCAACCCGAATACAGCGTTTACGGCGGAATGTGAGTTAATGCTCTAGCCTTAAAACCCCGAAAACCAAACCAACACCAATGATCAACTACGATAAAATCCCCTCACCAGCCTACGTCCTGGACGAAGCGCGTTTGCGCCGCAACCTTGAACTGATCTTGCGGGTGCAGCAAGAGTCAGGCGTACGGGTAATTCTGGCGCTCAAAGGCTTTTCCATGTGGCGGGTATTTCCGATGGTCAAGCAATACCTGGCAGGGGCAACGGCCAGTTCGCTGCACGAAGCAAGATTGATTTTTGAAGAAATGGGTACCCCTGCGCATACCTATTCTCCAGCTTATTTGCCTGCTGATTTTGAAGAGGTTATGGGATACAGCAGCCACATCACCTTCAATTCGCTGGCGCAATACGAGCGCTACAAGGAGCAATTGGCACAACATGCTGCACCAATTTCCGCAGGATTGCGCGTCAATCCCGAGTTTTCGGTAGTAGAAACGGATTTGTACAATCCTTCCGCACCAGGTTCGCGATTGGGAGAAATGGTAGAAAACCTCGGCGACCAGTTGCCAGCGGGCATCGAAGGCTTGCACATCCACACCTTGTGCGAATCCAGCGCCGAAGACCTCGAAAACCTGATCGCTTCAGTAGAAAACCGCTTTGGTATCTTCTTGCCCCAACTGCGTTGGATCAACTTCGGCGGCGGCCACCTGATGACCCGCCAAGGCTACGACGTAGCGCACCTGATCGAAGTACTCAAGGCTTTTCGAGCCAGGCACCCGAATTTGGAAGTGATATTGGAACCTGGTAGCGCCATCGCCTGGGAAACCGGCGAACTGGTCACCACCGTGCTTGACATCATCAACAGCAGAGGCATCAAAACGGCCATTCTGGACGTGTCTTTCACCGCACACATGCCCGATACCCTGGAGATGCCTTACCGACCAAAAGTATTGGGGGCAAGTGATCCCGTTGCGGGAAAACCGACCTACCGTCTGGGCGGATCAAGCTGTCTGGCCGGAGATTTTATGAGCGAATATTCCTTCGATCAGGAGTTAAAAGTGGGCGACCGCCTGGTACTCTGGGACATGATCCATTACACCATGGTCAAAACTACCACATTCAACGGCGTAAGGCACCCTGATATTTGCATCTGGCACGAAGACGATACCCTGGAAGTTGTGAAGAAGTTCCAATACGAAGATTTTCGGAATCGATTGTCTTGAAAAAGGACTCGTATTGATTTCATGCAAATTTCACGCAGATTTATCACGGATTTAGACGCAGATTTCCGCAGATTTTGTTCTGCGTTAAATCTGCGTGAAAATCTGCGTGAACCATCCATCCTCCCCATGACCAGTTTCGACGAATTTGTCCAATCCCTCAGCGCACATTTCGACCCACGCGAAGCCCAAAGCATGGCCCGCATTGTGTTTGAAGACAGTTTTGATTTGCAACGTTCTCAGTTTGCAACGGCGCAACTTTCGCCTGCACAAAGCGCCCAATTGCAATCGATCCACGATGAATTGCTCACGCAAAAACCTTTGCAGTACATCCTGGGGCAAGCCGATTTTTATGGGCTGAAATTCAAGGTCGATTCCCGGGTGTTGATTCCGCGCCCGGAAACGGAGGAATTGGTGGAGTGGGTGATGGAGGTAGTTGAACACCAGTTTCCGAACCAAAATCTACGCATTCTGGACATTGGGACGGGTTCCGGTTGCATTCCAATTGTTCTCCAAAAAAAGCTACCCAAAGCCGAGGTCTGGGGGCTGGACGTCAGCGCCGTAGCCCTTGCACTGGCGCAAGAAAATGCAGCATTGAATCAGGTTAATCTCCACTGGTGCGAACAAGACATCCTAAATGAGCAACTTTGGCCACAATTGCCCACTTTCGATTTGATCATCAGCAACCCGCCGTACATTCCTTTTCAGGAGCAAGCTTTGATGCCTTCGCAAGTGACTGATTTTGAGCCGCATCTTGCATTGTTTGTCGAAGATGTTGATCCGCTGTTGTTTTATCGGGTGATAGGGAAGTTTGCGGAAAAGTATTTAAATTCAGAAGGGAGTTTGTTTTTTGAATGCAATGAGTACAATGCCAAAGAGGTTGAAGCCTTATTGAAGGAGTCCGGTTGGAAACAGGTTGAATTGCGTAATGATTTGAGTGGAAAGGAGCGGATGATTCAGGCTGTTCGATGATGATTTTTTTTGTAAAGAAATATTTAATTGGTGGGAAGCGGCGCTTCGGCTACGCTCAGCGACCGCGTGTTTTCTATCGAGGTTTTAGATTAGTGGGAAGCGGCGCTTCGGCTGCGCTCAGCGACCGCGTGTTTTGCCCGTAAGACCTAGACCTCGCGTTGAGCGATTGCTTGCGCCGCAGCGCAAAGTCTAAAACAGTGCTAGCATATCACGCGGTCGCTGAGCGTAGCCGAAGCGCGCTTCCCAAAA
>Ga0247831_1001839_pt1 | contig 37190 bp, 40 predicted proteins | sample LaCruzMarch2015__9_FD_192406 | JGI IMG/M metagenome (GOLD analysis project Ga0247831, IMG submission 192406) | Freshwater microbial communities from meromictic Lake La Cruz, Castile-La Mancha, Spain - LaCruzMarch2015_1m | ecosystem: Environmental > Aquatic > Freshwater > Lake | place: Spain...
CCAACCTGTGCTTGGCCCAGCCACTTTTGCACGGACTTGGCCACGAACTCCGGCCCGTTGTCACTGCGGATGTATTGCGGCTTACGGCCGCTGCAGACCATGACCTCTTCCAAGGCGTCGATGACTCTTCTGGCCGGGAAGCTGCGGGCCGCTTTGAGCAACAGGCATTCCCGCGTGTATTCGTCGATAATCGACAGGATGCGCACCGTGCCGCCATCAGCCGTGCGGTCTTGGATAAAGTCGTAGCTCCAGACCTCGTTGGGCCGACTCGCGCTGCGACGCAGGGACAGACCAGGACGCACCCGGCGGCGCTTGCCGCCATGACCTCTAGAAGCCATGAGTCCTCGCTGCCGTCTGATCCGAGCCACCCGCTTGCGATTGATCACCTCTCCGTGCTCGTAACGCACAATGGCCGCCACCTTCTCGTAGCCGAGGCAGGGCCACTGGCGTGAGACCTCCTCAACCAACCCTTCCTGGGCCAGCTTCTGCGGCGAGCCCAACCGACGGTAATACGCCGTCGAACGACTCAAGCCCAAGGTCCGGCAGGCTCGCTGGCGTTTGCACAGCCCCATACAGACGACCATCTCCACGGCCGCTTTCTTCTGCATGGGGCTTACCATTTTTTTGCGTTCACTTCTTTGAGGATCTGGATGTCCAAGGCCTGATCGGCCACCAACTTCTTGAGTCGGCCGTTCTCGGTCTCCAACTCCCTCAGGCGCCGGGCCTCGCTGATCTCCATCCCGCCATACTTGTTGCGCCAGCGGTAATAGGTCTGTTCGCTGATCCCATGGGGTCGGCACGCGTCGCTGATCTTCAGCCCACTGCGCTCGATCTCCCCAAGGATCCGGATGATTTGCTCTACACTGTGTCGGTTCTTCATGGGTTCTACGGGTTTTACACCGCAGAACTCTCACTCAACACTGTCTAGTTTCTCGGGGCTGGATCAGTTGCTCCGGCAGACTCATGCGCGGCGAACGGACGCCCGCACCGGCTGCTATGCCACCGATCATTTCCACCACGCTGCAGTTGTTGGAAACATTGTAGACTTCGTTCTGCATGCGCTCGTTCAAGACTGCCTGCTCGACGACATCAACCACATCACCAATATGAATGTAGGTCGCGACCGCACCGCGGTAGCCGGCGTGAAACAAAACACGTCGAACAAACTCAGCCAGTTGGCGCATCGACGGATTGTGCATGTCCGCTCCTAAAACAATCGATAGCCGGATAATTATAGGGACAACAACACTTCGGCGCACGGCTTCCAAAATCAACCAATCCGCTACCGCTTTGGTTTGCTCATATTCCCCGACCGGATTCAGTTCCGTATCTTCCGTGACCGCACGCAACCAACCAGGATCGGGGGGTGGCAATAGACGTCCACGCGCTATTCCCGCGTAAGCATTTTGTGCTTTAATTCATCAATCCACGAAACCGTAAGCCCGGATTTGTTGGCGTTCTCCACTCCCAGGGCAGCAGCAAGTAAGCTGCACTGATGAACCACTTTTGACTTAATATCTTGTAAGACACGCAACACAGTTACGACACAGGTGAGGACTACCGACCTCAGATCTCGCTGCTTCGCGAAATATCTAACTTGAACGGAAGCCATGGTAATGCGCGTCTTAGACTGTTTGCGCCAAGCGGTGTGACTTCGCGCCCTGTAGGCTAGTGGCGGATTTTCTATCGCATCGAAAACGCTGTCCTTATGGGTTCTCAATAGCATCTCGCTGTCTTCGCAACAAAATGGAGCCGGCTCTTGGTAGCGGTGCTTCTTGAACCAAGAGGTTTTGCCCATCCAGCTTGGATGAGGCATGGCAAAACCCAGCCATGGGCGAGCGCATATTCGGGCGTGAGACGAGGCAAATGGCAACTCACCTGTGAAGCTATCCTGCTCATTTATCTTCAGGCATTTAGTTGCGAGTAGATCAACGCGAGGATTTGCCTCAAGAAACTTCAACTGTGTTAGGAGCCGACTTGGATGACAGACATCGTCGTGGTCCATGCGTGCGAAAAATTCGCCACGCGCCAAGTCGATGGCTTGGTTCAGACGCGCCGCTATACCCCGCCGCGTGCCGTCTCTTATTACGACGATGCGTTTGTCGGCCGCGCTTGAAAGCTTCTCAATTGCCCCGTCTGTCGATCCGTCATCGAGGATGAGCAGCTCCCAGTTCGCGTATGTTTGGTTTAGGATGGATGCAACAGCGCATCGCAGATACTCACCACCATTCAGAACGGGCATAGCAACCGTGATTCGCGGGCACCTAACCAATTCAGTATTATCACAGAATGTTCCCACTGCACAATTAGGCTCTCTCATGCACAGCTTTGCACCTTATCGCAACGGCCAAGAAAAGACCGCTGATTGCGCAGGCCCAAGTCCTTAGTACGAAGGGGGCGTTCTCTGCTCATCACAATCGCAACCAGCTTACAGGGCAAACGGTGCTTTGATTACCCCCCAGTCTTTTATTCCACACTTTCGGTGCGACAACGGTTTTGTCGGCGTTTCCGCCGAGCCACGCTCCCCACCAACCGAAGGAGCTATTCGAAACCACATGGTTTGGGCAGGCGGCCATCAGCATAAGCTCCTCCGCAGCAGTGAAGGAACCGCGATCGGCCACATAGGAGCATTGAATCGGAAGGCGCAGATTCTGCTTCGCCCATTCCACATCGTCGGAAAAAATATATGCATGTTGATGCTTGTAGTCGGGAATGGCTCGGACTGCTTGCTGGTAGTAGGTCGCGTCGCAAGCACCATGATTCTCGAGAGAAGCGGCTATCACCTTCCCGCGTTTATCTAGATCGCGATATCTCCTTACGTGGATGGACAATGATTGTCGGCCAGCAATTTCCTCCCGGAAGCGCACAAACTCGTTCGCTTCAGTCTTCAATTGAAGCTTGTCGCGTAGCAAATCCGCGATGGGTTCGACGTAGGCCGGGTTTTGCCAATACCCCCAGTAGTAGTGTGCCGGACTTGAAGGATTGAGCGCCTCGGATTCATAGGCAAAAGGAAAACTCTCATAGTGCACCCGTCGAAATGGCTTGGGACAGACCTTCCAAAAAGCTCTCGCCGCAATATGAAACGGAGGCCTCCACGCGACGCCAAAAGGAATATCCGCGCCATGCGCTGTTTGCACCTCACACCGAAACTCCTTGAGAGAATACGTCCGGCGATATGGATCGTGGAGAAAGCCATTAACAACATCAAAACGCAACTCGACCCCGGCAGTTGCTCGGGCACAGCCGAGAGCAAACTGAAACAGTTGGTTTCCCAATCCTCCGCAGAGGCGGACACAAGTTTTTTTAGACAATGCAGCGATAGAAGCAGAAGGTGCGAGCTACCCCTTGGTCGCCGTCACATGGTAGCCGACCGTAAAACCCTTCTCCCGATCAAGGCGGTCGAGAGCTTTCGCCAGCAGAGGAATTAGCAAGCACCAAGGCAACCCTACCAACCATAGGGGAAACCAAGGCAGTCGAGACGCGCCGCGCCAAGGGGCCAGCATTGTAAGGAATCGGATGCATTCCTGCCCATAATGGCTGAAGAAGCCCCGATTAGGTTGGATAGAAATGTCAACAAACCCTGCTTCACCCAAAAATTTACGATACCAATGCGGCGTGTATCCCCCGTAGAAGTGGTAGGGTTCTTGGTGAAGACCGGATCCCAAAGGCGCCGTGAGGATGAGCCTCCCGCCGGACCGGAGAACCCGGGCCGTCTCGCCCACCGCCCGGATGGGATCCGGGATGTGTTCGAGGACCTCGGTGCAGAGAGCAACGTCGAACGAACCATCGGGCACCGGAAGATCGCAAATGTCGCTGATGTGATCAACGGCCGCATACGCATCACCTCCGCGCAATTGGCCTTGCTCAAGCTTGGCAAAATCGTGCGCGCGGTATTCGCAGTGCGCAAAATGCGCCCGGTAAGGACACGAACCAGCACCGATGTCGATGACGCGCGATTGGGAAGGAACAAGGGCAGCCTGGGCGGCCACCCAGTCGTCTCGTTCGCACTCGTTAAAAGCGAACATCCGGCTCATCTTGTTTGGGAAAGGCATGCTAATTCTGGGACCCAGCTTGGCCGCCCCTCATTGGCGGCGCGTCGAGCCGGATTTTTCCATAGTTGAGCCGGGCGTTTCCAATTTATCGGGGTTTGGTGAAGGAAAACAGGCCACAACCATACTCCAAATCTTCTGCAGCGGCCGAAGCTTGGCCAGCCCGGTAGTTGCCGCTGTCATCGATGAGTGAAAACTCAACAAGCTGCAAGTCCTGCAAAGTCGCGATGATCGTTTCGGGCCTGAAAACGCGGTGTGCGTTGAAGCAAACGCGTGGCCGGCCCACAGGCGTGGAGATGTAAAGCATCCCTCCGGGGGCCAACACGCGTTGCAGTTCCGCCAAGGCTTTGGTGCTCCCCGAGGGATCGATGGTGTCCCCGTATCTTCCGAGCCCCACATGCTCGATGACATGCAGACAGGATAGAGATGGGATCGAAGCAGACGGCTTGGCCAATTCCGTCAAATTGCCTTGGATGCAGGTCAAGCCGTCCACATCAACCCGCAACGGCCTGAAGTCGATGAATTCAACGGGCACAAAGGCCGAAAGAGTGTTGAAAATACGAATATCCGAACCGATGTCCGTATGCCTTTGCGGCTTTCGTGCCGCCACGCAGCGGGCGAGCCAAACGGCCTGATAAAAGTAGTGAGGATCGAAGGGGGTGTGGTCCAGCCAGTCCGTCAGACATGGATGCCCATCCCGGTAACGCAGATCGCCGCCGGAAAGCTTCTGAAATCTCTGCCAGTCACGCACATACCGCGGCAGATAGATCAATGAAGCGACCGACTTGGCGATGCCCCCGAGCGAAGCGCATGCCCTCCAAACGCGGGCCATGGACGTTTTACGGTTGCGTTGTCCCACAAGAGAAAGTTTCCGCCGCTGCATCGGCAAGCCGCCGGGAATGGAGTCGGGCCATGGATCTGGTGCCATTCTAAAGCCCCAACTTGCGCTGAAGTCTCCGGAAAAGCTTCTTGCCAAAGGACAACACCGGGACATCCAACGTCTTCGGCACAAGTTCGCCAATCGTTGTCGCCTCACGCACGGAAAACGGCTGCTGCCACTCGAAACCTTGGAACATGAACGGCTTCAAATCGTTGATTTGATCGGTGTATCCTTCTTCGAGGGATCGGTAAAACATGGCTTGCACCGGCCTGAAGGCATTCAGGCCCGACTTGCTCTTTTCCATGTGCCGCAACTCCCCGTCTTCGTAGTGAAGAATCTGCCGGTGGACGGTGAAGTTGTAGCAATATTCGTAATAAACGGTCGGGAATTCAAAGTAGCCACCCTTACTGATGCGAAAAACCTCCGAAAGAAACGCGGGCACATCATCCACATGTTCCAAAACATGCGAGCAGATTGCATAGTCGAACTCGCCGTCTCGGAACGGCAGTTCCTCGCCCTCGAAATATACCACAGGCAGGTTTGTCTTCAGTTCACTAGTCTTGCCGCGCTGCTCGAACGCTTCGTCCGGCTCGAATCGCTTCTCCAGAAGGACATCGGCTCGCGGATGCGGAGAATTTCCGGGGCCGATGTCAAGAACACGGGCTCCGGGCGCTATGCCGCGTATGAGATGCGGGAACATCATTTGCCGCTAATGTGTCGCATGGGATAACTGCGGGAGTGGAGTAAATGGAAGAGTATGCCGCGTATATCTTTGAGCGACACGGCACAAATCAACACGCTGCCCAGATAACAGGCCACCAGCATGGCCGAGCTGGAAACTGATCGCTGGAGCGGAACGATCGAGAAGTAGCTCAACAACAGTGGCGCGATCGACGCCAAAGCGCCCGGAGCAATCGCGCTTCCGAGCGCCCACCTTTGGAAATTGCCGGGCAAAAGCCATTTGAGGATCATCGGCACAGCGATGGTTGCATAGGCAGCGTTGAGCGCGACCCAAACCCAAGCTGCACCGTCTACTCCTGCCCACCGGACCCCGAAGACAAGCGCTGGAACGACGGCCATGACCAGCAGGGCGTTGGCAATCATTCCAAGGCGGGATTTGCCGTGCGCCAGCAACAAGGCATGAGGAACCTGACTGAGGACATTGAGCAGCATGCCCAAGGTGAGGAGCGAAACCAAAGGGGAGGCTTGCTGCGCCAGCGTCAAGTCGCCAGTCCACAGCAGGAGCGCGTGCTCCGGAAACACAATCAAGAGGGCGGCAACCGGAAACACGCTGACGGCCATGAATTGTGATGCTAGGCGAAAGATATCCTGTTCGTTCCGGGCGGAACTATTGACCGCCGCGGTCAGTCTCGGAAAAAACGCCGCGGTCACGGGGAGAGCAAACATGAAGAGTCCGGAGGAAAGCACCCACGCCATCATGTATAACCCGAAATCGGAGAGCGAAAGCAGCCGGCTTAGAAGGAGCTTGTCCAATTGTGTAAGCACAACTCCGAGCGCTGCGGTCCCGCCGACGCCGAGAGCAAAGCCGAGTTGCTGCCTCAAATGAGGCACATCCCCCTCATCGCCCGGTCGGAGGTCTCCGAGATGCCGCCGGAATGCCCGCCTGGCCCAGGCGCTTTGGAAAAAATTCGCCGCCGTCTGCCAAGCAAAGAACGCGTCGAGCCGCGGATAGAGAACGGCAACCACGACAGCGCCGCCATACTTCAGGAAAGCACACGTTGCGAGAATGGTATTAAGATGCGTTTGACGGCCCAACCCGGCCAAGCCGCCCGAATACAGCATGAAAGGCAGTTGCAGCGCAATGGCCACAGCCATGAGCGAGAAGGCTGCAGTCGAGTGGGGAATGGCGCCGGGCTCCAATCGCAGCCATCCCGTCGCGAAGGACGGCGCGATGAGGGCTCCAGCCCCCCCGAAAACAAACGCCCCGCCAAGAAAAAAACGATCCAGCTTGGTGGCCATTGCCACGACATTATGGGGAACGCTCTTCCCGCGGGCTGCGGCCAGCACGCGGTTGAGGGTCATCCCGAACCCCAAGTCGAGTAGCATGGCTACACTCTGGAGCGTGAGGAAGAAAGCAATTACAGCATAAGAGTCTATACCAAAGTGCCGAAGGAAAATCGGGGTGCTGACAAGTGCCAGTGTTGCAACCGACCCCTTTCCGACGAAATTGGCCAGCATATCTCTGACCGGCGAATCATGCACTGGGCGGCTGGTGTTCAATCGGTTGGAAGCCCGAACGACCGGAGCTTGGCAGATCGTCGCAGGTTGTTCCGAAATACGTGTGAACAAGGTGACCCGGGGTCCGGGCAGACGCTCTGCGGCAGGGAGTGCCCCTGCGGCATGAGGCCAAACTTCGGGGCGCTTCGTCTGGAGAGGAATCTTACCCGCCCGCGATGCGTGGCGGGGCGGTATCGGCATAATGGAAGGTCAAAGCAAAGTCAGGCCGATGATTTTTTTTACCCACCTTCCCCGAACTTGGAGCGGGACTGCTCTGTTGTCGAGGCACGGTGTGCGGAGTAATTCCGCGCGTAGTTCTTCAGCAGGTAACGGGTCATGCTGGCCAGATGCCAGCAAGTGAAGCGCGGATTACGGCGGCTCTGCCGACGCGCGTCGTGGATCGCCTCCACCGAGCGTTCTTGGTGGATCTCGTGACCGAGCATCCGCAACCGCGCGCAGAGATCGACGTCCTCGTAGTAGAGGAAGAATTTTTCGTCGAACCCGCCGATGCTGCGGAAGGTCTCGCTGCGCACGAGAAGCATCATGCCGGCCAGCCAGTCGGGGTTGAAAACTGCCTTTCCGTGGGAACACGGGTAGGTCCCGTCGTTTATCCCAGCGAGCTTGGCCAGAAGACCGCCGACGGTCGGGAACTTGCGTGCGTTGTCTTCCTCCTTTCCTTCGGGCGAAACAATCTTCGGACCGACCACCGCGATCCGGTCTTCGCGGAAGCCTGCAAGAAGATCAGTAAAGGGATTTCCTTTGAGCCGCATATCAGGATTCAGCACGCAGAAAAACGGGGTCGTGGCCGTGGCAAAAGCCGCATTCTGGTTGGCCCCGTAACCCTTCGGCCTCGGGTTCCGTCGCAAAGCAACCCTGTCCGACAACGGCAACTCCATAGTTTCTGCCGAGTTCTGCGTGACAACGATCTTGATGATTTCAGGACATGCCAGCAAGTCCTCCACCAAGAGGGGCACCATGGGGCCATGCCCGTGGCTGACGATGGAAGCTGTTACCATTTTGAAAACTCGGAAAATTTAAACAGAAGCGAACGAAGGTAACGAAGATACCGGACGAACGGGAGCAAAGGAGTCAACAAAGACAAAACAGCGGCCTGATTAATTTACTGAAAACTGTCAACCGAACACTGCCAACTCTGATCCCGCAGGCGGGATCAGTTATACTTTTCGTAGTCTTTAAAGCTCGGTGCGGCTTTGTCTTTGGCGGAAAGGATTGGCTCGATTCCGATTTCCAGTGGCCAGTCGATGGCAAGGTCGGGATCATCCCAGCGTAGCGCGCATTCGGCTTGCGGGTTATAGGGAGTCGTGACTTTGTAGTGGAAATCTGTGGTATCGCTCACCACCAAGAAACCGTGCGCGCAGCCCGGAGGAACGTAGAGGCGTTCGTGTGCGTCGGTGGTCAGCATGTAGCCGTCCCAGACTCCGTATGTCGGTGAGCTTTTGCGAAGGTCAACGAGAACATCGAACACTGTTCCCGAAGTAACCCAAACCAGTTTCCCTTGAGCGGCGTCGCCAGATTGGTAATGTAATCCGCGTAGCACATGTTTCGACGAGCGGCTGTGGTTGTCTTGGACGAAATCCAGATCAAGTCCGATTTCGCAGAACGTATCGCGGTTCCACGATTCGAGGAAAAAGCCGCGGGCATCTCCGAAGATCTTGGGCTTTAACAGCCACGCATCGTGGATTCTTGTCTGTATTTTCCGCATAAGTATCCGTGGGTTCAAGATTCAGTAGAAGGGAGTTGGACACCTTTACGCGCCACCAACACTTTGCTACCCAAGCCCCACCATCGTCCCCGCGGCGGCTCGGCTACCGAAACCTCTGCGAAGCCGCTACCAAGCAAGCGGGAGACAATATCCCGGCCGTAGTCGCGGTAGCACAAAACGCCGCGGAACCCCCTTATGCGATCTCCATGATAGACCGGCGGTTGCATATGAATCACTTGACCGTCAACAAGTCGGGCCCTCTCCACCGTGGACTCTGCATCGTGCAGCGGAACGGTGAAAACAAAATGACCGCCCGGCTTGAGGACTCGGCTGATTTCCGAAAATCCGCATTGGTCATCGGGCACGTGTTCGAAAACCTCGGTGCTTGAGCAGATGTCGAAGGACTTATTTGCGTAGGTCAGGTTCTGAACGTCTTGGCACTGGACGCCGTTGCGCCATTCGCCCGCAGGAACATCGTCAAAATATTCCGAAGACGTGAAAGATGCGGCACGACGGCGCCACAAAACACAAATCGGCCCCCGGCTTGAAAGCTCATAAGCACTTACCGTCGGCGTCCGAACAAGCAACTTGGTCAAGACTGCCGCGATGGAAAGATGGTTGGCGCTGCCACGACACGACACCGCAAACAGCGAACGCCGAGAGCAGATTTCTGCAGACGCACGAGGAGACTGGGACCGCAAATCGGGCACCATTCGGCTCTGAAGGCTAAGAACAAGCGCAGCAACTGCAGTCAGTCCGCGGCGATAGCTTCCATGGTCGACATGGCAGGGCCGCCGACGGCGTGGGCACTCGTGTGCCGCAGGAGGGATTGCAGCGATTTTCGGGCGCTAGTTTCAGAGTATATCAACAGCTGCCTTTCTGAGGCATATCTTAAGGCGGACCAGTTATTCTCGTCTGAGTAGAGGCGCAGAACACAAGCAGCGAAATCGGCTGGCGACGAGGCGATTAAAGCGTCCTTTTCGTGCACAAAGCCCATCCCTTCGGCGCCGACCGGGGTGGTCACGAAGGGCAGACCGTATTCCAGACACTGGCCCAGCTTCCCTTTGATCCCTCCACCGTAACGTAGCGGGCAGACGAAGACTCGGGATTCGCGGAAGTAGTCATCAATGTCCGGCACATGGCCCGCAATGACCACACGGTCGGAAGCATGACTGCGCAGACTTTCCGGCGGGTTGGCTCCAATGAGGGTTAATTTAATTTCTTTATCACGGTCGATAATAAGTGGCCACACCTCGCGCAGAAACCAAAGCATTCCGTCAAGGTTTGGTGGGTGGATATAGCTGCCGATGAAAAGCAGACCCTGGCGCTCGGCAAATGAGGGATCCTCCGCCCGCTTTCTGTCCTGATAAATTCCGGACACCACTTCCACATGCCTCGCGCCCATATCTCCCAGCAAAGAAGCCTCCGCATCGCTGATAGCGATCGTCACGTCTGCTGCCCGAGCCAGCTTGATTTCCAGGGATTTCATCGCTTCCGAAGGCGAACGGCCGGTGCGGAAGTTCCCGAGCAGATCCTCTTCTTTCCTCATGCGCAGGTGGTGAATGTCCCCCGTGTCGAAGACGAGCTTGGCCTTAGAGCGGCGCTTACGGAAATAAGGTAGCCAAAGATCCGCCACCTCGGGCCGCACCAGCCACACCAGATCGATGATCGGCAGCAAGGGATCGAGAATTTTGCGGTGGCTAGCTTGGAATCCTTGATTGCAGGCCAGCACTTCGACGCCCGCATTGCGCAGCTTTGAGGCATACGGCTCGGGTGCCGCCAAGTTTTCCGGCAAAAACATGACATGGCAGTCGAGGCTGCGGAAAAGTTTGATGATGGTCTCGAGCCGCCGGGAGCCTGAATCGCGGTCGGGTGCAGGAAGACAGCTATCGATCATCAGCACCGTTTGCTTTCCCATGTGGCGTCGTGGAGCGCGCAACACTCCCTCGGGGCTGATTGCGGGAAAGTTGGAAACTTTGTGTGCCCACTTGGCCGCCAGTTTCGCTTTGTTGACATCTTGGTAGCGCTTGAGGCCGGCGGCCAAATCCGTCCCGCAGGATTTTCCCTCGAAATGCACCACCCGCGCTGCCGGCTCGTAGATCGTGGCGAGGCCGAGCCGCTCGCGCAGGGCAAAACACAAGTCGGAATCCTCGCCATAGGCCGGGGCCAACTCGGTTGAAAATCCCCCCAGCTTTTCAAACGCCTCGCGGGTAACCATCAGGCAAGCGCCCGAGCAATAATCGACGCGGCGGCGGAAATTATACGCCGGGGCATAAGGATTGTCGCCGCGACCATAGTTCCATGCATCGAACCCGCGCCAAATGATCCCTCCCGCCTCCTGCAACTTGCCGTCCGGATAAATCAATTTAACCCCGACCGCGCCGACGCCTTCCTCCGAAGCCGCAGCAACCATGGCTTCGAGAAATCCTGGTTGCACCAGGGTGTCATTATTGAGAAAAAGCAGCCAGCGACCCCGAGCCTCTGCGGCCGCCCGGTTGCAATTGAGCACAAAGCCGGCGCCTTGACCCGTGACAACGTGAAGGAGATGCGGCACCGATCCGCACCATTCCGCTGTCCCGTCGTCCGAACCATCATCGGCCACGATAATCTCATAAGGAACATTCCCGGCGCACTGCGTCACCGCCTCCACACAGGCTGCGGTGTAAGAAAGGTTGTTAAAAACCGGAATAATTACAGTAGCAACCGGCCATTCGCTTGGTTGGACCCGTGGCCGCCCCGAAAAATCGCGGCTTGGGGCGTGGACAATCAGATCACGCGGACCCGCCCCCTCCGATTGGCTGCCGTAAAGAGCGGCGGAAGCCTTGACACGATCCAACAAGGCGCGCCAACCCTCCGACTTCGCCAAAGTCCACGCCAACTTCGCGGTGCGCCAGCCTCTGGCGCTGTTGGAGCCCTTGACCAATACCAGCCTTAAATATCGTCCGACTACAGACACTCAGATGCAATTTTTAAGGGCATCGATGACTCTCGTTTGCTCCGGATTTGTCATCGAAGTGTAAAAGGGCAAACGCAAGATTCTGTCGCTCACTTCCCGGGAAACAGGACAGCGACTATCCTGTTGGCCTCTGCCGCACCATTTTCTGGCCTGGACATAGGAACTCAGGTGCAACGGCAAATAGTGGAACACGGCGCAAATTCCCATTGCTGCCAAATCCGAAATAGCGGAACTCCTCGATGATAAATCGGGAAAAAGCAGGTAATACATATGGTAGGCCTGCTCACAGTGCCCGGGTATCTGCGGCGTTCTGACTCCTTTGGCTCGTGCCCAATCGGCGAGTTCACGATCATAACGATCCCAAATGGCCTTGCGTTTGGCTTGTATGCTTTGCCACCGTTCAAGCTGTCCGTAAAGGAAAGCGGCCAAAACGTCGCTCATGACATAGCTCGACCCGATGTCGATCCAAGAGTATTTGTCCACCTGTCCGCGAAAATATCTCGACCTGTCGGTGCCTTTTTCCCGGAGGACTTCGGCACGTTCCTCGTAGCAAGGGTCGTTGACAATCAGCGCCCCGCCTTCGCCGCAGGTAATATTCTTGGTCTCGTGAAAGCTTTGCGCCGCCAGGCAGCCAAAGCTTCCCAAGGGCTTTCCTTTGTATTTGCCGAAAAGACCATGGGCATTGTCCTCCACGACCTTAATGTTATGGCTCGCAGCCAGTCGCATGATAGCATCCATCTCGCACCCGACGCCTGCGTAATGCACTGGAACAAGCGCCTTGGTCCGGGGCGTGATGAGCTCTTCGACCCGCGACTCGTCAATGTTCAGTGTGTCCCGGCGGATGTCGCAGAAAACCGGTGTCGCGCCGCGCAACACAAAAGCGTTTGCGGTCGATACAAAGGTGAAATCCGGCACGATCACCTCGTCCCCATCACGCAGGTCCAAAAGCAGCGCAGCCATCTCCAGCGCGTGCGTGCACGAGGTTGTCAGCAGGGCGCGGCGAGTTTCGAGAACATTCTCCAGAAGCCGCTGGCATCTTTTGGAAAAAGTCTGGTCCCCCGCCACCTGCCCGGAGGCCACGGCAGCCTTTATGTAATCAAGTTCACACCCCTGTATCGAGGAGGAATTGAACGGGATTTCGCTTACCCCCATATGAACTTGTGCGCCCCCGGCCCGACATTGAAAAGCAGGTCGAGCACACTGACATCCGGTAGAAAAGGGTCATGAGTTTGCGGGTATTCCGGGTAATCATAAACCATGAATTCCAATGAAATGCCAGCCTCGTCAAATTTCTCCCGCTCGATATAATTTGCCGCCGAGGGACCCGAGATATAGTGGGTGGCGCCGAGTTTCCCCAGTATGCCGATGAGGCGGTCCGTCTTGCAGCCTTGGGCCTCCAGACCCGAGGATCTGATAAAGCGGGTTTCATTTATGCCCAGGGTCTTGGCAATCATTTGGGTGGTATGGCAGGTGAAATCAGCCAATTTTTGGTCTCTCCTGCTGTAAATCTCTTCGAGCAATGGCAAATGTTTGCGGAAGTAGGGCGCCTTTGCGTAGTTCACGCATAAAGCCTTCAGGTGCTTTTTCGGCCACTCCGTCTCCCACGCGACGGGAATTTCGAAGATCGGCGTCTTGTCGGTCTGGCAACCCTTGGACCTCACGGGAACAGTCAACCACTGGTTGCCTCCGGGCGTTTTGATTTTGTTCCGGTTCCGCCAACCGCGGTCGTCATATTGCACGCAGTCGTAAAAAACAAAGACGTCGGCCTTCTCAATCTGATGAAAATACCCCCGCCAAGGGATGTAGCTGGGCTGCAAGATGGCGCACTTCATCAGCTTTGTCTGCTACCGGGAGCCGACCCAGAGCGCCAGCGCAATCAGACAAATGCAAAGGAGCTTGTTCCAAGTTATGGTCTCTCCGAGGAACAACCAACCAGCGACCAAAACCACTGCGAAAGTTGCCGCCATGAATGGATAAGCGAATGTCAGCTCAAAGCGGGTCATGGCCGCCATCCAGGCGAGGCCGGCGGCAAAAGCCGCGGCAAACGTCGACAACACATAAACGTCGAGTAGTGCTTTGAGCAGATACAGGAAGCCTTGGGCCGGGCCATCGGGCATAGGCCCCATCAGATTCATTCGCCACTTCAGCATCACCTGTCCGTAGGCCGTCAGCAAAACGGCAAGGGCAATCCAGAGAAATCCCATGAAAACCTACTTTCTTACTATGATCGTGAAATCAAACTCCTCGTAGTCATGCAGAAGCGCGACGTTTCTTGAGAAGTGTTTTTTGCAATAGTCGAATAAAGTCAATGGATCTGCATAATACAGATCCGGCTTCATGTGAGGCGGGTCCGAGTATTTGGTCAGGCAGTTGAAAGCAAATCCCAATCGGCTTTTTGTGTTCATATGATGTATAGTCTCGATTATATATTCGAACCATGCGTCATCCCGAAGATTGGAGCGTAAGTTGAATATGCCGCTGGCCACCGTGAAATCCGCAACGTTCATTTCCGGCGCCGCGCACAGCAGGGTAAAGTTCCGCCCTTGGCCTCGGTGTTTTCTCCTGGCAGCGTCAACCATTTCTTCCATCACATCGTAACCCGTGTAATCGACCGCGGAATAGCCGTGCTCCGTCAAAAAATCCAGCAGGTCGCCCTGACCGCACCCAAGGTCGTTGATGGTGAAGGGCTCGGGCTTGGGAAGCAATGTCGTCAGGGCGGCAAAACGGCGCCTTTGCGCCACCGGGTCCCGCCATCCGACTTGCATGGCTGCGCTCTGCTTCTCGGAAGCTTCCGCGTAGTAATTTTCAAGATCGGAAGTGATCCGGGTGAGAATCTGTTCCATCAGGCGACCTTTTACTCAGTCTCAGCTATTGCGAAATCGGGCTGGCAGACGCGTCGGATATGAAAACGAGGCCTCCCCTTCACCTCAAGAAAAACCTTGGAGAGATACAGACCGATCACTCCTAACGACATAAGAATAAGACCGCCCAGGAACCAAATCGACAAGACTATGCTGGCCCACCCTATGGGTGCATCGGCCACCAGTAAGCGAAACGCAACCAAAAATATCACCATCAGCAAAGCAAACGCGGTTATTGTCAACCCAAGAAGAAAAATCAAAACCAGAGGCCGGGCGCTGAAGGAGGTTATCATATCGTAAGCCACGGCCATCTTGCGGCGAAGCGTGTAGGTTGAAAATCCCTTGCTTCCCTTTATCGCAGGAAAAGCCTGTTGATTAAATCCCGTGAGGCTGAAGAGGCCCCACAGGTCAAATTCTCTCTCCGCATACCGCAATACCTCTTGCACATAGGCTTTACGCATGAGACGCGCCGTGAGTTGGTTGGCGTCGTATTTGATGGGACAAAGCCAGTGAAACAAGCGGTAAAAGATGCTTCCGAGAGTGCGCTCGGCAAAAGAACCCTTGCGCCGCCCGGCTTGGACCGCATAAACGACATCAACCGACGGTCTGCCTATCATCAGGTTCCACAGATCACCCAATAACTCGGGTGGCTCCTCGAGATCGGAATCGATGAGAAAAACGGCGTCGCCTTTGGCTTGGGCCAAGCCGGCGACCAAAGCCTTGTGATGCCCGAAGTTCCGAGAGAATTCCACAACGGAAAGTCGGGGGGTTTGCGCCTGGATCTCCAAAGCTTTGCGCAGACTGCCGTCCGGTGAACCGTCGTCAACCAGAATGATTTCGTAGTTTTCGCAGCACTTCGCGGCAACGGCGGACACCCTGCGTATAAACTCCACGACAAACCGTTCCGAGCAATAAAGCGTGCTCACAATGGAAAGACTCCGCGGCGCCGCATTAACGAAGTCGAACGGGGTGATGAAATTTGCGCTCATGTTTTGCCGAAAACCATAAAGAGACTGCCACCAAAAGGCATATGCACGCCCTTGTTAATAGCATAGCGCTCGGCGACAAGCAAACGTCCGAAAATCCAGTTGACGGCGACCGGCAAACGAAACTCAAAGGTAGCTTGCCCAGCAGTTTCGGTGTTTGTTTTGCCACGCATCTTTCGCAAAAGCATCAAGGGAGACAACGAGCAGACAAAAGACGTGTGCCACAGGCAATTGAGTCCGCCGAGTGCGGCTTTCTGCTGCAACTCTTTCCGCGTGTAGCGCCTCTGGTGGCAGGCCGAATCATCTTCCGCGCTCCACAACCACCGGTGCTGGGGCACGGAAACGAAGAGACGGCCGCCGACGGTCAGGGCACGGCTCAGATTGCGAAGAGCCAATACATCGTCGGGAATGTGCTCAAGAACATCGAAGCACCCGATGGCATCGAACTGCTGATCAAATGACAGGTCCAAAAGGTTCGCCCGCTCGATCTGGGCCCCAGGGCATCGCTTTCGGGCAAAAGGAATCGCCTCTTCGAAATACTCCAAACCTGTGATGCGGGTTTCCGGGAATTCATCTAAGACACGCGAAAGAACGAAACCGGTGCCGCAACCGGCCTCGAGAAAACGATCGGGACGGGGGACGAAACGGCGCATCAGATCAACAATAAGTTGGTTGCGCTGCTCGAACCAAAAATGGCCCTCTTCAACGGCTGCCAACCACGCAAAACTATCGGTTGGAAACATTAGAGAAATGCCGGTCTGGCATACCACACCCGCTTAAGAGCGGCTTTACATCGCTTTTCCGCGACAAAAAAACAGCCTTCTTATGGATTCTTTCACGGGCGAGCCAACGGTCCAATCTTCCAGATCTCATACCGCTCGTTCGAGAGTGTTTTTTCCGCCATGGATTGCGATTCAAGGTGCGCAATCGTTTGGTGGAGCATCTTCATCGCATGATGGATCTGGGTTCCGGCAACTCCCGGATTTTCGCCAAGGTGCAAACCGACGTCCCTCGTAACAAAGCCGGCGGGAAGAACTACGAAATCAACCCTCCCCGCTCGGAGAAATTGCTTCAGACTGTCAAGTGTGGCGAAAACTTCCGGTCGCGACCAACCGATAGTCTCGACCGGCTCATAACGAATCGGCAGCGCCCAGCCGAGCATGAGGCTCTTGTCTTTCGGATGTCTCTCATCGAGCGGATCATAGAGTCCGATGACTCGTGTTTTTTCGGGGAGCCTCTCAAAAAAATCGTAAAGATCTCTTCTTGGTGGGTGCCAGAAAATTCGCCGTGACCGGTCTTTCAACTCATAGGGTAGCCGATCGAAGTCTAAATCCCAACCACGCGTCCCACCTGCAAAATTGCTGGTGACAAAAGCGATGGCCGAGCCGGAAATTATTCCCAGCCATGCTACCAAACTAATCACCAAGCGCTGTCGGTTCCAGACGCCGGACATCATGGCACTGCCGGCAAGGAACAGGCAGGCTAGAGAGACGATATAGTAATTGCCATCGCCGCCCCAGGAAGGGGTCACGCTCATCGTGCTCAAGATAAGCGGGAAAAGGAGGCCGAGCCCGGTCAAGGTAACCAACGTCCACTTCAACCCCAGGTCTGGGTGCTTGCGCCACAGAAAGCCCATGAGTAGCCAGACCAGCCATAGGTTTCCTGTCCACATAATCATGCCTGCCCTGATGCTTCCTGGCTGGAGAAGTATCGCCACAAATACACTCGACCAATGCAACGCATCCGCGGGATCCGACGCGTCGCCGCCCACTGGATAAGCTAGCTTCATTCCGACCATCTCTGCCAGTTGCACCAGCTGAGCCGGGGCAACGAAAGGCACACCGGCAAGCGAAATGGTGCGGAACAAAACCGCCATGGAAACAAAGAAAGCTCCGCCTAGCAACACCACGGCGAAATCGGTATGGCTCAACTTGATCACCCGCAGTCGATAGTTCCGGACCACGACTGCCGCAAGCCACAACAGAACAAGCGGGGAGTAAGCGATGGCGGTCAGTCTTCCCAACGGAGCCAATATCAGACAAGCGAAGGCGGAAAATGCGAGAATGACCTGGCCGGACTTTCGGAATTCGTTGACGAAATAGATAGCTGTCATGATCAGCAAGGCTGCGAAAAGATCACCTTTCGCCGTCAACGCCGAACCGGCTATTGCCGGAACAGTCCCGATCAAAGCCACTGTGAGGAGGGCGAGAGTACGCGGCACTTCGAGCTTCCGAAGGATGAGAAAACACACCAAGACCAGACCAAGCCAATTGAAAACGGAAAACCCGACCGGCAACGACTGGCTGTGCAGGCCCGAAAAGGGTATGAGCAGGGACTCGTAAAGCTTGGGGTAGTAGTGGACCAAAGCGACCAGCCCCAGTCCGGAAAAAAGACCGTCCTGACCAAGCAGCGACTTCTCGGCTTGGAGCCCATACCACATCGAGTCGTAGTTGACGGCGGCCGTGGAATTCAGCATCGCGAAAAGCACAAAGAAGAGCGTGGCAAGAAACGCGACCACCATGGCGTCCATGCCGCGGCAGTTCCCCAGCCAGCGGTAACCTTGGAGAGCAAGGACCGGAGCCGTGCGGTTGAGAAGAAGAAAGCCGAGTGCGCAAACGGAAAATAATCGAAGCGTCTCCAGCGAACCCAGCCCGATGAATGAAAGCCCCCAAATCGTCGCCGCCCATGAGCAAATCCCAGCCAAGATTGCGATCACCATCCGGTCGCACAAGCTTATTACCCCTTCTAGTCTCTTGGCAGATACCAACCACCCGAGGTTGAATACCGCTTGAACGTAAAGATAGTTGATCAGTATCGATGCGTCCACGGCATGTCTGCGACAATAAATGGCCGCCGGGAAAATAATCAGGAAACCCCTGATCGGCCAACTTCGGGCATAAAAGGAAGCATATAGGCAAAGGAACAGGATAAGCGCCTCGACGAATCCCTGCCGTATTCGCGGTTGTTGAAGAGTCCATGTGAAAACACCGCTTGCCAACAAAGACCCCAGTGCCGATGCAATTAAGACCACCGCGATCAGAAGCATCAAGATGGCGACCGTGGCGCTTCCTATGCGGGAGGGCATTTTTGAAGAGTCCTGTTCCGAAGGTTCAAGACCGACTCTCGCAACTGGAGGAGTAGCTGGCGTCGTCGTAAGCCGATTCGATATTTTTCACCTTTTGCATTACCGAAATAATGCGATACATGCCGTCAGGTCAAGGGTGCGTCCATCGGAACACCTCCTGCAGCCCCGAGAATCCGCAGAAGTCCAAAATACTCCGCAATGCACCGTCTTCCACGGCCCACCAATTGCTCGGGTCGTTGTTGAAGCCTCGGACGTAGCGGGCATGCATCGAGCCCGGAGGCCCGTCACACACTGTTTCCAAGGCTAAAAATCCACCGACCCTCAGGTTGGAACTGGAGGTCTCAAGAGCGCGGATGACGTTCCGCAGATGACACAAAGTGCCGAAATGAACCACCAAGTCGCACAAATCCTTTTCCACGTATGTTTCAGCATTGGCCAGCTTGAATTCGACGTTGGGCACGCTGCCAAGTTCAGCAAACGTCCTGCTCACGCTCATGTGGCCCCTTGGTTACGTCGATTCCCATGACGGACATCGAGTAGCGACTGGCCAAATAAAGGCTGTTGTAGCCGATGTTTGATCCCACGTCCATAGCACGGCCACCTTCCTTGGCGAAATCGGGGACGGCCTTCTCCACCATCTTGATCTTGTTCAAGGGGCGATCCGACCAGGGCTTCCCGGTCCCAAATTTGTCCGTTGAGAGTCCGTTGGAGAAGTCGATCTTGTGCCTCCAACCACCCTCCGGGCGCACCTACGCCAGCACCGAAGCCAATTTATCGGGTGCTAAAGTGGTATGAATCAACAACGTTTCATCTTTTTCTTCGATCATAAGTTAACGGGAGTAATCCGAGCCATCGACGGAATTTTCGCGCGTTCGAGGTCATCGGCTAAAAGCAGATTGGATCAGTCTCGTCGCTTTACTCTGGATCGCGTCTGCGGGAGAAGCGTTCAATTCGTCGGTATATTTTTGGTAGGTAATCCCCAGTTGCTTAAGAGCATCGTCGTCCGCGCCATCTACGGGCAGGGCGATGATCTCGCGGTAAAGGGAGATGCGGCACCGATCCGCACCATTCCGCCGTCCCGTCGTTCGAACCATCATCGGCCACGATAATCTCGTAAGGAACATTCCCGGTGCACTGCGTCACTGCCTCCACACAGGCTGCGGTGTAGGAAAGGTTGTTGAAGACTGGAATGATCATGCTGACTAACGGTTCGGCGTGCATCGGCACAGCAGGATATTTAAGAGGCTGACCAGCCGGATCATCAAACGAGTTAACCCACGTAGATGATGCATTGTGCACAGAACAACCGGCATACATGGACTTCGAGGCCTCCAGCCTTTCCTGCAAAGCTTGTCGCCCCTCATGGCGCAGCACTTGCCAGGCGATTCGGAGAGTCCGCAGGCTGCGGCTGGGACTGGAGAGCTTAACTCGAAGAAGTGCAAGATAATGAGCGCTTTGCTTCATATTTTAGACTTGGACAACCCGCAATCGAGTTGGTTGTCAGGTCAGCCGGTCCAACTAATTCCTATTGACACCCCCACTGCTTACGAAACCCACGCTCTTCTTCCGGAGAGTAAAATGCATTGAACCATTTATTGTTGTAAACAATATCGAGCACGTCGGCAGGAAATTTAATCTCCCTCTTTTTGCGCGCATAATCCCCCGAAACGTGAGCTTTGTCGGCAGCTGCGTTGTAATGGGTTTTTGTAACCCGCCATTGGGGGCGGCCAAGAAACGCTTCCATCGCTGTCGGTAGCGAAGAGAAGCTTTCTTGACGTATGGTTAAGAGACGAAATCGTTCCGTTTCGCAAACATACCAACCAATTTGCTTCGGGAATTTCTGATCAAGAATGTCCACCCCAATGCCAACCGAAATCTGCTCTCGCCACCAATGGAGTTGATTGACTGGCGCGGATCGTCGAATCATCTTGATAATGTCGTCTGCTATTTTCTCGGCTGGCACGTCCCGAAATCCCACATCTCCCATTATCTGGAAGTAGCCACTCACATAACATCCAATGGGTTCACGCACCGCGGAAAGGATATTGATCTTTCGGCATATTTTGGCTGGCGGTGGCACCCGGTCAATTTCCCGGGCAATAGCTGCTGCGCGCATCATCGTAAATCTGACGTTTTGGGTCAGTTTAGTGCGCTCCGAAGCTTCAGTAACCTGCAACGAGGGAAGGATGGATGCAAGTCGCACACTAACGGCCTCCTCAGACGCCGGTCGTACCCTGTGCCCGAACAACACTTTGCTGTAAGGGCGCCAACGACTAACCAAGGCCTCCAACGTGTTGCCACCGGTCTTCGGGTGGGTCAAGACTATGTTTACTTCCGTAGACAATAAATGAACGCACCGCCTCCAACATTGTCGTCTTTTCCGGCGAATAAGGTGGAAAAGCTTGGTCGTCACCTCGTTTAGAAAGCTGTAATTAAATTGCCTGAGCTTATGTTGCTTTGGTGGCTCGGTGATGCGGAACCTACTCACATGCGCGACGAGCGCTCTTACTCAAGCAACGACTGTTGGATACCTGACAACAGGCGGTTACAATAACAATTGATGTTGACTGCAGTTTTGATGAGTGATTGAACTGCGGCTACGCTCCCAGTTTTTTCCGCATGGGCGCACAGGCTTTTTATAACGCATCATCTGCGGTAATATCTCCTCCAACAACAGACACTAACTGCTCAGGTCATTGTTCTTAGGAAACGACATGACACATTTAGCGAACTGAGTTTTGCTGAGTGTAAGCATGCCCATCACGCGGTAGTCTCCATACCAACAATGGAGATTTTGGAACATGTTCTAGACCATCCGAACGCAAGTTGCGGGGTTAACGCCTTGATAATAGCGAGGTTCCGCGGGCTTTCCGTTGCACATCACCGCCAGAAGATGCGTAGGTTTGACCGAACCATCCTTGAGCAATCTCTCATCAACCTCCGCAACCATGTCGATGAAGGCCGTGTCATCAGGGTTGTCGATATCGAAATTGTGACCAAAAGCGCGATCCACAAAGATGTCTATGATGTTCCCGAAAGCTAAAAACATATCAAACTCGAAACTCTCCACGAGCAGCGCAAGTATATCTTCTGCCCGAACTCCCTCAAATCCCTCGGTCGAACAATCCCAGTTCTCGTAAAGTTTCTCATGCCTTTGCAGCGCATGATTAAATTTGTATCTGTCCGGCATGGTTCTCCAGATCTCGTGGACAACTTTCAGGGCTTCTGGCCAGCGTTTGTGACCATTGCATCCAATAATGTCCGAAACAATGAACAGGCCATGCTCGCCGATCGATTTTCCAACGGCGGCGAACAGCCGCTCGAGGTCTGTGATGTGATGCAAGGACTGGTTGGCCATCACCGCTTGATACTCGCCGACGGCAGGATTCCATTCGGAACACTCGAGGGTGCAAAAGGAACAGTGTTCAGCCAAACCCATGCTTGCTGCGCCGGCTCTTCCAACATCCAGCATTCCCTCGTTTATATCACTGCATACCATTTGGAAGTTGTGATGCCCCTCTTTGACAAGCAACTGGCAAACTTGCAGCTCTGTCTCGCAATGACCTGCGCCGATGCTGAAAATTCTCACGGCACCCTCCTGCTTTCTGCATAGCATCGCGATGTTATCCGCGAAAAACTCAGCTATCCCGCGGATACCCATCTCATCAAACTTCGGCTTTAGATACTTATGACTCCAATAATGGAAAATGGCAGGCAAATCATGCACGTTTTTCTTCTTGGTAAAGACTTCCAGCTCTTTCTCAAGTTTTTGCTTGAAGGTTAACATAACTGATATTGGCTCGGCGCTTTGGCTAATTACGTCCTCAATTCTTGGTGTAACCGAACATTTCAAGTGCTGAACCTGCGACCGCCCATGCCCTTGCCTTGGAGGCGCCATCAAGAACTTCACGCCACTCGCCTGTTATACCTCGACGAATATTGCTGGCAAGGTCTTCCTCCCCCTTGTTGCGCCCGCCAGACATTTTGGCGAAACTGGTGTTGCGACGTATATCTGCGAGTATCTGTTCCGATACACTCAAGCCGCACCTTTGCAGTAGCTGACCGAGGGTGTGCTCGAAGGCTGCATGCAGGTCCTCGTAGCGTAACAAGATAATACGGCCATCAGCCTCTGCATTTTTGATGACGGTGGCCACGTGTGCCCATTGTTCCAAGCGAGTCCAGAAATCTACAGCTGCCATATTCCATACGTCCGCGAAGTGGGTCTTTTTCTTGATATACGTTTCGAACTTGGAGGCGGATATTGCCATATCTCTTCCGTCTCGGATGATTACAACGCGCTGCGCGTCTGGCAGAATGCGTTCTGTGTGATGCAGAAAATTTATTTGGTCAGCACTCTTGAAAATAACACGCTTTCCAGAGAAACCGGCATGCAGTGCAGCAAAGCGACGGATAGCTTCGTCTGCTGGGTTCGCGTCGCAGCAGAGGTTACAGAGTTGCTGAGCAGAAGCTTCGTCTAGGTCCCAATAAGTACAATAACGCTGCAGCCGGCCACTGCTGCCTCCCGACGGATTACTTTTTAGCCTGACATACTCTGTCCCGGTGAAGGCATTTTTAATGAATATTCTTTTGGAGGAATTTGTTTCCAGATAATCGTACAAATCATGAGACGATGGTGTTTTGTCGAGGGCTGTCACGACTGCCGGCAATCTACCGTAATTGCTGGCGGTAAGAAGATAGCGTATGCGCTCCTGAGGAGTGCGCGGTCTCAAAGGGGTTTCATACTCGTGTCCAAAAGCCCTCACGATGTCTAGCTCCGGGAGCGCAAGAGCATCAGGGTGGCTACCCAGCGCCAAAGACAGCCAGCTGGTCCCACACTTGTATAGACCACTGATGCAGATGACGCCCTGACCAGTGAATTGCTGGGCAGGGGGCAAATCTGCCGTGCTTCGTGCTTTCGACTTGAAAAACATAATGAGGATAATCGCGGTCTTTAAGAGGGATATCTGAAAACAAAGTGCGGATAAACCTGCTCGGAATTCAGACCGTCGCGTTTGATGACGAGATCTTCCACCACCTCCATGGCGCCAAGGCAGGAGGAAAAAAGCGAGTCGTCGAAGGCGATATAAGATCCCGCCATCATGCGCGGCTTGCAGACATCGTAGGCATAGGCACAGGCCGAATAGATGTCGGCATCGACATGCAGCAGGGCGATGGGGCGGCACTTCTCCAAGACGGCCGGCGTGGTGTCTTCGAACAGTCCGCGCACCAAGTGCAAATTTCCCAATCCCGTCTTGTCCGCAAATCTGCGGATTTCATCGAAATTGGCATCACCAAAGTCCCCGGCCGAGTGCAAGTCGATGGCCTTGTCGGTTTCCGGCATGCCGGCAAAGGTATCGAAGGCATAGATCTGCATCCCGGGGTAAAGTTTCGCTGCCAGACAGGCCATAAAGACAGCATTGCCGCAACGGTAACTGCCGAACTCAAGAATATCGCCGCCTGCCAGCGGTTGGAGATAGCGGGTGATCAGGAGATAGAGGTTCAGGCAATTACCCTCGGACATTACCGAGCGCCCGCCCGCCACCCGCCGAGCTTCCTTGAAAAGCGTTTCGCCGAGAATCTGGTCGCGCAGTTTGCCGAATTGCAAACCCCAACCGCGCTCGTAGCCTTCCTTGACATTGCGGCCCGCACGCCAGCTCGAATCTGTCCCGAGTCTCTCTTTAACTGGATCCATAAATTTTGATTATTTAACTGCAACAAAAACAAATTGCTCCACGCCCAAGTATCCGAAGATGTCGGACCAGTAAGCCAGCGCGTAGGCGTCGTTGAACCCGGCCTCTTTGACCTGCGCGAGCATTTCCCAGCCGAAGTGAGTGAAACAGAGGCAGCCGGCAGCATTGATCGGATCTCCGTGGTATTCTGGCGGTTCGTGATGCACTAATTCCCCATCGGCACTGAGGCTGGCCCGCACCAGGTTACGCTCCAAATCTGCCCGGAAGGGTACGGTCCACATCATGCGTCCGCCCCGCTTGAGCACACGCGTCACCTCGCACATTCCCGCCACAAAATCCGGCATGTGTTCGAAGCAGTCGAAGGAAAGAAGACCGTCGAACGACTCGTCCGGAAAAGTCAGGCGGGTCAAATCTTCATTCCGCACGCCACGGGAGTCGGTCTCTCCATGCGACACTTTCTCACCGAGATACTCGCTGCCAACAAGATTCGCGAAGCGTTGCCCCAGGTAGCGGTAAAGTGGAGTCACTTGTTCCGTGAGATAAACTGAATCAGAGGGCAACAAACCGAGCTCGCTGTCGGCCAGATGCACCGCAGCACGCAGGCGGTTGTTGAGCCCGGTGACCGGGCAAACCAGCCATTCGCGCCAATTCACATCTGTTCCATTAGAGTAGGCAAAGTCGGCACGGAACTTGACAGGTTTTCCTGCGGCGTAGGAAAAGCCCGGAACATCGAAAGCCCTAGAATGATTCTTCTGCACGTCGCGTTCGAGCCGCCGCCGCTCAGAGTAAATACTCTCCATGCGTGCGACGTGGAGCCGGTAATCATCGAAGTTGCGCAATCGGTGGATGATCATGGAAATGTTCAGTTCAAGGCGACCGCCATCTCGCCGGCCAACGCGAGATTTTCGGGCGTGCCGATATCAAGGAAGCGGCCACTCGTAACGTGAGCTGCGGGCGCGAGTCCAACACGGGTAAGGATATCGCGCTCAAGCGACAAGGGGCCGGACGGCCAACTCAGAGCAAAAGCTTTATCGATCACGTAAGCACCACCGTTGATCAATCCAGGTCCGGCAAGTCCTTTCTCATGAAACTCGACCACATGACCATCCTCCACCTTGATTCTTCCGAAAGCCGCTGTATCGGGAACTTGGACTGCGGCCAAGGTTACAGGCGAATGCTTCGCGTTGTGGCAGGAAATCAAGTCAGCACAGGAGACTTCGAGAAATGTGTCGCCGTTAAACGCGAGAAATTTCTCGTCGGGGATCATTTGCGCAGCCAGGCGCAGTGCCCCTCCCGTCCCCAAAGGCTCCGGCTCCACGCTTGTCTTCCATGTCCAAGGACGCGACGAGATTTTGAGCCAGTCTTCCACCTGCGCATGACGATATCCGGTGGCGAAGACAAAGTGACCGACGCCTTGCTTGTGGAGGTAGTCGGTCAAGAAGTCAAAATAAGTCCGGCCGGCGACCGGGGCGAGGCATTTGGGCCGGCCGTCCAAAACGCCACGCAGTCTGGTTCCAAGACCTCCGCAAAGTATCACGGCGACGCTCATCGGCCTACCGCGGGTCGAGGGAACATGCGTGCCTCAATGCCCTCACAAAGCAGATGTCCCAGAAGAAGCTGCACTTCCTGAATCCGCGGAGTGGAGTCGGAAGGCACCCGCAATTCGATCTCGCAGAGAGCGGGCATTTCACCTCCGTCGCGGCCCGTCAGACCGATGGTGTGGATACCCGAGTCGGCGGCGGAGCGCAGGGCGGCCAGCACGTTGACCGAGCGGCCCGAGGTGGACAAAGCCACCAATACATCTCCGGGACGGCCGAGGGCGGCGAGCGAGCGGGACAGACTGGATTCGTAACCGTAATCGTTGCCGACTGCAGTGAGGATCGCGGTATCGGCATTGAGAGCGACACTGCGCAATGGCGGGCGGTCGTAGAGAAAACGGCTGACCAGTTCGCCGGCCAAGTGCTGGCTGTCGGCCGCGCTGCCGCCGTTGCCGCAGAAAAAAATCGTACCCCCGCTCGACAGCGACCGGACACACCTCTCGATCGCCGACGCAAGCAGCCCGCTCAACGCGGCGTCATCGGCCAAGCGAAGGCAAAGAGCCGACAAATTACGGCAAACATCCGTCACGTCGGGAGTGGACACAGCCTGCGCCATTTCAGTGGTTGACTCCCCAATGTTGTGCCCCAGTGCCGGTGAAACTCACGGGATAAACCTGACCGCCGCTGCTTAACAACCGCTCCACGATCGAGGACCTTTCTTCGGGACGCGCAAAAAACATAATGAAGCCCCCGCCCCCGGCCCCGCTCAGTTTAGCGGCCAACGCGCCCGCTTCCATGGCTCCAGACAGCAAATTCTCGATGGACGAATTGCTGATTGAATGAGCCGATTGCTTCTTCGCCAGCCATCCAGCGTTGATCGCCTCATAGAAAGAAGCCAAGTCACCGCGCAGAAGATGTTTTTTCATGGCCACGGCCTCTTGCTTGATCCGGTGCAAGGCTTCCAAAGAGCGGCTTGGAGTGGATTCGGCCGCGCTGATTTGGTCCTCTATAATTTTGGCCGAGTCCCGCGAAACGCCCGTGTAATAGAGGATCAAGGAGCTTTCCAATTCGCTGAGCACCGAACTTTTGATCCGAAGCGGATTGACCAGGACACCCCCGTCTTCGTGGAATTCCATGAAGTTGACCCCACCGAAAGCCGCGGCGTATTGGTCCTGCTGGCCCCCGGCCATGCCCAATTCAACGCGCTCGATTTCGTAAGCGAGTCTGGCCACGTCATACTCGCCCAAAGGTATGCGCAAAGCTTCGGCCAGAACGGTGCAGATAACCACAGCGACCGTCGATGAGGAACCTAATCCGGATCCCGGCGGTGCATCGGACCAAGCGGCCAGATCCATGGAGGGCAACGATCCGTAATCGCGGGCAAACCGCCGCAAAATACCTTCGACCAAGGCGGTGGAACCACGCGGCTCCAACTCCGCCAAGTCGGCCGGCGCAAGCTCAGCCCGGTGCTGTAAGCTGCCCAGTCTGATCCCGATGCGCCCGTCGGCGCGGGGGGCAACCGAGGCGTAAGCATACATGCTAATCGTCGCGTTGAGCACGCATCCGCCGTAGCGCGACGAGTAGGCAGGGACATCAGTCCCGCCACCGCCGAAGCCCAAACGCAGTGGAGCACGGGCGCGGCGAACCTGAGCGAGAGCGTCACCCATCGATCGGGGCGTCGTTGCAGAAGGGTGGATTGGCCGGGTTGGCCGCTCGCAGGGTTTTCTGGTCGTCGCGGTATTGGTTCAAGTGAAGGCGCATTTCGCGGTCATCGACGGCATGACGCCGCGTCGGGGTTCCGCCGAACGCCAACTCCTCGGGTGTCCGTTTGCGAATGATAAATTCAATGGCACTTTCCCCAACTGGGGTCATGGTCTGATCGATGCGCGGCAAAGAGTAGCGGTGCGTCCCGTGGAGACGCTCGACTTTCAGGACCTCGGCCGCCGGACCGAGGAAGCTGAGCAGACCGAGAACGTTGACGCTGGAAGGCGACCAACTCTTATCCTTGTGCAGGGTAAAAGTGCGCTTGTGATCGCGGTTGTAGGTGCTGGGAAAAACACCCTGCTCATACATGTCCTCATCGGGAATGGTGACGATGATGTGCCCGCCGGGCCGAAGCACCCGCAGCCAGTTGCGGAGCCCCTCCGCGGGATCCACGAGATGCTCCAGACAATGACTGCTATGCACGAAATCGACGGAATCGTCCGGAACGCCATGCATGTATTGCGCATCACCATCCTCCCAGTCCCAGGTGCGGACACTCCGCATCAACGGGAAAAATTCCATGTAAAGCTTGAGCGGATCTGGCTTGCCTCCGACGTCGATGCCGTCACCGGTAAAATATTTCCGGACAAAATTGCTGTCGGCCAAGCGGCGCGGAATGGATTTGCTGCATTCTTTCATAGCTGTGGATGCGTTTTGACAGACTTCAGGGGACCCACGCCGTCACATAAAGTTGATTTGCCCCGAGATGCCCGTAAACGTCGGACCAGTAAAAACAAACCTGCACGGATTGGAAACCCGCTTTTTCCAAATGCGAGAGAAGGCCGTTTAATCCAGGCGCTTCGCCGCCGGTCTCGGGCGTTGCGGCCAGCAACACAAGGCCACCCGGTCGAAGGATACGGTGGGCCTCGCTAACCAAGCGTTCTGCATCGGCCGGGTTGCCCGGAAACTCACAGACAAGAAAGAGGTCGAAAATGCCAGCGCGGACGACGTCTCGTTGCCCGGAAAAGAACGTCAGCCTGCCCTCGCCTCCGCCAGGGCTCGCCTTGCCTGATAGACACCCGTAGCGGCGGAATCCTGATTCATCACCAGCGTCCACACAAAGCTCGACGACACGGTCCCTGATGTGGTGACGGATATGCCGGGCAGCCGCATGGGCGAGCGCCCTCTCGCGGTTGTTCAATCCGCAATTTTCGCAAACAAGTTGCCGGTCCCAGTCTGTCGGCGTCTCGCCTGTCTCAGCGACGATGGCAAATTCCGCCTCCTGATTACACACGCGGCAAAAACCTTGGTGTATCAGATGACCCTTGGTGGTCCGGTAGGAAAGCAGGTTCATCTCGCGCTGCCTCTGGAGAACACTCCGGTCCGCCGGGAATAATTCTTGTGAGAGGCCGGTGCGTGAGGATGAATACACTATCTCTTCCAAAGGATCGTGCTGATAATCCGGCGGATAGCAGCGGTGGAAGTCTGGTGACAGCTGTTCGGATAAAACTACCGGGCGGCGTTCCTCGCTGAGGTCTCCCAAGCCGACCCGCCGCAAGATCTCCGACACAACCTCGCACCCGGCCGCCAACGAATACCGGTGTCGGGCAAACTCCACCGCTCCACGCGACTCGCGCCCCCAGAGCTCCGGATTCCCGTAGAGATCAGCCACCAAGTCGGCGAAAGCTTCGGGGTCATCCGCCACCCGCACGCCCTCGCCGGGTAGCAAATCCATGCCCTCGGCGCCGATCGAGGTGGTGACCACCGGCAAGCCATGGCTGAGGGCCGTGCCTATCTTGCCCTTGATTCCCGCGCCGAAGCGCAGCGGGGCGACCATCAGGCGAGATCGATCCATGACGCTCGTGAGGTCGGAGACAAACCCGATAACTTCGATCCCGTTGCCGTGCAGGACGCGAATCTGGGAAGGCACGCGGCTTCCCACCACGCGAAAGACGGCGTCGGGCATCTTCCGGTGCACCAATGGCCAAATGTTGCCCGCAAAATGAAGGACCGCATCCACGTTCGGCGTGTGCTGGAACCCCCCGACAAAAACCAAGCCATCGCGGACTTCCCAGCCGAATTCAGTTCCCGGAATGTCAATCGCCCAGGGAAAAAGAAAAATTTTTCCGGGACAACCCGCTTCTCGACCGAGAAGTTGCTGTTCCTCGCTGCTGTGGACAATGGTCGCGTCGGCCGACTTGACCAAAGCGAGTTCCACATTCCGGGTTCGTTCGGCTTTCTTTCGCATTTCATCCGACCCCGAAAGCTCAGCCTCGCGCTGTTCCCTGAGATAGTGGAGGTCCGAGGTGTGATAGATGACTTTGGCCTGCGGCGCGGTTTCTCGGATTGTGCCAAGATGCCGTTGCAGGCAGCTGGAGCGGAAGACGAGCACAGCATCATAGTCGAAACCATACTGTTCCAAATGCCTCCGCACGGAGTTGACGTATGGATGGTAGAGACATTCGATGCCGATCCGCTGCATGGCGGGGGTCTCGGGATCCGCGCGCAGAAAATTGTCCTCGGGAATGAAGGTCACCTTCCATCCCAAGGAGCGGAAAATCCTCATGATGTTGAAGACCGTGATGGAACCGGCGTCCTGTTCCGGCGTGGGATTGCAATGATCCAACACCAACAAACGCCCGGTGACGTTGCGATCTTTGGTTTTGTGAGGTTCTGTTCCGGGATTGCCCAAGCAGAGCATTTGCTCCCGCCAACGCTCGCGCAGCTTCAGCGCATTCCTTACTTGGTAGGCTTTGACGCCGCTGCCCGTGTCGCGTCCGCAGCTCATGCCCTCGTAGTGGACCGCTGGCGACAGAGGCTGGTAGAAGACCCGTCGGCCGGCAGCGCGGACCCGAAAGGCCAAATCGGAGTCCTCCGCATACGCCGGGACATACGCCTCGTCGAAGCCACCCAGAGAATTCCAGAGGTCGCGCGGGACCATGATCGAAGCACCAGAGCAGTAGTCCACCTCGCGCAGGTAGTTGTGCTCAGGGGCCGATGCATCGCCCATGCGACCCACATTCCACCCCGATCCATCCGACCAAATAAGACCCCCAGCTTCCTGCAGGGTGCCGTCCGGGTAGATGAGTTTCGAACCCACCATGCCGGCCTCGGGGAAGGCCTTGAAAGTGTCGACCAATTCATCCAGCCACCCAGGTTGGACCACCGTGTCGGAGTTCAGCATGACGAGCAAATCTCCCCGCGCTACGGAGGCTCCCTTGTTGCAAGACCTGATGAAGCCGAGATTCGACTCGTTCGTAATGAGCTTGATGCCGCTCACGCCCGACAGCATGGCCGGAGTGTCGTCGGGCGAGACATCGTCCACCACGATAACTTCGAAGCTATATTTCGACCGATGCACTCGCAACGATCTCAAGCAACGATAGACGCAATCGCGTTGACCGTGAACGGCCACGACAATGGAAACCGAGGGCGCGGACACTTCCGGAAAGGCGAGCGGCCGGAGATCGCGCACCGGCGGCGCGTAAGCGGGAAAAGTAGGAGGTGCAGCCGGGCGACGCAGCTGAAGCAGAGACCGTCGGATCGGATCTGGCAACCAACCGCGCACCGCCGCCTTGAGACAGTCAGTCAAAGACTCATAGAGACCGAGTTCGTTGGAAACTTCTTGCGGAGACGGCAGGACGGAACCGTTGGCCATCCGCGAGGGGTGCTTGGTTTTGTCCAACCTTTGAAGCACGGGCGGCAAAAGGTTGCTTTCGTTGGGTTTCCTGCCGGCGCGAAAACCGCTCAGGGCGTAGTCAACGAGGGGTCTTCGCCAGACCCGCCTATTCTTCGGATATTCCCGCAGATAGAAGTCTGCGTCGAAAAAATTCCATCCGCGGCCACAGACAAGAATGGCAAGGGAAGCGAACCATCCGGTGCCAACGTTGATCAGGGCCGCAACCACGGACCTGAGGCGGGCGAACAAGCGATAGAAGCCGGAATTTTCCACCTTGCGGCGGAAATCCTCCGCGATGCGCAGCTTTTCTTTGGCTGCGTTCAGCAAAACCTGCTCCTTGGCCAGACGCTGGACAAAGGCCACGTGTAAATCCTTGCTCTGGCTGCGATCCACTTCCGAGAGTAACTGACCCAAGGCCACGCTCTCAGTCTGACTTGAAGCAAATGATTCTTTGAGTCCGGCCAGCTCCCCAAGCAACCGATCAGTTTCCCGCGAATGGTGCATGCGTTCCGCGTGGATGGCCTCGAGGAGATTCTCGTAGGCGATGGAGTATCCCAGACTGCGATAAAGTGCGCGGATTTCATCGCGGGTCTTTTCCCCGGCTTGGAAAAGATCGGGCAGCGACACGGCCGCTTCCGGCCCCACTGGCAGCACACCCAGTCCGAAACCGTGCAGGAATGAAAAGCCGCCGAAGCGCTCGCTCAATTCGGTCCAGAGGCGGTGAACACCAAAATCATCGCGCCTCACCTCGGTGTCATGAAACAAGACGATGCCCCGGGGAGACAACTTCGGCAGCCAGCTCTCGAAGTCGTGGCGAACCGCCTCGTAAGTGTGCAATCCGTCAATGTGTAAAAGATCGACGGAGCCGTCCGGCACCAACAGCAGTGCATCGTCAAAGGTAGATTGCGTCAGCGTGGAAAAACCACCGAAGTCGAGATCATGCCGGGCGCGCAGCTCGCTCAAGACTTCATCGCCATAGTGCCGAGCCTGCGGGTCGCCTCTCCAAGTGTCGATCGCGCGGCAGACCGTGCCGGTCGAATAGCGGAGTGCCGCTTCACAGAAGGCGAGATACGAATCCCCTTTGTGGGTTCCCAGCTCGACCAAGCTGGATGGACGGTGGAGTTTCATCAGAGCAAAGGCGAAAGGTATGTGGGGTTGCCACGACACCACGTCACTGGTGTAAGTAGGCGTCCAATCCAACGGACGCCGGGTGGAGAACTCCAAGAACCGGTTCATCCCTGCGATACACGACCAAGGCGCATGGACATGGCCCAATGCTGCAACCGCCTGAGCCCGTCGCGGCGCAAGTCGGCGAGGAAAGTGCCTTTCAGCTTTCGCGCGATGAGCACGGAGTTGAGAAAATCGTCGCTCCCGTCCGGAATACCCGGCTTCTCCCATTGCGTCATGGCCACCAATGCCTCCAAACCTCCAAAAACAGCGATGGCTTGCATACCATCCTGATAAAATCGCCAACAGTCAACCGGGTAACGATGCTCCGGACCAGTGGCGGGGGCGATGATGCAGCAGAGGCCTCCTCTCTTCAGGATTCGGTAAATCTCCAGAATGGTGACCCAGAAGAACTCGGTGTGCTCAAAAGCCTGTCCCGAAATCACCACGTCGACGGAGCGCGTGGAGATCGCAGACCATTTGTAGGGATTCGCCAATACGATATCGACGTTTTTGCCTGCCGCCATGTCGATTCCGAAATATTTCCAGCCAGCCTCATCGAAAATAGGCCGATAGGAACCGTTGACGTCAAAACTGCCGTAATCACAGATCGTCAGCGGCGACCCGAGGCGATCCGACAGGAATCGCTCTTTGAACAATTCCATCATGTGGTAAGAACTGAGGTGCATAAAAGGTGTCAGGCGTCCCTGCGTTTGAGCCAGGCGTCAGGCCAATAGGTCAGTTCCGGGAGATAGTAGGGTTCACCGAAAAGACACTCCGGGCGTTGGATGACAAAGTCGGATCGGCGGGCGACAAATTCGCGGGCCGCCTCGGCAGGATTGTTCTCCGCCCAGTCGGCTGCGGCATACGGCGTGCGCACCAGACTCTCCATCACTCCGTCCGTGGCCACAATGTATGACCCAGGAGTCACGAGATCCGCATAGGCGTCCAGTTCACGGAGCACATGCTTCTTGCTGTGATCACTGTCGAGAAACACGAAAACTTTTTCCTGCGGACGGATTTCGGTCCGTAGGCGCGCCAGCAAAGCCGGATCAGCCGAGTCCGCTTCAAACAATCGAATCAAATCAGCAAAAGGCCCCGATTCCAAACGCAGTCGGACCTCTGCCGGAATGGTGATATCGACTGAATAGACTCGGCCCCGTCCGAGAAGCCGGCACATAGATGCAAAGAATGCGGTGCTCCCACCGTTATTGATTCCTGTTTCAATGATAACATCTGGCTGGAGTCGGAAGAGAGCTTCCTGCAGTCGCAGAACATCCTCTGGAAGCTGGCATAATTGAAAACCGAACCACGAGAATGACTGCCAGTGCAATTGAGACCACTGCTGCGTGATCCAGACTTTGGAAAGAAGCTTGAAAGCTCCACGGGAATGCAAATCCAGCTGGATCGGAGCAGCACCTTCTATTTCAGCAATGAGCTGGGTGGTATTAGTATCTATATGTAATTTCATTTGGTTAATGTTTACTTACACCGGAACAGTTGATGATCCCCTGATTACTGCGAGTTCAAAATCCTGATGAAGTCGCGGTAAGCTTCCGCAACTTCCGTGATTCCACCTTGGGCTCGAATCTCCCCGGCATCCAACCAAATGGCCTTAGAGCATAACTTTGTCACGAGATCCGTGTTGTGTGAAACGAATACAACCGCATGGTTACCCCTGAGCCTTGCTTCCATGGCTTTCTCCGCTTTAACGCGGAAATGGGGGTCTCCGACAGCCATGACTTCATCGATCAAGAGCAGATCAACCTGATTGATCAAAGCCACTGAGAAACCGAGGCGCAATCGCATGCCAGCGGAATAAGTCCTGACCGGGCGGTCGAAAAATTCCCCAAGCTCGGAAAATTCCCGGATCTGAGGAAGAATTTGTTCCGCTGCGGTCTTGCCGTGACCTTGGAACATGGCGCTAAGCAGCGCATTGTCTCGTCCGCTTAAATTGGGATCAAAGCCGACGCCCAATCCCAGCAGGAGCCGTGTGTGGTTTTTGTTGAACTCAAGGGTGCCGGAGGTCGGTTCGACGATGCCGGCGAGAATCCGCAACAGGGAACTCTTGCCGCAACCGTTGCGGCCCAGCACACCGAGGATCTCGCCTCGCTGGATCGAGAAGCTGACGCCCTTTAGTGCGTGATACGCCGAGGATCTGAAGGGGTTGAGGCCTTGCCGATACGACATGCGGATGTTTTCGGCCCGCAAGATGACTTGGTCCGGCACGGTCATGCTGTCACGACCCAAAAAGCGATACGGCGCCCGCAACGGTGCATCCAGACGAGAATGATCGCCAAGGCCACGGCGGCCACAATGCCAAGAAGTGCCAGATGTACCAGGTCGTAAGCCGCCGACTGCATGATGACCTTCCGGTAGCAATCGAGAAGAAAAGCCAGGGGGTTGACCCACAGTAGCCACTGTTTCATGGCAGCGTTCTGGATGGCGGAGACGTCCCAAAAGACACCCGAAGTGAACATAAGGAACATCATCCCCATGTTGATCAGCATGCGCGTGTCGAAGAGTCGCGCCACACAGACGGCCCCCAAGCAAGAGGCGGCCAGAATCAAAAGGTATTGGACCAGCATAAGCGGCAGAAGCAGCAACCAGTGCCAGCCCGGATAGCATCCGTAAAGAACCGCTACGAGCAACATAAGGAGAAAGACCGGACCCTCGCGATAAAGGGACTGCTGCACCGAAGCCAAGGGGAAAAAGGCTTTCGGTATGTCGATCTGCGAAATGAGCGCCCTGTTCTGAAAGATAGTGTTGGAGGCCTGCGTCACGCTTTTGGAAAACCACATGAACGGCACTTTCCCGGTGACCAGAAAGAGCAGAAAGTCTTCCCGCCCAGTGCGGAGAAGCACGGCGAAAACAAAGTAGAAAACCAGAACAAAAAGGATGGGTTCGATGATCCACCAGGTGTAACTCAGAAACAGACGCGAGGCCTCGGACTTCAAGGCCATCCGGGCCTGCAGATCCACCAGCTCAAAAAATCGCCGAGGTGACAGCTTCACAATTACTTGGAAAAAAGAAGCAATGAGAGCACTGCGAATTCTCAAAAAAATGCACCAAGCTAAGCGAAACTATCGACCAGGCGATAGCTTCCAAGCTGCATGAGTTTGCAGGAGGTTATTTAACGCCTCTATTGGAGGAAAGGCCTGCATGGTATGCAGCGAGACCCGTATACAAAAGGGCCAAATAGCCGCTGGATATGGACTGCGAACTATCAGGGCGTGACGGGAAGGTGAGAGGGACTAAGAGACCAAAAAACTCCCGCTGAAAATGCAACCCACCAAAGAAAGACGGCCGGGTCTGGTATCCGACAAAGCCACCTCATGCATAGTGGCAGCATCTTCAATGAGCACTTCAGCTGTGATTGGGACAGGAAACGGCTGAGGGGCGCGGGCAAACGCTTGGGTTCCAGGCATGCTGCCGCCCTTGGTCGCGGCGGGGAGTCCGCGGGACCGGGGCAATGTCAGGATGTGGGGTTCCGACACTTTCCTTTGCGCTGCGCCTTGTCGGACGGCGGAGCGGGTTCTTGGTTTAGAGTTTCAGAAATTTCACGAGCCAAGGCACGACTTTCTGTCCTTTGCCCAGCCAGTATTTGAGGCGGTCCATGCGTTCGGCCGGAAGTTGGCGGTCGGCTCCTGGAAGTGATTGCATCATTTTCTCCATGCGCTGGATCCGCTCTTGCGCGGTGCGCATGCGAGGGAGAAGTTCCTCTTCAATGTAGGAGGTGGCGAAGCGGCTGAGTTCTCCGCTGGCCACGTAGTGATCTTTGCGCGCGCCAGGTACGTAAACGGTGCGGACGGCCCCGAATTCGCGGAGGAGTTTCAGTCCCTGGCTGGCCGCACCCAAACTCATGCCGGTGCGGGCCATGATGTCAGCCATGGCGAGCGGTTGGGCGGAGACAAAGAGGAGCCCGTAGATTTCACCGACCGATTTCGGCCAGCCGAGCAAGCGGAGGAAATTGATAAACATCTCGATCGACTCGACTTCGAGATCCGAGAGGCGGGTGGCTTTGGACCGCGGGGCTGCAGCGAGGGAGGGCATGGAATTAGCGGCTTACGGCCGCGCAGGGAGCGTGGAGCATGGGGCTTGGAGTCAGAGAAAGCTGCGGCGGAGCTGCGGCGGGCATGGGAGGAAGAGAGGGCTGAGACGTGGACCGGAACGAAGTGCAGATAGGTCGTCCTTGCGACCAAACTAGAGCCGTAGACAGGCCCAAGCCAAACCTGAGTGAAGGGGTTGAAAGGAGTCAGTCATCAGTAGCCAGAGGCCGGTGAAGAGAGAAAAGGGCAAAAGATCTCAAAAACGTAAGAATAGGGGGAAGCTTCGGAGGTTTCAATAAAAAATGAAGCATAGTGAGAGGAAGGGATCGTCTTGGAGGGTATCCGGCCGTCGGTTGGCAGTAGGTGGGCGGCAAAGAAAGAACAACAGAGACCAAGAGACAGGGGTCTCACACGAGTCACGGGAAAAGAGCTGAACACTGGAAACTGACGGCTGAAAACTCTGCGCTCAGTGCAATCAGCCACCGATTGAAGCAGCCGACCGAAGGGAACCGGAGGCGAAGCCGTAGATGGGTCGCCGCGGCGACCAAACAGCCAACTGCAGAGCAGACGAGCGAAGCGTGCAAA
>Ga0247831_1001840_pt1 | contig 37129 bp, 46 predicted proteins | sample LaCruzMarch2015__9_FD_192406 | JGI IMG/M metagenome (GOLD analysis project Ga0247831, IMG submission 192406) | Freshwater microbial communities from meromictic Lake La Cruz, Castile-La Mancha, Spain - LaCruzMarch2015_1m | ecosystem: Environmental > Aquatic > Freshwater > Lake | place: Spain...
GCGCGGGCGCTGGACTCCGGGCTGGCGGAGGTGGAGGCGGGGCTGGCGCGCGAGGTGGCTGGCTTGGCCCGCCTGGTGGAGGCGGAGGCGCTTTTCGAGTTGGGCCGGGGTGCGGAGGCGGTTGTCCGGCTCAAGGAATTGCGGGCGAGCGAGCCCGGCACGGATGCGATAGTGCAATCTTTTCTGGTGGAGGCAGACTATCAGGCGCGGGCGGGAAATCTGGTCGAGGCCCAGGGCCTGTTGATCCGGTTTGCGGATGATTACCGGGACCATCCGAACGCTGACTATGCTATTTTCCAGGCGGCCCTCAATGCGGAGAGGCGAGGGGAGGAGGCGTATTATCGGGAGGCCTACGTGCTTTTGGAGGAGCGATTGGTGCGCCCGCACCCGCGGAGTGAGTTATTTTTTGCGGCGCGGCTCAAACAGGGGGATTTATTACGGCGTCTGGGCGATTTCTCCGCGGCGCAGCAGATTTACGAATCGCTTGTGAATCAGTTTTCCCAGCATCCCGACGTGCTTCTGGCGCAGATCGCCCTGGCGGATTGTCATCGGGCGCAGGCGGCGCAGGAGGTATCCCATTTTGAAAGTGCCATCACGCTGCTGGAGCGTTTGCGCGATCTGGCGGAAGCGCCGGCTGATTTAAGGGCGGAAGCGGGCTTCAAGTTGGGGGATATGCTGGTGGCTCGTGATGTGCGGGAGGCGCTGGCGGCTTGGTGGCCTGTCGTGGACGCCCTTTTAGTAGCTCCCGGGCAATCCGAGCAGCTGGGCGATCCCGGCCGCTACTGGCTGGGGCGATTGCTTGCGCGCATGGCGGGAGTGTTGGAGGAGGCCGGCCGTCCCGATGAGGCGGGCGAGGCTTGGCGTATGATCGTGGACCGGGGTTTGCCGGGGGCGGTGCTTGCACGGGCGAGGCTGGCGGGGGCGGGGCCGGCGCCGGCCCCCTGAGGGGCCAGCGGAGGGCGTTAAATTTTTAAGAACATGGATGCATCTAATATCAGTCTACTGGATCGCGGCGGCCCTGTGATGTGGGTCTTGCTCTCGCTTGCCGTGCTCGGCTTGGTGCTGTTTCTGGAGCGTTTGCTCTATTTGCACCGGGGGCAGATACGGGCCCCGGAATTTTTAGACGGTGTGAAGAACATCCTCGCGCAGCGGCGCATGGCGGAGGCGGTCACGGTTTGCGAGGAGGCTCCCGGTCCGGTGGCGGCGGTGGTGAAGGCGGCCTTGCTCCATGCGGGTGATGACGAAATCAGCCTGCGCTATGCCGTGCAAGATGCGGCGGTGACGGAGCTTCCCGCGCTGGAGCGTCGCCTGGGGGCGTTGGCGGCGATTGCGCAAATTGCCCCTTTGGTTGGTCTGCTCGGCACGGTTCTGGGCATGACCACGACTTTTCGCGCCTTCATGGAGGGAGGGCGCTATGCGACAGCGCAGGCTTTGGCGGGGGGGCTGTGGCAGGCATTACTCACGGCCGGGGTGGCCCTCGCTCTGGCTATTCCGGCCCATCTCGCGCATCATCTTTTACATGGCCGGGTCCGTGCGATCGTGCGGGATGTCGAATGGGCTGGTAATGAAATTATGCGCTACTTGTTAGTGGACTACCGGGCGGTTGCGCTGGTGAAGACCGATGGTTCCGAAGCGTCGGCAGGAGGGGGCCGGGAGTGATTACCCGGCCCTTGGATTTGGCGTCGCGCCTCAGGCCGGTTCCACCGGCTTGGGACGCGCTTTTTTATGTAAACACGGGGGCGCTGGCTTTGTTTTTTGTGCTCTTTGGTTCGCGTCACGTGCTGTCCCCTGGATTGGGGGTGGACTTCGCGCTGCCCTTGGCGGCGGAGACGGCGACTTCGGTTTTGGGCACGGATGTAGTTATCGCGGTGCCTGCGCCTGGCATGGTGGTGGTGGAAGGTGCCGTGGTGGACTATGCGGGTTTAAGGGTCTGGTTGCGGGCCAAGGCGGAAGGGGTGCGCCGCAAGCGTTTACTGGTGCAGGCATCCGGAGCCTTACCTGCGCGTGATCTGGCGGAGATTTATGCCTTGGCGGCGGACGCAGGTTTCACCGGGGTTTTAATAGCAACCAATGCCCCTGCTGGGAATAAACCGTTAAATAACTAATAAAAGGGATTTGCATAATAAAAAAACAGATAACTCACGCTGGTTTTTCGTCGCCATGACGGCGGTGGCGGCGCCTTTGATTTTAGCCTTGGCCGGCCTGGTTGAGCTGCCTGCACGGCCAGCCGAGGCGGCCGGAGAAGCTGGGCCTGGGGAAGCCCCCGGGCTGGTTTTAACGCGGGTGGAAACGTTCGGCGCTGCTGATGCCTTGGGGGAACGTTTGCGTTTGTTTGATCCTGCGCCGCTGTTTTTACCATTTTCCCGTGAGAGGCTTATGCCGAATGCGGAAGGCTTGCGTGAAACCGGTGGAGGGGAGGCTGGGCTTTTATTCTCACCGCGGCTTCGCTACCAGGATGGCCGTGAGTTGACGCGCCTGCTGTCTCCGGCCGTGCCGACCAATCTGGCTATGGCGGAGGAGTTGGCGGGGTCTCGTTGGTTTAGCGGATTGGCGCGGACGGCGGCGCAGGAAGAAGCCAGTCCGCGGGCGGGTGTGGTTGCGGTGCGGGTGAAGGTTTTTCGTTTCGGGACTGGACAACTAGTTTTGGACCAGCGTTTTAGTGCGGATTCAGGCTTGGCAGAAGGCGGGTGGCGACCGTTTCAGCTGATGATGTTGGTGAACGAGGTCGGCACGATGGGGTATCCTTCCGTCATCGCGGGGTCGGGGGTTGATGACGTGCATGAAAAAATCCGTGGTTTGCTGGGTCGCGATTGGGGGCGCTCCTTGCGACTGCGACCGGGGAATTATCGGTTAGAAGTCAGCCTTTGAGCGTATTTTGGCATGATTCTGAGGGATTCGAGAAAATTGCAGTTGACGGGCCTTGCGCGGCTTTAGACGTTTACCGCCCTTTTCGTTTTTTGACCCTTTCCGGTTCGCCCAGATAGCTCAGTTGGTAGAGCACGCCCTTGGTAAGGGCGAGGTCGACAGTTCGAATCTGTTTCTGGGCTCCAGGTCAAAAATCGGATTTTTTCCAATCCACCCAAACATAAACGTCTCCAACTCCCATGGCTAAAGGCACATTCGAGCGCAAAAAACCCCACGTCAACGTCGGCACCATCGGCCACGTCGACCACGGCAAGACCACCACCACCACCGCCATCCTTGCCGTTCAGGCGCGCAAGGGTCTGGCCGAGGTCAAGACCTACGCTGACATCGCGAAGGGTGGCACCGTGCGTGACGCCTCGAAGATCGTCACCATCTCCGTTGCTCACGTGGAATACGAGTCCGACAAGCGTCACTATGCGCACGTCGACTGCCCCGGCCACGCCGACTTCGTGAAGAACATGATCACTGGTGCTGCCCAGATGGACGGCGCCATCCTCGTGGTCTCCGCCGCTGACGGCCCGATGCCCCAAACCCGTGAGCACATTCTTCTGGCCCGCCAAGTCGGCGTTCCGAAGATCGTGGTCTGGCTCAACAAGGTTGACCTCATTGACGACCCTGAGCTGCTCGACCTCGTCGAGATGGAAATTCGCGAGCTCCTTAGCAAATACCAGTTTGATGGTGATAACGCCACCATCGTCCGTGGTTCCGCCACTGCCGCTCTCGAGGGCAAGCCGGAGGGCGACGCCGCCATCACCGCGTTGATGACCGCCATCGACACCGATATTCCCGAGCCAGCCCGCGAGACCGACAAGCCCTTCCTTATGTCGGTTGAGGACGTCTTCTCGATCACTGGTCGCGGCACCGTTGCCACCGGTCGTATTGAGCGCGGTATCATCAAGGTCAACGAGACCGTTGAGATCGTCGGCCTCAAGGACACCAAGGAGACTGTCGTAACCGGTATCGAGATGTTCCGTAAGCTCCTCGATCAAGGTCAGGCCGGTGACAACGTGGGCATCCTCCTGCGCGGTATCGACAAGGAAGGCATCGAGCGCGGTCAGGTTCTGGCCGCCAAGAAGTCTATCACCCCTCACAAGAAGGCCAAGGCTGAGATCTACGTCCTCTCCAAGGAAGAGGGCGGCCGTCATACCCCGTTCTTCAACGGCTACCGTCCCCAGTTCTACTTCCGCACCACAGACGTGACCGGAATCGTCAACCTGCCCAAGGGTGTCGAGATGATCATGCCCGGCGATAACATTGCCGTGGAAATCGACCTCATCTGCCCCATCGCCATGGAGAAGACCCAGCGCTTCGCCATTCGCGAGGGTGGTCGCACCATCGGCGCCGGTCGTATCACCGATATCATCGAGTAATAGCTCGATATCCCTGCATTGATTCGCGACCGCCGAGGCCCTTGACGGGGCCTCGGCTGCGTCGTCTAAAAGCTTTTCCCACAGGCGTGTAGCTCAATTGGTAGAGTAGCGGTCTCCAAAACCGTTGGTTGGGGGTTCGATTCCCTCCGCGCCTGCCACTTTCTTTCGATGAAAAACCCGTTCCGCAGCATCCGCATCTTCTTCGGCGAAATCGTCGACGAACTCAAGAAGGCCTCCTGGCCGACTTGGCTAGAGCTGCGTGATTCCACCGCCGTCGTGATCGCCGCCTGCGTGCTGCTGGGGGTTTTCACCAGTGTGGCCGATTTCTCCCTCTACCAGGTGGTTGACCTTTTCACGTCCTGGGTTCGCTAACTTTCACGCCGCCCATGTCCACCCAGACCTCAGTCCCTGCCGGCGCCCAGTGGTTCGCCCTGCACACCCTCTCCGCTCAGGAAAAGAAGGTGAAGACCTACATCGAGAAGTTCAAAACCCAGGAGGAACTCGACGAGTTTATTTTTGAGGTTTTGCTTCCCACCGAAGTGGCCTCCGAGGTGAAGAATGGTAAAAAAACCACCAAGGTCCGCAACCTCTATCCCGGTTACGTTTTCATCCAGATGAAGATGTTCGATGAAGAAAACCGCGTGATCAACAAGCCGTGGTATTTTGTGAAGGAAGTTGCCGGCGTAATCGGCTTTGTGGGTGGTGATCGTCCGGCCGCCCTGCGCCAGACTGAGATCGACGACATTAAGGCTCGCGTGGCCGCCGCCTCCGGCAAAGAAGTGCCGAAGGTCACCTTCGACGTCGGCGAAGAGGTAAAGGTCACTGACGGCGCTTTCGAAAATATGACCGGCCGCATCGACGAAGTCGATCCCGCACGCGGCAAACTCAAGATTTCCGTTTCCATTTTCGGCCGGTTCACCCCGGTCGAGCTCGAATACTGGCAGGTGCAACGTGTTACAGAGTAACGCGACGCCCTCTTTGACACCGCCGACGTTCAGCAAAGAACCACACGTCAACTAAAAACACCCGCCAACCTCCCCCCCCTTACCATGGCCAAGAAGATCCAAGGATACATCCGCCTCCAACTGCCCGCCGGCGCCGCGAACCCCGCGCCTCCCGTCGGTCCCGCCCTCGGCGCTCAAGGCGTCAACATCATGGCGTTCTGCAAAGAATTCAACGCCAAGACCAAAGACCAGAACGGCATGATCTTGCCCGTGGTCATCACGGTTTATTCCGATAAGTCCTTTACCTTCATCCTCAAGAGCCCTCCCGCTTCCGTGCTCCTGAAGAAGGCCGCCAACATCGCCTCTGGCTCAGCCAAGCCAAACCAGGACAAGGTCGGCAAGGTCACCAAGAAGCAACTCGCCGAGATCTACAACTTGAAGAAGGCCGATATGAACGCGAACAGCGTCGAGGCCGGTATCAAGGTCATCGCCGGCACCGCCCGCAACATGGGCATCGAAGTCATCGATTAAATATTTCCTTTTCGTTAGACCCACCCATCGCGGGAGCCCCACCCGGGGCGTTTGAACCGCTAAGGAGTCCCACATGCCCAAAACACCAAGCAAACGTTATCGGAGCGCCGTCAAGGTCGCCGACCTCACCAAGAGCTACACCCTCGCCGAAGCGGTCGAGCTCCTGACCAAATTCCCCAAGACCAAGTTCGACGAGACCGTCGAGCTTTCCTTCCGCCTCGGCGTCGATCCGACCCAAGGCGACCAGATGGTGCGTGGCACCACTCCGCTGCCCAATGGCTCCGGCAAGAAGGTCCGTGTCCTCGTCTTTACCGACAATCCCGAGGCCGCCCTCGCTGCCGGTGCCGACTTTGCCGGACTTCAGGACATCATGGCCAAGGTCTCCGAAGGCTGGGTCGACTTCGACGTTGCCATCGCGACGACTGAGGCGATGAAGCAAGTTCGCACCCTCGCCCGTGTCCTCGGACCCAAGGGCCTGATGCCCAACCCGAAGTCCGGCACTGTGACCGATGACATTGTCGCCGGTATCAAAGCCGTTAAGGCAGGTCGCGTGGAATTCAAAATGGACAAGGCCGCCAACGTCGGTGTCGGCGTCGGCAAGCGTTCTTTCACTTCTACGCAGATCGCTGAAAACGTCGCTGCCGTGATTGATGCGGTCGCCAAGGCCAAGCCCAACTCCTTCAAGGGCGTTTACATTAAATCTATCACCCTTTCCTCCTCGATGAGCCCCGGCGTGCAGCTGGCCTCCACCGAGTTCAGCAAAGCCTAACCCGGAGTCACACCATGAGAGCCGAAAAAAAATATCTTATCTCCGAAGTCGAGGGGCACCTCAAAAAGTCGGATTACGTCATCCTGACTAACTTCACCAAGGTTACCGTCTCCGACACCGCCGAGTTGCGCAAGCGCCTTGAGGTTGAGAAGGCCGAGTTTCACGTTGTAAAGAACAGCTCCTTCCGCGTCGCTGCCAAGGCCTTTGGTTTGCCCGAGGTCGACAGCGTCCTTTCCGGTCCCACCGCGATCATCGTGGGCGGGCAAAATCCGGCTGGTGTCGCCAAGGTCCTGAAAAAGTTCTTCGACGAGAAGCAGAAGCTTGAGGTCAAGGTCGGTGTTCTCGACAAGAAAGTCTACACCGCCAAGGATTTGGCCATCATCGCCGATCTCCCCCCGTTTTCGGCCCTGCGTTCCCAGTTTCTCGGCCTGCTCACCAGCAATGCCGCCGCCTTCGTGCGCGTCCTCGACGCCAAGGTCAAAAAGGAGCAACCCGCTGCCTAACCCCTTTCTCCGCTGGTTGAATTCATTTCCTCCAGCGGGAAAACCAATCCAACGCGACCAGCTAGGGGATACGTCCCTTAAACGCGAGGCATCCGCCACCGCTAGTTTTTCGCAGGAGACATATACACATGAGCACCATCACCAAAGATCAAGTCATCGAGTGGCTGTCCGGCCAAACCGTTCTCGACCTCGCCGCGCTCGTTAAAGAGCTCGAAGGCAAGTGGGGCGTATCCGCCGCCGCTGCCGCCGGTCCTGCCGCCGCTGCCGGCCCTGCCGCCGCCGCTGCCGTCGTCGAAGAAAAGACCGAGTTTAACGTTGTCCTCGTCGAGGCCGGCGCGAACAAGATCGGCGTCATCAAGGAAGTCCGCGCCATCACCGGTCTGGGCCTCAAGGAAGCCAAGGATCTCGTCGAAGGCGCGCCGAAGCCCGTCAAGGAAGGCGCTTCCAAGGCCGATGCCGAGGATATCAAGAAGAAGCTCGAGGCCGCTGGCGCGAAGGTCGAGCTCAAGTAATCGCTTGGGCATCAACGCGTTTCACGCATCTTTTTCGTCAAGACAGGTCGCGCCCGTGCGCGGCCTGTCTTTTGCCTTTTCTTTCTTCCCGTTCTTTTTCGTGTCCGCCGTGCCTCCGGGCTCGGCTTTGGTTTGATGGCTGCATCGGCCCCTCCGCCGTTCGCCGCCCCTCGTATTTTTTCCTCCCTCCCAACCGGAATTCTCCATGGCCGACCGCACCCACTCTGAGCGTCAAAACTTCGGTAAGCTTCGTGAAGTTGCTCCTCCGCCCAACCTCATCGAAATCCAAATTACGTCCTACTTGGATTTCCTCCAAAAGGGGCTGCCGGACAAGCAACGCAAGAACCAGGGCCTTGAGGCCGTGTTCCGCGAGATCTTCCCGATCGAGTCCTATGATGGACGTCTGAACCTCGAATACGTGTCCTACACGCTGGGCGACGCCCGTAACACCGAAATCGAGTGTATCAAGGACGGCATTACCTACTCCGTTCCCCTTCATGTGAAACTCCGCCTTCGCGAGGAGGAGTTCATCAAGGATGAGGAGATTTACATGGGCGAGATCCCCATGGTGACCGAGCGCGGTTCCTTCATCATCAACGGCGCCGAGCGCGTCGTGGTCTCCCAGCTTCACCGCTCCCCCGGCCTGTGCTTCGAGAAGGACCGCCATACCTCCGGCAAGGAACTGTTCGCCTTCCGCATCATCCCCGACCGCGGCACCTGGCTCGAGGTTCAGTTCGACCAGAACGACCTCCTCTACGTTTATCTCGATCGCCGCCGCCGCCGTCGCAAGTTTCTCATCACTACTCTCTTCCGCGCTCTCGGCTACTCCGACAACGCCAAGATCCTGGAGCTCTTCTACGAGGTTAAAGACGTTAAGATCAACAAGCTCCTCGACATGGAAAACGTGTCCACGCTCGTCTTCGTCGACGACGTGATCGACGCGCACAAGGGTGTCGTCCTCGCCCGCGCCCTCGAGCAGCTCACCAAGCAGACCATCCGCACCTTCGAGAAACACGACATCACCAGCGTGCGCGTGCTCGACACCGCCGTGGATGACGGCGCCATCGTGCGCGCCCTGAAGAAGGACCCGACCATCAATGAGGAGGAGGCCCTTAAGGAAATCTACAAGCGCCTTCGTCCGGGCGAGCCCGCCACCATCGCCAACGCCAAAGCCCTCCTTAAGCGCCTATTCTTCGATCCCAAGCGTTACGACCTCGGCGCCGTCGGTCGCTATAAGATCAACCAGAAGCTGAACCTCGAGACGCCCATCGAGCAGCGCATCATCACGACGGACGATATGATTCAGTCGACCAAGTATCTCGTCCGCCTCAAGCGCGGCGAGGGCGTGGTGGACGACATCGATCACCTCGGTTCCCGTCGCGTCCGCACCGTCGGCGAGCTCCTCGCCAACGAGTGCCGCAAGGGTCTGGCCCGCACCGAACGCCTGGTCCGCGAGCGCATGACCATGTATGACCAGTCGGTTGACTCCATCACCCCGAACAAGTTGATCAACCCCAAGGCCTTGACCACCGTGGTGCGCGATTTCTTCGCCCGCTCGCAGTTGTCTCAGTTCATGGACCAGATCAACCCGCTCGCCGAGGTCACGCACAAGCGCCGCCTCTCCGCGCTCGGGCCCGGCGGTCTCAACCGCGACCGCGCCGGCTTCGAGGTGCGCGACGTGCATCCCACGCACTACGGCCGCATCTGCCCGATCGAGACTCCTGAAGGGCCGAATATCGGTCTGATCAATTCCCTCTCCACCTACGCTCGCGTCAACGAGTTTGGCTTCATCGAGGCCCCCTACCGCTTGGTGAAGGACGGTCGCGTGACCGACAAAATCGAATATCTCACTGCCAATCAAGAGGAAGGCAAGGTCATCGCCCAGGCAAACTCCGAGCTCGACGAGAAGAACAATTTCGTCGGCAAGGTCACCGTGCGTAAAGACGGCGAGTTCCTCGAAGTGAAGGCCGAAGAGGTCAACCTGATGGACGTCTCGCCCAAGCAGGTCATCTCCATCGCCGCCGGCATGATCCCCTTCCTTGAGCACGACGACGCCAACCGCGCGTTGATGGGTGCGAACATGCAACGCCAAGGCGTGCCTCTTCTCCAGACCGAGGCTCCTTTCGTGGGCACCGGCATCGAGGAGCGCGTCGCCCGCGATTCCAAGATCGTCGTCGTCGCCGACGAGGGCGGTTACGTCGCCTCGGTCGACGCCAAGCGCATCGTTATCTCCAAGGACGGGGAACTCCCCCGTAACTTCGAGAAAAACCCGAAGACCGACGCCAAGACCGGCGTGCAGGTTTATGAATTGCGCAAGTTCATGCGTTCCAACGCCGGAACGAACTTCAACCAACGTCCCATCGTCAAGAAGGGCCAGAAGATCAAGGCCGGCGACATCATCGCCGACGGCCCCTCCACCGATCGCGGCGAGATGGCTCTCGGCCGCAACGTCCTGGTCGGCTTCATGCCCTGGAACGGTTACAACTTCGAAGACGCCATCCTCATCTCCGAGAAGGTGTTGAAGGAGGATATCTTCACCTCGATCCACATCCAGGAGTTCGAGGTTACCGCCCGCGACACCAAGCTCGGGCCGGAAGAAATCACCCGCGATATCCCGAACGTCGGCGAAGAGGCGCTCAAGAACCTCGACCACAACGGCGTCATCCGCATCGGCGCCGAGGTCAAGCCCGGCGACATCCTTGTCGGCAAGATTACCCCTAAGTCCGAGACTGAACTCGCCCCCGAGGAAAAGCTCCTTCGCGCCATCTTCGGTGAGAAAGCCGCCGACGTGAAGGATACCTCCCTCATCGTCCCATCAGGCGTCACCGGCATCATCATGGACGTCAAGGTCTCCAGCCGAGTGGATTTCGAGAAGGAGAAGCTCTCCCCCTCCGACCGCCGCCGCGAGATCAAGCAGATCCAGGAGGAATACAAGACCCAGATGGACAAGCTCCGCGAGTCCCTCACCGAGGCCCTGTCCAACATCCTCCTCGGCGAAAAAATCCCCCTCGATGTCACCAACGGTGCCACTCAGGAGATCATCATCCCCGCTAATCGCAAGATCACCAAGACCTTGCTTCGCAAGCTCGCCGCCGTCTCCAAACACGTCGAGATCGATCCGTCCCCGGTTCGCATCAAGATCATGGAGATCATCGCGTCCTTCCAGTCTCGCTTCGACGAGCTGGAGACGGATCGCGAACGCAAGGTCGCCGGCATCGAGTCCGGTGACATCGCCGGCGATGGTTCGATCAAGCAGGTCAAGGTTTACATCGCCACCAAGCAGAAGCTGGAGGTCGGCGACAAGATGGCCGGCCGCCACGGTAACAAGGGCGTCGTCGCCAAGATCGTCCCGGTCGAGGACATGCCTTTCCTCGCCGACGGCACCCCGATCGAAATCTGCCTCAACCCCCTCGGCGTTCCCTCTCGCATGAACGTGGGCCAGGTTCTCGAGACGCACCTCGGCTGGGCTTGCAAAAAGCTCGGCATCAAGGTCGCCACGCCCGTCTTCGACGGTATCCCCGAGAAGAAGGTTCGCGAATACCTGAAGGACGCCAACAAGGTCGAGACCGACGCCGGCGGCCCCATCACCGTGACCACGGCCGGCAAGGCCACCCTCTTCGACGGTCGCACCGGCGAGAAGATCGATCAGCAGGTGGTGGTCGGCTACATCTACATGATGAAGCTGAACCACTTGGTCTCCCATAAGATCCACGCCCGCGCCGTCGGTCCCTACTCCCTCGTCACCCAGCAGCCGCTGGGCGGCAAGGCCCAGTATGGTGGCCAACGCTTCGGCGAGATGGAGGTCTGGGCGCTCGAAGCCTACGGCGCGGCGCACACCCTCCAGGAGCTACTCACCGTCAAGTCCGACGACGTGCAGGGCCGCACCAAGATCTACGAGTCCCTCGTCAAGGGCGACAACACCCTCCAAGCCGGCACGCCCGAGTCCTTCAACGTGCTCATCAAGGAGATCCAGTCCCTCGGTCTGGATATCCGCCTCAACAAACGCGACGCCCTCGGCAATCTCGTCGAGACGCGCCCGCCTTCCGCCGCCCAGATCGCCTCCGGCAATCCCCGCGCCACCAGCCTCTAAATCTTCACAACTAGGGAATAATCATGAGCATCCAACCCAATGAAGTCGCCGCCGGTTCACGCGACGACCTTCGCTCCGCCCTCGGCGGGGACGAAAATCCCTTCGACTGCGTCTCCATCACCGTCGCCTCCCCCGAGACCATCCGCAACTGGTCCCGCGGCGAGGTGAAGAATCCCGAGACGATCAATTACCGGACCTTCAAGCCCGAGCCGGGCGGCCTCTTCTGCCAGAAGATCTTCGGCCCGGTCCGCGATTATGAGTGCGCCTGCGGCAAGTATAAGCGCATCAAGTATAAAGACGTTATCTGCGACCGCTGCGGCGTCGAGGTCACCGTCGCCCGCGTCCGCCGCGAGCGCATGGGCCACATCGAGCTGGCTGTGCCCGTCACCCATATCTGGTTCCTGAAGAGCATGCCCAGCCGCCTCGGCCTGCTGCTCGACATGACCGCCCGCTCCCTCGAGCGCGTCATCTATTATGAGAACTACATGGTGATCGACCCGGGCAAGACCCCGCTCGAGCCCAAGCAGCTCCTCACCGACACCGAGTATCGCCAGGCCCTCGACGAATACGGCGACGATTCCTTCGTTGCCAAGATGGGCGCCGAGGCCCTCCGCGAGTGCCTGAAGCTCATGGACATGGACGCCACCGTGGCCGAGCTCCAGGAGAACATGCGCGCGACCAAGTCTAAGCAGATCAAGAAGAAGCTCTCCAAGCGCCTCAAGGTCATCCAGGGCTTCATCAACTCCAAGTCCCGCCCCGAGTGGATGGTCTTGGAAGTGCTGCCCGTCATCCCGCCCGACCTCCGTCCCCTCGTTCCCCTCGAAGGCGGCCGCTTCGCCACCTCCGACCTGAACGACCTCTACCGGCGCGTCATCAACCGCAACAATCGTTTGCGGAACCTGATGAACCTCAAGACGCCCGACGTCATCATCAACAACGAGAAGCGCATGCTTCAGGAGTCGGTCGACGCCCTCTTTGACAACGGCCGCCACGGCCGCCCCGTCACTGGCGCCGGCAACCGCCCCCTCAAGTCCTTGTCCGACATGCTCAAGGGCAAGCAGGGCCGCTTCCGGCAAAACTTGCTCGGCAAGCGCGTGGATTACTCCGGCCGCTCCGTGATCGTCATCGGCCCCGAGCTGAAGCTCAGCCAATGCGGTCTGCCCAAGAAGATGGCCCTCGTCCTCTTCGAGCCGTTCATCATCCGCCGCCTCAAGGAGCTGGGCTTCGTTCACACCGTGCGCGGCGCCCGCAAGATGATCGAGAAGAAGTCCCCCGAGGTCTGGGACATCCTCGAGGAAGTAACCAAGGGCCACCCGGTTCTCCTGAACCGCGCCCCCACGCTGCACCGCCTCTCGATCCAGGCTTTCGAGCCTGTCCTAATCGAGGGCGAGGCCATCCGCGTTCACCCCCTGGTTTGCACCGCCTACAACGCCGACTTCGACGGTGACCAGATGGCCGTGCACGTGCCCCTCTCCCTTGAGGCCGTGATGGAGTGCAAACTCCTCATGATGGCGACCAGCAACATCTTCTCGCCCTCCTCTGGAAAGGTCATCCTCACGCCGTCCCAGGACATCGTCCTCGGCGCGTATTACCTAACCATCGAGCCCCGCAAAAAGGCCCCTGCCGGCGTGCACGTTCCCTTGTTGTCCGGCCTCCACGAGGTCCTCTACGTCAAGGCCGACGGCGCGTTGAAATTCCACGATTGGATCGACGTCCCCAATCCGGACTTCGGCCGCGACACCGTTTACGGCAACAAGGACAAGCGCATCCTCCGCACCACCGTCGGTCGCGTGATCTTTAACCAGATTTGGCCCGCCGAACTCGGCTTCGTTAACTTCCCCGTTCCGAAGGGCAAGCTGGGCGATATCATTCTCGCCATTACCAAGGTCACCACCGACGTCATCGTCATCGAGACACTCGACAAGTTGAAGGACCTCGGCTTCCAGACCGCCTTCCAGGCCGGCATCTCGATCGGCATCGACGACATGATCATTCCCGAGTCGAAGAAGGACATCGTGAAGGAGGCCCGCGGTCGCATTACCGAGGTCGAGGCCCAGTTCTCAAAGGGCATCATCACCGACGGCGAGCGCTACAATAAGGTCGTCGATATCTGGACCGGCGTCACCGACAAGATCGCCAAGGAAGTGTTCGCGAAGCTGGAAAACAACGACGGCAAGGTCGAGGTGAACCCCGTGTTCATCATGATGGATTCCGGCGCGCGTGGTAACAAGCAGCAGGTCCGCCAGCTGTGCGGCGCCCGCGGCCTGATGGCCAAGCCTTCCGGCGAAATCATCGAGCGACCCATCCTGTCCTCCTTCCGCGAGGGCCTGACCGTTCTCGAATACTTCATCTCCACCCACGGCGCCCGTAAGGGTCTGGCGGATACGGCCCTCAAGACCGCAGACGCCGGCTACCTCACCCGTAAGCTGTGCGACGTCGCCATGGACGTGGTCATCGCCGAGGAAGACTCCGGTGCCCGCGACGGTATCTGGAAGAAGGCCATCATGGAGGGTGACGACGAAATCGTTTCCCTACGCGATCGTATCGTCGGTCGCTTCAGCTCAGACGACGTCATCAACCCGCTCGACCCCGCCAAGATCCTCGTCGGCTCCGGCGAGCTCATCACCGAGGAGATCGCCACCGCTATCGTCGAGTCCGGCGTGGAGCGCTTGAAGATCATGTCGCCCCTCAGCTCGACCAGCCCCCTCGGCATCGACGCGAAGTGCTACGGCATCAACCCTGCGACCAACAAGGTCGCCAAGGTTGGCGACTCGGTTGGCATCATCGCCGCCCAATCCATCGGCGAGCCCGGCACGCAGTTGACGATGCGCACCTTCCACATCGGCGGCGTCGCCTCCGGCGGTTTCAAGACCCCCGAGATCCGCGTCCGCACCGGCGGCAAGGTCAAGTATCGCGGCCTCCGCCTCGTGCAGGTCGCCGAAGGCGCGAGCATCGTGCTCAACAAGACCGGCTCCATCCAGATCCTCGACAACGAGGATCGCGAAATTGAGACCTACAACATCGTGGTCGGCTCGGTTCTCCCGGTCGGCGACGGCGAACAGATCAAGAAGGGCGAGATTCTCGCCCAATGGGATCCCTACAACGTCCCTGTGCTCTCCGAAAAGGGCGGCACCTTGGCGTTCAAGGACATGATCACCGGCGTCACCGTTAAGCGCGAGCTCGACGAGGCCACCGGCCGCATCGCCATTGTCGTTATCGAACACAAGGAGGATCTCAATCCCCAGGTCGAGATCCGCGACGGCGCCAACAAGCCCATCGCAGCCTACTCGATCCCCGTTGGCGCCCAGATCGTGGTAAACGAAGGCGACGACATCCAGCCCGGCGCCTTGCTAGCTAAAACGCCCCGCCAGGCGTCCAAGACCAAGGACATCACCGGTGGTCTCCCCCGCGTCGCCGAGCTTTTCGAAGCTCGTCGTCCGAAGGATGCCGCCGAGATGGCCCGCATCGAGGGCGTGGTGTCCTTTGAGGGCACCCTGCGTGGCAAGCGCAAGCTCGTCGTTCGCAACCCCGATACTGCCCAGGAAGAGGAGCATCTCATCCCGGCCGGCAAACACATCATCGTGCAGCCGGGCGACCTCGTAACCAAGGGCCAGCACCTCACAGAAGGCTCCGCCGATCCGCACGAGATCCTCGAGATCCTCGGGCCGGCCGCGCTCTACGAGTTCCTCATCGGCCAAGTCCAGGAGGTTTACCGCCTGCAGGGCGTGACGATCAACGATAAGCACATCGAGATCATCATCCGCCAGATGCTCCGCAAGGTTCGCATAACCGACCCGGGCGACAGCGAGTATTTCTGGGGCGAGCAGGTGGACCGCACCACCTTCCTGTCCGAGAACCGTCGCATTGAGGAGGCCGGCGGCAAGCCCGCCGAGGCCGAGCCCATCCTGCTGGGCATCACCAAGGCCTCCCTCGAAACCGAGAGCTTCATCTCGGCCGCGAGCTTCCAAGAGACGACCCGCGTTCTCACCGACGCTTCGACTTTGGGCAAGATCGACAACCTGCGCGGTTTTAAAGAAAACGTCATTATGGGTCACCTCATTCCCGCCGGCACCGGCCTGCCGACCTACAAGAAGGTCCGCATCAGCCTCCCCTTTGGGGCTGATGCCGAGGAAGCCATCCCCGCTGAAGTGGTCTAACGCTTCGAACGCTGTAATCAATTAGTTCAAAGGCCGCCCGGATTTATCGGGCGGCCTTTTTATTAGAAAAATAATTCAACCAGCACCTAAAATTTACCTTAATTAATTACATAATACCTTAACAAACTTTGAGATAACGATTAAATATATCTCATTAGTTGATGTGGATTTTTACGCTTGCCAATTCGCTCCTGCTTCTGAGTTGATCTCAAATTCATCGAAACTTCCCGCCGGCCCTCTCATCTGGCTGCAGTATCGAACCCTCTCTCGTGGTTAGGTCATGGCTTTGGCCAATGATCTCGCTACATTTTTTGCGATTCTTGGAAATTTCGCTTGCACCGAATTTCTCGGAGTCGCAGATTCGTCGTCTTTTCCCTATTTCCCAGCGTCTTTAACCGTCATGCCTACCATCAATCAACTCGTGCGCAAAGGTCGTCGCCAAGTGCGCGCCAAATCCAAGTCTCCCGCTCTGGATAACAACCCTTTCCGCCGCGGCGTCTGCGTGCAGGTCATGACCCGCACCCCGAAGAAGCCCAATTCAGCTATTCGTAAGGTCGCTAAAGTCCGCCTCACCAATGGTAATGAGGTGATCTCCTACATTCCCGACGAGGGACATAACCTCCAAGAGCACAGCATCGTATTGGTTCGCGGTGGCCGCGTGAAAGATCTTCCCGGCGTGCGCTACCACATTGTCCGCGGCACGCTCGACGCCACTGGCGTGGAGAAGCGCCGTCGTTCCCGCTCCAAATACGGCGTAAAGCGCCCGAAGGCCGCCAAGAAGTAAAAGTCGCAACCCAAGCCCTAAGCCCTCTCCAAGCACCATGTCACGCCGCCATCGCGCAACCAAGCGCCAGACCGTTCCCGACTCCCGCTACAGCAGCGTTCTTGTCGCCCATCTCGTCAACTGCGTCATGCAGTCCGGCAAGAAGAACCTCGCCGAGCGCATCGTTTACGGTGCGTTTGAGAAGGTCTCCGAGAAGCTCCAAAAAGGTGATCCCGTCGACCTTCTCATCGGTGCCCTTGAGAACGCACGTCCCCGTCTCGAAGTGAAGAGCCGCCGCGTCGGCGGTGCCACCTACCAGGTTCCGATCGAGATTTCTTATGAGCGTCAGGAGTCCCTGGCTCTCCGTTGGATCGTAACGGCTGCTGGCGGTCGCAAGGGTCAGCCGATGAAGGAGGCTCTCGCCGCTGAGATCGTCGACGCCTACAACAACACCGGCAACGTCGTGAAGAAGAAGGAAGACACCCACAAGATGGCCCAGGCCAACCGCGCCTTCGCCCACCTTCGCTGGTAATCACTCCACACCTTTCCACTTCTACCCACGCGCACCATGTCCGCCGCCCCTCAAATTACCATCGTCACCGACAAGAGCAAAATCTCTCCGGTCAACTCCAAGGATCGTCCCTTCCCCTTGGAGTGGACGCGTAACATTGGTATCGCCGCTCACATCGACGCAGGCAAGACTACGACATCCGAGCGTATCCTTTTCTACTCCGGTGCAGTTCACAAGATGGGCGAAGTCCATGAGGGAACCGCGGTGACTGACTGGATGGAGCAGGAGCGCGAGCGCGGCATCACCATCACCGCCGCCGCCATCTCCTGCGCTTGGAACGCCTCCTGCGGCCCCTGGAAGGGCATCAAGCAGCGTATCAACATCATTGATACCCCCGGCCACGTGGACTTCACCGCCGAGGTCGAGCGTTCCATGCGCGTGCTCGACGGCGCCGTCGCCGTATTCTGCGCCGTCGCCGGCGTCCAGCCCCAGTCCGAGACGGTCTGGCGTCAGGCTAACAAATATGGCGTTCCTCGCGTCGCGTTCATCAACAAGATGGACCGCACCGGAGCCAACTTCTTCCGCGCCATCGACGAGATGCGCGAAAAGCTCAAGGCCAACGCCCACGCTCTTTTCCTCCCCATCGGTAATGAGGAAAACTTCAGCGGCGTCGTGGATCTGGTCCAGGAGATCGCCTACATTTTTATCGATCCGCTCGACATGGATCTGGACCCGAAGCAGCATCCCATCCCGGACAACCTAGTCGCCCAGGCCAAGGAATACCGTGAGAAGCTCATCGAGGCCGTTTCCGATTTCGACGACGGTCTCGCCGAGAAATACCTCAGTGGCGAGCCCATCACCCCCGCCGAGCTCATGGTCGCGGTCCGCAAGGCCACCGTATCCATGAAGTTCACCGGCGTCATCCCCGGCTCCGCCTTCAAAAAGAAGGGCGTTCAGCGTCTCCTCGACTGCGTCGTCAATTACCTGCCCAACCCGCTCGACCTGCCACCCATGGTTGGCACGAACAGCGACGGCGAGAGCGTCGGCGTCACCCCCGACGACAAGGCCAAGCTCGCCGGCCTCGCCTTCAAGCTTTGGACCGACCCCTTTGTCGGTAAACTTGTGTTCTTCCGCGTCTACACCGGAGCGCTCCACAAGGGCACCGCCGTCTACAATCCCCGCACCCGCCGCTCCGAGCGCGTTTCCCGCCTCGTTTTGATGCGCGCCATGGACCGCGAGGAGATCGACATCGCCTACTCCGGCGACATCTGTGCAATGGTCGGCGTCAAGGAAGTGATCACCGGCGACACCCTCTGCCATGAGGACGCCGACATTCGCCTTGAGCCCCCGTCCTTCCCCGAGCCCGTCATCGCGATGTCCATCGAGCCCAACTCGAAGGCCGATCAGGAGAAGCTCGGCATGGCCCTCCAGCGCCTCGTGGCCGAGGATCCCACGCTCCGCGTCAAAACCGATTTGGACACCGGCCAGACCATCCTCGCCGGCATGGGCGAGCTTCACCTCGAGATCATCGTAGATCGCATGAAGCGCGAGTTCAAGGTCGAGGCCACCTCCGGCAAGCCCCAGATCGCCTACCGCGAGACCATCACCACCCACGCCGAGGGCGAGGGTAAGTTCGTCCGCCAGTCCGGCGGCAAGGGCCAATACGGTCACGTTGTGGTCACCATCGAGCCCAACGAAAAGGGCAAGGGCATTGAGATCATCAACGAGACCGTGGGCGGCTCCATTCCCAAGGAGTTCATCAAGCCTTCCACCGACGGCCTCAACGAAGCCGCCAACAACGGCGTTGTCGCCGGCTACCCCGTGGTCGACGTGATCGTCCGTATCAAGGATGGTTCCTTCCACGAAGTCGACTCGTCCGAAATGGCCTTCAAGATGGCCGGCATCTTCGCGTTCAAGGACGCCATGAAGAACGCCAAGCCCATCCTGCTTGAGCCCATCATGGGCGTCGAGGTCACCACCCCGGAGGAATACCAGGGCGACCTCATCGGCGACATCAACCGTCGTCGCGGTCAGATCCAAGGCATGGAAAACAAGAACGGCGCCTGCATCATCACTTCCGCCGTGCCGCTTGAGAACCTTTTCGGCTACGTGACGGACATCCGCTCGCTCTCCAAGGGCCGCGCGTCCGCCTCCATCACCCCGTCCCATTTCGAGCAGGTTCCCAACCAGCTCCTCGCCAAGATCGTGGAGACCTCTTCCAAGGCTCCCGCTCGCACCTAAACCTTCGTTCTTTTTTCGTAATGAAAGGCCAAAAAATCCGCATCCGTCTCAAGGGTTTCGATTACCGCGTGATCGACCAGTCCGCCCTCGAGATTGTCGAGACCGCCAAGCGCTCCGGCGCTCGCGTCTCCGGTCCCGTTCCTCTTCCCACCAAGATCGAGAAACTGACCGTCAACCGTTCCCCGCACGTGGACAAGAAGTCCATGGAGCAGTTCGAGAGTCGCACTCACAAGCGCCTCATCGACATCATCGAACCCACCGCCCAGACCGTGGACGAGCTTAAGAAGCTTAATCTCCCGTCCGGCGTGGACATCTCCATCAACGTGTAAGGATTCGCCCCTCGAACCTCGCACCCAGCCCTTTCAGTCCAACAGTTTAGCGCACTCCGGCGGACTCCGCCGGAATCGCTAATGTAGGTCTCACGAAACGGAAACCCTCCACCTACCGCTTAGCCATGATCAACACCCTCATCGGTAAAAAGATCGGGATGACTCAGGTCTATGACGCTCAAAACGTCCTCGTCCCCGTCACCGTAGTCGAAGCCGGACCCAATTCTGTGGTCCAGGTCAAGACCCTCGAAATCGACGGCTACAACGCCGTCCAGCTCGGTTTCTCCGCCCTAAAAGGCAAGAACACCTCCAAGGCCGAACTCAACCATGCCAAAAAGGCTGGTCTCGAGTCCGCCCCCCGCGTCCTCAGCGAAGTCCGCCTCGCCGACAAGCCCACCCAGAAAGCCGGCGACGTCATCACCGTCGACGCCTTCAAGGAAGGCCAACTCGTCGATGTCATCGGCATCACCAAGGGCAAAGGCTTCCAAGGCGTCGTCAAACGCTTCCGCGTCGCCGGCGGTCCAGCCACCCACGGCTCCATGTTCCATCGCCGCATCGGCTCGATCGGCATGCGCCAGACGCCCGGCCGCGTCTGGAAGAACCAGGCCATGCCCGGCCACATGGGACAGGTTCGTCGCACCCTTCAAAACCTCACGGTGGTGAAGATTGTCGCCGACAAGAACCTCATCCTGGTCAAGGGCGCCATCCCCGGCGCCAACGGTGACGACGTGATCGTCCGCACTGCCATCAAGGGTCAGCCCAAGGGCGCCAAGTAAAGGAGAACGCCACCCATGAAATTAAAAGTTTACAGCCCCGACGGTAAAACCTCCCGCGAGCAAGATTTCGCCGAAATTCCCCAATTCGAGGGAAATCGCGGCAGCCAAGCTCTCAAGGAAGTTATCGTCGCCATTAACGCCAACGCCCGTCTCGGCACACACTCCACGAAAACCCGTGGTGAGGTGTCCGGTGGTGGTAAAAAACCCTGGCGCCAAAAGGGCACTGGCCGTGCTCGCGCCGGCTCCATTCGCTCTCCCTTGTGGAGCGGCGGCGGTGTCGTCTTTGGCCCCAAGCCCCGTGATTACTCCAAGAAAGTCAACGCCCAGGTGAAGGCCCTCGCTTTCTCCCGCGCCCTTTTCGACCGCGCCATCGCCGGCGAGATCGACGTCATCGAGGCCTGGAGCGTCGCCCAACCTAAAACCAAGATCATCGATGAGGTCATCGGACGCATCGCGCCAATCGGTAAAATCCTGATTGTCGACGATACGTTTCCCGTGGCGGCCGTCCGCGCGGCTCGCAACATCCAACGTGTTTCCATCCAGGAGGCCGCCAAGCTCAATGCTAAGGATCTGGCGCAGTATAAGCGCATAATCATAAGCACCAAGGGTATGGAGAAAATCATCGCCCGTGCAAACGGAGGTAAGAACTAATGAACGCCCTCGCCGTCCTTAAACAAGTCCGCCTCACCGAGAAGGCTTCCAAGCTTTCTTCCGAGCTTGGCCAATACACCTTCGAGGTAACTCCGAAGGCCACCAAGCATCAGATCGCCGTCGCCGTTGAGAAGACCTTCAAGGTCAACGTCGTGCGCGTCAATACCCAGACCATTGCCGGCAAGCCCAAGCGCACCCGCGCCGGTCGTCCGACTACGACATCCACCATCAAGAAGGCCATCGTGACCCTCAAGGCCGGTGACAAGATCGAGTTGGTCTAAGCGTCGATTCATCCAAGGAACCACCCAACATGGCTCTCAAATCCTTCCGTCCACTCACTCCTTCCCAGCGCTTCACCGTGCTGAACAAGGATGAGTCCATCACCCCGAAGCGCCCCGAGCGCTCTCTGACCTACTCCCAGGCAAAGTCTGGCGGCCGCAATAACAACGGCCGTATCACCACACGCCGTCGCGGTGGTGGTCATAAGCGCCTCCATCGCATCGTCGATTTCAAGCGCGCTATCATCGACATCCCTGCCACGGTTCAGGCAATTGAGTATGATCCTAACCGCTCCGCCCGTCTCGCGCTGATCACTTACGCGAACGGCGAGAAGCGCTATATCATTGCCGCAAACGGCATGAAGATTGGCGACACCATCGTTACCTCTAATAAGGCAACGACCAATGATTTCCTAGTCGGAAACAACTTCCCGCTGTCGATCATCCCGCCTTCTACCAAGTTACATTGCGTCGAGCTCATTCCGGGACGTGGCGCCCAGCTTGGCCGCACCGCCGGCACCTCGATCGAGCTCATTGCCGTTGAAAACGGCACCGCTCAGCTCAAGATGCCTTCTGGCGAGATTCGTTTGGTTAACCCCAAGTGCCGCGCCACGATTGGCGAAGTTGGCAACGGTGATCATATGAACAAGTCGCTTGGCAAGGCCGGCCGCAATCGCTGGCTTGGCAAACGCCCCCGCCAACGCGGTGTTTCCATGAACCCTGTCGATCACCCCAACGGTGGTGGTCAGGGTAAATCCAAGGGTGGTGGCGGTCGCCAACATCTCGTATCTCCTTGGGGTCAGCTCGCCAAGGGCTTCCCCACCCGCAAGCGTTCGAAGCCCTCGAACAGCCAAATCCTCGTTCGCCACAACGGCCGCAAGCCGCGCGGCAAGAAGTAACCTTACCGCCCACCTACCATGGCCCGTTCCATCAAAAAGGGTTTCTTCGTCGACTACCACCTGCTCGAGAAAATCGAGAAGGCCGTCGCCTCAAAGAATAAGAAACCCATCCAAACCTGGTCCCGTCGCTCGACCATCACCCCTGACTTCATCGGTCACACCTTTAACGTGCACAACGGCAAGGCCTTTGTCGCTGTTTATGTCACCGATAACATGGTCGGGCACAAGCTCGGAGAGTTTGCTCCCACCCGCGTCTTCAAGGCGCACGGTGGTATGACCCGCAAGGAAATCTGAGTTTGCCGCCCCTGGCACCCCCGCCTCCGTCCATGTTCCCGACCGCTTTTCGTCTTTTCGGCTTTGTCGTCGCCCTTTCGGGTGCGTCGGCGCTGCATGCGGCGATTTCGTTCGAGCGTTCTTTGGGCGAGGCCCGGGTCGTGCGGGTTGCTCATCTTTCTGCCGCAGATATCGTCATTCTCGATGCCGGCTACGAGACTGGTCTCCGCCAAGGCATGGTTTGTAACGTTAGCCGGGCCGGCACTCAGATCGGGGAGGTAATGCTAGTGGACCTTCGCCCTCGCTCCGCCAGCGCCCTTATTCTCGACCTCGTCTCCAACCTGAGTCTCCAGCCCGGAGACTCAGTTGTCGTCAAAATCGTTTCATCTAAAAAATAACCCACAAAAGGGCAGGGCGGGGGACTTGTTACCCAGTCGCTGTCGCCTCCACAAAAGGAATCATATACCATGGAAGTCACTGCCATCACCCGCAACGCCCACATGTCCCCTAAAAAGGTCCGTGAGGTCGTCCGCACCATCACCGGTCGCCCCGCCACCGAGGCCTCCGAGTATCTCGCGCTCATCCCGCGCAAGTCCGCCCAGCTCATCAACAAGACGCTTAAGAGCGCCATCGCTAACGCTGAGAACAACAACAATCTATCCTCAGATAGTTTGATCGTTAAGACGGCCTATGTTGACCAAGGCCCCGTCCTGAAACGTTTCAAGGCCGCCGCCCGCGGCACCGCCGCACCCCGCCGCAAAAAGATGAGCCACATCACCGTCGTCCTTTCGGACGGCGCCACCAACTAAGACTTACCACCATGGGCCAGAAAACCAATCCCACCGGCTTCCGCCTAGCCGTCCGCCGCAACTGGCAGTCCCGCTGGTATGCCACCAAGAAGGACTTCGCCAAGCTCCTCCACGAGGATCAGATTATCCGTAATACGTTGATGGAGAAGCTTAAAGGCGCCTCTGTCCCCAAGATTTTCATTGAGCGCGCTTCCAATCGCGTCCGCGTAAAAATCTACACCGCCCGCCCTGGAATCGTCATCGGCCGCAAGGGTGCCGAGGTCGAGGTGATTAAGGCCGACCTGGCCAAGCTCACTGGCAAGGAAGTCCTCCTTGATATCCAAGAGATCAAGAAGCCCGAGATCGAGGCCGGTCTCGTCGCCGAAAATGTTGCGCTCCAGTTGGAGCGTCGTATCGCCTTCCGTCGTGCTATGAAGAAAGCCGTCGAGACCGCCATGAGTCTTGGCGCCGAAGGCATTCGTATTCAGTGCTCTGGGCGACTTGGCGGTTCCGATATCGCCCGTCGCGAGTGGCAACGTAAGGGCCGCGTGCCCCTCCACACCCTTCGCGAAAATATTGATTACGGCTTCTTCGAAGCCAAGACCCTCTACGGCAAGATCGGCGTTAAGTGCTGGATCCTGAAGAAAGAAGAGACCGCTTAAGGTTCTCCTCCCCCGTCCACCACCACCCATCTACATTAGGAGAAATCCATCATGGCTCTCGCTCCCGCCCGCACTAAATACCGCAAATCACAGAAAGGCTCGCTCGCTGGTAACGCCAAGCGTGGCAACACTCTTGCCTTCGGTGAGTTCGGCCTTCAATCCCTCTCTCGTGGCCCCATGACCGGCCGTCAGATCGAGGCCGCCCGCGTCACCATCGCGCGTCACCTCAAGCGCAAGGGAAAACTCTGGATCCGCGTTTTCCCCCACAAGCCGGTCACCAAGAAACCCGCCGAGGTCCGAATGGGCTCCGGTAAGGGCGCCGTCGAATACTACGTTGCCCAGATTAAACCCGGCGCCGTGTTATTCGAACTTGCCGGTATTCCCGCCACCGTGGCCAAGGAGGCTTTCCGCCTCGCTGATGCCAAGCTGCCCTTCCGTTGCCGATTCATCATCCGCGAAGGTTCCGCCGCTTAACCGTAAACTTGGAGAACCTTAATATGTCTTTAACCGCCAAAGAAATTCGCGATCTCACCACCACCGAGATCAACGTTAAGATTAACGAGACCCGCGAAAAGCTCCTCTCCCTCCGCCTGCGCACGCAGACCGGTCAGGTCGAGAAGACCCACGAGCTCCGCACGCTCCGCAAGGACATCGCCCGCCTCGAAACCATCAAGACCCAAAAGAGCGCTGCTTAACCGCACGTCTCGTGGAACTCATACCCATGTCCAATACCGAAGCTACCGCTCCCGCTAATCCCGAGCGTAATTCCCGCAAGACCCTCGTCGGAAATGTCACCAGCCGTTCTGGCGACAAATCGATTAAAGTCACCGTCCCCTTCAAGGTGCCGCATCCGCGTTACCAGAAGATCATTAATCGCAAGACCGTCGTGCACGCTCATGACGAAGCCAATGACACCAAGGTCGGCGACAAGGTCGAGATCATGGAAACCCGTCCCATCAGTCGCCTGAAGCGCTGGCGCGTAATTAAAGTCTTGGAACGCGCCGTCATCGCCGATGTCGCCGCAGTCTCCGAGGCTGATGTTGCCGCCGCCATCAAGGCCTAACCCTCCTCGGGAGAAACCCAGATCATGATCCAACTCCGCTCCATCCTCGAAGTCGCTGACAATACTGGCGCCCGCAAGGCCGCCATGATCAGCAAAAAAGGCCAAAACACCACCACCGCCGGTGTGGGTGATATTATCACCGTCCACATCAAGGACTCCGGCACCGACGCCACCGTAAAAAAAGGCGAGGTCGCCAAGGCCGTCGTTGTTCGCACCAAGGCCCCGGTCCGCCGCAGCGATGGTTCCTACCTTCGCTTTGACTCCAATGCCATCGTTATCATCGGCGCTGACGGCAACCCCAAGGGCACCCGTATCTTCGGTCCCGTCGCCCGCGAACTTCGTGCTAAGAACTTCATGAAGATCATCTCTTTAGCTCCGGAGGTTCTCTAACATGTCCACTAAATTTCACGTCAAACGCAACGACGAGGTCATCGTCATCGCCGGTTCCCACAAGGGCAAGTCCGGTAAAGTCCTGGAAATTCTCGCCGCCAAGTCACGCGCCCGCATCGAAGGCGTCGCGATGATCAAGCGTCACCTCAAGAAATCCCAGGAAAACCCCAACGGCGCTATCGTCGAGCGCGAAGGTTCCGTCCACGTTTCGAACCTGCAGCTCAAGAGCCGCTACGAGGCCTCCAAGAAGCGGGCAGCCAAGGTCGCCTGAGTTCTGAAAATACTCACCACGAAATAACTTCTTGCTAGGGGCGGGGTGCCACTCTGTAACCTCGCCCCTTTTCGTCCCTTTACATTCCCCTCTCCTAAAACACTCAAGGTCGCCGGGTCGGCAATCCGGCGGTTACACCATCCCAATGAGCACCAAACGCATTCCTTCACTCAAGCAGCATTACATCGATGTCATTGTCCCCGCTCTCATCGCGAGCCGCGGCTACAAGAACACTCATCAGGTCCCAAAGCTGACCAAGATCAGTTTGAACACTGGTATCGATGCCGAGGCTGATAAGAACCAAATCGCCGATATCCAGCGCGATTTAACCGCCCTCGCTGGTCAAAAAGCCATTCTTGCCAAGTCGAAGAAGGCCATTTCAAATTTCAAATTGCGCCAAGGCCAAGTCGTCGGCGCCCATGTCACCCTGCGCGGCGACTCCATGTGGGATTTCCTCTATCGTCTGATCGCGGTCGCCCTCCCCACCATTCGCGACTTCCGTGGCGTGCACTCCAAGCTTGACGGCCAGGGCAACTACGCCCTCGGCATCAACGATTTCACTATTTTCCCCGAGATCAACGTTGAAAGCGTGAAAAAGACCATGGGTCTCGACATCAATATTGTGACTACGGCCGAGAGCGATGATGAGGGACGCGAGTTGCTTAAGCTCCTCGGCATGCCTTTCCGTCGCACCGAAGCCCAACAAGCCGCCGACGCTGCCGCCAAAAACAAGGCCGCCTAATTTAACCGCCTCCCGCCATGCCCAAGACCTCCTCCATCAACCGCAACGAGAAGCGTAAATCCCTCGTAGCCAAATTCGCCGCCAAGCGCGCCGAACTCAAGGCCGCCCTTCTCAACCCCGACGCTACGAACGAAGAATTCTTCGCCGCGTCCAAGGCGCTGCAGAAACTGCCCAAAAACTCTTCGCCAATTCGCGTTCGTAACCGGTGCAGCCTTTCCGGCCGCCCGCGCGCGTTCATTCGGAAGTTCGGCGTTTCCCGTATCACTTTCCGCGAGCTTGCCTTGAATGGCAAGATTCCCGGTGTCACCAAGTCTTCTTGGTAAACTCTTTCGCCTTCTGGGGGTTAAGCCCGTCGTAAGATGGGCCGGATATGACCCAGTCGGCTTCATTAACCCACAACATCCACCCATCATGGCTGATTCAGTAAGTGATTTCCTGACCCGTGTGCGCAACTCTGCACGCGCTGGCCAGGCCGAGTGCGTCATCCCGCATTCAAACCTCAAGGAGAGCTTCGCGCTCATCCTTAAAAACGAAGGCTACGTCTCTGATGTAGGCACAGGCCTCGACGCCAATGGTCACAAGACCTTGGTTATTAAACTGAAGTATGTTGATAACGCACCCGCGTTCACCAACCTTTCCCGCGTCTCCACGCCCGGTCGCCGTCTTTACGTCGGATATACCGAGATTCCCCGCGTCCTGAACGGACTCGGCATCTCTATCCTTTCGACCTCGAAAGGCTTGAAGACCAATCATGAGGCCCGCCGCGAAAAGCTCGGCGGCGAACTCCTCGCCAACGTTTGGTAACCCAAGGAACCCTCCATTATGTCACGCGTAGGCAAAGTTCCCGTTATCATCCCTGCCAAGGTCAAGGTAGACATCCAGGACACCACCGTGTCGGTTGACGGCCCCAAGGGCAAAGTCTCCCGCACCTTCGCCCCGGTTGTCTCAATCACTGTGGCAGATTCCAAGGTCACCGTTCAGCCTCTTGACCAATCTCGCTTCTCCCGCGCCATGTTCGGCACCGCTCGTTCGGTAATCGCCGGCATGGTCAAGGGGGCTTCCGAGGGCTTCGTCAAGGAGCTCGAAATCCAAGGCGTTGGTTTCAAAGCCGCCCTAAAGGGCAAGCAGCTCGACCTTGCTCTGGGCTACTCCCATCCGATCCTTTTTGATATTCCCGAAGGTATTAAAATCACCGTCGCCGAAGGAACTAAACTGAAAGTTGAGGGCGCCGACAAGCAACTCGTCGGCATGGTCACCTCGCAAATCCGTTCCTTCTATCCGCCCGAGCCTTACAAGGGCAAGGGTGTCCGCATCGTCGGCGAGCGCGTCCGCCGCAAGGAAGGCAAGACCGTCGCCTAACGCGAGCCGGTTTCCCTCTCTCATCTCTAATCTTCATCCAAGGACCCCAGTCCATGAACACTATTCGCAAAGCCGACCTACTGCAAAAACGCCGCTGGCGCATCCGCAAAAAGGTCTTCGGGAGCGCCGTCCGCCCCCGTCTCGCCGTCAAGTTCTCCTCCAAGCACATCTATGCTCAGGCGGTGGACGACGATGCCGGCACGACCCTCGCCTTCCTCTCCAGTTTAGATGCCGATTTACGAGCTCAAAAACTCGCCGCAAACCTGGCTGGTGCCAAGGCCCTCGGCGAAGCTTTCGCCCTCAAGGCCAAGGCCGCTGGTATCGTCTCGGTCGTATTCGACCGCTCAGGCGCCCGTTATCACGGCAAGGTGAAGGCCTTTGCTGATGCCGCCCGCGCCGGTGGTCTTACCTTCTAATCCCCTTAAAATGAGCATTCCCACTTCTCCCGCCGCAACTCCCGCCCCCTCCGAGAATCGCGAGGCCCGTCCGCCTCGCGGTGGACAGGGCGGCCAGCGCGGACCCCGTCGCGACAACCGTGACCAACAAAAGGACGATTCCGGTCTCTTCGAAAAAGTCGTCTTCATTAATCGCTGCGCCAAGGTCGTTAAGGGCGGCCGTCGCTTCTCCTTTGCCGCCATTGCCGTTGTCGGCGATCGCGCCGGCAAAATCGGCGTTGGCTATGGCCGTGCCAATGAGGTGCCTGACGCCATCAAGAAATCGACCGAAGGCGCCAAGAAGCACATGTTTGCAGTCAAGCTTAAGGGTGACACCATTCCGCACGAGGTCTTCGGAACCTACGACGGCGGTAAAGTCCTCCTGAAGCCTGCTACCAAGGGCACTGGCTTGATCGCCGGTGGTGCTGTCCGTGCCGTTCTTGAGGCCGCTGGCATCAAGAATATCCTCACCAAATCGATGGGTTCCAGCAACCACATTGCCGTGGTTCATGCCACCATTGAGGCACTCCTCCAGCTCAAGACCGCTGAAGATTACGCGACCATTCGCAAGGCCTAAAGGTCTTGCTACGCAAAATCCGAGTCCCGAACGAGTTAAAGTATCGTCTGGGGCGAACTCCAAACTTAGGAATTATTTACTATGAAACTTCATGAAATGACCAACGTCGTTGGCGCCGTTCACCGTAAGAAGCGTGTTGGCTGCGGCGAGGGTGGCGGCCACGGCAAGACCTCCGGTCGCGGAGGCAAAGGCCAGACTGCGCGCTCTGGCGGTTCAATCCGTCCCGGCTTCGAAGGCGGTCAGATGCCCCTCTATCGTAAGCTGCCTCACCGTGGCTTCAACAACTACGAGTTCCGCGTCGAATACGCCGTTCTCAACGTAGGCGATCTCGACAGCCTTGATTCCCAAATCACGGAGGTTACCGCCGAGGTTCTCGCCTCCGCTGGTCTCATTCGCGGGGGCACCAAAGCCGTTAAAATCCTAGGTAATGGCGAGGTCACCCGTGCCTTCACGGTGACAGCCGCCCGCTTCTCCGAGTCGGCCAAGGCTAAGATCGAAAAGGCCGGGGGGAGCACCGTCCAAACCGCAGAGCCCCAAGACGCCAACGCGGTTTCCTCTGCCGCCAAGGCTTCAAAGCTCGCAGCTTTCAAGGCTGCCAAAGCCGCCAAGAACGCCCCCAAGGCCTGATCGCTCGCTCCATGTCGCGATTCAGTCACGACTCCGTGACATGACGCCTCTCTTGGGCGGGTGAGCGCCGAACCGCGCCCCCGCCCATTTTCCGTTTTCCGTCCAACGCTTTTTCCCAACGTGTTTTCCGCCTTTACCAACTCCCTGAAGATTCCCGAGCTCCGGTCGCGCATCTTCTACACCCTCGCGCTCCTTTTCGTAGCCCGGGTCGGCGCGCATATTCCGCTGCCCGGCCTCGACCCGAAGCCCTTGCAGGATTTTTTCTCTGCCAATTCCGGCGGCGCCAGTGGCGCAGTGGTAGGTTTGTATAACATGTTTACCGGCGGCGCCCTTCTTAAGGGTGCGGTATTCGCTTTAGGCATCATGCCTTACATCAGCGCCTCCATCATTTTCCAGCTGATGAGCGCGGTTATCCCCAGTCTCAGCCGTCTGCAGCAAGAAGGCGATGTTGGCCGGCAAAAACTGACTCAATACACGCGCTATGCAACGGTTCTGATCTGTTTGATTCAAGGCACCTTGCTTATCCTTACCCTCGAGAACCCGGCCCGCCTTTTCCAGGGTTACGATGTCAACACCTACGGTCAGATCGTCATTGCCGGACATACCACCTTTCTCCTGACCTCAGTGATTTTCCTAACTGCTGGCACGATGATTCTAATGTGGCTGGGCGAACAGATCACTGCACGCGGAATTGGCAACGGCACCTCTTTGCTTATTACGATCGGCATTTTGGCCGACATCCCCGGAGCCGCCACGACCCTTTGGAATCTTATCAACCCGGCTGTTGGTGTGAAAGGTCTGGGGGCGCCTCAGCTCATCGTGATGCTCATCCTGTTTTTGGTTGTTACCATGGGCTTGATCGCCGTGGTGCAAGGACAGCGTAAGATTCCCGTCCAGTATGCCAAACGCGTGGTCGGTAACAAAGTCATGGGCGGTCAAAATTCCTTTCTGCCGCTCAAGGTGAATTATTCCGGAGTTATGCCTGTTATTTTCGCCAGCGCCATTCTGCTTTTTCCTCAGCAGATTTTCTCTTGGTTGGGCGCTGCTTTCGATCTCCCTTTCCTTGTAGAGTTTGCGCAGAATCTTGTGAGTGGCCACTGGGTGTATTACGTTGTCATGGGTTCTCTCATTCTTTTCTTTAGCTATTTCTGGGTCTCTGTGATGTTCAAGCCCATCCAGATTGCTGACGATCTGAAGAAATATGGTGGTTACATCCCAGGCGTCCGGCCGGGTGAGCCCACTGCCCGGTTCCTCGATTTCGTCATGACCCGCCTCACCCTTGCCGGAGCGGTTTTCCTGACCGTGATTGCGGTTTTCCCTGATTTGCTGATGAACCAGCTTAAAGTTCCCCAGCGCATCGCCATCTTCTTCGGCGGCACGGGTATGCTCATTACGGTTGGCGTCATCCTTGATACGATGAAACAAGTGGAGACTTTCCTGCTCCAGCGGCACTACGATGGTTTCTTGAAAAAAGGCCGCGTGCGCGCCCGCAGTGGCAATGTTGCAACTGCTCTAAACGAAGCCGCTGACATGCAAACTGTAGGCAAGCTGTGGCTTGTGCTCGGGGTTATTTTCGCCATCGGCATAGCCGCGTGGATCGTTAAAAAATAAAAAACGAGTCCGCTGAAAAATCGGCTTTACAGGCCGCTTCGTGTCTGATTTGCCTAACAACTCTTTTTCTTCCGCGATCCACAGCTCGTCCAAGCTGTTGTTCCTAGAAGAGATGACCGCCCTGCCCGGGGATTGGTCGAATCATCTTCGTTCTTTGCACATTGAGCACGTCTCTCCCAGCGCTTTGGTAAGCTTGGAGATTTGTCGCCGCTCGCCGCTCGGCCAGACTGCCGAACTCGCGATGCAGCGTGGGACCTCCGTCCCCGCCGAAACCATCGTCGCCCTCATGCGGCGCTGGTTTGTGGCGCGCAAACCTGATGCGGGATTCGCCCTAACCGGCTTCCCGGCTACGTTGCTCCAAGCCCGTATCTTCGACGAATGGCTCGACGCCCGCGACGAAAGTCTCGACGCCGTCATCGCCTCATCGCCCGCCTCAAGCAGCGATCTCGTCAATTACTACCGCACCCACGGCCTGCTTCTTGAGCCTGCCGTTGGCTATGCCTCCCGCCCATGATTCCGATTAAAGATGCCACCGGCATTGCGCGGATGCGCGAGGCCTGCGCGGTCGCCGCCTTCGTCCTCCACGAGCTTAAAAAGCACGTTAGACCTGGCGTCACCACCTACGACTTGGACCACTTAGCAAAGGAATTGATCGCCTCCCAGGGAGCCCGTAGCGCCTGTTTCGGCTATCAGATCGACGAGCGCCGCTTCCCTGCCCACGCCTGCCTCTCCGTAAATGAAGAGGTAGTCCATGGCATAGGTTCCTTAAAGCGGGTTCTGCGCGATGGCGACATTATCTCCCTCGATATCGTGGTCGAGCACCATGGTTACATCGGCGACAACGCATTTACTTTACCGGTAGGTGCGATCTCGCCGACCGTGCAGAACCTGCTCACCATTTCTCAGGAAGCTCTCGCACTTGGTATCGCCCAGGCTCAGGTCGGAAACCGCATAGGCGATATCTCTCACGCCATCCAGGTCCACTGCGAGAAGCACGGATTCGGCGTCGTTCGCGATCTTGTCGGCCATGGCGTCGGCGTTACTATGCACGAGGAGCCTCAGATCCCGAATTTCGGGCGTAAGGGCACCGGCGCCAAAATACGCCCCGGTATGACGTTTGCCATCGAGCCAATGGTAAATCTCGGCACTTACCGCACGAAATGCCTCTCCGACGGTTGGACAATAGTCACCACGGATGGAGCGCCCTCCGCGCATTTCGAGCATACCGTGCTCACTCGCGAGGAAGGCCCCGAGATCCTGACCGTGCCCCCTGTTGCCTAGTCCCCTTTTTATTCAATTTCTTGTCCGTTTTTCACCACAACAACCCAACTAACACACACTCCCTATGCCACGTCTCCTCGGTGTAGAAATTCCCGCGAAAAAGAAAGTCGCGTATTCCCTCCGTTACATCTACGGTATCGGTCCTGTTCGAGCCGATCAGGTGATTGCCGAAGCCGGCATCCATCCTGATACCCGCGCTGAAGCGCTAACGGAGGAGCAACTCAACAAAATCCTCCATGTTATCACTGATCACAAATGGGTCGTCGAGGGCGATCTCCGTCGTGAACTCACCGGTAATTTGAAGCGGCTCCAAGCCATCGGTTGCTACCGTGGTATCCGCCATCGCAAGAGCCTGCCAGTCCGCGGTCAGCGGACCCAGACCAACGCCCGCACCCGCAAGGGTCCGCGCCGCACCGTCGGCGTCACCAAGGCCAAGGAATAATTCCAACCCTTTAAATCATTACCACCATGGCCGAAGAGACCAAGCCCGCCAAAAACACCAAGCCTGCCGGCAAACCTGCCGACGCCGCCGCGAAGGAGAAGGCCCCTAAGAAGGCCGCCTCCGATAAACCCGTCGCCGAAGGCGCCACCCCGGCCGCTGCAGCCGCCACCGAGAAGCCAGTTGAGCTAATTGGTGGCGTTGCCCGCCAGCCCACCGCCGAGGAGCTCCTTAAGGAGGAATTGGGCACGATCAAGATCCGTAAAGCCAAGGGTTCGAAGAACGTCTCCAGTGGCATCGCGAAAATCGCCGCCACGTTCAATAACACCATCGTCTCGATCACCGACCAAAAGGGCCAGGTCATCGCCTGGTCCAGCGCCGGCAAGTGCAACTTCCGCGGTTCCCGCAAGTCCACCGCCTACGCCGCCCAAGTCGTCGCTCAAGATGCCGCTCGTAACGCCATGTCTCACGGCCTCAAGGACGTGGTCATCCACGTCTCCGGTCCGGGCCTTGGTCGCGACAGCGCCATCCGCGCTCTCCAAGCCATCGGCCTCGAGATTTCCTCCATCATCGACGTCACGCCCATTCCGCACAATGGCTGCCGTCCCAAGAAGCGTCGTCGTTGCTAAGCCGCGATCGCCCTTCACCCACGGATCAACCCTTTAACCTATAGGCAACTATCATGGCCCGCTATACCGGCCCCACCACCCGACTCAGCCGTCGTTTCAACACCCCGCTTTTTGGCGCCACCAAGGCGTATGAGCGTCGTCCCTATCCCCCCGGCCAGCACGGCCCCAAACTCCGTCGCAAGCTGTCAGAGTTTGCCGTCGGTCTGAACGAGAAGCAAAAGCTCCGCTACATTTACGGCCTGCTTGAGCGCCAGTTCCGCAAGACCTTCGAGACCGCCAAGCGCGAGCGTGGTGTCACCGGCGAGCGCTTCCTGCAGCTCCTTGAGACCCGCCTGGATAGCGTGATTTATCTCCTTGGTTTCGCCAAGAGCCGCGCTGCCGCCCGCCAGTTGGTTGGTCACGGTCACGTTCGCGTAAACGGTCACAAGGTCGATATCGCCTCCTACGCCATTCAAGTTGGCGACGAGATCGAGATCCGCAATGCCGCCGCTTCCCGCCAGCTTGCCACTCGTAACCTCGAGGAAAACCGCGCCCGCGCCGTCCCCGGCTGGCTCGCCCTTAATGCCGAGGCCTTCAAGGCCGTCGTGAACCGCCTCCCCACCCGCGAGGAGATGGTCCCCGAGATCAACGAGCAACTCATCGTCGAGTTTTACTCGCGCTTCTAAGTTCCGGCCTCTAGCCGTTTCCTTCCCCCTCTCCATCGCAGTATTCAACCACGCCATGCCCAAACGTCTCGGAAAGTTCGAACTGCCCAATAAACTCACCAAGGACGAGGCTTCTGCCACGCCTACCTACGGCAAGTTTACCGCCGAGCCCTTCGAGGCCGGCTACGGCCACACCATCGGCAACTCGCTCCGCCGCGTGCTCCTCTCCTCCATTGAGGGCAGCGCCATCTCGTCGATCAAGATCGATGGGGTGCAGCACGAGTTCCAATCCATCGACGGCGTCGTCGAGGATGTCTCCGACATCGTCCTCAACCTGAAGAAAATCCTCCTCGTTTCCCAGAAACGCGATTCGTTTACCCTTCAGATCAAGGTCAACAAGGAAGGCGCTGTCACCGCCGCCGACATTCAGGCCGATGCCAATGTCACCATCGTCAATCCCGAGCAGGTCATCTGCACCCTCGACAAGGCCCGTTCCTTCCAGGCTGAAATCGAGATCAAGACCGGCCGCGGCTACTACGCCGGTGAACAAAACAAGAAAGAAGAGCAATCCATTGGGGTTATACCGATTGATTCCCTCTTCTCTCCTGTTCGCCTTGTGAAGTATGCCGTCGAGGCCACCCGCGTCGGCCAGATTACCGATTACGACAAACTCATCCTCGAAGTCTGGACTGACGGCCGCATCGACCCCGACGCCGCCCTCAAGCAGGCCGGCTCCATCCTCAAGCATCACCTTGACGTGTTCGACAAGGTAACGGACGAGACCTTCGAATTCGATAACCAGCAGTCCGAGGTCAGCGAGGAGCAGAATAAGCTCCGCAAGCTCCTCAACATGTCGGTTAATGAAATCGAGCTCTCCGTCCGCGCCGCCAACTGCCTCAACAACGCCAACATCACCACTGTGGGCGAGCTCGCTATGAAGACCGAGCAGGAGATGCTGAAGTATCGTAACTTCGGTAAAAAGTCCCTCAACGAGATCAAGGACAAGCTCGAGCAGCTCGGCCTTTCCCTCGGCATGAAGTTCGACGAGCGCCTCCTCGAAGCCAAGAAAGAAGCCTGAGCCGCGCCCGGATGGATGATGCTGGACGGGTTTATGCCTGTGCCATCACCCATCTGGCGCTTGCTTCGTTTATTTTCCGTCTCTCGCGCCGCCAAGCCGCCCCACGCTGCGCCTCGGTTGCCGATCGGGAGACCCAACCAAACCCAGACTAAAACACCACCATGCGTCACAATAAACATCACGCCTCTCTCGGCGTCACCCGCGAGCACCGCAAGGCGATGCTCAGCAATATGGCAGCCTCACTCATCGAGCACGGCAAGATCCAGACCACCCTCACAAAGGCCAAGGCTCTCCGTCCCTTTATCGAGCGCGTCATCACCAAGGCTAAGAAGGCCTCTGTCGCCGCCGAAAAGAAGGACGCTCTTCACCTCCGCCGCATGGCCATGAAAGACGTGCGCGACGAGACCGCTATCGCCACCCTTTTCAATGAAAAGGTCAAAGAGTTTGCCAACCGTCCGGGCGGTTACACCCGCATCTACAAGCTTGGCACCCTCGGTCGCAATGACGCCGCGGAAATGGCCCAGATCGAACTGATCAAGGCCGACGACCCCGGCTACAAGAAGACCCGCAAGCCCGCCAAGGCCAAAGCTGCTCCCTCCCCTGCGGCTGAAGCTTCTTCTGCGGACGCCGCTCCGTCAGCTTAAGTTCACGGTCCTTTGTTTCTACGCCGTGCCTTTCCATTTTGGGAAGGCACGGCGTTTTTTATTTTATACGCGCCCCACCACTTGCCCCTTTGCGCCATCCCCTTTCCGCTTTTTTAACTTCTTCGCATGGACCTAGTTTCCGCCACGGTTGTGTATAGTTGCCTGGTCGCCATTGTTTTTATGGGCCTTTGGATCTACTACGACCGCCGCGACCACGCCCGTTTTGAGGCCGAACGGCGCCAGGTTTCATTCCATTGCGCACACTGCGGGCATCTCTACGCTGTTCAGGGCTCGTCGCCCAATTCCACCTGCCCTCGCTGCGGCCAGAACAATGACCGGCTTCGCTTTTGAGTCGTTTTGGCCCCTTTTCCGCTGCAGCGCCCTTTTAACTCGCCGCCGGATTCAGCCTTATTCCCTCTGATGCTCACCGGTTCGCCCCCCTTTAAGCCCATGTCCCAGATCATTGCTGTCCTCGATTTCGGTTCCCAATACACTCAAGTGATCGCGCGTCGCATCCGCGAGTGCCAGGTCCTCTCCAAGATCTATCCCTTCGGCACCCCGGCCGCGCAGCTCCAGGCCGACGGCGTCATCGGGATCATCCTCTCCGGCGGCCCGAGCAGCGTCTTCGCCAAGGACGCACCCATGCCGGATCGCGCTCTCTTTGACCTCGGCGTCCCCGTCCTGGGCATCTGCTACGGCATTCAGCTTCAGGGTCACCTCCTCGGCGGCAAGGTCTCCAAAAGCACCCACCGCGAATACGGCCACGGTGTCCTTACCCTCCAGAAACCCGGCCGTCTTTTCAAAGGTCTGCCGAAAAAACTGAAGGTCTGGAATTCACACGGCGACCGCCTCATCGCCCTGCCGCCCGGCTATACCGCCATCGGCACGACCGAGAACTCCGAGTTCGCCGTAATCGAGGATCGTAAACGGAATTTCTACGGCATCCAGTTTCACCCGGAAGTCTTTCATAGCGAGCGTGGCATCGAAGTCATCCGAAATTTCCTGCTAGGGATTTGCGGCGCGAAACAGGATTGGACGACCAAAGACTACATCGAACACGCCGTCTCCGCCATCCGCTCCCAGGTTGGCAAGGAACGCGTGCTGCTCGGGCTTTCCGGCGGCGTGGACAGCTCCGTGGCCGCGGCCCTCATCCACAAGGCCATCGGCAAACAGCTCACCTGCGTGTTCGTGGACAACGGCCTGCTCCGCGCCGGTGAGCGCGAGCAGGTGGAGAAACTCTACGCCGACCACTTCCAGATCGACGTCCGCGTGGTCGATGCCTCGAAGCTCTTCCTGAGGCGACTCAAGGGCGTCTCCGAGCCCGAGGCCAAGCGCAAGATCATCGGCAACACATTCGTCGAGGTATTT
>Ga0247831_1001841_pt1 | contig 37122 bp, 21 predicted proteins | sample LaCruzMarch2015__9_FD_192406 | JGI IMG/M metagenome (GOLD analysis project Ga0247831, IMG submission 192406) | Freshwater microbial communities from meromictic Lake La Cruz, Castile-La Mancha, Spain - LaCruzMarch2015_1m | ecosystem: Environmental > Aquatic > Freshwater > Lake | place: Spain...
ACTTCAAAGTAGATGGCATTGGGCTAGCGCCCGCGGCTCAGGTGGTCATTGGGCATCATTTTATCTGGACCGATTGTGTTTTGTCGCCAGATGAAAAGCGACTGGCCATCGACGGTTGCCATTGGGCCTGTCCTTACGAAATTCGAATATTCGACGTTAGTTCCGACCCACCTGCATTTCCACTAAGAGAACTCGCCGTGTTTCCGCTGGTCGGTGGCAGGCTTAGGTGGATCGACAATGAAACCATTGGCGAATTTAAAGAGTATCAAGAACTCTCGCGACACATTCTTGGCGAGTTTTCTCCCTGGAAGACACTTCGAACATGGCAGGCATGGGGAGATACTGATGGCGGTATAACGTTCGTGCCTACCGAACGGATTCCACAACTTCGTAAGGCTGGAATATTGAACGATCAAGCAGAGCTACGACATACCGTCACTAGTATCAATAAGTCGCTACAACTGCTGGATAAGCGGAACCTTTCCATCGGATTCATCCTGGAGATAACTGGAAGTAAGCAGTATGTTTTTCACCTCATTCACGCCCGCACACTCGGCGATAGCACGACGGAGTCCTTGAGGTCTGTAGCACGCAATTTCGGTGGAGCGATCCGCGAACCAGCAAGCTGGGAGACGCACAAGCGACGAAGAAGCTCCCGCAAAACCCATTTTGAAGAACTTTTAACGCAGCGTCATGAGGCGATTCAAAGCAACATTCGCCAAAATGTCGCTTTGCCATTACTGGACTTTTTTCGAACTCTTTGTCATACTCAACGCAGTGTAGGAATTTTCAGTACGGAATTACTTCAAGAACCTTTGTTAGCGGAAACAGCAAATGAATTTAGTGGATCTAATTAAGAGTCAAATAACGCCAGACATGTTGGGTAAGCTGGCAGGACAAATCGGCGCAAGCGAGTCCCAAGCCAAGTCTGTGGTTGGCGCTGCGATCCCAACGCTTTTATCGGCTCTTGCCGGCTCCGCTTCACAAGCAGGTGGCGTACAAAAGATGCTGTCTGCATTGAGTGGCCTCGGTTCAGTGAGCGATATGTTGTCTGGCGCTTCCTTGGAGAAAGGGACCGGGCTGCTTGGTTCCTTGTTGGGGGGAAGCACGCTCTCTGGAATTGTTTCGTTGCTTTCAAAGTTCTCAGGCTTGGGTGGGGAAACAACCAACAAGCTTCTTGGTTATTTGATGCCAATGGTTCTTGGGGGCGTCATGAGCTCGTTCAAGGGAAAAGCACCCGATGCTGCAGGCCTATTAAGCCTGTTCGCAGACAACAAGAGTGCTATTGCTAGTGCAATTCCATCCGGACTGTCGCTGGCGAATATTCCAGGATTGAACAATGCGAGTGAAGCAGTTCGATCGGCTGCTGAGACAGCGGGCCGAACAGTTGGGCGTGCAGCCGAATCGGCTACCGAAGCTGTGTCACCACTAAAGTATTTGTTTCCACTCCTGGCGCTCGCCGCCGTCCTAGGTGGTTTGTGGTGGTTCTTTAATCAAAAACCGGCCGTAGTGCCACCCGCCGCAAAGCCACCGATCGTAGTGACACCCAAAGCGCCAGAAGTTACCGTTCCATCGATTCCTACCGAAGCGGTAAAACTTGGCAGCGATTTGTCCGGTTGGTTCACTTCATTAACGGGCTCTCTCGGCGGAATCACGGATGCGGCAACTGCGGAAGCAGCCTTACCGAAACTCAAGGATGCTGTCAGCCAGTTGGACTCTGCAAAATCCGTTTTTGATAAGCTTCCGGCTGCCGGCAAATCTTCCATTATTGCCATCATCACATCGAACCTTGGAAGTATCAAGGACTTGATCGCCAAGGTGGCGAGTATCCCAGGTGTCGGTGACCTTGTGAAACCATTTACCGATCCGATTCTGAATACGCTTACTGCAATGGGCAGCTAACGTTAAACAATGGTATTGGGAATGATTTAAGGCCGACAAAACTCAAGGTACGAGGTGCATTCTATGTGCCTCCTACCTAGAACACTGGTAAAAAGTTTGACTGCGAACAGGCACGGTGGACCGTGCCTGTTTTTTTGGGCTGTGTCAAGACCTCGAAAAGTGGTCACGGGTCGTTGCGTTCAAAGGTAGGATGCAGATAGTTCCATGCAAAAAGGTCTTTGTGTTTTGTTGCTTTCGTTATGTTCTGCCGAAGACGGGTGATGCGGAAGACAACATGAAGGCCTTTCCGCCTGCCGATGAAGGAATGTCCCGATTCGTTCTTCAGCTTCCTGAACAGCCGAGCCTGATACGAAAGTCATAGAGAAGGGCTAAGTGTTTTCGCCTCATGACTTAGTTGGCTTGGAGGCCGAAAATCGATTGCAAAAAACCACCGAGAGACTTACGATAGGCCATTACAAAGTTCATCGTTCCCACTCTGCCGTGAAATCGGAAGTTTCTTAGCTCGATATGTTTTACTGGATCTACGATATCCCGAATTGGCAACTGGCCGCCATGATCTCGGGCGGGTTTGTACTCGTCTATTGGTTGGGGGCCATCTTTATAAGTCCCATTCTGCGTCGTTTGGTGCGATCGACTTCTGGTAGCAACGACGTTGTCGGTTACATCCTCTCAAGCTTTGGCGTCTTCTACGGTCTGTTGCTCGGTCTGATCGCAATTGCCGCTCATCAAAACTATACGGATGTTGAAGAGATCGTGGCGAAAGAGGCCATCGCCTTGTCGGCACTGAATCAGGATTCCAAAGCTTATCCGGAACCTCTCGGTCAAAACCTCCGCTGGGCGCTCCGCGATTACTGCCGATATGTCATCAAGTATGCTTGGCCTTTACAGCAAAAGGGGATTGTACCAGAGGGTGGAAGAGTTAGGGTCACTGCATTCCACGAGAAGTTGCTATCCTTTGAGCCGCAGACAAGCCGTGAAGAGATCATTCATGCTGAGACTCTCCGTCAATTCAATCATTTCTTTGAGTGCAGGCGGATGCGACTTCAATCCGTTACCACTGGCATCCCGCCTGTCATGTGGTATGTGGTCATTGTGGGGGCCGTCATCAATTTAGTCCTTGTTTGGATGTTCGATATGAGGCTCATGACCCAATTCACGCTTGGAGGGTTACTTTCGCTTTTTCTTGGTACGATGATGTTTCTCATTGCGGCGATGGACAACCCCTTGCGAGGTGAGGTGAGTGTGTCGCCTGCGGCCTTTGAACTCGTTTATAAGGTCATGTTGGACGATGCCTACTAGGAACAAGACGTTGAAGAAAATTCAAAGCGGTAGACAAACGCGTCGCGACTGGTTGAAACAAGGCGCGAAGGCCGTAGCCTTGGCCTCACTGCCAGGTTGTAATCGGCTAGTTCCCGTTGGTCAAAACGCGGTGAAGGTCGGTTTGCTCCACTCGCAGACCGGGACGATGGCCATTAGTGAAACGTCGCTGCGCGATGCGGGGCTGTTAGCGATCGAGGAGATTAATGCGGCGGGTGGTGTATTAGGCTATCCGATCGAGCCCATTGTGGAAGATGGGCGTTCTCGGTTCCTAGACGAGTTTCCCAGGAAAGCTCGTAAACTGCTTTCCGAAGACAAGGTCGTCGCGGTCTTCGGTTGCTGGACTTCATCGAGTCGCAAGGCTGTCCTACCGTTGTTCGAAAAGTTGAACGGGTTACTTTTTTATCCGGTGCAGTACGAAGGAAACGAATCTTCGAAAAACATCATCTACACCGGAGCGACGCCCAACCAACAAATCCTCCCAGCACTCGACTGGTTTACCAACAAGGCTGGCGGATCGCTCAAGCGTTTTTATCTAGTTGGCGTAGATTACGTCTACCCGAGAACTGCCAACTTCATTGCCAGAAAGTACCTGGAGTCGCTGGGCGCTTCCGTAGTCGGCGAGCAGTACGCCTCGATAGGTCAACAAGACTTCAAGGAAATCGTCAACTCCATCAAGCAGTCCGAAGCGGATATCATCCTTAGCACGATCAACGGTGATAGCAACGTCGGTTTCTACAGTGAGTTAGCGGCCCAGGGAATCACCGCCGATAAAATTCCGGTCGTAGCAACCAGCGTTGGTGAGGACGAACTCAGGAGTCTCCTCCCGTCTCAGGTTCAAGGGCATTTTTCGGCCTGGACCTATTTCCAGAGTCTGGATAATCCCCAGAACAAGCGATTCGTCGAGCTTTGGCAGAGAGAGTTTGGACGGGATCGTGTGACCGACGATCCGATTGAGGCCGCGTACACCCAGGTCTATCTGTGGAAGCTGGCAGCTGAGAAAGCTGGCAGCTTTGATGTGGACAAGGTTCGCAAGGCGCTGGGAGGCATTCCCGATTTCGAAGCTCCCAGCGGTAAGGTCAAAATGGATCCGAAAACGCAGCATATGTTTAAGCGTTTTCGATTAGGCAGAATACGCGATGATCGACAATTCGAGATCGTACACGAATCCGCGGACTGGATCGCCCCCGACCCGTACCCGCAAATGTCCTTCCCTGGTTGGAAATGCGACTGGACCCGCGATGGGATCACCCAAGGCGAACCGGTCGAGATCTAACTCCTAGTGGTAGGGATTGCAAGTTCTGTTGCACTGTGCACTCTGGTTACCAAGCTCTGCCGGCAGAGCCTGGGAACGAGTAGTCTCCTGTGCGACGTTCATTCCAATCAGTAGCACTAGTGCGACCGGGCTAGCCCTAAAGAGCAACTCTGGCATGAATCATTTTTCAAGAAGTCGCTTGGCGATTTCGACGACGCCCCAGCCGGATAGCATTCCCAGTGCGTACGTCCCGAGGACTAAAAAGATTTTGCGCACACTCATTGACCACATCAAGAACGCGACATCAACCGGCTCGCGATTTTGAATTGCAAAAATCAGTACAACAAGGGACAAGACGATCAAAAGTGTCGTAATGACGTAGCGCATATTAAACGGTTGTTCGAGAGGGAAGATCGATATTCTGTGATCGCATCTGCATCATGTGGTAACGCCAGTAAGGAGTGGGAGTGATCAACAATCTTCCTGGCCCTTTGTAGACGCGGACGAATCCCTCGCCTGAGGTGAATCGTCCGAGATAGTTTTTGGTCGGCCTACGAATGTGGAAACCCACTTCAGCAGTTCGACAGACTACGTAATTGCCTTCTGCGATAAATTCCTGGCCTGGCTGAAGAGTAATCTCTTCGACGGGGCCGCGAGTCGTCAGGACGAGCTGCCCATAACCGGTGACCTTCGTTTGCAAATAGACTAGGCCTTCGCCCGCCCACAGACTGGTCATCGTACGCTCGCGATGAAACTTCACTTCGATCGCCCCTTCGGATGCCCAGTAAGTGCCACGCTCTAAAATCCATGACTCTCCGCGCAGCCGGAAAACGTGAAATCCGCCCAAGGAAGACTCAAGCGTGATGATACCCGTACCGGTATAGGTTGGTCGGTAGACCGATTCGTCGGCCATCAGTGAATTAAACATTCCACCGAACGAAGGTATGAGTTGCGAATGGATAGCGATGTCGCCGATCAGATAGCTTAACGCCCCCGACTCAACTCGCACCATTTCATGTTGGAGGTGGATGTCGACCCATCGCATACCCTCCCGTTCGCTAACTTCGAATTTAGCCATCAGTTTGCCAAAGCCTCTGGTTTGATTTCCTTTGTAGTTTGTTGGCAGCGAATACATGTTCGATAGGACGATGATCTCTCATGCGTCACCATCGCTTCTGTCCCAAAGATATTGAAGCCCTTTTTCTGTAACCAAAGGCCCCCAGCGACGAAGATCGAAATTGCGAGGAAGAATCCAAACCACCAAACCGTGAAGTACCAAACGATCATACCAACGAAAAGTGCAATACCCAGCCACAATGGCCAATAGCCGTCAACAGGTTCGGCGTATACCAGTGGAGCTTCTTTCTTGTCATGCGCACCATCGCATATCCCACAGACCAACTTGCCGTAGTATCCGCAATCTTGGTTCACGCATTCTAATTGTGCATCGGAAGGGAGGAGACGTGCGCGGCAATGGAAACAATAATAGTTCCGGCACGTGGCGCAGTGGTACGCATCTGGGTCGGCGGACGAACCACAGATCGGGCATTTGCCGACATCGCCCCGCCTGGCAAGGAAGTGATGCGGTTGCTCTTGAGTTGCATTTTCGCCAGGATCGTTGTCTACATTTACAATTGTCTGGTGCGTGGGAGTTTGGTTTTCAACCGTCATGACAAGTACTTTCTTACAAATAACATCTGGCAAATAACAATAAGGCGGCAAAGAACAACTCGTTTGATGGCAAGAAAGCAATGGCAAACCATGGGTGATGGCAGGGGGCGTCATTCGTGGCCGCCTTGCTGTCGCACATTGGAAATTTGCCAATCTTGAGCGTTCAACATCTCATCATGTGCTTACAAGTCAGATATTGTGGTAGCCATGCTTCGAAGAGTCAAGCGGTTTGGATTCGGCCAAAAACAACTACAATTCTCGACGTTTGCCAGCGTCTACTGATAACAACCTCCCCACGCGTAACAGCCGGTGCGGATGGTTCGCTCGTCAAGGCCTTGGATGTCACAGACGCATCGGTTCGGCGAAAGCTTGGATTCCATCGAGAAGAACTTGGCGAAGAAGACTGGCGATCCCTCTAGGCGTCTGGCGACGGGTCGTGGCCCCAATCACTTAGGTGTGGCTGTTACGAGGCGGGTTTCGGGGGAATCCTTGTTCCGTCTGCTAGAAATACAAAGGGAGAGAATATCGTTGTATTTACAAAAAACCTGTCAAAATCAAGCAAGCTTCGAATGATCGCCGCAGACGAATTTAAGTAGGGCGTTCCAGCAATCCCGCACTTATGCAGGAAGAAAAAGACACTTGCCAAGCAGCGATTTGTCCGACGTACCAGTTAATGAAGTTTCCATGAGATTGTCCGTTTTATGTAGGGTGAATCCATGGTCACGAAAACAAGGAAAGCAAGTCCAACACCGAAGAAAACTTCGGTGCAAGCAAAGCCTTTGAATAGACGCTCAAACACGAATTGCTCAACGGCTTATGTATCGTTAGCAAGCGGCAGCCCTTCAAACTTGCGAAGTCAATCCGAACAGTATGTGCTAGCTCGTTGATTGGTTCGGCGTCCCGTTAGGGGGATTTTGTTTCTTTCCTAAGGGTAGCAGACATTAGACGACCATCGGTGACCCAGCGATCTCCCCCTCCGTTGCGACCTTCATGCTTTGGTTGAAAGTTCTCGATAACCGATTGATCGACCAGACCACCGGATGCTTGAAGGGTTTCGATGATATGGTCCCGCTCTCGATCGATATCGGCATCCACATGATGGGTGATCTGTCCGGTGGTGTAACTAAGTCCCACACGCTCGTCATAAGTCGCAGCGCCCATCCAACCTGGCTGTCCAGTGGTATCTAACTGTTCTGATTTCCAGAACCGGACATGATGCCTTTTGCGTGGATCGTTGCCGACCGGTTGCTCAAACGCAAGATCTTCTTTGCGACCGCATAAAAATAAATTGCTGACCGGTGCAGTATCGTAAGGCCGTTCAAGCACCGTCCCTTCCACAATCTTGAAATCGTCTGCGATGTTGAGAGGATCGGCCTCAAACCAACCAGCCGCTTTCATAACGTGTCTCAAGTCGGTTTCGCTCCCAATGAGAGCTAAATTGATAGGATCGCCTGGATGTCCATCCGAGGTTACGGTCAACGTTGGAGAAGCGGAAATGGCTGGATGACGATGGTCGTAGAGGCTCCACAAGAACGGAACGCAACCATAGGCAATAACCAAGTACGTCGCGAGGAACGCAACAAAGATCCTCATTGCGTTCGGTACCACTTTTCGCTTTCCATTTTTTGATCGATTTTTGCCGTTCTCATCGTCTTCAAGTGGTTGTGTGACCATAGATGTTGCTCCTACCCGTTTAGGCCATGTTTCGAAAAGGAACGCTAAGGCGGATAGAAAGCTGCATCCGCTCGCTTGACTGAAATGGAACTTACGTTGCCAACCGAATGAAGGTCAGAAATTCGAGCGAGAATTTGATTCCGCGACCTACTTTCGCTTTCGAACATGAGTCTACCGCCGTAGGGCGCAATGATCTTGGATTAATCTTGAACCCGCGGTGCCCCCCCGGTGCCCCCCCGGTGCCCCCCCGGTGCCCCGTGCGGTGCGCCCGTGCGGCGAACCATCTATGCTGGTCGGCGGAATTGGTTTTTGCTTTTTTTCAACTAAGTTTTTTGACGTTGGATTTTTCGTTCAGCATTTGCGAAAAGGGGCTTTGCCCATGGCTAGGCAGATTCGTCGCGATATCGTTGAACCGAATAAGGTTGCCGCTACGCCCCGTTTCCGGCAAATCCTTGGAACAGTCGCTCGGATTCATCTTCGTATGCGGTCAGTCGGATGATGCAGACAAATTTCTTCGCTGCCTCGATAACTTCGCGTTGGTGCAAACTCAGCATCTGTAGCGTTTGTTGCCCCCTTTGGTGGTAGGGTTGTGCATCATGGCACAGGGGGAGCTGGATCTGGTAAGTCTAATTTGTTCTAGGCATTGAATAACTTTGCGGCGACCTCTTGGCATAATGAATCAATGGTATCGGCATCGACCGGTTTGGTCAAAAAACCATTCATGCCTACGTCGTGGCAAAGTTCGGAGTGTTGGCGATCATGATGAGCCGTCATGGCGTAAATTGGAATCGAGTAGCCCATTTTTCGGATTTGCAGGGTGGCTTGGATACCATCTAGGACCGGCATATCGAGATCCATAAAGCAGAGATCAAACTTCTCTTTGGCTAGCCATTCAACGGCTTCCCGGCCATCATTGGCGACGGTCGCTCGGTGTCCGAGGAGCTCCAGTAGGCCGACAACGACACACTGATTGACAATGCCATCCTCTGCAACCAGGATATGCATTTGGGGCTTAGCGGGAGTATCCATCCAAGTGGAGGCGGATTTTTCCTCCTCGGATGCTTTGTCGGATTCTTGGTCGGTCCGATCACGGAAGCGGTTTGCAATCTTTTCGATTGGCTCGGAGCCGTACACGGGTTTCATGAGGGACTTTTCGGTCTCGGAATTTTCGTTGTTGGGACTTGTTGCAGTCCAACATGGGATTCCTCGCGTGTCCGCTGCACCAATGATTGCGGCCGCTTCTGGACCGGCAGCGATGACCATGTCGATTAAACTCCAATCGACCATGTCGATTTCTGGCTTGTCGAGCCAGGAGTCATAGCTGATGACGGTGGCTCCGTAGTCGGTCAAAGTTTGCTCGAGGCAGCGACGCGCGCCGTCGCAAGGCTCTACGAGCAGAATCGCCACGCCAGCAAAGCGATTGGGAGCAGTCGAGGGGCTGGCAAGTGTAGCCGGATCGACTTGGATTGGCAGAGTCACCGTGAACTCGCTACCGTGATTGACGCGGCTCGAAACATCGATCGACCCGTTCATTAAATGAACAAGATCCGAGGAGATTGCCAGTCCAAGTCCGGTACCACCGAAGCGTCGCGTTGTGCTATTATCCGCTTGAGAAAATGGTTGAAAGATCGAGGATTGTTTATCTTCGGGAATACCGATTCCTGTGTCGATGACACGAATTTGCCAATGACCTACGAGATGCTTCGGTAATTCTATGCGAATTTCAACATGCCCCTGCGAGGTGAACTTGATTGCATTTCCGATAAGATTCAATACGATTTGGCGCAATCGCATCGGGTCGCCTATCATCCGGGCTGGAAGGCCTGGAGTCACGTAGGCGATGACTTCGATTTGTTTCTGCCAGGCAGCGATTGACATAAGTCCAATGACATCGTTCAAGACCTCCAACGGAGAGTATGCGATGGCTTCGACCGTCATTCGCCCCGCTTCGATTTTCGAGAAGTCCAGCAAGTCGTTCAGCAGGCGCATCAGAGACGTACCCGAGCGATGGATGGTACTTAAGTAGTTGGACTGCTGTAGATTGGGGCTGTTGGCAAGTGCCAGTTGAGACATTCCGATGATGCCGTTTAACGGTGTGCGAATCTCGTGGCTCATTGTCGCGAGAAACCGACTCTTCGCTTGGCTCGCTCCGTTTGCTATCTCGATTGCCTCCCGAAGCTGTTCTTCGGTTTTCTGGAGAGCTTGATTGCTTTCAACCAATTGTGTCGCACGAAGCTCAGCTGCGGCGGTGCGTTCCTTAACGCGTTGTTCGAGCGTTGTGTTCAGTTTGTGTAGCTTCTCAAACCCTTCGGCATTTTCAAGAGCGGCACTGGTCAGGGTTGCGATAAACTCGGCGACCTGACGTTCCTCGTTTCCAAAGAGGTTGTCTAATTCCATGTGTCCTACCAGCAGGTAAGCGGCGATGGAGTCACGCACACGGATTTTTGTTGTTAGAACACAACCCTTGGAAAACTGCTCACGAATATGCCATGGAAACACACAGGTGATATCACTTTCGCCAATATGATCCATAAAATTCGATTCATTCGCGAACTCAGTAACGTACTTGTTCGCCATCGCATTGGAAGAAAGTACTTCTAGTACATTCCAATTTCCAGATTCAATATCAGGTTCCAAGATCATGGCGATCTGGCCGCGTAGCAAATGCTGGGCTGCCAAGCAGCATTGATGAAAAATATCGTCTCGGTCTAGGGAGCTCGCGATACAACGTCCATCCTCCAGCAGATTGTCGAACCGATCTGCCAAGGATAGGGTCTCTGCGGTGGCGACGGTTCCCTCATAGCAGCGTATCGATTCCGCACACGCTAGATTGAGTTGATTGAGTCGATCGATTTCTGTGCTGGTCAATTGCCACGTGTTATCGTCGAGTTCACCGATATAGTTTTTTAGAAAGGTCAGCGATTCCCAAGCTTGCATGGGGCAATTGAGCTGCTCGGCGATTCGGATGCTTTTTCGGTAAAATTGGATTGCCTTGGACACGCGTCCTCGCAAGGAAGCGATCATGGCTAACTCGCGGAAAACATGCGGCAGATCAGCAGGGTAGGACCTTGCAATCCGAAGGGCCTTTGTAGCAGCACGCTTCGCTTGACGGATTCGACGCCCAAAGAGATGGGCTTGGGATCTGTGTGTCGAACTTGCTGCTGCACGAAGTACCGTCGCCAACCATGCGTAACATGGGCTTATGTAGGTATTGAGGTGCCCGGCAGTTCTGCAGCGAGCAATCGCTTCGCGCAACGTCCGCTCCGCTTCTTTGAATTCCTTCTCTCGAAGTTGGATAATCGCATAGGCAAGCTGGGTTTGCGCATGGCTTTGGGCGTCGGTGCGCTCGATGCTAGCTTGCCTTTTTACAATTTCACAAGCGACCTGGTGGGGGGCGCAGCGCACCCAAACATCCAAGCTGATACCCGCTGCCTGCGCGTCCCCGATTGCGACTCCAGTATCGTGGATTTGTTTGGTATCGTTGATGGCCTCGCGATAGCGTCCAGATCGATAGAGAGCAACCGCCCTCTGGTAGCGAGCCATGCTCGTCTCCCACGCATCCCCTGTGCGTTCGAGCAATTCGATACCTCTGGTCGCGGTCTCGATGCACTTTGTGAATCGCGCTTCTGCAAGTGGTACGACACTCGCGTACGCCAACGTTTGTCCTTGGCCCCAGGTGTTGTTTTCAGCAGTATGGATCGCGATCGAGCGTAGAGAATATCGCTCCGCTCGCCGAAAACTGCGGAGCAGAGTGCAAACGGGTGCATGCTCTGAATAACTTTTGGCAAGTTCGGACGTATCTTCGAAGCGTTCTGCATCATTCATGCCTGTTAAATGGGCATACATCGTCCATAGCGCACCACGACTAAACCAATAGGTGTGCGCGAGGCGGCTATATAACGTCCATCTAAGGCGTTGAATCGGTGTTGATACTGGACGATTTGGAGGTAAGCCAATGACTGTGCTTTTTGCTTGGATGAGCAATTGCCAAGCTAACAGTACTAGCATTTCGAAAGTCCATCGTGGAACATTCGAACCGCTAAAATTTAGAGCTCCAACATAATGTGTCGCAGCCTCACGCATTCGACCTCGTTTAAACTCAATATCTCCGAGCCGCCCTAGAATTCTAGTCCTGTCTAACTGGTTGTCCGCAAAGCAGCTTGCATCCTGAAATGCGGTGTCAGCTAGATCGTATTTACCAGTGCTAAGAGAAATTTCCCCGATGCTTTCGGAAAGCTTTTGACGAAGTTCACGATCCGTTTCGGGTACCCATTTTAAAGCAAGACGATAGTAGGCAACCGCTTGATCATTTGCGTATTGCTTAAGAGCGCGTTTTGCAGCGAGTATTGAGAAGCAAATGGCGTTGTCACCAATTTCAGCTGCGTCGAAGTGATAGGCCAGATCGTATACACAATCCTCATTGCCTTGCTGGATAGATTCTGCAGCTCGTAGGTGCAAGCGCTTCTTAGCTTCTGGTCCGAGTCTTTTGAGCAAGTGCTGTCGCACGTCATCGTGAACGAATCCAAGCAGTTGATGGTCATTGTTGGACCACAAAAGCTGTTGTTGCACAGCGGTTTCGATGCTGTCGAGCGCCTCCTGGATATCGAACATGCTCAACGATTTAACGTCCTGGAAGCGAAAACTTGAGCCGAGAATAGCACCTGCAGTCAAGAATTGAATAACTTTTTCTGGAATGCCCTGGATCCGTTTGATCACTGATTCTCTCGATTGGCCATGGCTCTGCAGGAGCAAATCGCGCAGAGTGTTCCTTTCCCAAGCATCGTTTCGAAAGACGACCCCTTGGGAATCAATGATTCCCTGAAGCATGGAGATTGCGAGCGATGGGTTACCCGCACTCGCTCCTGCCACCAAGTCGATTGCTTCGTCTGGGAACTCGCCGATCATCGAACTTAGAATTGCTTTGATTCCATCGCTAGGAAGAGAATCTAGCTGAACCGCGGTATGATCGAGATCGTCTTGAAGTTGCGTCGCGTTGCTGGAGACTCCTGTCGCAACCACGAGCAACGAACCTGTGTTTTGTGATGTTCGATTTTTTAGCCAGCCGACCAAGAGTTCGCGCGAAGCAGGGTCGATACGGTCTAGGTTGTCAATCAGTATGATGATGCGTTTTGGCTGATTATTGAGCAATCCGAACAATTCATTGAAGGCGCGTTTGAATCGTATGCCCGCGAACTCAGCTGGACCAACGTCCGACTGCTCTGCATGCCCTTCGAAAAGCCAAGGGAAAAGGGCCTGAATCCCTTCACGATGCTCAGCGAGTCCTTGTAGTAAGTTCTGAGACAGCACCGGATCGATTTTGCAGAGGTGCTCAAGGTCCCGACTGATTGATTGGAATGCTTCCAGGGGGCGTGAGCGTTCACCGTCGATTCCATTCGTGCGGAACACCGTCGCACCATTGGCTCTAGCCGCCTTGGTAAACTCCTCGATCAATCGTGTCTTGCCTATTCCGGATTTGCCGAGGATCAATAAGCGGTTCGATCTGCGTGTCGGATCGGCGATCCATTGCGTAAATCGCTCTACCCAGTCTTCGCGACAAACCAACGAAGCTTCGGTAAGGCGTTCTCGTCGGTCGGTTTTTCCCAAAATGATAGGTTCGTCGATTTTGTTTTCGATCGACTCAATGATTTTATCGAGATCGTTAAGGGCGGCTTCTGTTTTGCGATATCGGTCTCGAGGGTCGCGTTTCAGAAGACGCAAAACAAATTCATCGACGCATCGAGGCACGGCAAAGCCGGCCCATCGCATGCTCGAGATCGATTGAGTCATTTGGCCGAGCAGTAATTCGCTTACACTGTTCGCTGAAATCGGGTTGCATCCGCAAATCGCGCGGTAAAGGAAAACCCCGATGCTATAAAGGTCGGTCGAAGCTTCGATAGGCGCTTGAAGAGCGCCTGACAGCTCCGGTGCCATGTAAACAGAGCGTTCCAGTAGAAGAGGAGCCTCTTCGTTGAGGCTGCGACCGCTTCGTGTATCCCCGTTGGCGAGATGCGTGTCTAGGTATGGTGTCCCCTCTGGGAGACGGATGAAAATGGAGGCTTCGGAAATTCCTGCAACGAAATTGCCTGAGTCGTGACGCAGACGAAGGCTTGAGATTAGATCCCTGGCAATTCTAAGGAGGGTAAGAAGCCGGTCGTATTCGTTGGATTTACGAGCGATCCATTCCACCACCGGGATCGACGAAGAAAAACTTGAGTTCGGTGATTTTTCCGATTTTATCGTGTTCATAGCTTACTCGTTGAATCACCGAATGCATTACCGTTCCAACGCACCGCTGAACTGGTTGTTTTGCTAGGCTGGGGATTACTGTCGATCAACTTACGGGACATTGTCAGGCACCAAGGAACGAAACCCGCAGATGGATAGCTCATCCGTCTCATCAATGCCACTCGGAAGAGTGAATAAAGGGAAGAATGTTGCGAAGCTGTAGTAGCTGTTCTAATTATTCAGGCTTTGCCTCACGAAGATCTAGCGAAGATCTCTTTTTTGCACTGAAAATACTTTGACCTGGCGAATGAGATTCCTCATCATACTTGCGTTGACCATCACCTGCTTGGAATCAATGACTGAAATGCTTTTGGACCTTGTGGGAAGAAACCAAGTAAGAAACCGAAATTGAGGGGCAGAAAAATGTCGGCAATCGGATCCCAGAATTCAGAGCACTTGGCAAGGGTGCTCCCTACGGTCATTCAGAGGATTGATGAAAAGCATGATACGCTACCTGACACGCATTTAAGCTTCGTCGAGGAAATTGCTCAGAGGCTGTTATGTTCTTCCAACTCACCTTCGGATGTAAACGGCTTGATCCATCGCGTTTTTGTCGAGTGTAGGAAGCTTAGGAATCATTTGCCAGCGCATGAATGGAAGCAGAGTGTTAAGCGGATTCGCGAATCAGGGTTGCTTCCGTTGGTTCACCAAGATCCGTTCACACACCGAGCATTTACCAAACCACGCGGCTATGCGGGAGATGCTGTGATGATGGATTTCATTTATAGCCAAGAAGAGAATTGGAAAAATCCGGGGGCCAGCGACTTAGGCCAAAGTGTCTTTCAGTACACCATCAATGCCGCTGCTTCGGCAGGCGTCCGGTCGCGACGCGAGTTCATCGCAGAATGTCTCGATGAGGTTGCACGAACGCATGTTGCGCCGACCGCGCTTGCAATTGCGTGTGGGCATCTACGGGAGGCATCGATGAGTTCCGCAGTGCGACGGCGTCGCTTCAAAGAATTTATCGCTCTCGATGCAGATGCAGATAGTCTCAAGGAAGTCGATCGAAGCTATTCGCACTATGGCGTTCGTACCCATTTGGCCGACATCCGCGAAATGCTCACCGGACGGCTAAATTACGGGAAGTTCGACCTGATTTACTCGACTGGTCTTTACGACTATCTCAACGCCAAAACCGCAAAAAAATTGACGGGGCACCTCTTCTCCATGCTGCAACCAGGTGGCAAACTGGTGATCGCAAACTTTCTACCGACCATTGAGGATATCGGCTTCATGGAAGCGTGTATGGATTGGTTCCTGGTCTACCGTGATCGATTCGAAATGATGGGGCTGACCGAATTCATCAAGCAATCGGATATTCAAGATATTAAGGTCTCGGTCGAAGAGAATCAAAACATCATCTTCCTTGAGGTAGTCAGGTCCTGAGATATTCGCTGATGTAATTGTATGTGTCGGCGACTTTGAACGGGTTTGTATGTTCACTTTGACGAAGGCCTGCATGCGAGGGCCAGCGGTCTAGAATCTCTTCGTAACGCCCAGGAAGAGCCAGTGGGCTTGGACATCGTAAGTGCTGTCGGTTTGGTCGCCGCCCACCAAATCGCTTTGGCTGGTGTGAAGAGTTGGTCGGTAGGAGTACTGATACGCTGTGTCGTACTCCCAGCTACTGCGTCGCCATCCGAACCCTGCGGTAAAGTAATTCGATAAGATGGTTGGTAGGAAAGGAGTCATCGTCGACGCCCGGACTGCATCGCTGTTGTAGCCATACCCTAATCTCACGGTCTTATTCGGGGCAATATCCCGTTCGATCCCAGTCTTGATGACCACGTTGTCCTTCCAATTTAGCGGTAAGGAATCCCCGACTTTCGGTCCTGCCATCGCCAGGAATACTGGATTGTCGGGATTCGAAAAATGGAGATCGACCGAATTCATGGCATGGGACCATTGCTGCCAATCGACGTCGAGACCTAGCCGAGTCGAGGGGCTGAGTTCGTATTTCAATCCAACGCCCGCGACACGGGGCCATACAAAATCCATGGTTGTGTCGTAGTAGGAACTTCCCACACCAGGAATCGCGATGGACGTGTTGCCGTTGCTTTGAAACCGATTTTGGCTTTGATAGCGTGCGGCGACATTCAGGCAATCGGATGCCTTGTACTGAAGGCCGGTCGACCAGCTCAATGCTGCGCCGGTCGCTTGAAGGTCGATCCGAGTTGGTACGCCGGTCAATGGGGCCGAGGAAATGAAGTGTGGGCCCTCTAGCTCGATGTGACTCAGCGCGAGCCCAAAGGTGGCACCGACACGAAGTCTCTCGGTCGCTTGATAAGAAAACCCTGGGAGAACGCGGACAAGCATCCCGATGGATTTGTACAATTGTGGGCCCGAGAGTGGACCTGGAGGACCTTGAAGTTCCCAACGGGCCCCGAAACCCGCCGGCGTGTAGACCCCGAATCCGAAAGCGAGATCTTCGTTGTAGCGTTTCGCGAGCGTGAATGCACCTAGGCCGAATGGATCGTTGGATGCACTAACATTCGCGTTCTGAGGGTCCGAGTACTTGAGGTCTGGAAACAGCCCCACGATCGAGCCTTCCATGACTGATGTCGACTGGTCGGTCGAGCTATAGGTCGCACCGATCAATCCTGCTGGGTTGTCTGAGAAGACGAACGCGTTGTCGTCGAATGCTAGGTTCGTCCCAGCACGTCCTGCGGATCGCGCACCCAAAGCCGGCACGAAGGTTTCTGCCAGCAATTGCGATGCTAAAACGCAGTACACCACGCACACTGCAATAAAAGTTCTATTCCACATCCGAATCGTCCTTGAATCGGTAAACCCATTTTTGTCTGCTTGACGGCCAGACTGTCTATCGCCCGCATCCCCCCTTAGATTACATGCTTTGTCCGATTCCTGGGGAGTTGTTATCTGGTGTCTTCCAACAATACCGATTTGGTGAGTTGTAGGGGGCTATCGTCGCTGACTACCGTTTTTTTAGTCTCTACGAAGGAGCGAAGAATGGGGCCATTAGCTCCGTGTCGAAGGATTTTTCATCGGGTTGGGAGGGTAGGATTACGGATGGGGTGTCATCAAGGCGAGCGCGAATCTCGCGCATTTGTTCCTCGACCATGGCGAATGCATCGACAAGATCGGGGTCGAAGTGGGTACCTCGACTGTCGTAAATGATTCTTGCCGCTTCTTCGTGGGTGTATGCATCTTTGTACACCCGTTTGGTGGTTAAGGCATCATAAACATCTGCGATGGCAACGATACGTGCGCACAAGGGGATTTGTTCTCCTCGAAGTTGGAATGGGTAACCGGTCCCGTCCCAACGTTCATGATGTTTCAGAGTGATGTCCAATGCCATCTTGATGAATCCAGCTTCCGGGTACGCATTCGCCGAGGCAGAAAGGGTTTCACCGCCGATCAGCGTATGTCTTTTCATGATCTCGAACTCTTCCGATGTCAGTTTTCCTGGCTTGAGCAAAACACTATCGGGGATCCCAACTTTACCGATGTCATGTAAGGGGCTCGTCAAGTAAATTAGCTCGACGAATTGAGCGTCCACGACGCTCTCGAATTTCGGCCAATTCATCAATTCGGTCGCCAGAACTTTAGAGTACGCACGAATTCGCTCGAGGTGTGTTCCCGTATCGGAATCGCGACTTTCGGCAAGTTTCGCGAGCGAGAAGATCATCATGTCGCGACCTTCCAGCATTAACAGGCGGCGTCCACCTTCAAGCCTGAGTCGCAATTCTTCATGATGAAATGGTTTGCTTAAGTAGTCATCCGCACCTGAATCGAGTCCCAAAAGGACACTTTTTAGGTCGGAATGGCAGGTCAACAAAATGAAATAGGTGTATTGGGTCGATTGGCGTTCGCGAACCGCGCGGCATAGTTCGATTCCATTCATCTCGGGCATCTCGACATCCGAGATAATGATGCGAGGCGAAAAAGTCCGAATCTTCTCAAGTGCTTGTTTGCCATTGGCGGCGCGTTCGACGTTGTACCCTGCTTCTTGAAGGAAATAATCGAGCATTTCAATCGCAATTGGATCGTCATCGACGATGAGTACGTTCAAACCATTCGCGTTGGATGAGTCTGATGCATTCACGAAATTTTTGCTCCCGAGGCCAATTCATCTAGAATCGCCTCTATCTGTGCATTTAAGGTTTCAAGATGTGTGTGCAACGATGCGACATCTCGTTGCTCAGCTGCATTTTCGACAAGAAATGCTGCTTCTGCCAAAGGAACCGCGCAGATGTTTTTGGCTGTTCCTTGAACGCGATGCGCAATGCGTCTTACTTCGTCTAAATCAATGGTCGCGGTTGCCGATTCTAAAGCATGCTTTTCCTTGGGGAGCGTGCCCAAGAAAACTCCGACCAGTTTTGCTGCAAGGGCTTGATTTCCCATGCAACGCGAAAGAAAACCCCCACGATCAAAGATCGGCGGGAGGGTTTGAATTTCCGCATCGGTTTGTGACATGAGGATTATCTCGTTTTAAAAATGGCACGAATACAACTTAGGGAAATTAGCTTAGATTCGAATGCACACTGCCAATTTCGAGTGCGCATCGTGCCGAAAAAAGAGTTTTTTGGTATGGATTATGATGGGCGATTTGAGAAAAAGGGCTGTTGGTCGGCAAAGCCCGCACAATGAGAAGAATCCCACTTGGGTGCCCGGTCTTAGCCGCGGTCACCCTCACCAGCTAGTGCCCCGACGTTATCGATTCACCACGGTCGTTCCGAACTTTACTCAACCAAGGGTCTTCCTTATTTCGATTCTGCCTTTAGCCTTACATCGACCCTCGAGATTTTGCCTTCGAATTGATAGGGTCGTCGTTCGAAGTACTCCCTTGAAACTGGCGAGCCTAGGTCAACACCAACGTCAAAACTTTCACTCGCAGTGAACGCAGCTGGAACCGTCATTTTGGGACTTGTTCTCGCCATCTCCTTACCATCAACACTCAACACGATGTCGGCAGGCGCACCCGGTCGAGGTACCTTTAAGTTTGTCTCCACAACGATGATGTGCTTACCGGGGGCGATCTTCTCTTGCGACTTGGCAATCGAACGATCGATGATCATCAGATTGTATTCGAAAACGAGATGCCCGTTATCCATATAACAAGTGAGTCCACCACCAGCTCCACCAAGTGCATAAAGAACGCCGCTGGCGTTTTCGCCGCACTCAAGTTCAATCGTCACGGTGTTGTTGCTGTTACCAACTGCCGGTGCCGTGAACTCTGGCATTCGCGTGGTAGTGTCGTCGAAGATCCAGCTTGTATATGGCGACTTGATTCGGTCTTCGGGATGAAGGCGAAGCCAAATGCCAGCTCCAATAGGGAATACCAAATTCTCTCTCGCTTGTGCGAGAAAAAGCTTCTTCATTTCCTGGAGCTTTTCAGGATGCACGTTTGCTAGATCATTCTTCTGTGAAAAATCCTTCGTAAGGTCGTATAACTCCCAGACGTCTTTCGAGGAATCCCACTCAGCAAGCCCTTTCTGCGCATTCAACCAAGGAATCAGCGGTCCGAATGTACATGCATACCAGCCGTCTTTATAAATGCCGTCGCTACCATTGTTATCGAAGTACTGAACCTGCTTGTTGTCCGGCGCTTTTGAATCATTGAAGGACGGTAACATGCTTATACCATCGATCGGATCTTGCTCGAAACCATTTACTCTCATTGGAGCCTTGATGCCGAGAACTTCGTAAAGTGTGGGAGCGATATCGTTGACATGATAAAACTGTGATCGAGGCGTGTTGTCGGGCTTGATCTTCCTCGGCCATGAAATCACGAGCGGGTTCCGTGTGCCGCCGAAATGCGAGGCGACGAGTTTGGTCGCTTTGAACGGTGTACTTCCCGCCCACGCCCAACCGGCATGATAGATATTATCCGTCGATGAACCACCGAGCGCTTCGAGACCACCAAGTTCATCAAGTGCCTTAATCTGCTGAGCGATGGTGTTGGGGATTTGGTTCTGTGCAAGCAGTTCGCTGATAGAACCATTCTGCCCTTCGGCCGAAGACCCGTTGTCGCCCCAGACATAGAAGATGATCGTATTGTCACGCTGCCCGGTTTCATCTAAGTGTTCAATCAGCTTCCCGACTTGTGCATCGGTGTGTTCGACGAAACCAGCATAGATCTCCATCAAACGAGTTTGAAAAGCACGCTCTGATTCGGGAATATCAGCCCAGGCTGGCATTGTCTTGTCCCTCGATGTGAGTTCGGTGTCCGCTGGAATCCAACCTAGCTTTTTCTGTCGAGCAAATATTTCTTCGCGAAGCTTATCCCAGCCTTGGTCAAACTTACCCTTGTACTTGTCGGCCCAATCTTGAGTCACGTGGTGAGGCCCATGCACGCCTCCAGGAGCCCAGTACATGAAGAACGGTTTATCAGGCGCGAATGCACGATGCTTTTTCAGCCATGTGATTCCTTTGTCCGCCATGTCTTCGGTCAAGTGATACGATTGACCGTGGGGCGGTTCGATGGCTGTTGTGTTCTCGACTAGCCGAGGCTCCCACTGGGATGTTTCGCCAGCCAAAAACCCATAGAAATGCTCAAATCCATAGCTGGTTGGCCAATACGTAAATGGCCCCAAAGCCGTCGTCTGGTCGGCAGGAGTGTTGTGCCATTTTCCAAACGCCGAGGTCTTGTAACCGTAATTCTTCAATACCTCAGCAATCGTTGCAGAGGTCTTTGGCATAACACCCGTATATCCATCCCAATCCACGGCACGTTCAGCAATCGTACCGTTGCCGACTCGTTGATGATTGCGGCCCGTTAGAAGTGAAGCGCGTGTCGGTGAACAGATCGATGTCGTATGAAAGCGATTGTAACTAATACCTTCGTTCTTTAATCGCGTAAGTGTCGGAGTGTGAGCAAACCCACCAAACGTATCTGGTACTCCAAAACCAGCATCGTCAATGAGAACGATAAGGACATTGGGCGCGTCCTTGGCTAAATGATCTGGCTCGACGCGTCGCTTGTGGACCGATTGCTGCAAAGTTTGACCGGCCGTACTAGCGGAAGGAGACATTGGGAAAGGCAATACCGAGCCGTCGTCTTGTGCGATTGCGATCGAGACGATGGAGAGAACGCTAAGCCAAGCAAGGTAGATTGCATTTGTTTTCATAGTGATCATTTCGAAAAATTGTGGCATAGGCTGGAAGCCTATGCCAGATAGATTCTACTTACCTAAGTATTTAATAGTCGTTGCACCGATCGTCCCATTGAAGGAAAACGGTGCTTGATCAAAGTAATCGAGCGACACTGGAGAATCCAAATCCGTCCCAATGTCGAACGTCGCATTGGAGGTGAAGTGAAGCGACATCGCAGCTGGTACTTGCCCTTGCGCCACTTCCTTGCCGTTCACCTTGAGTGAGACATCCATGGGTCCACCAATCTTGGCTGCAAGTTTCGATTCGATCTCTATTTTCACCTTGCCATTAGGTATCTTCATTTTTGATTTTAGCTTCGTTCGCTGGACCTCGAACAAGTTAAACTCGTAACAAAGGAAACCGTCCTTTACATAGCAGGTGACGCCACCAGAAAAGCCTGCGAGCGCGTAAAGGACTCCGTGGCCATTGGAAGGCATATCGACTTCCATCGTCACCAAACTATCAACCTTGCCAAGTTTGGGGGCTGCCGATTCTGGCATACGCGTTATTGGGCTATCGAAAGTCCATTCGGTAAGTGAAGTCGCTGGAGCGTCCTCGGGATGGAACATCGCAGTGGACCATAAGCCGCCGCCGATCGGCAAGTTTTTGTTCTTGGTCGATTCGAGCAAGAAAAGCATCTTCATCTCCTCCAACTTCTTGGGATTGCTTGCGGCGAGATCGTTTGCTTGGCTCCAATCTTCATCGATATTGTAAAGCTCCCATTTGTCCGTCAGTGGCGACCATTCCTTGATTCCTTTTGGCATCCCGCCAACCCAAGGTTCGCGAGGGCCTGGAGCGCTGGCGAACCAACCGTCGTGGTAAATCCCACGACTGGCCATGATGTCAAAGAACTGAGTCTTGCGATTACCCGGTGCCTTTGCATCGCCAAAGGTGTAAGCCATGCTAACGCCATCAATCGAATCTTGCTCGAAACCATTCACAACTTTGGGTGGAGTGATCTTTGTTAACTCATAAATGGTTGGGACAACATCAATAACGTGATGAAACTGGGGCCTTGCTGTAGGATCTGCTTTGATTCGCTTCGGCCAAGCGATAGCCATCGGCTGTCGAGTGCCACCGAAGTGCGCGCCAACGAGCTTCGTCGATTTGTAAGGCGTACTTCCAGCCCAGGCCCAAGCAGCATGATACATATTGTCGGTCTTCGGGCCGCCCAGAACATCAAGACCGCCAAGCTCATCCAATGCCTTGAGGTGTTGGGAAATCGTGGTAGGAATCCCGTTCTGTGCGAGTTGCTCGCTGATGGTCCCATAGAGACCTTCTGCAGATGAACCATTATCGCCCCAGACATAGAAGATCAGAGTATTGTCGAGTTTCCCTTGCTTCTCAATTTCGTCGATGACCCGGCCCGCATTGTAGTCGGCATGCTCCGTGAAGCCAGCAAAGACTTCCATCAGGCGACGCTGAAACGGCTTTTCGTCATCTGGAATCGAGTCCCACGATGCCATGGAAGTCGGCCGTGGAGTGAGCTGTGCGTTTTGTGGAATCCAACCCTTAGCCTTAGCTCGAACAAAAACTCGCTCTCGATACTTATCCCAGCCATCGTCGAACTTACCCTTATACTTGTCAGCCCATTCTTTCATCACTTGATGCGGACCGTGCGAAGCGCCTGGAGCCCAATACATAAGAAAAGGCTTGTCTGGCGCATAAGCCTTTTGCTCACGCAACCACTTAATTGCGTCAGTGGCAATATCATCGGAAAGGTGATAGCCCTTGGGAAGATGGTCTGTGACCGCATTCGTATTACGAGTCAGAGTCGGCTCGTATTGCGAGGCCTCACCAGCAAGGAACCCATAGAAATACTCGAAGCCATAACCGGTTGGCCAATAGTCGAACGGCCCTTTGGATGTGATCTGTTCTTCGGGTGTATTGTGCCACTTGCCCCAAGCACCGGTATTGTATCCGTAATTCTTGAGAACCTCGGCAACGGTTGCGGACGACTTCGGAATAGTCCCGCTGAAACCATCAAAATCATTAGCGATTGCCGCGATCTGACCATTACCGACTCGCGTATGATTGCGACCGGTAAGCAGCGAGGCTCGCGTGGGTGAGCACATCGCGGTGGAGTGAAAGCGGTTAAAGGAAATTCCCATCCCCGATACACGATCAAGTGTCGGTGTGTTTATTTCACCGCCATATGTCGAGGGTGTGCCTGGTCCCACATCATCCATCAAAATGACTAGAATGTTCGGCGCACCTTCTGCAAGATGCTTTGGCTCAACGCGCTTCTTGTAAACAGAATCCTGAATCGTCAGTCCAGGCGTCGAGCCGGATGGCGCCGGTGGGAATGGCAAAATCTCCTGCGCTTCAGAGCTTGGAGCCAACATCGTACAAAGAACAAGGCATAGACCGTAGGACGGAAATGGTTTCATGTGCTTTTTATTGTTGAAAGGCGAGGCATAGGCTTGTAATGTGGCATAGGCTTGTAATGTGGCATAGGCTTCCAGCCTGTGATTCTACCGCGTCCACACACGCTGGAAGCCTTTGCCACTTCGAATCATTTGCTGCCCGGCGAAGTGCTGCGAGTAAGTGCTTCCATCGCTTGATCAATCGTGAAACTTGCAGGTTTCTGGCGTGGTGGAAAATCCTTGAATGTCATTAGCGTCTTACCAACGATGTTCTGAATCGGCACGGCCATGAAGGAGCGGCGATACCACCATTCGTTGTAACCCATCCCCTCTTGACCTCGCTCAAACGGATCAACTTCGAGATCGAAGAAGATCGGCGCACGCAGCCTAGTGAATGGTCGGCGCCAGACATCGATGCCTGTGGCTTCCTGGATCATGAAGTGGATTTTCAATCGCTGATAACGTAGAGCAAGAAGGTCCCCATCGTCACTAAAGTAGAAAAACTCGTCGCGTTTTCCTTTCGGACTCTTACCAGACAGGTACTCGATCTGGTTGTATCCATCGAGATGAACCTTGAAATTCTTGTCGCCCGCTTTATGCCCCTTGAGGAGTTCTTCCTTGATATTAGAATTATCCGCAGCAGCTAAAATAGTGGGAAGCCAATCTTCGCCCGCCACAATATCGGTGAACTTCGTTCCCGGTTTAACAACACCTGGCCAACGGATCATTGCAGGAACACGCCAACCGCCTTCCCAATTCGTGTTCTTTTCACCACGGAACGGTGTCGTTCCAGCGTCGGGAAATAGGCAAACCATAGGACCGTTGTCTGTCGTGTAGATGACGATGGTGTTTTTGTACAAACCTAGATCATCGACCGTCTTAAGCAGCTTGCCAACAAGAGCATCGTGCTCGACCATTCCGTCAGCATAAAAGCCGAGTCCTGTCTCTCCGAGATTCTCTTCTTTCACATGCGTAAAGTTGTGCATCCGCGTTGTGTTGAACCAGCAGAAGAATGGTTTTTCTGATTTCTTCGCGCGCGACAGGAAATCTTGCGTGGCTGAAAGCACTTCTTCGTCGATCGTTTCCATACGCTTCTTGGTTAACGGACCTGTGTCCTCGATCCTGCCATCGGCGTAACTGTGTATGACTCCACGGGGACCGAACTTCTTCTTGAACTCGGGACTCTTCGGATAGTCCTCGTTCTCAGGTTCTTCCTCAGCATTGAGGTGGTAGAGATTTCCGAAAAACTCATCGAAACCGTGATTGGACGGAAGAAACTCATCCTTGTCACCAAGATGATTCTTGCCGAACTGTCCCGTGACATAACCCAGCGGCTTGAGCAACTCAGCAATCGTTGGATCTTCCTTGCGCAAACCAAGGTCGGCACCTGGCAGACCAACCTTGCTCAGTCCCGTTCGGAACGGAAGCTGACCAGTGATAAACGCCGAGCGACCTGCGGTGCAGCTCTGCTGGGCATAGTAGTTCATGAACTTTCCGCCCTCATTGGCAATCCTGTCAATATTTGGCGTACTGTACCCCATCATTCCCTGATGGTACGTGCTAAGATTGTAGATTCCAATGTCGTCACCCATGATGACAAGAATGTTGGGTTTCGAGGTCTGCGCAGACAACTGGCCTGAACCAACGACAACAAAAAATACAAGCAGAAGTAAATGCTCAATTCGTTTCACAGTGGATACCTCGTTATTGATTGACCAATTCAGTTAAGATCCCTGGACCTAACAAGTATTGGCTTTATGTGCATTGATCGCGGGAATGCGACAACTACACGAATGCGTTCAACCTACCAGGATTCTAGCCAGAAATCCGCGAATAGTTTTTAAAGCGTCCAATTTCCTAAAATGAATTTTTGAGTTCTGCACTCAGAGACTACCCTTTGACTGTCCTTGGCAATGGAGAGTAAGCTTCGTTCTTCTTCGTTAGACATTCCCACCGCTCACGCTGATGTCTCCAACTTGATTCTCATGCCAGGCGGTTGCGAGAAGAAATGGTATCGGTCAGACCAGGGAGACGCAGGTAGTGGGCTTCTGCAGTAGCTCCCAGTCTGATTGGCCATCAAGATGTTACTTCTTGGTCAACTCGAAGGTCACCTTCTCGATGTTGCCCGTAAACTTAAATGGCACGTCATAGCTCAAATTCACCGGGGTCCCACAATCCTCGCCAATGTCCAGCGACTCATCAAGTGTAATGCGGATCGGGATAGTCTTGTCCAATCGCCCTTTGGCGACTTCCTTACCGTCAACACTGACCAACGCCATCCCGCCCTTGCCGATGCCCCCGCCCTCATAGGTAAAGTCCATCTTGATCGTGTGCTTTCCAGGCGCAAGCGCATCCTTGCCTGCGACCTCGTAGCTTGAAACGCCGACAAAGTTGTAGTGAAAGACCGGTTTACCTTTGTCGAGGTATAGACCCCAGCCGCCGAACAGGCCGCCTGCCGTGACAATCATCCCAGTAGTGTCCTTCTTCACCTCGACTTCGGCCGTGATCGACCAAGACTTATTCTTGATGTCCGGCTGAGCTCCTTCGGGTATGCGAGTCATGCCTTCATGGAACGTGAACGAAGAACGGCCCCGCGTGAGGCTTGGTCGGATGGCCGGGTCAAGCCGCTCCGTCTTGCTGTTGTCAATCGGTAGCACGTTGTACTTGGCCGCCTCCGCGTAGAACAGCAGTTGCATGTCCTTCAGCTTGTCCGGCATCTTCGCGGCCAGATCGTCGGCCTGTGCGAAGTCTTGATTCACATCGTACAGTTCCCACTTGTAGCCTGTGATTTCGTCCACCTTCGCGCCGGCGGAATCCCACGGTGCGCCCACCGGAGTGGTGCAAGCGACCCAGCCATCGTTGTAGATCGCCCGATTGGCGAGCAATTCGAAGTATTGCTTCGTCCGCCGGTCAGGCGCTTTTGCGTCGGCGAAGGTGTACGACATGCTGACGCCCTCGATCGGTTTCTGGGCCACACCATGGACGGATGCCGGTTGCGAGACGCCAGCTACATCCAAGATTGTTGGCACGATGTCGATGCAATGGTGGAATTGGCTGCGGAGCTCGCCCTTGGCTGCGATGCCCTTGGGCCAGGAGATCACCATACCGTTGCGGGTGCCACCGAAATGGCTGGCTACCTGCTTGGTCCATTGGAACGGAGTACACATGGCGTGCGCCCAGCCCACTGGGTAGTGGTTGTAGGTCTTCCAGGTCCCGATCTCGTCCACGTTCTTCAAAACATCCTTTAAGTTCTCCTTCACTCCATTGAAGAAGGTCATTTCATTGAGCAATCCTTGCAGGCTGCCTTCCGCACTTGCGCCGTTGTCGCCGGCGATGTAGATGACGATGGTGTTGTCCTTCTGCCCGGTCTTTTCGATCGCTTCCAGCACCCGTCCCACGTTGTAATCCGTCTGCTCTAGAAACCCGGCATAGACCTCCATAAAGCGGGCGTAGACCTTCTTCTCCTCCGGCGAGCACGTGTCCCAAGCCTGTACCCCCGGTGCACGGGGCGTCAGCTTGACATCTGCGGGTATCACTCCCATCGCCTTCTGTCGTTCAAATGTTTCTACACGCAGCTTATCCCACCCCTGATCGAACTTGCCCTTGTACTTTTCGACCCATTCCTTTTTCGGATGGTGCGGGGCGTGCGTGGCGCCGGGGGCGTAGTAGCAGAAGAAGGGCTTTTCGGGGGCAACGGCCTTTTGCATGCCGATCCACTTGATCGCTTGGTCGGCTAGGTCGTAATCGAAGTTGTAGTCAGGCTTGCCGAGGTACGGCTCAATCGGCTTGGTACCTTCCGTGACGGCCGGCCGCCATTGATGCGTATCGCCCCCGATGAAGCCATAGAAGTGGTCGAAGCCAAGGCCAGTCGGCCAGAGGTCAAACGGACCAGCCTGGCTGGTCTGCCAGTCGGGCACGTTATGGTTTTTGCCGAACCATGCCGTGCCGTAGCCGTTTTGCTTCAAAATCTCGGCGACCGTAGCGGTATCCTTTTGCATTATGGAGTCGTAACCTGGGAATCCTGTGGCCGCCTCGGTGATGACGCCGGTGTGGGCAGAGTGATGATTCCGGCCGGTGATGAGCGCGGCCCGCGTCGGGCTGCACAAGGCGGTCGTATGAAAGCGGTTGTATTTGAGCCCGTTGGCCGCCAGCTTATCGAAGGTCGGCGTGGCACATGGACCGCCGAAGGTACTTGATGCACCGAAGCCGACATCGTCTAGCAGCACGAGGAGCACGTTTGGTGCGCCGGCGGGGGCTTTCATCGGTTGCGGGAAGTCGGACTTCGACTCCTTGGCCCGAAGGTTGATGATGCCTTGGAACTGGGCCGGCGGGACCGGCAGGACGTTGCCGTGTGTCGGTGCTTCCGCTGGCTTCGCGGCTTGGCCGAACGCCTTAGCCATGCGGCCGGACTCAGTTAGCCCGCCCAGTAATCCACCGACAGCAAGTACTGCAGCGATCCACATCTTCGAATGTCTCATGTTGCTGTTCTCTTTGGGAAAGGAAGGGGGACGTAGCGGGGGCAAGGAAAATCCCTCGCCCGTTGGTTTCAGCCTCTCATCGGATCATTTGGTCAACTCGAAAGCAACCTTCTCAATAACGCCGGTGAAGGTGAACGGCGTTTTGTAGTCCGGCGAGACCGACGTGATCGAATCGCGGCCGACTTCGAAAGGCTCCAACCCGTGCCGGAAAAAGGTGCGGATGATCTTGCTCTCGCCAGCCGGCTTGCCGTTTACCGACAATTTGAGCGTGCCAGACCCTACTCTTGAGCCGTCCGGAGTGAATTCGGTCTTGAGTGTGACTTTCCCTTCAGGAACGGCAACAGTTCCTACTATCGTGATGTCCGAGATTTCAAAACCGGTGTAACGGAATGCGGGCTTCCCGTCCTTGATGTAAAGTGACCAACCAGCCGAGAACGCACCGGCACAGGCGATCACGCCTTCCGCGCCGCCCTTCGGAATGACTACGTCGGCTGTGATCGTGTGGCCTCGAGGAAACAGTTGCGGTCCGACCGGCTCCGGCAACCAGACGTTGTTGCCATAGTAAGTCCAACTCACTTTTCGTTCTCCGGACTCTCGAAGCTTCGGGTCGAGCCGCTCAGAGAAACGAGGATCGAGCGGGAAGACGTCGTATTTCTCGGCTTCCTCCAGGAACTTGGCCTTCAACTCATTAAGCTTCCCTGGTTCCTTTGCTGCGAGATCGACAGCTTGGCTGAAGTCTTCCGCGATGTGGTAAAGTTCCCAAGGAGCGTCGACAAAATCCATACCACGCCCGGCCGTCGTCCAAGGGTAGCCATACCGGCTACAAGCCACCCAGCCGTCGTTGTAGATCGCGCGATTGGTCGCGAGTTCGAAGTATTGGGTTGTCCGCTCGCTCTTGGACTTCGCGTCGTCGAAGGAATAAAGCATCGATACTCCTTCGATCGGCTTCTGTTCGATGCCGTTCACGACCTTCGGTGCAGAGATTTTGCACGCTTCCAGAATGGTCGGCACAACGTCGATGACGTGATGGAACTGGTCGCGGATTTCGCCTTTTGCTTGGATCCCCTTGGGCCAGTGGACGACCAACGGGTTACGAGTCCCGCCGAAGTGAGAGGCCACTTGCTTGGTCCACTGGAACGGGGAGTTCATCGCCCATGCCCAGCCAACCGGAACGTGCGGTTCGCTCTCGGCACTGCCGATTTCATCAATCCTTTTGATGGTGCTTTCGAGGCCAAGCTGGACACCAAGCAGACTCGCAAGTTCACTGAACGTCCCTTCTAGACCTCCCTCTGCGCTCGCGCCGTTGTCGCCGACAACGTACATCACCAGCGTGTTATCGAGTTCGCCCGACGCGGCCAAGCTGTCTAGCAACCGTCCGACTTCGTGGTCGGTGTACTCCATGTAACCGGCGTAATTCTCCATGAGTCGCGTGTAAACTTTCTTTTCGTCCGCAGACCGCGAATCCCAAGACGGGATGTTTCGATCGCGAGGAGTTAGCTTGGTTCCCTTCGGAATGATGCCCATTTCCAGTTGCTTGGCGTGAGTCAATTCACGCTGCTTATCCCAACCATAATCGAATCTTCCTCTATACTTATCACGATATTCCTTAGGGGGTTGATGGGGAGCGTGGACACCTGACGTGCTGAAGTAATTGAACCAGGGCTTGTTTGGATTGGCCGCGCGAATGTTGCTTGTCCAAGCAATGGCTTCGTCAGTCATGTCCGCCATGAAATGGTAGCCTTGTTCCGGCGATGTTCGCTGGGCGACAGGATTCGTGTTGCGATAAAGCGTTGGGTAATATTGATTGGTTTCGCCTTGATTGAATCCGAAGAAGTATTCGAATCCCTGTCCCGTAGGCCAGTTTTGAAACGGCCCGGCCGGACTGATTTCCGGTTCAGGTGTATTGTGAGCCTTGCCAAACATGGCAGTGCTGTAGCCGTTGTCTCGCATCGTTTGGGCGACAACGCTGGTACTCTGTGGAATCCTACCGGTGTACCCTGGGTAACCGGTGCCCATCTCAATGATGACACCTGTGGCGGCACTATGGTGGTTGCGCCCCGTGAGCAAGGCTGCACGCGTTGGACTACACAGTGCGGTCGTATGGAACTGGTTATAGGTTAGACCGTTCTTGGCAAGCCGATCAAGATGCGGCGTCGGCACCGGTCCGCCGAAGGTCGAGCACATCCCGAAACCGACATCGTCGAGTAAAATGAGTAGCACGTTCGGTGCACCCGGTGGAGCCTTTACTGTTTGAGGATAATCTGGGGTCGAATCCTTGTAGTTCTGGCCGATCTTGCCCCTAAATGAAGGGTCAGGTTTTGGCAATTGCGTCCCGTCCCATTCCGAAGCCTTGGTTTTTGTTTCCTTTGGATCTTGGCTGAATGACTTGCCCGCGTGGCCATCGAGCCCTGCAACCAACAGGAGCATCAAGGTGCTGAGGAATGCGCTTCGAAATTTCATGATTTTCCATTCGATCTCATGATGGCAGCCAAATACTTCGCATCAATGGCGAGCAACGGCAACGTGTTAATCTGTTCAATCTATCGCGACCCCATTTTACAATACTGTCTCGCGAAAGGCCAGTTGTACTGATTCGTTGCTGAACAAGAAACGATGAAGAATTGTCTTACGTTATTGTTGCGATCGCTTTGGATCGACAGCGTCCGAAGCTCGACCTATGGTAGATTGATTTTAGGCTTTCGTTTTCTGCGGAGCGATCTTGTTTGCTAAGTGATTGGCATCGATGCCTGCGTGCTATGCCCGCTACCTATCTGCATTCAATGCTCCATGGTCAGAAAGGTGACAAAACGACCTTCCGCGATTCGTCAGGTCGGACTCAAGGCTCGGCAACGCAATCCGGTAGTCGCATCTCAATCCGCGATGGTGTACCGGCTTCACTCCTATGTGCCGTTCACCAGGAATCACAGGAAGGCGAGCGGCCGGGGCCAATACACCTAGCATGACGCATCTAATTGGAAGAAGAAATTTTGTCTTGGCAATAAGACGCAATCAAGGAAATGAGCTCTGAACGGTTGATTGGCTTGGTCGTGTAATCGTTGCAGCCCGCTGCTACGCATTTTTCTCGATCACCACTCATTGCATGAGCAGTCAATGCGATAATCACTCCACCGTAGCCATCGGTACGCAGTTCTGTTGCCGATTGGTAACCGTCAAGCACTGGCATTTGCATATCCATCAGGATAATATCGAAGGGTTGGCCTAACGCTTTGGCTGTATGCGTTGCCAGAATCGCCACTCGACCGTTTTCCGCAACCGTCACATTGATGCCAGCTTTTTTCAAAATATGGGAAATCAAACGCTGGTTGTCGAGGCCATCTTCGGCGAGCAGGACTCTGAGGCCATCGAGCCTTAGCGGCACCGTGCTGTCTCCGTTCGACGTTGATGAATTGGCGAATGTTTTTTTCTGGAGCCCATCGGAAACTAGTTTTGAAGCACTCGGAGACAACACGTGATCTTCCAGTCTTGATACGACGACCTCTGTTGCAGAGATCCATGCCTCAAATCGAGTTCCCACGTTAGGCTTCGAATCAAGAATGCTCAGCCCCCCGCCAAGTATTTCGGACAGGCGTTTGCTAATAGTAAGCCCAAGTCCCGTGCCACCAAATTTTCGAGACATCGAGGTGTCTGCTTGTGTGAAAGGTTGAAATAGACGTTCTTGTTGCTCAAGCGTCATTCCGATTCCAGTGTCAACCACTTCAAACTCGATCCCTTCACGCCGTGATGAAGATGCCCGTACGATTAACTGAACAGAACCTTGTTCTGTGAATTTGATCGAATTGCCGACAAGATTCACTAGAATTTGTCGCAAACGCGGTCCATCTGTCAAAACCTTTTCCGGGATAGTCGCTTCGAGTTTGAGTTGAAGCAGGAGACCCTTGGCATCGGCACGAACCTGCATTAATTGACATACATCTTCGGCGATTCGTCGAAGCGAGCATGGTCGCAGCTCGGGCTCAAGTTTGCCCGCTTCGATTTTTGACAAGTCGAGCAAGTCATTGATAATTCCAAGCAAATGCTCTCCATTTCTTTTGATTGTCTGGACAGCATCGATACCAATCTGGCCTAGAGAGATGCCGCTACTGTCGTCGAGAAGCAATTCTGAATAGCCAAGAATCGCTGTCATCGGAGTTCGAATTTCATGACTCATGTTTGCAAGAAATTCGCTTTTGGCTTGGTTTGCAGCTTCAGCATTGCGCGCGGCCTCTGCAAGCTGCTGAGTCCTTTCCGCGACACGTCTCTCCAATTCATCCCGCGAGGCTTGCAGGTGTTGGTTGATTTCATAAAGCTCCCGACTCTTCTGTTCGAGTAGCAGTTCCGCCTGTTTTCGGGCTTGACGTTCTCGCTCAATCCGATTGAGTAAGCGTTCTTGTTCGGACATTGCGGGCAGCCTACGTGTGTTTCAAAATAAAGACAGCCCCCTCGGGCGTTGGGGTCATATGAATAGAAATTGGCTCTGAGAATCGCTGGACGCTCGCATCAATTAGCCCGTAGGCCAGGTCTTCAAAATGCCGAGCCGAAGTGTAAATCAATTCGAAGTCACCGTTGGGCAAGCGTCGGGTTGTGAACTTCGGTAATTCCGCGTCAGGATACAGCTTTCGTACCTCTACGTGAATATGCCCATCGAGTCGCTCTAGCAACGTGAAGGTGTCATGCACTCTCTCAAAGAATTGCGAATAATTGGTCTCGAAAATCTTGTAAAGGTGCTTGCCAAATGCTCTCAGCAGCATAGGGATCTCGGTACCGGTCTGCTTGGATAGTTCAGCAACCAATACTGCGAGCTCACGATGATCGTAGGTTCCTACGGACGTATACGCTCCTTTGGAACTGAGAGTGACCGAGTCCAGCAGGGTGTCGACCATCTCTGGTGAGTAAACTTCCTCAACCATCTCAATAAACTCAGTAAAAACGATTCCCTTCATGATTTCCTCCCTGAAATGGTTGTTCGGCCCAATGGTTTGCGGAATTTCAACATATTACGAACCACTTCGCAAGGTTATTCCCCGTTGGTTACGGCTTTTCGACAAAGATGCTACGCCTTTTCGAAGAACCATATTGACCAACTTGATTATCTCAATAATTCGACAGCCAACCAGGCTCTTGCGTCAGTCCACCATCGATCGAAGGTTCTTCAGGGTTTCTAGTGGCTATGGCGAATTGCTCGAGTTGTCCTCTGCGACTGCAGCGCGACCAGTGCACGAAAACGCTAAGTTATTACCATCGATCGAATGGCAATTCATCGTCCCCTGTTGGCAATTCGATTAGAATGCCCCAAACGGCGTTAAGTTTCCATTTTCGTACGTAGCAACGGAAGGACGCTTTCGTTTTTCCTGGACGAATGGAGTTCGCGATGAAAGAGGTTCTTTGATGATCCCAAGGTCTGTTCTATTGGTCTGCATCTGCTTTCTGGCACTCTTGGGCAAGAGCCCTACGGCTCCTGCTGGTGAGTTCGAGATGCTGGTGCTGATGCACGACTCGGGGCGAGTCGAACGCTACGAATTGAAAATCGGCAAACATTTAGGCACACTGCTGAGCGGACTTCCTCCTTCGAATGCCGTGCTGTTCGACAACGATGGCAGGTTGCTCATTTCGACCGGCAATCCAGGCGAGATGGGAGTTGTTCTCCGCTACGATTTCAAAGGACATATCGAAACGCTGATCCAGGTTCCTGAAGGATACGGGGGTAGGTTGCATCGAGCAACCGGGATGGCGTGGTATCACGGAGATCTATTGGTCGCTAGCCAAGGGGATGGCAAAGTAAAGCGATACGCTTATCCGTCCGGCGAGTGGCTCGACGATATCGCTCTTGCAACTCCGGGTGGAATAACCCAAATTGCAATGCTTGGTGACCAGTTGTACGTTACCGATTATCAGGCGCTAGCGATACGCAAGGCAGACAAGCTCGATGGTTCGATGAGCACCGTTTGGGCACAGCGTCAAGGTCAACATCCGTGGGGGCTGCTATTCGACGCGCAGGGTGCTGCATTTTGGTGTACCTCGGCCAATCGTATACTCAAGACGGTTGGATCCGAGACGGTCGAATGGGCTGGTGCCAGTGGAGGAATTACTACTCCGTTGGGTTTGGCGATCGGTCCGGATGGACTGTTGTACTGCGCGAGTTGGCAAGGGGCCGTTACGGCTTGGAAAACCGACATGGTCAATCCCGACGCACCGGTGCGAACGATCCATGGACCGGAGGTCCGGGGCGCGGTCTGCTTCGAATTCACCGATCGCGTTCTGCCCCCCGAGTTTGCGTATAGGTCATCGATCGGACTGGACGAAACGCCAGAAAAAATCGCGATGTTCGAGTCCCACATTCGTCCCTTATTGCAGGAGCGATGTTTGGAATGCCACGATCAGGAGACGCAAGAAGGAGGCTTGCGTCTGGACCAACGCGTCGGATGGGAGAGTGGGGGGCACACAGGACCGGCGATCGTCCCCGGGCGACCAGACGACAGCTTGCTCTTTCGTGCAGTAGCCTATTTGGACAAAGATCTCAAGATGCCCCCCGATGCCCCGCTTGCGACCCAAGAGGTGCGACTCTTGAGGCAATGGATCGAACACGGGGCGATCGATCCTCGACAGGGTGACAAAACCATTTCGAAACCTGCACTGGATTCCTGGTCGCACGTTTTCCAGGAGCGGCTCGATTGGTGGAGCTTGAAACCGTTATCGGATCCCGCAGTACCTGAGGTCGACGATCCACTTTGGAACCGCTCGCCGGTGGATCGTTTCGTTCGATCGCGGCTGGAACAAAACGGATTGCAACCCGCATCTTCGGCACAGCCTGAGGATCTGTTGCGCCGGGTCAGTTTCGTACTGACGGGATTGCCACCGACTCCCCAGCAGAGGGAAGCATTTTTGGCGTCATGGCACTCGGACTCGGAGGCTGCCTATATGGAACTGGTGGACCGGTTGCTGTCCTCTCCGCACTACGGAGAGGCGATGGCACGACGCTGGATGGACGTGGTCCGCTATACGGACACCTACGGATATGAATGGGATAATCCCGCCAAGGGCTCCCATGAGTATCGCGACTATCTGATTCGAGCGTTCAACAACGACATCGGCTATGACACGCTCCTGGCCGAGCAAATCGCAGGCGACTTGCTCACCAACGCGCGCATCGACGAAGAGCTAGGGATTGTCGAGAACCTGATCGGACCGATGTTCTATCACATGGGCGAGCATCGCCACGGTAGTAGTCGTGATTTTAATGGCATCCATCAAGAGATGGTGAACAATAAAATCGATGCGTTCTCTAAAGCTTTCCTCGCAACGACCGTCGCATGTTCGCGCTGTCATGATCACAAACTCGAAGCCGTCTCACAGAAGGATTACTACGCGCTCGGTGCGATGTTCATCACTCCGCGCTGGGCCAGTCGACCGATCGATGCTCCCGGGAAAAATGATACAGCCATCACCAGGCTGAAAGAGCTGCGGACGGCGATTCGCGAGGAAATCGCAAGCCTGTGGCGCACGCTCGAGATTCCGCCTGCGGCTTGGCGAAACTCCGTAGCGAGCTATCCGGAAAAACAGGAGCCTCAATTCGGCGATATCGATTATCCCTTGTTTCGAATCGCTAAAGAATTGGGCGACCAAGAAAAGGACGGCCAACGCCCTAACAAAATCGAATCGGCCTGGCAGGACCTAGCATCTCAGTGGCAGACCCATCGCAATGCACGGATCGATGCCAACAGAGCTTTTACCGTCCTGGCTGATTTTTCCGAGCCAGTGCTGCCAGAAGGTTGGGTGATGGAGGGTCAAGGGTTCGAGTCCGGTTGGGTGGACGAAGCAACCCCGTTGATCGCTATAGAGGGTGACGCGATGGTCACGAGGCTACTGCCCCAAGGTATGCACACCCATGCGTTGTCCTCCAAGTTGCCAGGTGTGATTCGCATGCCACCTCAACACACCGTCCCGGGCAGTCACGTGAGTGTGAAACTGGCGGGCGGTGAGTTTGCTGGTACGTTGATTCTCGATGAAAACTCGATTCAAAGTGAAAGTGTTGCGTTTTTGAATCAGGTGCAGCCGAGTTGGCGATCCTACGGCGATTTGCCTCTGAAGAATGGCATCACGCGCGTCACGATCGACTTTGCAACGGCTTCCTTGAATTCGAATTTTCCGCCTCGCACCGGTCTTGCCGCCGGTCTGGCAAACCATGATTTCGGTTTTGACAAGCGAAGTTGGTTGAGCATCACTCAAATCGCATCGCATGAGACTCCCGGTGCGCCGTTGGACCTGATGGATTTTCACTCCACGCTTTTGGTTGGTCCAGCACCAACGAGTATCGAGGATGCCAATTCTCTTGTGACCCGATGGCTGACCGAGGCTCTGAAGCGTTGGTGCGATGGTTCAATGCAATCCGGTGATGGTTCGATCGTCGACTGGATGCTGGCCAAGAAACTGCTCCCCAACCAAGCGCCACCGGGGAGTCGGCTGGCATCGTTGGTTGAAGAGTATCGAAGCATCGAGCGAACGATCCCGTTCCCTCGCAGCGTCAATAGCATGGACGAACGGGCTTCGGCAAAATCGGGCCTGTATTTCAATGTCCGTGGGAACGTCGACACACCGGGAGATCTGGTGATGCCGGCCTGGCTATCGATGTTTGGCAAGGACGAACCGATTCAACACGACGCCGGCAGCGGAAGACTGGAACTTGCGGAATCGCTGCTGAGTTCCGAGCACCCGTTGACCTCGCGCGTGTATGTGAATCGTGTATGGCAATGGATGTTTGGTACCGGGATCGTCGTCAGCCCCGATGATTTTGGCCGGCTGGGAGACAAACCATCCCATCCCGACCTACTCGATTGGCTCGCCCGCGATCTTACTCGTCAGCGATGGTCCACCAAGTCTTTGGTCAGGCAGTTGGTCCTGAGTCAAACCTTTCGACAATCAGGAACGGTACAACCCGATTCGCAGCAGCGAGATCCGTCGAATCGCTTGCGGCATCATTATCCGACACGAAGGTTAGAGGCGGAACAAATAAGGGATTCGCTATTGGCGGTATCTGGACGAATGGATCCGAGTTTGTACGGTCGAC
>Ga0247831_1001843_pt1 | contig 37095 bp, 37 predicted proteins | sample LaCruzMarch2015__9_FD_192406 | JGI IMG/M metagenome (GOLD analysis project Ga0247831, IMG submission 192406) | Freshwater microbial communities from meromictic Lake La Cruz, Castile-La Mancha, Spain - LaCruzMarch2015_1m | ecosystem: Environmental > Aquatic > Freshwater > Lake | place: Spain...
TAGCGCCGCCCGCGTGCGCGGACCGGCTTGGCCGTCGGGTGTGCCAACATCAAAGCCCAGACCATTGAGCAAATTCTGTAACTCGGTCGCCCCTACCCGACCAATGGGCGGGTCATCGGTCGGCCAGCGAGTTGGCATCCCTCCACGTCCGGCGATTTGATCGGCCAAAAGCGCGACGGACAAAGCGTAGGCATCGGCCGCATTATAGGCCCGGATCGCCCCATAATTCACGCCCACCAGAAAAGCCGCCCCCCGCGCGCCAGCGGGCGCCAAGAGCCGAACTTGCCAAGTTTCATCATCAGTTGAGGCGGCTTGGCCGTCTGGCAGATCGGTGACAATTGGAGTGACGCCTAAGGCCTTCCAGAACGAGAGGGGTCGGCGAACACCGTCAGCGAGGCTCCAATCAAAATCTGCGGGTACGTTTGCTTCTACGCCCCAACGCTCTCCCGCTTGCCATCCGGCGCGCTCCAGATAGTTTTGTGTGGAGGCCAAGGCGTCGATTGGGTTGGACCAGATATCGCGTTTGCCATCGCTATCGCCGTCAATCGCGCGGCTTAGGAAAGAGCTCGGCATGAATTGGGTGTGACCCATGGCACCGGCCCACGAGCCGATTAGATCGCTGCGGGTTGCTTCACCGCGCTCTAAAATGTCAAATACCGCCAGCAATTCGGATTCACCCAAAGCGGTGCGTCGACCAGTATAGGCCAAAGTTGCTAAAGAGCGAACGACATCGGACGAGCCCTTATTGCCACCGAAACTGCTTTCGACGCCCCAGATGGCGATGGCAAATTCGACGGGCACGCCGGTGCGTTCAACAATCGAAGTCAAGGCGTCTTTGCGCGCGGCATAGGCAGCGCGGCCCTGTTCAATTCTATTTTGCGATACGGCTCCAGCCATATAAGTCCAAATCGGGCGGACAAATTCGGGTTGGCTTTCGTTCAGCCGCTTCACATCCCCATTGGGGGCGATATTGGCCAGAGTCGCATCGACAATGGCGGGCTGCTTCTTGCTGATTAGGACGGCACGCGTCGCAAAATCACTGCGCCAAGCATCAAACTCAGCCGAGCCAGAGGAGGTAAAGGGCGGCGGCACATAGGCCAGCGGCTCTTGCGCACCGGCCAAGGTCGAAGTTGCAACAGCCAAAGCTGCCAAACTGAAGGTTCGAGCCAACATAAAGTCATTGTAAGTAGCTCCGGTTGAAGCCGCAATGAACAAGATGCACGAAGTTCCATTCTGCCCTGTGCACTGCCTTGATAACACTCTAAGTAAAGCGGATAACATTTGAGTGATCGAAAAGCTGGGGCACGTGTGACAGACCAATCAAGCCAAGCAGTGGCAACGCCACCTGCAGCCCGGCCGGGTGCCATGATCTTTATTTTGGCGACAGTGGTGCTCGATATGTTGTCGATCGGCCTCATTGTGCCGATCATGCCGCGCTTGGTTGAGACCTATTTTACCGATGTTACGTCTGCCGCCCATGCTTTTGGCTGGTCCATGACAATTTGGGCCTTCTTGCAATTCTTCATGTCACCGATTTTGGGTGCTCTGTCAGATCAATTCGGACGCAGACCCATTATTCTCATGTCCTGCGTAGGCTTAGGTGTTTCCTATTTTGCCACCGCTGTTGCGCCCACCTTTCTTGCGTTTTTGGCTGCACGTGTGATTTCGGGGGCCACGGCTGGCAATATTTCCGCCGCCAATGCTTATGTGGCCGATGTGACACCTCCTGCTGGACGGGCAAAGGCGTTTGGGATGCTGGGCGCGGCGTTTGGCGTTGGCTTTACGTTTGGCCCGGCCATGGGTGGCCTTTTGGGGTCAATTGATGTCCGCTTGCCCCTCTACGTCGCTGGCGCGTTGTGCTTTATCAATGCGGCTTATGGGTATTTTGTCTTGCCTGAGTCCCATAAGCTCGAGAATCGCACCCCGTTTAAATGGCGCAAAGCCAATCCGATTGGGGCCTTGGCTGTCTTTAAGGGCCAGCCCATGCTTTACGCCCTTATCCCGGTTTATGCCTTGTTTGCGTTAGCGCAAAATGTGTTCCCATCCAGCTTTGTTCTTTATGCGGAGCATCGTTACCATTTTGACACCATTACAACCGGTGCAACGATGGCCGCCTCTTCCACCTTGATGATTTTGGCACAGCTCTTCATTGTTCAAAGGGTTGTCGGACGCTTGGGTGAGCGGCGATCCGTCATGATCGCTCTTTTCTTTGGGATGAGCGGCTTTGCCCTTTACGGCTTAGCCCCGACGCCGATGTGGTTTTGGGCCTCAATGCCCGTGATGACATTGTGGGCGCTCTTCAACCCGTCCGTGCAGAGCTTGATGACCCAGCGCGTCTCAGCCAGTGCACAGGGCCAATTGCAGGGTGGCCTTGCATCGCTCATGGCTTTGATGGGAATTTTTGCACCAACACTTTATACTAGCCTGTTTGCATTAGGCGTCGCGAAGCAATTGCCTGGCGGATTAGACTTGCCCGGGGCGCCGTTCCTGACGGCGTCGTTCTTTCTGGGTACCGCCCTCATAATCGCGATCTTTGCCGTCCGCCGCAGCCCTGGCAGCGGCAAGCCTCAATGAGATGGCACGAAGCCTCACAATAAGGTGACAATAAGTCCAACACCTTATGCATCATCCGTCACAGGCCCGTCATGAGACAGCCCTAGCAATCGAACAAGTCGGGTGAGTTAGCCTTCAGGGGAGTGCATGATGGGACAGCGGAAATTTTTGGCAGCCAGCGTCTTGGCCATGTTGAGCCTTGCAGCACCTGCCCTCGCCCATCCAAATCACAATGCACCCGCCCCTCTTGCCCCTTGGCAACAGGCCTCAATTTGGCCAGACCGCATCATCACGACGTTTGAGACCGACCCAACCACCAGCTTTTCTGTCACGTGGCGGACCGATGGCAGCGTTACACAAGCTGTGGCAGAGATTGTCTTGGCTACGCCCGATGCCCGCTTTGATCTGGGTGCGACACGCAAGGCTGCTGACTCTGAGCCACTTGACCTCGAGACCATCAAAACGGCCGGGCAAGAACTAAAGATGACATGGAATGCTGGTCTGGCACCCGTCACTTATCACTCGATTAACTTCGACGGGCTGCAACCAGATACGCTTTATGCGTACCGTGTCGGCGGCGGCGACGGCAAATGGAGCGAATGGTTCCAAATCCGGACTGCGCCCAAGTCAGGCCCGATCAAGTTTCTCTATGTTGGCGACGCGCAGAATGGCGTGCTGTCGCATTGGTCGCGCCTGATCCGCGCCGGCTACCAGAAAATGCCAGATGCGCGCTTCATCATTCACGCAGGTGATCTGGTCAATCGCGGTTCTCGCGACATTGAATGGGCCGAATGGTTCAAGGCGGTTGGCTTTATCCATGGCATGATCCCGGCCATCCCGGTTTCAGGCAACCACGAGTATGATAGTTTTGGCGTCGGGCCAGCTCAGCGCCGGCTTCTTTCTGCGATGTGGCGGCCGCAATTCCGCTTAAACTCAGTCGAGAGCCTGCCAGCCACCCTGCGCGAAACTGTCTACAAGGTTGCCTATGGCCCAGACCTCGACATCTTCGTACTGGACACCACGTCGGAAGACTTGGCCAGCCAAGCGGTTTGGTTGGATGAAGCCCTCATGCAGTCCAAGGCCAAATGGCGTATCGTGACCATGCACCATCCGATTTTCTCGTCCGGCCAAGGACGGGACAATCTCTCGCGGCGCAACCTCTTATTGCCGATCTTTAGCAAACATAAAGTTGATCTGATCCTGCAAGGCCATGATCATACCTATGCCCGTGGCACGATTGCTGAAACCGATCCACAACGGCCTGAGAGGGCGGTTGTTGGTGGTGCAGAAGATGTTGCGATGATGTTTGTCAATTCGGTTTCAGGCCCAAAGCAATATAAATTCAAATCCACACGATGGGACGAATATGCCCCATCGGGCGTAAGGCTAGACCGATTTGGTGAAGGCACCCAGTTCTTCCAAACCATTGAGATCAATGGTGGAGCACTTCAGTATCGCGCCTATGCCGCCACGGGTGAACTTTATGATAGCTTTGACATGAGCAAAGACGCCGCGGGCAAAAAGCAGGTGACCAAGGGACCAGCCGCGACCATGGAACAGCGCGCCTATGGCCCCAATTTCCCCCATCGCGACTTCAAAGACCCGCAATAGTAAGGCCAATGGTGCCGGAAGCCTTTAAAGAACCATGCGCACGACTTGGAGAATCAATGTCCAAGCGATGAGGGAAAAGACAATAGCGATGGCAAATCCAATGGGGCGCAAATCCCTCATGGAGTCATCATCTTCAGGGATCTGCACCGCAAACTCCATTTCCAGTCGTTCTTGAATGGATTGTACGGGCGAAGGAACATGAGCGGGATCTCGCGAAAAACGTGCAGCGTTTTCGGCAGTCACGAGGACCGCATCCTGCACCTGCCTCTCCACGCCTTCATGGACTGATTCCAAGTCAATTGCTTGAGCCTCTGTCGCGTCGCGCTGACCCTTTGGTTTTGCTTTGCCCATGCCAACTATTCCCCCGTAGCGAAACTCCATTAATCCGCGCGTATTTCCGGCCACTTAAGCCGATTAGATAAATTTGAAAGATTCATGAATTACGGCCACTCACAGATCAATTAGTCCGGAAACTGACTGGTTTAAGACCCCTAAGCGCCGCAAGCACCCACGGCCTGGATGCTGCCCTGTCACTTCGTTTTGAACAGGATCAACAGCAAACCCCTTGAATAGAGGCGTGCTTTCACCCACTTGAGGGCGGCTGGTGGCGCACCCTGCCACACAAGGAGAAATGTCATGGGTCCAGTTGAATGGCTTTTGAATACGGTTCTAGGTCTCTACCTCTGGATCGTGATTGCCGGGGCTGTCATGAGCTGGCTCGTCGCCTTTGACGTGATCAATCTGCGTAACCGCTTTGTCGCGACGATTTATGACACGTGTGAGCGCTTAACAACGCCCGTGCTTAACCCAATCCGCAAAGTGATCCCCAATCTAGGCGGTGTGGATTTGTCGCCTGTCGCGCTGATCATCGGGATTCAGTTTCTTCAGAACTTTGCCGTCCCCCTCATCCCGTTCTGATCAGAACGCAGCGCCTTGATCTTGTTTGAGCAGGGCCACACAGGATAGAGAAAGGCCTCACGTACATTGAGGCGAGGACTTCCCATGAGCGCACGGATTATTGACGGCAAAGCCATTTCAGAGGCTGTCGATCAAGAAGTGGCGTACGACGTCGGGAGGCTGGTCCAAGCCTATGGAACGCCACCCTGCCTGTGTGTGGTGCTTGTTGGGGATGACCCTGCAAGCCAAGTCTATGTACGAAAGAAAGGTCGACGGACGCAAGCCACTGGCATGATATCCCGCGAGATCAAACTTCCCGCTAGCGTCAGCCAAGCGGAACTTGAGAGTCAAGTTAAAGCCCTTTCGGCTGATTCTGATGTTGACGGTATCCTCGTCCAATTACCTTTGCCGGCTGGCTTAAACAGTGATGCGGTCATTGCCTGTATTGACCCTACCAAGGACGTGGATGGCCTGACCGAAGTTTCAGCCGGACGACTGGTTTTAGGTCGCCCGGGGCTGCGCCCCTGCACGCCAACGGGCTGCGTCATCTTGGCCAAGCGCACATTAGGCGACTTGTCCGGCGCTCATGTCGTCGTGGTCGGTCGTTCTATTTTGGTCGGCAAACCTGCGGGTCTTTTGTTTCTGGCTGAAGATTGCACCGTTACGATGGCCCACTCGCGCACCCGCGACCTCGCATCTGTCTGTCGCTCGGCCGACATCTTGGTCCCAGCCGTCGGTCGTCCAGAGTTGGTCAAGGCCGCATGGATCAAGCCCGGCGCGACGGTGATCGATGTCGGTATCAACCGCGTCAACAATCCCGCTAAAGGACCCGGTGCCACGCGCCTTGTTGGCGATGTCGCCTATAACGAGGCTTCTGAAGTCGCTGGTGCCATTACGCCGGTCCCGGGCGGTGTGGGGCCTATGACTATCGCCTGCCTCCTACAAAATACCCTGCAGGCCGCTTGTGCCCGACGTGGTTGGACATTGGGCTAACCTAACAGCCAGTCCTGCTTGCCAGAATAAGCTAATGTGCGACAACGCAAAGGCGGACGTCTGTCTCCGGGGGGAACCATCATGCTGCGTTTTCTGATCGCCTGCCTGTGCTTAATCTGGGCAAGTCCCGCTCTCGCTGACCCGGCTTTTAAGGCCACCTCACCCAACGGGAAAATTGTGGTGGAGGTTGGTAGCTCTTTCGGCGAGGCCACCTATCAGATCAGCCGCGCGGGCAAGCCGGTGATTACGCGGTCGAAAATGGGCTTTCTGTTTACCAACGCGCCGAAGTTTGATCGCTCGCTTTCTGCCATCAGCCACACCACGCGCTCGTTTGAGGAGACTTGGGACTTGCCATGGGGAGAGGCGAAGTCGGTCCTAAACCGCTACAACGAACTGACCGTCACATTTGAAGACGGGCGTGGCGCACCGCGGCAATTCTTTGTCACCTTCCGCGTTTATGATGATGGCGTCGGCTTCCGCTATCATTTTCCAGACCAGCCAAACCTAAGCCAAGTCGCGATTAGCGAAGAAATGACCGAGTTCAATCTCGCCGAGGATGGCACCGCTTGGTGGCAGCCAGCAGGAGAATGGAACCGCTATGAATATCTCTATAACCGCACGCCAATCCGCGAAGTTGGCCAAGCCCATACGCCCATGACCTTGCGGACCAAGAGCGGCCTCCATGTGTCCTTTCACGAGGCAGCTTTGGTAGATTACGCGTCGATGTGGTTGCGCCATGCAGGGGGCACAAAGTTTATCTCGACGCTCTCACCCAGTTCGAGGGGCGCGAAAGTGTTGCGCACTGCGCCCTTCTACACCCCTTGGCGGACGATCCAGATCAGCGATGATGCCGCAGGCCTTGTGATGAGCCATTTGATCCTCAACCTCAATGAGCCCAATGCCTTGGGCGATGTGTCTTGGGTCAAGCCTTATAAATATGTGGGCATCTGGTGGGAGATGCACATCAACAAGTCGACCTGGGGCAGCGGCCCTAAACATGGAGCGACCACGGAAAATGCCAAGCGCTACATCGATTTCGCCGCCGAACACGGCTTTCGCGGCGTTTTGATCGAAGGCTGGAACACGGGCTGGGATGGCGATTGGTTTGGCGGCGAAACCGGCTTTGACTTCACCAACGCTTATCCCGATTTCGATCTGAAAGTGGTGACAGGCTATGCAAAGTCCAAGGGTGTTCATTTGGTCGGCCATCATGAAACCGCCGCCAATATCGCTAATTACGAACCGCAAATGGAAGCCGCCTTTGCCCTTTATGAAAGATTGGGCGTCGACAGCGTCAAGACGGGCTATGTCGCCGATGCAGGCGGCGCGCGCTATCGCGACGCCAACGGTCAGATCGTATTTGAATGGCATGACGGACAAGAGGCGGTGCGCCACCACCTCCGTGTTGTTGAAACAGCTGCCCGCCACAAAATCGCGATCAATGCGCATGAGCCAATCAAGGATACTGGCCTGCGCCGGACTTATCCAAACTGGGTCTCGCGCGAGGGCGCGCGCGGTCAGGAATATAATGCCTGGGGCAATCCCGAGAACCCGCCAGAGCATGAAGTCAATTTGGTGTTCACCCGCATGCTCGCAGGGCCGATGGACTTCACCCCTGGTATTTTTTCCATCAATCCGACCCAGGAAGGCCACCGCGCGCGCACCACGATTGCCAAGCAGCTGGCGCTTTATGTTACGCTTTATAGCCCCATCCAAATGGCCGCAGACTTGCCTGAACATTATCTGGCTAATCCCAAACCGTTCCAATTCATCAAGGACGTTCCTGTCGATTGGTCGGAAACACGGGCTTTAAATGGCGAGGTGGGCGACTTTGTTACCATCGCGCGAAAGGATCGTGCGAGCAACAATTGGTATCTGGGTGCGATCACGGATGAAAATGCTCGGCGCTTAAGAGTGCCGCTAACCTTCCTCGATGCCGGGCGGACCTATAAGGCCCAAATCTACCGCGATGGACCTAAAGCGGATTGGGATAAAAATCCGCTCGACATTGTGATTGAGGAAAAGATGGTGACGCGAAACCAAGTGCTCGACATCCGCTTAGCACCAGGTGGCGGTCAAGCGATCCGGTTTGTCGCGCAATAGATTTTATACAGTCCGAGCCCGCATCCAAGCAGCAGCTTCGGCTATGGCGATACGGGCAGCCGTCACTTGGGGCCACATATAGTGGAAGACATGAGGCATATGCGGTACGATCTTGAGCGTCACATCGACCAGAGCCAGACCTGCGGCTTCGGCTAAGCGCAAAGAGTCAGCTAAAAGCACTTCTTCAGAGCCGACATGGATCAGGATTGGTGCAAGGCCGGTCAAGTCTGCCAAAACGGGCGAAGCTAAAGCATCTTGTGCAGATCCGTCACCCAGATAGGCCGCGGCCCAGCGATCAAGGCTTGCCTTATCGACGATAAAGTCAGCTTCGGCCTTGGCGACATAACTTGCCCCCTCTTGCTGGAGATTTGCCCATGGGGAGATAACGAATAGACCGGCTGGCTGCGGCAGGCCTTCGGCCTTTAACCTAACCGCTGTTGCCATGGTCAAACCGCCCCCAGCGGAATCGCCTGAGATGATGATTTTGTTGGCCGGTATCCCTTGATCCAACAAAGCGCGGTAAGCCAAAACGGCATCGTCAATCGCGGCTGGAAAAGCGTGTTCAGGCGCTAACCGATAGTCAGCCGAGTAGGCCGTGAGGCCTTTCGCCGAGACAAACTGGGCTACAAGATGGCTGTGGCTCTTGGGCGAACCGATCACATAACCACCGCCGTGAAGATAAAGAAGGGTCGCCTGACTGGAAGCACCGGCTACCGTATGCTTTTCTGCTGAAACGCCGTTGAGAGTGACCGCCGTTACCTGCACACCCTCTACCAGGGGATAGAGCTGCCCCATGGCATCATAATCAAGGCGTAACTTGGCGACGTTGGGCGGCTCGCGCAGTTGATCGGCCATTGCCTGAACTTGGACACGCACAGCGGCGACTTCTGCCTGACTGATCGACGCTGGAACTTCGTGCCCCATTGGAACCTCCCTCTATTTTTCACTACCCTGCCGCAGGGCCCTGATGATGCAACCGAGAGCTAAGCGAATGGGTTCAATACCATACCCTTTAGAGTCTGATCTTTGGGGCCCCGCCAGTGTTCTAAGCCAATATCGGAGCCAGATGGCATGGTTGGCATTGGAGCATCGGCTCGATAGGTACCGAACAGCCGGTCCCAGAACGAAAAGCTAAAGCCATAATTGCTGTTGGTGGCCACCGGGTTGGGATTGTGGTGGATTAGATGCATGGCTGGCGTCACGAACAACCAGCGCAGGGTGCGGTCTAAAGCTTTGGGCAAAGCAATATTGGCGTGGGTGAACAAGGCTCCTGCACCCAGTATCACCTCAAACGCAAACACCAATGCAGGTGGCGCGCCTAATAAGGCGACGATGCTGGCTTTGAAAATCAAGGATGCGATAATCTCAAAGGGGTGGAATCGCAGCGCCGTGGTTACATCCATCACAACGTCACAATGATGCAGGCGATGCAGGTGCCAAAAGAAGGGGATCTTGTGGCTAAGAACATGCTGCCCCCAAACCGCAAAGTCCAAGATCAAAAAGCACACGACCCAGACCCATGGCCCCGTCAAGTGCAGCCAGTTTACTATGCCAAAGTCGAGTAATTGAAAAAAGCTTGCAACCGAAGCCAATCCACCCGCCAGCACAAGGCGTGAGGCGACTGATCCCAGTAGCGAGAGCGCTCCGTGGCGGGCAAGGCGGACCACACTGACCTGTGACGGTCGCGCTGGGCCCAAATATTCCCATGTGGCGAACAAGCCAAGCAAGCCAATAGTGACGGCAAGCCGCAGCGAAGCGTCGGTCATGCCGATCTCAAAATCCCCGAAAGTGCCTTGATCTCAATGAGGCGACCGGAACTGCGCCGCCAAGCCAGGCCAATTTGACGGCCAATCACCGGTGGGGTGAAGGGCCGCACCACAAGCCCGTCAGCGGCAATGCCAGCATCGGCTGCGATTTTGGGTAATAGGGAAATGCCAAGGCCCCCAGCCGCCATCTGCACCAACGTAAACAAGGATGTCGCACGCACTTCTTCCTGACCGGGCCTTGTAATACCGCATACGCCAATCGCGTGATCGCGCAGGCAATGCCCGTCCTCTAGCAACAAGACAGGCTCCCCCTCTAAGTCCGCAGCGGACAAAACTGCCTTTGTAGAAAGTGGATGGTCTGGGGGACCGACAAACAGAAACTCATCGTCGAACAAAGCCAAGGTGTCGATGCCCTGCGCCTCATAGGGTAGCGCAATCAAAGCAGCATCGAGCGTATGCGCGCGGAGACCATCGATCAAACGACCCGTCAAATCCTCACGCAGATAGAGCTTTAGCTTTGGGAATGACTCTTTCGCGCGCGGCAGGACTTTAGGCAGAAAGAAGGGCGCGATGGTCGGAATAACACCCAATCGAAATGGACCCGTCAAAGGTTCTGCCGCAACGTGAACCGCCTCACCCAATTGATCGACAGAGGATAATATGGCGCGGGCATGCGCGGCGGCAATTTCGCCTGCAGGGGTAAGCGTTGCCCCGCTTCGGCCTCGCTCAATCAACTTCGCACCCAGAGTGGCTTCCAACTCTTTGATCGCCGCAGACAAGGATGGTTGGGTAACAAGGGCTTGTTCGGCGGCGGCCACAAAAGAGCCGTGCTCGGCAATTGCCGTCAGAAAGGATAATTGACGCAAAGTGGGTTGGGCCATGAGACTGCTATACCCCAAACAGAAGGAATGTCATTATCCGCATCAAGATGAACGAATTGCAACTTGACGGCCATCTTAGGATTGCTCATGCCGTTGATCAAGGAACACACGCTTTGACGTGTTTGGGAGACGAAAATGCAACAATCATTTGACCGCCGATCTGTTCTGCTTGCAGGTGCCGCTATGACCGCTTCAACCGCCTTACCCGCCTTCGCCCAATCTGCTGCCCCTCGCCGCGGTGCGCCCTTGGGGCCAATCGCCAAGAAGGTGGCCTATGAGATTACCCAGCATGGTCAGACGCGGACCGACAATTATCATTGGATTCGCGATGCGAACTGGCAGGCCGTCATTGATGAGCCTTCAAAGCTTACCGCTAAAATCCGCACCCATATTGAAGCGGAAAACGCCTATACCAAGAGCGTACTTTTAGACCCGACCGCGAAGCTGCGCGCGGATCTGTTTGAAGAGCTGAAGGCCAAAATCAAACAAGATGATTCAAGTGTGCCAGCCCGCGACGGCGCTTGGGCCTATGCCACTCGCTTCCGCACCGGCGGCCAGTATCCCATCGTTTACCGCAAGGCTGTGGACGCAGCGACAGGCGAAGCAACGGGCGCTGAGCAAATTTTGATCGATGGCGACAAAGAGTCCAAGGGCGAGAAGTTCTGGCGCTTGCAGGATTGGGAACAAAGCCCCGATCAAGACATCTTGGCCTATTTCGTTGACTATGAAGGTGGCAACAAAGTTACCTTACGCTTCCGCGCCACCGCCAATGGCTCTGATCTGCCCTATAAGATTGAAGGTGCCTCAGCGGGCCTGGTTTGGGCCAAAGACGGCCGGACCTGCTTCTATTGCTTGTTGGACGACAATTTCCGGGTCGCTAAAATCATGCGCCACATTGTGGGCGAAGACCCAAAGACCGATGTGATGGTCTTTGAGGAAAAAGATGCGTCCTTCCAAACCGGTATTGGTAAAACTTCCTCGGGCGATTACCTGCTTATTTATCGATCTCAGAGCGAGAGCTCTGACGTTCTAATCCTGCCACTGGCGACGCCCACAGCCAAGCCAAAGCGGTTTACGCCTTATCGCAAGGGCGTTGAATATCTACCAAATCACCATGGCGGGCATTTCTACATCCGCAATAATTCTGGTGGCGCGATTGACTTCAAGATTTCGAGAACACCAGTCGCCAAGACCAATGCGGCGAATTGGACGGATTTCGTTCCCCATGAAGCAGGTCGCTTCATTGAGAGCGTCAACCTCTATGCCGGCCACATGGTCCGCGAAGAATCGGTTGATGCCCTGCCCCGCCTGACGGTTCGGGACATGGCAAGCGGCGATGAACATCAGATCGACTTCCCAGAAGAAGCTTATGATCTGTCGGTTTTGCGTGGGTTTGAGTGGAAGACAACCAATCTGCGCTTTACGTATAACTCGCCCTCGACCCCGACCGAGACATGGGATTACGACCTCGACACCAAGGGTCGCACCCTTCGTAAGACACAGGAAATCCCATCAGGCCACGATAAGAATAATTATGTCGTGCGCCGGACGGTCGCTGTTGCCAGCGATGGGGCCCGTGTGCCGCTCACCATTCTCTACCACAAGAAGACCCCAATCGACGGCACAGCACCTGCCCTGCTTTACGGCTATGGGTCATATGGCATTTCGATGCCAGCAAGCTTTTCCACCGCGCGCCTGCCTTTGGTCGACCGCGGCATGGTCTATTGCATCGCGCATATCCGCGGCGGTCAAGACCGGGGCTATCAATGGTACCTCGATGGCAAGTTGATGAAGAAGCAAAACACCTTCTCAGACTTTGCCCGCGCGGCAGAAGCCTTGGTCGAGCAGAAGTTTGCTGCACCTAAACAGATCGTGATTGAAGGCCGGTCCGCTGGTGGTCTCTTGGTCGGGGCCGTTATGAACCAGCGGCCAGAGTTGTTTGCCGGGGTGATTGGGGGTGTTGCCTTTGTCGACGTCATCAACACGATTTCCGACGGTGAGCTCCCTCTCACCCCACCAGAATGGACAGAATGGGGCGACCCTATCAAGTCGAAGGAAGCCTTTGATTATATGTTGGCTTATAGCCCCTATGACCAAGTCGGCACCAAGGCCTATCCGCCCTTGTTCGCCCAAACCGCTCTCTCTGACAGCCAAGTTACCTATTGGGAGCCAACTAAGTGGGTGGCAAAGCTGCGGGAGCTCAGCCCCGAGGCTGGCCCCTTCCTGCTCAATGTCAATATGACGGCAGGCCATGGCGGGGCCTCGGGTCGGTTTGACCGTCTGAAGGAAGTGGCAGACAGCCACGCCTTCGCACTCTGGTGTGTTGGGAAAGCTTAAGCCAGCGGACAGCCCTCAATGGTTATCCGGTGCATCAAGCGAAAGTCGCCGTGATAGTCATTGAGGGCATAGTGCCAGGTGGCCCGATTATCCCAAAAGGCCACCGAGCCTGGCTGCCAAACAAAGCGGGTCGTATAGGCCTCGTTGGTGGCGTGCTTGTAAAGATAGCTTAATAGGGGCCAGCTCTCTTCTTGGGTCCAGCCTTCAAAATGCAACGTGAAGGCTGGGTTCACATAAAGTGCTTTACGGCCACTTAAAGGATGGGTGATCACAACAGGATGGATCGCATCTTGGGTGGCAGCTTGCGCATTGCCGATCCGCTCACCTTTTTCGTCGCGATAAGCCCCCTGTGCCCCAAATACATGCCGACTGGAGTGCACCGCGCGCAGCCGCGACAGTGTGTCTTTCAGGCCGTCTGACAGCCCATCATAGGCCGCATACATCGAGGCGAATAAAGTGTCTCCGCCTGTCTGCGGCAGGTCACGGGCAACTAGAACAGAGCCCAAAGCAGGTTCTTGATCATATGAATGGTCGGTGTGCCACGCCCCGCCAATATTAGTTGTTTGGTCCTTTTCTTTGCGGACCTCAGCAATTTCAGCGTGGCTCTCCGTTGCTTTGAAAAAGCGGTTGATGTTGATGGGCCCAAAGCGGCGGGCAAAGGCGATATGGTCCTCCGGCGTCAGGCTTTGGTCCCGAAAGAATAATACCCCATGATCGGCAAAGGCCTGTTTGAGTAGGGTGTCTTCTGCGTCAGTCATCCGGCGAAGATCAATCGCTGTGACCTCTGCGCCAACGCCATTCAAAGCTTCTATCTGCATCCTCACCACCTAAGTCTCTTATTTCTTCTGCGGCACTGTGATGGGACGATTGGCAAGGGTCAAGATGGCTGGCGGACCGAAGCCCGCTGTCTTCACCGAACCACGCAGTCCTGGCCGAAAGGCACTTGCGGGAAGAAGGTAATGGTATACTCTTTCAGCGTGCGCTAAAACTAGAGGAGTAAAATCCACCCAATCCCTTCACCCCCTATCAGCCAAAAGACGGACAGCACGCCTCTACTTACTTAAGGAACAAATCGACATGGAAGTAGGTCTTTCCCGCCGCGCTGCTGTTTTGGGCCTCTCGGCCAGTGCGGTGTCCTTGCCCGCCCGGGCAAGACAGAACCTATCCGCGCAAGTGATTGTGATCGGGGCAGGGATTTCCGGTCTTGAGACCGCACTTCGGCTGGAGGCTGAGGGAGTCGACGTTTTGGTGGTGGAAGCTTCAAGCCGGATCGGCGGCAGGCTGAACACTCTGTACGATCTGCCGGGTCAGCCCAATGCCGGTGGGGTACAAATCGGCGCAAGCTACACGCGGCTGCAGGCACGCGCTGCGGCTTTAGGGGTCAAGCTGTTTCCCGAGCCAACTTCACCGCGCGCGACTATTCTCAATATTGCCAACCGCATGATCAGCCAGCGCGACTGGGCAGCTGCGCAGGAAAACACCTTCCCCAGCGCTTTCAAGAACCTGCCTCCAAGTGCCGCCCTATTTGCTGCTGCTGGTGGCCCTAATAATCCCCTCAAAAGCTTTGACGATTGGCGCGGACCAATTGGCGTTGCCAGCGATGTTTCAGCCGACTCCTATTTGAGTGCCAATGGCTTTGATCAGGCAGCGCGCCGTCTCATTGATGTTGGGCTGAATGCAAACCAGTTGAGCACCTATTCGATCGTGAATGTAATGCGCACTTTGACCTTGTTCGCGGCCGACCGCGCCAGTGGCGGTGTCGCCAGCATGGTGAAAGGTGGTTCGCAGCTCTTGCCCGAAGCCATGGCGCGATCGCTCAGACGACCGGTCAGGATGGCGACCCCAGTCACCACGATACGCGCGTCAGCCCAATCCGCCGACGTAACATTGATCAATGGGAAGATCTTGCGGGCCCAAGCGGTGGTTGCTGCGTTGCCATTTCCAGCTTTTGCCCGGATGCGCGTCGATGCACCCCTGTCGCCTGAAACCCGCGAAGCGATACCGACCTTGCCCTATACCCAGATCAAACAATTCTTTCTGGAGCCCGCGATCAGCTATTGGGAGCGTGACGGACTGCCGATCGATATGTGGACCGATGGCCCATTGGAACGCATTTTTAGCGTCCGTGATAACGCTGGACAAGATACTGGCATTATCAACGTCTGGCTGAACGGAACCGGTGCAAATACTTTCAACTCAGCAGCCTTGCCAGACCTGTTGCGCACCCTGCGACCCGCCAGCGAGGGCAAATTCCGGGTGCGTCATATACAAGACTGGACGCAAACAAATCCGCTGGCCGGAGGTGCCTATATGCATTGGGCACCTGGCCAAATTGGACGCTGGGCCAGCAAAATGGGTGCCCCAGCAGGGCGCCTTTTCTTTGCAGGCGAACATCTGGGCCTTGTTCATACCGGGATGGAAGCCGCGTTCGAGAGTGCGGAAACGACGAGCCTAGAAGTATTAGCCAAGGTGAAAAGATCGTGATGGCGGTCAGGGTGGAACCAGAACAAGCTCGCCCCCTGTGCAAACCAGGCGCGATTTGATCGCGATAGATCAAGTTTGCGCGCTAAATCCAGATTGGAGCAATGTGCACATTCTCGATGACGTGCAACTATTGGTCTGGTGCCGGACACGTATCTGAAGGTGACTGCAAACTGTCAGAAAACCGTATATGTTTCTGACGGGAGATTAGCCATGCTACGCATGACCGAACAAATTATGGAGTATGGCGCGCGGCTGCCGGAAGGGGCACCGATCGAGGCCAAAGGCTTGCTTCACCTTGGCAATCGTGCCGCGGTCGACCAAGCCCCGTCACGCCTTGCCGAGCGCGGTCGGTTGACCAGAGCTGGACGCGGGGTTTATCTCTTTCAACGTAAAAGTCGGTTTGGCACCAGGGCTCCCTCTGTCCAGACAGCCGTCCAGGCTTTGGCGGCTCAACGCGGTGAGATGATCGTCTCCAGTGGTGCGGCTTCGGCCAACAGGCTCGGCCTGACAACACAGGTCCCGATCCCGTACGTCTATTTGACGTCAGGCCGCAGCCGAAAAATGAGCCTTGGCAAGCAGGTAGTAGAGCTGCGTCATGCTCCGCGCTGGCAGCTCGCCTTGGCTCAGAGCCCAGCCGGTGAGGCCGTGCGAGCCCTGGCTTGGCTGGGACCCGAAAAGGCAGAGAGTGCGCTGCAGACCTTGAAGCGAAATCTCGCCCCGGCCGCCTTTAGCGAGCTGGTTGCAGCTGCGCCGCAGTTCCCGACCTGGCTCGCACGCAGCGTCGGTAAAGTCGCTTATGGCTGATACATTTCTGCACCTATCGATCGATGACCGCCGCGAGGCCCTGGCTGTGGCCGCCGACCTGTCCGGACGACCAGCACACCTGCTTGAGAAGGATGTATGGGTGGTTTGGGCGCTTGCGACCCTATACGGATCAAAGCTTGGCGAACATCTGGTGTTCAAGGGTGGCACGTCGCTATCCAAGGCTTACGGTGTAATCCGGCGCTTCTCAGAAGATGTCGACCTAACCTACGACATTCGAGCGCTCGCTCCAGACATTGTCGGCTATGACGGTGAAGCCCTGCCGAAGACGCGAAGCGAGGAAAAGCGCTAGTCGAGCGCGGAGCGAAAGCGGCTTCACGAATGGGTGACGGACGCGGTCGGGCCGATCATCGCGGAGGCGTTGAAGGCTGAATCCCTGTCCACCAAGATGCGTGTCGAAGCCGACCGATTATTCCTGGACTACGAGGCGACGACGGGGGCTCCAGATAGGTTGCACCGAGCGTCAAGCTTGAGTTTGGCGCGCGCTCGACCGGTGAGCCCGCGAGCTTGCGCGATGTCACCTGCGATGCGGCCGGGTTTATTGAGGGGGTCGACTCTCCGACAGCGCGGCCACGCGTCATGCATGGCGAACGAACTTTCTGGGAGAAGGCAACGGCAATCCACGTCTTTTGCCTTCAAGACAGACTGCGTGGCGATCGCTTCGCGCGGCATTGGCATGACATAGTCCGCCTGGATGAGGCTGGTTTTGCGGCGACCGCCTTTGCCGACCGCGATCTGGCCAATGCAGTCGCGCGCCACAAGATGATGTTCTTTTCAGAAAGGGCAGCAGACAGATCCGCGATCGACTATGCAGCAGCGGTGAACGGCGGTCTTCAGCTTGTCCCCTCGGACGATGGCGCAATCGCGCTTGCTGAAGATTACGCCCGGATGTTTGACGACGGCCTCCTTCTGGAGGATGCCGAGCCATTCGATACCCTCATGGCGCATTGCGCCGATATCGCCAGGCGAGCCAATAGCGCGCGCTCTTAGAAAAAGGGGGTAGGGGGCGGAAACACCTACCCGACAGTGAAGAGAAGCTGAGAATGCGCCAAAGCCGGGACTGGACACTGGTAAATCCTTTGGCAGGTGGTGCCTATATCCAGTGGGCAGCTGACCAGATTGGACGCTGGGCAGGCAAAATGGGTGCCCCTGCGGCCGCTTCGCAGGCGTGCCAAGACGTAGTGGCCCGCCTGCAATCAGCTTGGAGAGGCTGTTACCGCTTCGGGTTTGTCAGGGCCTGATAGGTCAAGGTCCGGGACAGGCCCGAAAGATCGGTCATGCCGCGTGTTCCGCCCATCCGCTGGATCATGCCAACAAAATAGAGATCATTGGCCGGATCAATCCAGAACCAGGTTCCTGCGGCCCCGCCCCAACTCAACGTACCCTTCCCGACAGCTACGCCTGCCAATTGAGGATCGGTCACAACCATAAAGTTCAGGCCAAAGCCCATACCGCGACTGAAACTGAATGCACTGGTGCCGAGACTCTGCAATAGACCATTGTCGGCGTTTACTCCCGGCGCGATGGCACTTTGCCCCATCAGCGCAATGGTTTCTGGCTTCAGCAACCGCTTGCCATCCAATTGCCCGCCGTTGAGAATCATTTGCGCAAACCGGCCGTAGTCGTTGGACGTCGAGACCAGCCCACCGCCACCCGATTGAAGGGCTTTTGGATTGGTGAAGGTTGGCAATTGCGGGGCCACTGCCGGCGTGACCTGAATGAGTTTGCCGGTCTGGGGGTTAATGGCAAAGAGGTCCGAGAAGCGGTTCAGCTTCTCTGGCGGCACACTAAAGGCCGTGTCATTCATGTTTAGTGGCTTGAAGATCCGGGTGGCAAAGAAATCACCCAGCGTCTGGCCGGAAAGAATTTCCACGATGCGTCCTTGCAGATCGACTGAGACGCTGTAGGACCAGTTTTCACCTGGCTGGAATTTCAACGGAATTGAAGCCGTGCGCGTCACCAATTCCGATAGCGTCGGCGCGCCAAGCACTTGTTTGGCGCGAAACATGTCGTCGATCGCATTGTTTGGCGACAGACCGTAGCCAAAGCCTGCCGTATGGCTCATCAATTCGCGCATTGTTGGCGGGCGCTTGGCAGGGACCAAGATCATTTTCCCGTCCCCATCAACGCCGGTCATCACCGAAAGATTGGCCAGTTCCGGAAGATATTTTGATACCGGGTCATCGAGGTTCCACTTGCCTTCCTCATAGAGGATCATCAAGGCAACGCCAGTGACAGGCTTCGTCATCGAAAAAATCCGGTGGATGGTGTCTTTCCCCATTGCCACGTTGGTCGCGACCGAGGCTTGGCCATAGGTGTTAAATTGCACCACTTTGCCATGACGAACCAAAAGCGTTGAAAGGCCGGCGATTTCACCATTGGCAACCGCTTTGCCCATGGCTGCATCTAAAGCCTTCAGCCCGTTCCCATCAAACCCAAGCGCCTCAGGCGCAGCGACAGGCGCTGTCGCAAGGTCGGGCGACGGTGCGTGGGCGCAGCCGCCCATGACAACAGGAGCAGTAAGGACGCTAGCTAAAACAAGCCATGTGGCGGCTTTGGTGCGAAATATCATATGGTGTTTCCCTGCTTTTTCTGATCGCGAGGTGGCAGAAGGCTACGCGGAACTTGGCCAGTACCCATCCGCTCACCCTGTATCCATAAACGCAGATGGGATGACCACGCAAGCAGGCTTCGAGTGCGACTTGATTGTACGACCACGAAAAGCCCGACTCAAGCGCCGGTCTATTCTACTTGGGCTATTGCGGCCTAAGACGCTTGATATTCAGCTTCAACGCCAGACCAACGCTGCGACCGCGGCGTGGCATGAAGAAGAAGGCGCGTGGCTCAACCCCAACCCTCGCCCCGCCAAGACTTCGGACGCACAATCGCCAGCGCCACAACCTGGCTCTTTATGGCTTCCCTCCAATAAATCATCCGAAGCCTCGCAAGGCTGTGTAACTAAACACCTTCTGTATGAGCCAGACTCTAAGTGCCACTGGCGCGCGGTCGATGGGGTTGCTGGGGGTAGCAGCAAAGCAACACGCATGTGTTGTTTGCCTTTAGCGGAAGCTGCCCTGACTGGTGATGCAACGGCCAAACGGTGCGCTGGCTGGCGAATAATCCACCACGATTTTACACCAAATAGAGTCGTCTCCGACGCGCTGTTTGTCGAGCAAAAGTGGTTGGGTTTATCGAGTGAGGCAGCGGCCAGAAGGATGCAACGGGAGAGTGCCGCGCGAAGCAACCCAATGGGTTGTTGGCTGGCAAAGCGTCCCCCTTGCCGAGTTAACCCCTTGAACAAACCAGTAGTCAAGCGCGGTTTTGTACTACAAGGGGGCATGTTGGGGTCAGAATAGCCGACGTTTTTGTGCCTATATCAACGGCAAACTTTTACTTATGCCGCGAACTTGGATAGGGAGCTTGGGCGATTTTTGAGTAGTGACTGATTTTAGAATTATTCAATCCGTGCCTTCACGCCTATCGATTGTTTTTAGTTTTTTCTCACGGCCAAATTTCAAAATTGTATCGACGGCTTTTCGTACAATGCCGCGCGGAAGATAGCCGTAAATCCATTGACCCTTTTTGGCGGGAACAATGCCGGGGTCTAACCACGAAACGGCATTAACCTCAGTTGTCAACAACCATGATTGATCTTCATCAAGACCCGTAATGGTTTTAGCTTGTTCAGGAATAATGATGGCAGCGTTATTGGCTTGTTTTGATGAATGCGTGATGGGGGCTAGAAGAACAGTAAACGAGCCGTCATTCTGACTTTGAACAGCTACGATCACAGCGCATGGACGCTCCTTGGTGCCTTCAATTTTTCCTTGTAGCTGTTCATCGCGCCATAGGTAGTCATACCTAACGATCTGCCCCACTTCGGGATTCGGCTTCTTCAAGCGATCAACCCATCAAATGATCAAGACTTGGATCAAGATGATCGAATGTTGCATTTTCTAGGGCTTCAATCATATCATCAGGAAGTTCGTGCGCATAATAAGCCTTGCGGGTGTCGCGTGCTTTTAAGCGCTCATATTCGTCAATGTCGAGCAAGACTCGGACTGGACGATTATGCTTGGTAATAAACACAGGCGTTTTTGCAGAACGCTCCATATAAAGACCAGCCCTGTTTTGAAACTCAGTTGAAGCAACTATTGTTACATCCGTCATGCAATCCTCCGATCTAGCCGTTATCTATAGAATAGCTAATATACATATATTTGTCAAGATTTTCTGATTGGGGTGCCTAGAATCCGGGTTCGCACAAAAGGGGCTGAACCGCGATAATCTCACAAAATACCAATAAAATTAGCATACAATCTGTTCTAGAACTTGCGCTGCGTCACAATTGTCTGTGGAAAACTCCCATCTCATTGCGATAAACTGAAATCTGCACGGATCATGACGCATGTACCCAAAAGTGGCGGGCGATGCTCATGATAGGGTTTGGTTGACCGATTTACTTATTCCAAGCTTCCCAACAGTGGTCGACGATGTTGTAGCAGGGTGTGAAGATACGGTTGGAGCGCCAATTACCGCGCAGGAATTGCGATCAAGAAGACCTTCAGGTCCCCCGAGCGTTAAATCGTACGACCAAGTCGCACATGATCTGTAAGCCTGCCCCACCAATCCGCGCCGCATTGAAAGGCAAAGGCGACTGGACACTGGAAATTGTTACGCGCTCTGACAAGGTAAAGGGCTTCGCATTTATCCCACGCCGATGGGTCGTGGAGCGCATTTTCGCGTGACTTACTCATAACCAACGCCTCGCCAAAGACTTTAAACGGACCATCGCAAGTGCCACAAATTGGCTCTTTATGGCTTGCGTCCGACAAATCATCCGACGCCTCTCAAGGCTCTATAACCAAACGCTTTTTTATGGGTAAGACTCTAGAGAAAAGCAACGCCCCTGTGATGGATCCAGGGGCGTTGGCAAACCCGTAACGCCACGAAAACGACCGATAAATCACCTAATAGAACTGTCGCTCTGGTCCCGCCAACGTGCAGCTAGCTTGAAGCCAGCGCAAGTTAATCCCGACCCGATTGGTGCCTTCATCCGCCCAAGAATAGGAGACCGCTCGCGGGTTGCCCTTCTCGTGAACGTAAAGTGTTAAGGATGGCCGGTTGGCGCCGTATGGCCATTCCGCCAAGCGCAGGCGCAAATAGAATTCACGCGCGGGCGACTCATCAGTCTTTAAAGTGAGTTCTCCGCCTTGATCATGGATCCAGCCACGCTCAAACGTCCAACTTTCCTCGCCTGCACCCGAGTCGCCGTGCTTCGCCCCGCGCAAGACGGAGGTCCAACACGTAAAAGGACGCGCCTTATTCAGTCTATGCGGCACATTTGCTTTATTGCCATAGACATAAGCCCCTGTATCATCGACGGCTTGGTCGAGGATTGTGAGGCTGCGGTTACTCAACACGAGATTATCCGTGATCACCAATGTCCTGCCGCTGCGTTGCGACTTTACGCGGCAAGCCCTGGGCCTCATCGTGCCGATGAATTGCTGCTCTTGCCGACGCCAATAGACCTCACATCCCGGATAGAGCGTCATAGTACTTGGGCTGAGGCCTGCGAGTTTAGCTTGGTCTTGGTGGGCCCCTTTGATCGCCAGCGCTTGCTCTGGAGAGGGGGCAAAAATCTCTAGCTTGATCGCCTTTTCTGCCGCATCAATCGAGAAGCGATACAAGCGCTGGCGATAGATCTTAGTGGGATCATTGTCAGAATATTGCTCGACATAGAACATGTTTGGGCCAAAGGCCGGTAAAGTCACTGGGAAAAAGATCGAATGAATGCGTCCGTTGCGTTCGACCTCAGGTGTCTTGAGCTCCCCGTCAAAATAGACTTGCAAATCATTGTCGTAGTGGCCTGGAAAATAATCGAGCAGGACGCGCAAATCCTTGGCTAAGACGTCTTGTGCAGTCGGGGCACGCTCTTGTGCAATCGCAAGCGGTGCCGCACCTAGGACCACACTAAACAAAGCTAGGCTGCTGAAACGGGAAAGGGCTTTCGCAATCATTCATGCCTCCTACGGGATGCAAAGTCACAAGCGGTCAAAGTCATTCCACAAAAAAGCCCGACGCGATGTGCGCCGGGCTTAAGTGCCAAACAATCAGGGCATGGATCAGTAGTTGACCTTCAGTTCCAAACCAACGCTGCGACCGCGGCGTGGCATGAAGAAGAAGGCGCGTGGGCTGCCAGTGTCGATGCCCGACGCAGCAGCGCCAGTTAGACCGGCCGCAGCCGCAGACCCTTGGAACACGTCAAACCAACGCGTTGCGATGGGGATGGTGTCTTCGTCGGTCAAATTCTTGCCCCAGAGCGATACTTTCCAACGCTCGCCGCTAACACCGACACGGCCACCGACCAAGGTGGTCTCACCGGTTTCAGCACCGCCATGCACTTGGATGTACTTGGTGCCTTCGTAAGAAACATCCGCCGAAGCAAACAATTCCAAATTCGCGCCTAATTGACGGGAATAATCCACGTTGAAGCTAGCTTGATCGGCAGGTACCAGTGGAATTTGGGCCCCAACGATCGAACCATTTGCCCCTGGAAGTGGAACGACTGAGCCGTTTGGCAAAGGTGGTGGGTTTGGCGAACCGGGCACACGACGGGTGGTGGTGCAGGTCGTACCAATTTGATAGCCGCCTGAAGTCAGCGTGTATTGGAACTCGTCACAGCCTTCGGTGAACTCGGTGCTGATATGGGAATAATTTATGCTGAAGCCCAAATTGTCTGTTACGCGGAAGCGGAAATCTGCTTCAAAGCCTTTGATTTCAGCGTTGCCTTGGTTGGTTACGATCGAGGTCAATACGCCACTGGAGCCTGCCACTGCTGTCGTCAACTGCATGTCTTCTGCCTTGGTGTCGTAAGCCGACAGCGCCAAGGTGCCGCGACCATCAAACAAGCGAGCCTTGTAGCCAACTTCATAATTGGTCGAGGTTTCTGGCTCGAATACTGGGAACCCATTAACTAGGCCCAAAGTGCCGTTCAAACCACCAGGCTTGGTGCCTTCGGCGTAAATGCCATAAATGGTTTGGTTCTCAGTCGGCTTCCAAGTCAGTGTTGCACGCGGCGTAAAGGAGTCAAAGTTACGGGAATCGTCATAGGTCAGGGCGCCGTTGACAATGCTGAAGTTCTGAGTTGAGCGCTTCTCAGCCTGTTGGCGAGCTTCCAGATCGATTGACAAAGTGTCGGTGATATCAAAGCCCAAACGACCAAAGATCGCCCCGTTCGAGGTTGAGTTGGTGAGGTTCTTTTGGGTCGACACGACGCCATTCACAGGCACCGTTGCGCTTGCTACAAAGTCAATCGAGTAGCCGGTTTGATCGAGGCTGTAGCCATATAGGCCCAACATCCAGCGGACGCGCTTGTCTTGCGGGGATGAAAACTTCACCTCCAAAGACATGTCTTTAGAATCAGTTGTGCCGGAGCTGCCGAACAATGAATTCGATGTTGGGACGCCATTAGCCCCGATGCCTTGGGGGAAAGACGACCCGTTCAAGAAGTCAGAGTCAGAACCCGTCTTCAAGGATTCATCGCGGAAGCCATAGCTGATGTTGACGGTATAGTCGTTTGGCAGGTCGACATCGGCGATCAACGATCCAAAGGTCAGGTCGCGCTCAACACCAATGAAGGGGGCGGCAGGGCGGGTGCCACTGGCTCCAGTGTTTTGGAAGTAGACGCCCGAGTCCTTGATGACGCCACAGAACCACTGGTTCGGGTTGTTATCGGTGGTGGCCGCAGCCCCGCGATAGGCATTTGAACGATAGCCGGGATAGCAATTATTCTTGCTGGACGCTTGGAATCCAAGTGCACGCGGGCCATCTATGTCCTCAGCATGCACAACCCGCGCCCGCAAGGTCAACCCTTGAACAGGGCGGGCTTCTAAAACGCCGCTCACCGACTTGGTTTGCTCTGAGCCGAGGGTATCGTTCAACGCTGCAGAGTTAGCCCATTCACCGTCATAGGTGTAATAGCGCGCGGCCAAGCCACCCGACAGCCATGACGTGATCGGGCCAGCCAAACGTAAGTTTGCGCTCTGCTCATTGTGCGAGCCAACCGAAACCGTAGCGCCAGCCTTCAAAGAAGTGCCGGGGCTGTTGGTGATAAAGTTGATCGCACCCGAATAGGTGTTGCGGCCATACAGTGCCGATTGCGGTCCCTTGATTACTTCAACGCGGGCTACATCGGCCAAATCGATCGAGGAAATGTCGCCTTGATAATAGACGCCATCCACGAAGTACGCGGTACCGGCTTCCACACCAGGCTGGGTGCCCGCCAAAATTGATGCCGCACCGCGAACCACCGGGCGGTCTGTTGCGCGACCAAAGGCCTTAGAGAAGGATAGGCCGGGGGTGAAGCGCGCCAGATCGTCAATCGCCTGAATGTTCAATCGCGAAATGTCGGATGCGCCAACAGCGGTCACCGCAACAGGTGTTGAGATCAATGCTTCTTGGGTCTTACGAGCCGTCACGATGATGGTTTCGACTTTGGAGCGATCTGCTTCGGCGTCTGATGCGGCTTGGGCGAAGGAAGTACCGGGCATCGCAAGTGCGAGGGCCATCAGGGCGGCAGAACCAGTCAAAAGTAAGCGCTGTGTCATTTGGTCTTCCTCTATGGAACGTGGCCGCCGCCGCACACACTTGCGGCTGGATCACGGATGATGACATTTGTGTAAAGAGTATATCAAATTCTGGGAAGGTGTGTTCTGTGAATTTTTATCTCGTTGTCCAGCTTTAGTGGCCGATAAGCAACACATAGGCCCAACTTGAGCGCGAAATGATCAAGTTTACAGGCTAATTGGCATGATTAAGCCATGATTTTGGGTTCCCGCTGGCCTCGCGCTGCAGGCAAATGATCCAAGATGTGGTGCGGGATCGTGGTGCGCCCGTGCGAGCCTTGTCTAAAGCGCGGCGAGGATCGCGGTGCCCATCTCGGCAGTCGACAGACTTCCGCCCAGATCGGCAGTGCGTGCCCCGCCATTCAAGGCTGTTTCAACTGCGGCAAATAGCCTGTCGGCGAGAGCCCCTTCACCCAATGACCAGCGCAACGCCATTTCCAACGACAGGATCGCGGCGACGGGGTTGGCGAGGCCCTTGCCGGCGATGTCCGGTGCCGAGCCATGGATCGGCTCGTAAAGACCGGGTTTGCCCGCATCTCCCAAGGCTGCAGACGGCAAAAGACCGATCGAGCCTGTGCATGCAGCAGCTAGGTCGGACAACACATCGCCAAAGAGATTATCGGTCAGCAAAACGTCGAACTGCTGTGGCGCGCGAACCAACTGCATGGCCGCATTATCGGCATACATATGCTCAAGCTCTACATCGTTATAGTCACTGGCATGCAAGGCCATGACTTCCTGACGCCATAAAAGGCCGGATTCCATCACGTTTGACTTCTCAAGGCTCGTCACTTTGTTAGAGCGTTTGCGCGCAAGTTCAAAAGCAACACGGGTAACACGCCGAATTTCGGCACTGGTATAGACTTGATTGTCAAAGCCGCGCTTGCTGCCATCCGCTAAAGTCTCAATGCCGCGAGGCGTGCCAAAATAGACCCCACCGGTCAATTCACGCACGAAGACAATATCAAGCCCCTCAACCAAATGGCGCTTCAATCCAGATGCGTCGGCTAAGGCTGCAAAGCATAAGGCGGGACGGAGATTGGCATACACGTCCATCTCTTTACGTAGGCGCAACAGACCCATCTCTGGCCGAAGCTCACGGGGCACAGGCGCCCACTTGGGGCCACCGACGGCACCCATCAGGACTGCTTGTGCCGACTTGGCGGTTGCCACCACTTCGTCGGTGATCGGCGAGCCATTTGCATCAAGGCTGGCCCCACCAAACAGAGCGGTTTCAACGTCTAGCTTTAGTCCATGTTGGGCCATCAACTGCTCGAGCACGCGCTCAACTTCAGCCATCACTTCAGGGCCAATGCCATCACCTGGCAATAGGAGGAGTTTGTTTGTCATGCATCGCCCTTAGCCACGAATTGAGCGCCTGTCACGGTCGAATGCAGGGGCCGTACTTAAGCGGCTTCGCGATAGCCGATTGGCGCGATGGGCTCTGCCGCCCCAACACCGCTCTCTTCAGAGGTCAATCTGTCCAAACCAGAATGGGACTCAAAGATCATCGCTTCAATTTCTTCGGTCGGCGCAACGAACACCGCCAACGGTCCAATCGTCGCTGCTAAGGCGCTCAAAAAGCCTGGATCCAAAAATTGGTCGAGCACGAAATCTGCCTCTCGCTGATACCATTAACGATTTGGTAACAGAGATTAAGCAGATATGAATCATTTTGAAAAGCATTTAATCTAATTTTTTTAAGCACTTCAGCCCAACCAAGGCGTCATTAACTTTCTTTTATGTTCATGTTCCGCGATTTGATCCTGCTGCATAAGACTTTGCCCGATTTCGTCCAGACCCTCTAATAAGGATTTCTTTCGACCTGGATCGATCTCAAAATGGTAAATTTTACCATCTGGACCCGTTAGGGTCTGGGCGGCCAGATCGATTTCAAAGCGCGCATTCTGACCGTTCGCTTGGTTTATCAAAGCATCGACTTGGCCAGCATCAAGGACGAGCGGCAACACCCCATTCTTAAAACAATTATTGTAGAAGATATCGGCAAACGATGCCGAGATGACGCATTCAATCCCATAATCCAGCAGAGCCCAAGGCGCATGCTCACGCGATGAACCGCAGCCAAAGTTAGGGCCCGCTATCAGGATCTTTGCACCTGCAAAAGCGGGCTTGTTCAACACGAACTCAGGATTAGGCGATCCATCTGGCAAGAAACGCATGTCAAAGAATAGGCCGCGTGACAGGCCGGTGCGCTCTACTGTCGACAGAAACTGCTTAGGAATGATCTGATCGGTATCAATATTAGCCACGGGCAAGGGGGCGGCATGGGCAGCCAGCTTTGTAAACTTCTTCATCGTGGGTCCATCCTGTCCAGAAATTCTGTGTGCCAGCCTTTAGGGCTCATCAACCGTCACACTAAATGAGCCGCCAGACTTCTCAATTGTGACTTTTTCCTTGTCCGGCGACTTGATCTCAAGGCTGCCATCGCCGTCCGCATCAAATTGGCCGGTGAAGATAGCGCCCTCCTTATCGGTGCAACTCACGTCTTCTAGGGCACTCAATGCTGCCTCAGAGGCCTTGGTCAGGACAGGGCTACAATTAAGGTCGCCTTTGGTCTGTTCCTTTTTCAGAGCGGTTATGACGGTGCTGCGAAACTCGCCCAACACGCCACCCATAATGGCCTTCAGCCATGGAGCGTCGTCTAGTTTAAGCGTTTTGGTCGCGGCGGGTTCAGCCCTTGCCTTATCTTCTGTGGCACCAGACTCAGCCGCCAGTTGCGCAGCATCCTTGCTTGCAGCAGGTGGCGGCGGAGCCTGCATGGTGCGAGGATTATCAACGGCCTCAAAGGTTGGGTTGATATCGGCAGGTTTGGGCCTCAGCGCTTGGTAAGCCCCCAAGCCGAAAATCGTTGCACCAATAATGATCAGCGGCACAAAAATGCCCGAACCTTGCTGCTTTGCCATATCGCCTAAACCTCAAATGCCGCCACGACGGGAACATGGTCACTGGGCTTTTCCCATGCACGCGCGTCTTTGTGAATGGCGAAACTTTCTTTGATGAAGCGGGGTGTAAAATCGGCATTGGCCCAAATGTGATCCAGCCGGCGACCCCGATCATTCTTCGTCCAATCGGGCGACCGATAGCTCCACCAAGAGAACACTTTCTCAGGCGCTGGGCGGGCGACGCGCGCCAAATCAACCAACCCGCCGCGTTCTAAAATGCGGCCCATGGCGTCGGTCTCCACAGGGGTATGACTGACAACGTTCAACAATTGCTTATGGCCCCAAACGTCATGTTCGCCCGGCGCGACATTCAAATCCCCGACCACGACAAGGGGATCCGCGCTTTTCCGATTCGAATAAAAGGATTCCATGCGTTCAAGAAACGAGAGCTTATGGTCAAATTTTGGATTGATCTGCGTGTCGGGTTCGTCCCCACCAGCGGGCACGTAAAGATTATGGATCGTGACGCCAGCAACCTTCACCGCAGCAACACGGGCCTCTTCGTGGCGACAAAAGCCGGGTTCCTCAACCTCTTCGAGCGGAAGCCGGGAGGCAATCGCCACTCCATGCCAACCTTTTTGCCCGCGTATATGCAGGTGGGGCAGGCCCATCTCGGTAAAGGCAGCGGTTGGGAACTCGCCATTGCGGCACTTAATTTCCTGCAAGCACAAGACATCGGGGCGATGCTGTTCAACGAAGCGCTGTACCAACCCTGCGCGCAGGCGAACCGAGTTAATGTTCCAAGTGGCAACTGAAAGACGTGTCATCCTACTGGCTTAAGCGACTTGGGAGAAATGGGAAAGTGCGCTAAGCGGCAAAGTATGGGAAAGACACTTTATGACAAGATTTGGGACAACCACGTCGTCGGCACAGCCGAGGATGGGGTCTCCCTCCTCTACATCGACTTGCATTTGATCCACGAGGTCACAACCCCGCAGGCCTTTGCAGGGCTGAAGGCCGCTGGCCGCCCCGTGCGACGCCCTGACCTGACCTTGGCAGTGGCCGATCACAACACGCCGACTGAAAACCAAGCCGCGGGCGTAGACGCCGTCGCTGACCCTGAAGCCCGACTGCAACTGCAGACGCTTAGCCGCAATGTGGCTGAGTATGGGATCGAGTTCTTTCCAATGGGCGAAATCCGAAATGGTATTGTCCATGTGGTTGGGCCAGAACAAGGGCGTACGCAGCCGGGCATGACCATCGTATGTGGCGATAGCCATACCTCCACACATGGTGCTTTTGGCGCACTCGCTCATGGCATTGGCACAAGCGAAGTCGAACATGTTTTGGCGACCCAGACCCTGCGCGCCCGCAAAATGAAGAACATGGCCGTGGTGATTGAGGGCACTTTGGCTCCCGGCGTTGGGGCTAAGGATATCGCTTTAGCTATTTGCGCCAAGATCGGCACGGCCGGCGGCACGGGCCATGTCATCGAATATCGTGGTTCTGCCATACGGAGCCTTTCTGCCGAAGGGCGTATGACCCTGTGCAATATGGCAATAGAAGCAGGCGCGCGAGCGGGGCTCGTTGCCCCTGATGACGTCACATTTGCTTATCTGAAGGGACGCCCTTCTGCGCCCAAGGCAGGCGCGTGGGACCAGGCAATCTCATTCTGGAAAACCCTTTTCACCGACGAGGATGCGGTGTTCGACCAGATTGTTGAAATTCGCGCGGAAAGCATCGCTCCACTTGTGACTTGGGGCACAAGCCCGGAGCAAGTGGTAGCAATTGACGGAATTGCCCCAGACCCAGAGCACTTTAGCGACCCAATTGAACGCGAAACCGCACGCCGATCCTTGGCCTATATGGGCATTGAAGCTGGTCAGAAGATGACCGATCTTGCCATTCAGCGCGTCTTCATTGGCTCGTGCACCAATTCTCGGATTGAAGATTTGCGGGTGGTGGCAGCACTTGTTCAGGGTAAGCGGGTGGCTGACGGCGTTCGCGCGATGATCGTGCCGGGCTCTGGCCTTGTACGCTATCAAGCCGAGGAAGAAGGCTTAGACGAGATCTTTATAGCGGCAGGTTTTGAGTGGCGCGAACCTGGCTGCTCTATGTGCCTAGGCATGAACCCAGATCGGCTTGTGCCGTTTGAACGCTGTGCGTCTACTTCCAACCGCAATTTCGAAGGCCGCCAAGGCCGCGATGGGCGCACCCACTTGGTCTCACCCGCCATGGCAGCCGCTGCCGCCCTGACAGGCCGATTAAGTGATGTACGTGAGATGCTGTAAGTTTGGAGGTGGCCTGCGCTAGCGCGCAGGCTCACCCCTCGCCAATTTGGTGCATTGAGCGACCCAGTTTTCCCGATAAACTCGTGCGCCAAAGGTCGGCAAGTTCTTGGACAACCATGCAACTTGGTCGATATTCATGGTAGCGATTTGGTAGAAGTAATAAATGCCTTGGTCATTCAACCAAGCCTTATTCTTCGGGCCCACACCATCAATCAACAAGAGTTCATCTGGATTAGCCCGACGACGTGAGCGCGGCGCAGCCTTGCCAGCGCCGGCCAAGGCAATCGCTTCTTCCAAGGCTTCTGCCGACAATCCAGCTAAAGGTGATGGTGTGAAGTTTTGGTTGCTGATGGGCTCGGGGGGTGGTGGTGGTGGCGTTGGTGCGACCGCTTTCACTTTGCGCTTTTTGACAATCGGTGCAGCGACAGCCTCTTGCTCAGTTCCTAGCTCTACCACGGGCTCAAGCTTTGGCGCAGGCACGACGACTGACTTCTTCCTGCCAAGCTTGGCGGGTTCCGAAGCGGCAGAAACAAAGGCCACCGGGGCTGGCTCAATTTCTTGGACCAATTTAGCCGTCGTCATTAGTTCGGGCATAGGGGGCGTCTCGACGCTACCGCCAGTATCGCGTCCCTCAAAGAATAATACCCGAGCCTCGAGATATTTATTGCGCCACTTTAGGGCGGCGACATCTTCATCGACACTTTCACCTTCGCGCAGTTTGGCATTGGCGGCGGCCAATTCATCAGCACGCGAGCGCACTTCAGCCAATTCGGCCTCTAGCGCGGCGGCTTTGCGAGTCCCGATTGCATCGGTCAGGATAGAACCGGCACCGGCGGTAACTTGCCGCTTCAAGTGGTCGTGCTCTTCTCGCAAAGGACGTAATTCCTCTTGCAATACTTTAGTGTCGGAGTCAGCAGATCTGATCCAATAGCCCAGCAAAAAACCAAATGCCGCAGTTATCAAAATGATCAAAAAGCTTTGAGTTAACAGAAACATGGCTTTGGTCCTTGCCTTCCCTACGACGGGTTCTTATTGGGTCTTTAATCTGACGCGGTGATTTTAAATTCAATGCGGCGGTTTTGCTCTCGCAAAGGGCTGTCAGGCTGCCCCGGGATATTCCCCTTGCCATTTGGGAAGTCGTTCACCAAAGGTTGGCTTTCGCCATAGCCTTTCGCTGTAACCTGATCGGCGGGAACACCCTTTGAGATTAAAAAATCGAGAACCGTATTTGCACGTCTTTGGGACAAACGCTCATTGAGGTCTGCGGCACCGCCGGTATCGGTGTGGCCACCAATTTCGATCTTGAAGGTGCTGCATTCCTTGGCAACGGCTGCGACACGGTCGAGCACTTCTTGCCCACCCAATAAGGGGCTGCTGCCTTTTTCAAAGCGAATGGAGCCACTTTTTCCAGCCTCCGTCAGACGCGTCTGGCAAGTGAATTCAGTTTGTTGCGCAGACTTGTCAGCTGCTTTTTTCGACGCCGGGACGGTGATTTCTGGTTTAGTCGGCATAGGGGGGCGAACCACGGCAGAACCGGGATAGCTGACCCCTTGGCAGTCAATCTTTGAATAAACGCCAGGAAGCCCAATCCGATCGCGAACACCGTCCACGACCGTTGAGCACGCTGCCTTCGCGGTCTCTTCATCCACAGAAAAGCCGCTAATCAGTAAGCGACCGTCTGAGGTATCGGCACGCGCGAAAGTAAATCCTGCTTTATCCAAGCTTACTTGAGCCAATGAACGCGTCTCTTCTTGCAAAACCATCATGCGCTGATGGTGGACCCACATGAGAATTGCCAAACCTAAGGCACCAAGCACAAAGACTGGCCAGCAATTCTTAGAATTAAGCATGCTTTGTTTGCCATTTCAGTTCTGGAAGCCACACGCCACGTGAAAAAAGAGCACCGGCAGGACCTCACGATTAGATTTTAGTAAACATGTCTTCAGTTTAACGCCGTCGGAAAGCAAGAGCACTCGCGTCTGACGTGCAAAAAACGCAGCATTTTGCGGACTGCACTCTCCCATTAGGGCAATCTCACGTTATGAGGAAGACATGATCCAAGACGTGACAAGCCCACAAAATAATTTGGTTAAGCTGGCCAAGTCGCTCGACCGCAAAAAGGCCCGGACCGAGTCCGGCTTATTCTTGGCCGAAGGTGCACGCCATGTCGGAGAAGGACTAGACCTTGGCTGGGAACTCGAAGCGCTTCTGTTTTCCGCCGCAGCCGAGGCGCGGCCCGCTGTGCAATCCCTCGCGCAACAAGCTTTGAAGACCGGTGCGCGCGTGGCTCGCGTGTCAGACCGCGTGTTGGAAGCCGTTGCCAAGCGCGATAATGCGCAGTCGGTGTTGGGGCTCTTCCGTCAGCGTTATACGCCATTGGTCGAGCTAGCAAGCGCCCCTTTGATCATCGCACTCGAACGGATTCGCGATCCAGGCAATCTAGGCACCATCCTGCGAACCCTCGATTCTGTGGGCGGTGGCGGCGTTGTTTTGCTGGAAGAGAGCTGCGACCCGTTCTCGATCGAAGCTGTGCGCGCTAGCATGGGGTCTATTTTTTCTGCGCCCGTAGCTCGGTCCGATTTTGCTGGGTTTGAGACTTGGCGTCGTGCGCAGGGCTTTAAAATGGCGGGTACTTCGCTCAAAGGGTCAACACGCCACACTGAAACCGACTTTGGCACCAAGACAGTCCTTTTAATGGGCAACGAGCAATCTGGAATCCCCGATAATTGGGCAGAGGCCTGCGATGTTTTGGTGCGGCTGCCGATGGCAGGTCGCGCCGACAGCCTCAACCTTGCGATTGCCACAGCTGTAACGACCTATGAGATTTGGCGTCAGCAAGGCTTTAAAGGGGCCCGTGATTAGATGGCACAAAGGCCACCACCTCTAAAAATAGCGCCAGCACGTATGGCACCCGTCTTGATGGCGGATGATTGGTCTGATTATGCGCTGCTCGATTCCGGCGACGGCCAAAAGCTGGAGCGTTTTGGCCCTTACACCTTTATCCGACCAGATAGCCAAGCTCTATGGCCACGGCGCTTGACCGAAAAGGACTGGGCCTTTGATGCCGCTTTTTCTGGTCAGGAGAGCGAGGAGATGGGGCGGTGGCGCTTTATCCGGCGGGTCCCAGAAACATGGCCGATTTCGTGGGGCGGGATTAAGTTTCATGCCCGCTGCACACCCTTTCGACATTTGGGTCTATTTCCAGAGCAATCAGTTCATTGGCGTTGGTGCCGCGATCTGATTGAGGCACGCGTCCATCAATCCCCCAAGGATCCACCGCCTAAAGTTTTGAACTTGTTTGGCTATACTGGCGTAGCTAGCCTTGTCTGCGCCAAGGCGGGTGCCAGCGTGACCCATGTCGATGCCTCCAAAAAGGCGGTCGGCTATGCGCGAGAGAATCAAGCCCTCGCGGGATTAGACGATCGGCCGATTCGATGGATCGTCGACGACGCCTTAAAATTTGTCGAACGAGAGATCCGGCGTGGGAATAAATATCACGGCATAATTCTGGACCCACCCAAGCATGGGCGCGGCCCGACCGGAGAGATTTGGAAGCTCGAAGAGGGCTTAGACCGTCTTTTGACTGCCTGCGTTGAGCTCTTAGAGGACGATGCCCTATTTCTGGTGGCCACCGTCTATGCGGTTCGCTTGAGTTTCTTGGCGCTCGACAATGGATTAGCAGCTGCACTTGGCAATCGGCCGGGCGAGCGCGAGGCCGGTGAGATGGCTATCCCGGAACAAGGATCAGACCGTCTTTTGCCGACGGCCATTTTCGCGCGCTGGTCGGACCAGAGATAAGCTGTATAGCGGAATAGATTATCAGCCGCCTTGCGCTGATGTTTCTGAATCGTTAACCGATGCAGGTCAGTGAATCAGGTCGAAATGGACCCACCTGCATCATGGCAGCCACACAGACCTTAAATGCAAAGCCTTTGGCCGTCGGCCTCAAGCACGCGAGCTTGAGCCTTGCGACCCTGTTTCTGGCGCTGGGTTTAAGCGCTGGCGCGATCCAAGCCTTTGGCAATGAACAAGATGCTGGCCCCAGCGCGGTCTTGGAAGTGCCGCGTTACAATCCTGCTTCAGCCAAGCCTGCCACGACCAGCATGGAGCCAAAGGTCGACCATGCGGCGCAAGGCACGGCTATGGGCTGGTTGCCTTGGCGCTTGCCGGATGGTGCTATGACGCCTTGGCTGCCTGGCACGCCTCCACCCAAATCGGCCGGTGCCGCAGATCAAGCCATTAGCGAAGCAGAGGCATTGCGCCTCGCAGAAATTGCAAAAGCAAAGGGAGACCCCGTCGTGACGGGTGCTGCCACCGCAGCCTCCTCCAGCCAAATCCCACCCGTCTCAGGTACTGCACGGATTATGGCCCCTTCATTCGGGACCGCCACGAATGAAGGCGGCGTGCAAGTCTATCGTGGGCAAGGTGCCGCCGCATTGACCCAAGCCCCCGCCGCGGGCGTGCACCAACAAGGCCCAGGTGGCCTGTTACCGATCATCGGTTCGGGCAACCGCACGGTATATGACATTTACCGGAAGCCTTTCTCTGAGACTGGTCGACCCAAGGTCGCCTTGGTTGTGGGTGGGCTTGGCCTGAACGCGCGTATCACACAGCGCGCCATCGACGAATTGCCTGCAGAGGTCACTTTATCCTTTGTGCCTTATGCGGAGAACCTTCAAGGCTGGATCAATAAGGCCCGAGCGAAAGGGCATGAGGTTCTGATTGAGATCCCGATGGAGCCATTTGATTATCCCGAGAATGATCCAGGTCCACACACGTTGCTGACCACGGCGTCGGCAGACGAGAATCAACGCCGACTTGAGTTCTTATTGTCGCGGGCAAGCGGCTATTTCGGTGTGACCAATTATCTGGGCGGGAAATTCGCAACGTCCAACGAGTCAAGCGGTGCCTTGATGCGGCAATTGCGGTCTCGTGGCGTGGCCTTCATTGCCGATGGCTCGGCCTCGCAGCTTGATGCTGCTGCCAGTTCTGCAGGGCTGCGCAATGCCCAAGCGGATCGCTTGATCGACCAACGACCCTCAGGCGATGATATCGCAGCCCAGCTGGGCGCGCTCGAGGCGATGGCGACCCAACGTGGCGCGGCGCTCGGCTTTGGTGTTGCTTATAGTGTGACCATTGACCAAATTGCCCGGTGGGCGAAAGATGCGGGCCGACGGGGGCTTATCCTAGCCCCAGCATCCGCGGTTACATCATGAGCAAAGAGACCATCCCTGCCCCGCCAGAAGGCTATCGACCCAATGTTGGTATCTTGCTATTCGACATGCGCGGGCTGGTTTGGGTCGGCAAGCGCCGGGGCTTTAATGGGCAGCATGCTTGGCAGGCACCACAAGGCGGCATTGACCGCGACGAAGATGTTGAGACCGCAGCCTTGCGTGAACTGGGCGAGGAGACTGGCATCGGCACGGGGTTGGTTTCAATCATTGGTCATACAACCGATTGGCTGACCTATGACTTTCCACCCGAGATGCAGCGTGGCAAGTTTCGCCGCAACAAGGGCCAGGCCCAAATCTGGTATGCCTTGCGCTTCTTAGGGTCAGACCGCGACGTGAAGCTGAATGCCCATAAGCAGGTTGAATTTGACGCTTGGCGATGGGAGCGGTTGGAAGCCCTTCCAGAACTGGTGGTGCCGTTTAAGCGTGATGTGTACACACGGATCGTGCAAGACTTTGGACACCTTGCTGCTGCCTAGCTTCTTGTGGCATGACCAACCTATTGCAAAAGACGGAGCGTGCAGGTGGAAAAGCCAGTTCTGATGATTCATGGGGTTGGATGTGGCGGCGACGCTTGGTCTGTGATGGCACCGCTGATGCAGGCCAAAGGCTGGACGCCTTATACGCCCACGCTTTACCCTCAGTTCCGCGTCAAAGAAAATCCTACCGGCCAACTCTCCACCCTTGGCCTGCATGATTATGTTGAAGCAGCGAAGTCGGAAGCTTTGGCGATTGAACGCTCCACCGGTGAAGAGCCTGTTTTGATGGGCCATTCGATGGGGGGCCTAATTGTCCAAAAATTGGCTGAGCAAGGCGTTGGCAAAGCCGCGATTCTTGTGACGCCCGCCCAACCGGTTGACTGCCAAGTTCAAGATCTGCGCGTCCTGTTTACCTTTGCCAATATCGTCCTGAAGGGTGATCCCAAGCTCTCTTACAAAGTCTGGAAAACTGGCTTTCGTTGGGGTGTCCTCAACCAAGTCGCACCAGAGCGGCATGATGAGATTTATGCATCCGCCCTTTACGATTCCGGTCTCGTCTATCAGCAGCTCGGCAAGCCGGAGACAGACCCGCACCGGGTTGGGGTCATCAATGAGCGTTCGATTGAGTGCCCAATCCTGACCATTGGCGCGGTGCAAGATCGCGCGACAGTTATTCAAGCCGTCCGCAAAGTGGCGCAGAAATACGCCCGTATCGGCGGGGACTATCGTGAATATGACGGAGCGGCGCATTGGATTATCGATGAGCCGAAAACCGCTAGCGTTGTAGCCGACATCTGTGAGTGGCTAGAGGCCAAGGGCCTTTAGGGCGAAGGCCAACTAGGCCGAAACAGCGTTACTGCACCATGTGCAGAAAAAAGTGCAATCGCGCGATTTCCGTAACCACGTGTTCACCTTGTTCACGGCAAACTGCCCGAACTGTTAACCTTGTCCCGGATCCTGCCCGCTTATGGCCTACCAAGACGCCGCACTGATAGCCGAACCAGAACTCGATTTGGATCTGATCCGCGATTTCTTGATGCAAAATCCTAGCTTTGTCCGCGAAGACGCCGAGCTCTTAAACCGCATCGCGGCGGAGCCGAGCACGGGGAATGTTATC
>Ga0247831_1001846_pt1 | contig 37012 bp, 32 predicted proteins | sample LaCruzMarch2015__9_FD_192406 | JGI IMG/M metagenome (GOLD analysis project Ga0247831, IMG submission 192406) | Freshwater microbial communities from meromictic Lake La Cruz, Castile-La Mancha, Spain - LaCruzMarch2015_1m | ecosystem: Environmental > Aquatic > Freshwater > Lake | place: Spain...
TATACTTTATTGGGCAGAGTCAATGCAAAACATTTTTTTCATTACAATACTAAATTGGTTCGGAGAACCTTTTTGATCTATGCTTCGGGATGCCGCAAAGCCGAATATCCCGAAGAGCGTGATAAGTTATACACCAGATGCATATGTCTGAATCACACTTGCCAAGCCGAAGGCATGGGATTTTGAAGATGACACGGATTGCACTGATTTTGATAAATTCATTTTCATAATCCTAAACGTTTAAATTGTAAACTTTTACTACCAAAGTTAATTAATAATCCAACTTCTATTTTATATGCTCGTAAATAGTTTAATAGTTGAGCAGTATGCACTTCTTCCATATTTATTATTGCTTTTAATTCAACCAGTACTTTGCCCTCTACCAAAAAATCTGCACGACGTGTTCCTATCGGTTCTGTCAATTCTTTGTAATAAATAGGCTGTTTCTATTTCTCTTGAAAATGATAGTCCCTTTTTACTCATTTCGAATGCTAAGGCTCTTTGATATATAACCTCTTGGAAGCCATTACCTAAAAAAGAATGTACTTCAAATGATGCACCGATAATCTTTTCTGTAATATCTTTATGTTTTAGTTCCACACATTAAAATTATATCATTAATTTAAACTTTCTATAAAAACATCTGTGCTCCGCTGTACAATCCTCTTATTCACATGACGCGGGCTTGGCAAATGATTCTGAACCTTTAATGTCTGAATCACCGATTTTGAAGAAGACACCGATATCACGGATTTGAATCTGTGCACGCCGTGCAATCCTCCTCATCCGTGATTCTAACCTTACCATTAATGTCTGAATCACCGATTTAGAAAATGACACCGATATCACGGATTTGAATCTGTGCACGCCGTGCAATCCTCCTTATCCGTGATTCTAACTATACCTTTAATGTCTAAATCACCGATTTTGAAGAAGACACCGATATCACGGATTTGAATCTGTGCACGCCGTGCAATCCTCCTCATCCGTGATTCTAACTATACCTTTAATGTCTTAATCACCGATTTTGAAGAAGACACCGTTATCACGGATTTGAATCTGTGCACACCGTGCAATTCTCCTTATCTGTGATTCTGTCCTCGCATAGTCAGTCACTCGCTTCGAGAACTCTACGACTTGAGTTACGAACTGCTGTTTTACTTTGTTCGTGACGTTTGCACAAATGTTATATTTATTTCATACCGAAGCTAACATTTTTCACATTCATTCTGAAAGATATATTCTAAAAAGAATGTTCACTTTTAAGCAAGAAGTTTAACTTTCACTCCAAAAAAAAAGAGACTCTTTCGAATCTCCTTAGTTTTACAATATTTAATGAATGACTTAAATAGCAGCCAATTGTACTTTTTGTTGTAATTCTTTGACTTGCTCGCGTATCATCACATCGGTGTCCATCAGGTCTTTCACTGTCTGACAGCTATGAATAACCGTTGTATGATCTCGTCCACCAAAGTGGTCGCCTATGTTTTTTAAGGAGTTTTTGGTAAACTGTTTAGCCAAAAACATTGAAATTTGACGTGCTTGAACTATTTCACGTTTACGTGTTTTCGCTTGTAATTTGTCGTATGGTATTTCATAAAAATCACAAACCATTTTTTGTATCGTATCGATTGTAATTTCCTTAGACGATGTTTTAACAATGTTTCGCAATACCTTTTTGGCTAAATCTAAATCGATTTCTTTTTTGACCAAAGATGAATGTGCTAACAATGAAATCAAAGCACCTTCCATTTCACGGATATTGTTTTGCACGTTGTAGGCCAAATACTTCACCACTTCTGCCGGAAGGTCTAAGCCATCGTTGCGCATTTTATGGTCTAGGATAGCCATACGTGTTTCAAAATCGGGCGCTTGCAAATCAGCACTCAATCCCCATCTGAAACGCGATAATAAACGCTCTTGCATACCATCCAAATCTTTTGGTGGCTTATCACTGGTTAGTATCAATTGTTTGCCATTTTGGTGCAAATGATTGAAGATAGAGAAAAATGCATCTTGCGATTTGATTGCTGGCGCAAAATAATGGATATCGTCAATAATCAACACATCAATCAATTGGTAGAAATTGATAAAGTCATTGATTTCATGATTTTTTGAATGCTCTATAAACTGATGTATAAATTTTTCGGCACTGACATACAATACAGTTTTGTTGGGATGCAAACGCTTGGTTTCATTGCCTATAGCATGTATCAAGTGTGTTTTACCTAGTCCTGACGAACTGTATACCACCAATGGATTAAACGAAGTACCACCGGGTTTTTGTGCCACAGCCATACCTGCACTACGTGCTAATCGGTTGCATTCGCCTTCTACAAATGAATCGAAGGTATAATTTGGATTTAATTGCGGATCTATTTGCGAACGTTTGAGGCCTGGTATTACAAATGGATTTTTAATACCACTGTCGTTACCTACATGTACATCCACATAGTTGTTACTTAGCTGTGCTTGCGAGTGACTGCTTGCAGGCATGCGTATAGATGTTGGATTTTTCTTATTTTGGTTTTCCATCAAAATGCGGTACTCCAATTGTGCATCTTTGCCCAATTCGCGTTTGATAGTTTTTGCAATCAATTCGACATAATGTTCTTCAAGCCATTCATAAAAAAATTGACTTGGTACTTCGATCACCAATACATTGTTTTCTAACGATACTGGTTTGATAGGTTCAAACCATGTTTTGTATGATTGCCAGCTAATGTTATCTTTAATTACCTTTAAACAATTCTCCCATATTTTATCAAAGGTTTTTGTCATTTTTCTTCACCCAATTTTTAGATATTATTAAATAATTCGTTTATTCTTTTTTACTTATCAAGATAGTGTTTATAAAAATCTTAACCGAGCAACGAAAGTGGTAATTTTTTGTTGAAAAAAAAAATTTTTAAACGCTTGTTTCTTTGACATCCAACACAGTAAAATTTGAAACGTAGTCGTAGTGCTTTTTATGATTAAAAAAAATATTTATCCTACCTAGCTGTAAGCCTGCCCACCCAACCTGATTAACAATTACATCTTGATTATTCCGATTTTTTACACTAAGGGGTTTATCTAAAAATGTATGTGTATGACCTCCCAAAATGCAATCAATATGCGTTGAAGATTTCGCTAAAATTTGGTCTGAAATTTTAGCATCTTTGTATTCAAAACCAAGATGAGAAAGACAAATAATATAGTCGCATTTTTTTCTCACTTTGAGGAAATGTGCAGTCTCATTGGCATACACAATAGGATCACGATAAATGATGTTGCCATACAATCGATCTGGAACTAATCCGTTCAACTCAATTCCTACTCCTAAAATTCCAATTTTAAGCCTTCCTTTCCGAAGAATAGTATAGGGTTTTATGTGGTATTCAAGTGGTGTATTTGTAAAGTCGTAATTGCAATTGACAAAATCAAAATCGGCATATTCGAGTTGTTTGACCAAACCATCTATTCCATTATCAAAATCATGATTACCCAATGTAGCCGCATCATAGCGAAGCATACTCATCACTTGCATTTCTGGCTTTCCTTTGTAAAAATTAAAGTAAGGTGTTCCCTGAAAAATATCACCAGCATCTAGTAGCAATACTTGTGTATCTTCACTTCGAATGTTACGTATTAGTTTTTCGCGGGCCAATACACCGCCCATACCTTGATACTTGCTACCATCCATCGGAAAAGGATCGAGCCTACTGTGTACATCATTGGTGTGTAAGATAGTTAGTTGTTCATCATAGTTATCAGTAGGTTTGGCCAAGGCGTCAAACGGAAATTGACTCGTAGCTAAAAGACCTCCTACCAAGGCTGTTTGGCTTACAAACTTTCTTCTACTTTGATTGTATGGTTTGTTCATGATGTTTTATTTTACGATGTGTACGCGTTGGGTTGGATTTGGAAAACAATATGAATGGGCTTGAATATACTCAATCATAACATCTCGAATCAACAATCCAGTATTGATGCGTTTACAAGTTTTCAAAAAATCACATTGATCGCCCCCATTTGCAATATAATCATTGGTGGCAATAGTGTAAATTACATCATCTGCAAGTGGTGAAAACTTTATAATTGAATCTTTTGAAGTTGCAGTTTGAGGAGCATAAACAGTAAACGTTTCCTGAAAAGTTTCAGCTTGTTTAATCTTTGGTAAATTCATAGGCAAATAGGTTGCTACTGGCCATCCATCAGACTTTGCCATGACTTCAATCCATTGTGTGAGTTGTTTCCCGTTGACTTCGAGTATCACCAATTCGTTTTCAAAAGGTAACAGTTCAAATATTTTACCTCGGGTTATATCTCCAGATCGAATTTCATTGATACGGATACCACCATAGTTGCATATTGCATTTTGTGTGGCTGGGTTAATCGTTTTGGCTTTCAACAGCATCGCATCAGCGACAAAATTGCCAAGACTACCTCCTGGTTTCTCTTTTTTAAAATTACCTTTAGATTGACCTATTACCTCGTTCATGACAAGGCTCAGACTATCCCTATATGGCTTCAACAATTGGGCTATTTCCGAGGCTGAATCTGCTTCAGTGTGCGAAATTTTGTATAGGTTGGCTTCATTACTCGAAACCATATACATTGGTTTGCAAGCACTTAAGAGCATAATAAAGGCCAATAACATTCGATGTGTATAATTCATACGGCAAATATTCCTAAAAATACAAAAAGAATTTATCTTCGTGTTTTAAATTTTAAACAATAATTTTTTATGGCATCTTTTGAACTCATTGGTAATCTCAAAGTCAAACAAGACACACAAGTTGTAAGCGACAAATTCTCTAAACGTGAATTTGTATTGACAACTGACACTTCAACGCAATACCCTCAGTATATTTCCCTACAACTTACACAAGATAAATGTAGTCTATTGGACAGTTTCAACGTAGGTGAAGAACTTAAAGTATCGTTCAATTTGCGTGGCCGTGAATGGAATAATCCAACTAAAGGCGTACAATACTTCAATTCATTAGAAGCATGGCGTATAGAGCGTGCTAGTAATGCTTCACCAGCACCACAAGCGGCGCCTTCACATGTAGCAACACCTTCTAACTCAGCTTCTGACGTTATTTCATCTAATCCTGTAGTTGACGATCTACCGTTCTAAATCAATCATTTTATTAATTAACTAAAAAACGCATTTCAAATGAAATGCGTTTTTTTATGTTCAAGAAGTTGGGAGGTCAATGATTAATATCGACTCATGCCGCTGATTGTAGCATGGATGCCGTTTGAAAGGTCGTCAACGACTGGGGAACTTTGCGTATTACCATTCATGAATTGCTTCCAAATGGTTCGACCATCACGAATATCAACACAATATAGGTAACGATCGAATGAACAGAAATAGACATAATTGCCAAATACCACAGGTGATGATTTGATTAAACTACCTGCAGGATATTTCCAACGTAAAGTACCAGACACATGGTCGATACAATATAAGTTGAAGTCGTAACTACCGATTAAAACAGAATTTGTAAACTCATGAATAGCAGGAGAAGACTTGACACGTTCAAGCGTTGCATACGACCAACGTTCCAAACCGGTTGTTGTATCAATACAATGTATTTTGAAGTCATCGCTTCCTATAATACACATACCACCATAAACGGTAGGTGAAGAAGAAACTTTGTCACCTGTAGTATAATTCCATTTTGGTGAACCATCAGACTCGTTGATTGCATATACTTTTGAATCTTCGCAGCCATAATAGATAACACCATTGCTTACTTTCAACGAAGAAAAGACTGCATTAGGAGCTGTAGGCGATATCCAAATACCTATGCCATTGTTGGCATTGACACAATGTATAGAGTTGTCATTGATGCTAAAAAACACTTTATCATTGGCTACTTGAGGCGAACTTTGGCAAGGCATAGAAGCTGCATAATACGTCCAAAGCTTATTGCCATTGATATCGTAACAGTAGAGACTATCTGCAGCGATATAGATTTTATCATTTGCAATGGCTAAACTATTGCTTGTACTTGTTGGTGTATATTTCATCCAATTGGTATCGCCTTTAACTACATCAATGGAGTATAAATACCCAGATTGGGTCAAGGCAAACAATTTTTCCTTGTAAAATGCAGGTGAGCCTGCTACTATACCTTTGGTTGTAATTTCCCAAAGTTTATTGCCGTTGTTGGCATCATAACTTATAATAGTGTTGTTATCATTTGCTATAAAAACAGCTTCTTTTCTGATTTTATCCAATGGATTATCACTACTTTTTGTTTTTCCGCAGGAAGCAAGAAATAGAACAGCAGCGAAGACAATAAAGGGTAAAAATAATTTATTCATTGCGTATAAATACTAAGTTCAAAAACAAATATAGACGAAATACTTGAACAATCGGGAATACTTCTTTGAAAAAATAAACAATTCTGCCATAAATTTGAATGCTGATAATCCGATCGATTTAGAAAAAGGTATAATGACTGCTTCTGTGAAAGGTGTGTTAAACTATTGTAGCTTAAAGATTTTAACTTCTCTTCAATATTGATTTTTGTACTTTTGTCAGCTTCTGAAACAAAAAATGAAAGATTTAATAGACCAACAAAAACTGCCAAAGCACGTCGCCATCATCATGGATGGTAATGGACGATGGGCAAAAGAGCGAGGCAAAGACCGTCTGTTTGGTCATCAGCATGGTGTTATCAGTGTGCGTGAGGTCGTAGAAGGTTGCGCTGAGATTGGGATAAAATACGTGACTTTATATGCTTTTTCGACCGAAAACTGGAACAGACCTGAAAGTGAAGTCAATGGATTAATGGAGCTTTTGGTTGCTACCATACGTGCCGAGGCTGAATCATTAAACAAAAATGGTGTCAGATTGCACGTAATTGGCGATTTTTCGACACTTCCTCCATCTTGCATCAACGAACTACATGAGGCAATGAAACTCACTGAAACGAATACATCGTTAAATCTAGTATTGGCACTAAGCTATAGTTCCAAATGGGAAATAGTCGAAGCTACGCGCAAAATAGCAGCTAAAGTAGCCCAACATGAGCTTGCTATAGATGAAATCAATGAAGAAACATTTAAGCAACATCTGAGTACAAAAGATTTTCCAGATCCAGAATTGATGATTCGCACCAGTGGTGAACATCGTATCAGTAATTTTTTATTGTACCAATTGGCCTATGCTGAATTGTATTTTACACACACACATTGGCCCGACTTCCGAAAAGAAAATCTCTATGAAGCCCTCCTCAACTATCAAAACCGTGAACGCCGATTTGGCAAAATAAGCGAACAACTTAAGTAAAGCATGAAATTTATTACCTATCCTTTTAGTATACTACTCGTATTCAGTCTATTCCTTTGCTTACAAATTGAAGCACAAATAGGGCTGAAACAAAAGAAAGAGAAAACTAAAACACTCAATACGACCAATGAATATATCATAGGTGGTGTTACTGTTTCAGGTTCAAAATACTTGGACGAAGAGTTATTGATTTCGATTGCAGGCATTTCGCCCGGCGATAAAATCAAATTGCCAAACGATGCAGCCATTTCTAAAGCAATTCAAAACCTTTGGAAACAAAATTTATTTGCAAACGTTGAAATCAATGCAGACCATTACCAAGGCGATAAAGTGTTTTTAGATATCCATATTGAAGAACGACCACGATTGTCGAAGTATAACTTTAAAGGTATTAAAGACAACGATGCCAAAGAAATCAAAGAAAAAATCGGTTTAGTCAAATCAAAAGTGATTACAGAAGCAACCAAGCAAAATGCCGTTGTCCGTATTAAAAAATTCTACACAGATAAAGGTTACACGAACGTCAACGTAGATGTGATTGAAAAATCAGATACAGCACTTTTGAACACAGCTATTTTAACTTTTATCATAGACAAAGGGCAAAAAGTAAAAATTAATCAAATCAATATTTTTGGCAATGACAATGCATCCTCGTTGAAGTTGAAGAAAAGTATGAAAGGAAGTAAAGAAATGGCTCGTATTTCATTGTATAGTGCTGACAAAGAAAGCGTTTATGGCAAAAATGAATCTACGTTTCAAGATTACTTGAAAGGTAAAGGATTTTTATCGATTTCAAAAACAGCAAATCTCATACAACCTTATATTCGTTATGGTATTTTTTCGGCTTCAAAGTTTAATGAAAAAAAATTCAGTGAAGACAAACAAAGTATTGTAGAGTATTATAACTCTATTGGATTTAGAGATGCAGCGATTGAAGCAGACACTACCTATCCAGCTAACAATGGTCATCTAAATATTGATCTTAAAATTGCAGAAGGTCATCGCTACTACTTTGGTAATATTGAATGGAAAGGTAATACGAAATATACTGCAGATGAGCTGACAAAAATGACTGGCATCAAAAAAGGTGACATTTATAATCAAGATTTGCTAAACCAACGCGTAGGTAAAATACCAACAGCTGAAGGCGATGATATTGGATCTTTATATTTAGATGATGGCTATTTAGCTTTTAATACTGATATAGCAGAAAAGTCGATTATAGATGATACCATTAACTTTGAGGTTCGACTCGTAGAAGGTGAGCAATATGTATTACGCAATATCAATATTTCTGGTAACGACAAAACACATGAACATGTTATTCGTCGTGAATTGCGAACGTTACCTGGTAACAAATTTAGCCGAGCAGACATTATACGCTCTCAACGAGAAATTGCAAATCTTGGCTTTTTTGATGCTGAAAAAATAGGCATTCAACCTACACCACATAATGATGGTACAGTTGATATTGATTATACATTGACCGAAAAATCTGCGGATCAATTAGAATTACAAGCTGGTTTTGGTGGCGGACTAGGTATTACAGGAACTTTGGGTGTTTCGTTCAATAATTTTGCCTTGAAAAACATAGGCAAACCAAGCGAATGGGATCCGTTACCTATGGGAGACGCCCAAAAATTATCCATTCGTGGTCAAGCCAATGGAAAATGGTATAATTCTATCACAGCAGGTTTTACTGAACCATGGTTAGGCGGAAAAAAACCAAATGCATTGTCTGTCAATTTATATAGAACTTACTTTGCTGGATCATTTGGTTCTACAACAACTGGTCACATGACCACAATTGGAGCAGGTGCAACATTGAGTAAACGTTTACGTTGGCCTGATGACAATTTCGTACTTTCTTATGGCTTAAACTATCAATTATACAATATCAAAGATTACCAGTTTTTTGAAGGATTTTCAAATGGTCAAGCCAATAATTTGAGTTTGAAAATAAATTTAGGACGTTACTCCATTGATCAACCTTTATTCCCACGTAGTGGATCAAATATTTCTATGAGTATGCAGTTTACAGCACCTTATTCATTGATTAGTGGAAAGGATTATTCGACTGTGCCAACTTCTGAAAAATACAAATGGATAGAATATCACAAATACAGATTTACAGCTGAATGGTATCAACGATTGAAAGGGAATTTAATCTTAAAATTATCGACCAAACATGGTTATTTAGGTTATTACAATTCAAACCTTCAATCACCCTTTGAACGTTTCCAAGTCGGTGGAGATGGCTTGTCTGGGTTTACGATTTATGGACGTGATATCGTTTCGCATCGTGGGTATGAAATATATTCAAACACCGCAGGTGCTACAATTTTCAACAAATACTCAGCTGAGGTGCGCTATCCTTTTTCTCTCAATCCATCATCTACTATTTATGGTTTAGCCTTTTTTGATGCAGCCAATGCATGGGATAATTTTAAAAGTTTTAATCCGTTTCAACTCAGACGATCTGCCGGCCTAGGTATACGTATATTCTTACCTATGTTTGGTTTACTGGGCTTGGATTATGGACTTGGGTTTGACAGACTTACACCGGGTACAAAATTTGGTCAAGCAACCAAAATAACCTTTATGTTAGGCTTTGAACCAGATTGATGAATATTATAAAATAACGTTAAACCATTAGTTGAGATTAAATCTTTTTAGTTCATTTGTGTCAAAGTAATAAATTTATAAAATATGAAAAAGTTACTCGTCCTTTTTACAGTCGTTTTGATTTCTGCACATGTACATGCACAACGCTATTGTGTTGTAGACTCGAAATACATTCTTGAAAACTTACCGGAATACAAACAAGCCCAAACAAAACTTGACGAATCTTCTGCTACATGGCAAAAAGAGATAGATGCCAAACTACAAGATGTAGACAGAATGTACAAGGCCTATCAAGCTGAGCAAGTGATGCTAAGCGATGATATGCGCAAAAAACGCGAAGATGAAATCATAAAAAAAGAAAAAGAAGCAAAAGAACTTCAGAAGAAACGCTTTGGATTTGAAGGAGATTTATTTAAAAAACGCCAAGAATTGGTGAAACCAGTACAAGATAAAGTCTATAATGCAGTACAAAAAATGGCCTCATCCAAATCATACGATATAATATATGACAAATCAGCAGACCTAAGCGTGTTCTATGCTGATCCTAAAATCGATAAAAGCGATGATATTTTAAAAGAACTTGGTGTAACGAACCCGACTAAAAAATAAAACGTAGTCATACTCAATTCCACACACTTTATTCTATATTTGCACACTTAAAACATAAAACCATACCCAAAAAATGAAAAAACTAATTATTGCCGTAGGAATTATTTTATCAACTTCAACACTCTTTGCTCAACAAAAAATAGGATATATCAATTCGGATGAACTATTGATGTCAATGCCAGAAGCTAAAAAAGCAGATGCTGAAATTAGCGCTTATGCTAAAACATTTCAAGATCAATTGGGCCAAATGCAAAAAGAACTTGAAACAAAATACAAAGCCTATGAGGCTGGTGTAAAAACCATGACAGAAGCGATGAAAGATGTGAAGGAAAAAGAATTGCAAGATTTACAAAACAGATTGCAATCAACGCAACAATCCGCTGAAGAAAAAGTTTCAAACAAAAGACAAGAATTGTTGAAACCAATTACTGAAAAAGCTGATGTAGCTATTCAAGCAGTTGCAAAAGAAAAAGGATACTCTTACATTTTTGATGCAAATGCTGGTGGAATTATCTATGCATTACCTACAGATAACATATTGCAAGATGTAAAAAACAAACTTGGTATTAAAGACGCTCCAGCTGGTGGTGGTAATGCACCAAAAGGAAAATAATATTAGCATCCGCTATAATATAAAAAAAGCTGTTCGAAATGAACGGCTTTTTTTATTTTTGCAGATAACATATCTTATTTAAAATTAAATAATTATGCCTAGTTTTTAAGATGAATAGGTATTAAAACTATTTCTTAGCCGCGTGGCTTGAAAGAAACTGGTCTAATGCTGCCACCATAGATGGTGCTCCTGGTAAAGGAGCTTTTAGATGCAGTTCGAGTCCCGCATCTTCGACAGCTTTTGTCGTTATTGGACCGAAAGCGCCGATTAATGTACCATTCTGTTTAAACTCTGGATCATTTTCAAACAAAGACTTTACGCCTCCTGGTGTGAAAAAAACAATCATATCAGGATGTAAACTAAGCTCTTTTTTTACATCATTTACAACTGTTTTATACAACATTACCTCTGCGTATTGAAGATTATTTTTGTTTAAACATTCTAAAATTTCATTACGACAGATATCGTTGACTGGAACTAAATATCTTTCTTTGGATTTGTGTTTGGCTATTACCTCAAGCATTTTGTTTACAGTTCCATCCTCACCGTAAAATATTTTACGTTTTCGGTACACTATAAATCGTTGTAAGTATAAGGCTATGGTTTCGGCAATACAGAAATATTTCATATCTGGCGATATCTTAATCCGTAATTCATCACAAATACGAAAAAAGTGATCAATAGCATTTCTACTATTAAATATCACAGCGGTATAATCAGTTATTTCTACCTTTTGCTTTCTAAAATCCTTTGCTGGCAAGCCCTCTACTAATATAAAAGGTTGAAAATCAAGCATTACATTATGCTTTTTTTCTAACTCAAAATAAGGCGATTTTTCAGATTCGGGACGAGGCTGAGCAATTAGGACCCTTTCTATAGGTTTAACTGCCAACTTCTTGGTCGCGGATTTTGCCTCCTTGTTTTTTATAGCTTTGGCCATGATAAAATCAAGATTCGATGAGTTGTGAATATAATTTTTACAAACTAGATTGAATTGGCTATTTTATATAAAACGGCCAAAGGTACTAATTCGAAGGCGCAAAGGTACAACAAAAAATGTACAAAATCTATTCTGAATAAATTTATCATATTCTTTAAATTTCGAACATATTTGTATAGCCACAAAACGAGCATTACGACTATCGCAATTATAAGTAATACGGTTCGAAACTGCCCATTGGTTAATAACACCAAAATACTCAAAGGAAATAAAATCATACCTCCAAATTCATTGATAATGCCATTATTAAAGGAATAATTTTTAGCATCGGACTGCCGCTGGAATACCCATGCAAAAAACCATACCAATCCATTTTTGAGAAGCAAAGCTCCAGCAATAAATAAAAAAGATACTAAAAATGATGAAAAACCAGCATAGTGATTAGAAATTTTACCAAATTGTAGAATGACATTAAAAAGTATAAAACTCAATGAAAATACATACAAAATATAGAAACCAAGAGATGCTCGACCATCATTTTCGAGTTGTTCTTTATGTTGCTTTTTGGAAGAATTAAACGAGAAGATAGAAAATAAATTACTGATATATTTAGGAAAAATGCGAATCAAAAATGAAATAACAAATAATAAGCATATAGCTATTAAAAATGGTCCAGTTTTGTTTGAAGCATTTCTTGGAACGGAGCGAACCGTATTTTTGGAGGCTTTATGCTCACTTAAAAGAGGATGATGACTTAAGTTAGTTAAATAACTTTTTTGTTTAAAAATTGAATCAACTATCGAATTTGTAGTAGAATCCTGTATATTAAAAGAAGCAGACTGAGCTAGACATGTGAACTTAACACACCATAATAGACACAACAATACTAAAATTGACTTCACTTGACAAAAGTAACCTAGCTTAGGCATTGTTAATCAATATTTCTTCAACATCGATGTTATTAACTATTTGATGTAATTATTTACGCAAGTAATTACATTTGCCCTAGAGCAGAAGAGATATGTCAGAAGAAATCAATTCACCCCAAACCAACCATGTTGGCGATATGTACCAAAACTGGTTTTTGGACTATGCTAGCTATGTTATACTTGAACGAGCCGTACCAGCAGGATTAGATGGACTAAAACCCGTACAACGTAGAATATTGCATGCATTAAAGGAAATGGATGATGGTCGATTTAACAAAGTAGCGAATGTGATAGGTCAAACCATGCAATATCATCCTCATGGTGATGCAAGTATTGGAGAAGCAATAATCAACATCGGTCAAAAAGACATCATGTTGGATACGCAAGGAAACTGGGGCGATGTCCGTACTGGGGATAGTGCAGCTGCACCGCGTTATATTGAAACACGACTTTCTAAATTTGCCCTTGATGTTGCTTTCAATAATAAAATTACAGAATGGCAACTCAGTTACGACGGTCGAAAAAATGAACCTGTCAACTTACCCATGAAGTTCCCCCTGCTCTTAGCACAAGGAGCAGAAGGAATTGCAGTAGGTCTTTCTACAAAAATATTACCACATAATTTTTGCGAATTAATAGATGCTTCCATTAAATATCTTAAGGGAAAAAAGTTTGAATTATTTCCTGATTTCCAAACAGAAGGAATGGTAGATGTGACCAACTACAATGATGGGAAACGTGGTGGGAAGGTACGTGTAAGAGCACATATTGAAAAAATTGATAGTAAAACTGTCCATATCAAAGATGTACCTTTTGGGGTAACAGTTCCATCGCTCATAGAAAGTATAGTTAAAGCTAATGACTCTGGTAAATTAAAGATAAAAAAAGTAACTGACAACACGGCTGCAATAGTAGAAATAGAAATTCAATTGGCCACAGGCGTAACACCCGATCAAACTATTGATGCCTTGTATGCTTTTACCAATTGTGAGGTGTCGATTTCGCCTAATATCTGTGTAATCGTAGATGACAAACCTCGATTTATTACAGCTACTGATTTACTTAAAATTTCGACCGATCAAACCAAAGATTTATTGCGTCAAGAACTTGAACTCAAACTTAGAGAATTAGAAGACGATTGGCATTACTCATCGCTCGAAAAAATATTTATAGAAAAAAGAATTTACCGTGATATTGAAGAAGAAGAAACATGGGAAGGAGTCATACAAGCTATAGACAAAGGCTTACAACCCTATAAAAAATTGTTTAGAAGATCAGTAACTACAGAAGATATCACACGCTTGACAGAAATCAAAATCAAACGTATTTCAAAATTTGATTCATTTAAAGCAGACGAACATATACGAGGTGTAGAAAAAAGTATCGAAGATACAAAACATCATTTGGCTCATTTGATAGATTATGCCATTGCGTATTATGATAATTTATTAAAAAAATACGGCAAAGGACGCGAACGCAAAACAGAAATTAAAGTATTTGATACCATTCAGGTTTCGGAAATTGCAATTGCCAATACAAAACTTTACATCAATCGTGATGAAGGCTTTATAGGTACTTCATTGAAAAAAGATGAGCTCCTTTGCGAGTGCTCTGATGTAGATTCTATTATTGCATTTACCCGTGAAGGTAAAATGAAAGTTGTAAAAGTTGCTGATAAAATTTTTATAGGAAAAGATATTCTTCATGCTGAAATATTTAAAAAACTAGATGATAGAACAACATACAACCTAGTCTATATTGACGGCAAAACTGGTATAACCTATGCTAAACGTTTTAATGTAACTGGTATTACTCGCGACAAAGAATATGACCTAACTAAAGGCAGTCCAAAAAGCAAAGTACTTTATTTCACCTCCAATCCAAATGGAGAAAGTGAAATAATAGGTATCTCATTGACTGCTGCTTGCAAAGCAAAAATAAAATTGTTTGAATTTGATTTTGCAGAACTAGCAATTAAAGGTCGAAGTAGTATGGGCAATCAAGTGACAAAATATCCAGTAAAAGGTGTAAAATTTAAGTCAAAAGGAACTTCAACTTTAGGTGGTAAAAAAGTATGGTATGACGATGTCGTTGGTCGATTAAATGTCGATGAAAAAGGTATGTACCTTGGTAGTTTTGGCGAAGAAGACAAAATTATAACCATGTACAATGATGGAACGTATACCTTATGTACAACTGAATTAACCAATCGATTTGATGCAGACAAAGTGATCTTGATTGAAAAGTTCAAACCGCAATCAGTGCTAACTGCTGTTTACTATGATGCTGACAAACAACAATTTAATGTGAAACGATTTAAGATTGAAACCTTAACATTGAATACAAAATTTCAATTTATAAAAGATGGCGAGGGCAATTATCTTGAATGGATTACCAGCATTGCATCTCCAGTGATAAAACTCAAAACAGGTAAAAAGAAATTTTTACCTAGCGAACAAGTTGTAAACCTCGAAGAGTCAGTTGATGTCATGGGTTGGAAAGCAATAGGAAGCAAACTGTGTGAAAAAGATTTATTGGAAATTAGTCTATTAAATGAAGATGGCGAAGAAGATAGTAAACAAGGCGCTTTGTTTGAGTAGACTTTAATACTTCGCTCCACTCACACCAATATTTTCTATTGGATGCCAAGTTGTTTTTATTTCTTGTAAATCGATAATCAAGTAAGGATTTTCATTTTCAGCTTTTGTCCAATCTTTTTGCCACATAAAACTACGCTTTACATTCAAAGATGAAAGCTCAGCAATTGTCTTTGCTTCTTCCATATTTTCTCTGCAATAAATAATTGCATTTACATCCATGTGCGATGCAAAATGAGTATGCAATTCTTTACTTTTTCCTGTTAGAATATTCACTACTCCACCTGGCAAATCAGATGTAGCCAATACTTCAGCAAACGTTATGCTACACAAGGGTTTTGTTTCAGAAGCCAATACAATACACGTATTTCCACCAGCTATGATAGGCATGATAACAGAAACCAATCCTAACAATGAAGAATGTTCATCTGCTATTACACTGACAACGCCAGTTGGTTCGGGTACAGAAAAATTGAAATGTGAAGTAGCTACAGGATTGACTGTACCAAACAATTGCTGATACTTATCGCACCATCCACTGTAATAAACACATCTATCTATAACTAATCGAACTTCTTTTTCAGCACTTGCTTTTGAAGCTCCTTGCAATATTAATTCTTCAATAAATTGCGCTTTTCTTCCTTCAAGCATTTCTGCTATTCTGTAAAGGATTTGTCCTCTATTAAATGCCGCACGCCCGCTCCAGCCTTCAAATGCTTTTCGTGCAGCAACTACAGCATTGCGAAAATCTTTTCGAGATGAGAGGCACATGTTTGCAATGACTTCTTTCTTATTATTTTCTAGTTTATAAAATCGACCACTTTCAGTTCGAGGGAAAGCACCACCGATGTATAGTTTGTATGTTTTTAAAATTTCTAGTTGTTGCATGTTTTAATTTTTATTTGAGTATTGCAAAAACCTCCTTTGGAGGGCAGGGAGGCTTAAAATTTAACATAAGGCAATAATCCATGAACACCACCTTCTCTACCGAATCCACTTTCTTTATAGCCTCCAAAAGGAGATGTAGGATCAAATTTATTGTAGGTATTTGCCCAAATAACTCCAGCTCTCAATTTAGTCGTTAAGTTGAAAATTTTACTGCCTTTATCCGTCCACACACCAGCACTTAAACCATATGGAATATTATTTGCTTTTTCTATGACTTCTTCTATGGTTCTAAAAGTTTGAATCGTTAAAACAGGACCGAAAATTTCTTCTTGCACAATTCGATGGCTTTGTGAAGTTCCTATAAACAAGGTTGGTTTACAGAAAAATCCATTCGATGGTATTTCGCATTCAGGTTGAAAAATTTCTGCACCTTCTTTTTGTCCAAGTTTGATGTAATGGTTTATTTTATCTAATTGTTCTTTACTATTGATAGCACCTATGTCGGTATTTTTATCCATAGGATCGCCTACTATCAAAGTCTTCATTCTATCTTTCAATTTCTTGATGACTTTTTCTGCTACATTTTCTTGAATAAACAATCGTGAACCTGCACAACAAACATGTCCTTGATTAAAGAAAATTCCATTCACAATTCCTTCTACAGCTTGGTCAATTGGTGCATCATCAAAAATAATATTGGCAGCTTTTCCTCCTAATTCTAACGTTACTTTTTTAGTGGTTCCAGCTATTGCTTTTTGAATATATTTTCCAACTGGTGTACTTCCTGTAAAGGCAATTTTATTGACTTGTGGATGATTTACCAATGCAGCACCACAATCTCCAAATCCTGTAACAATATTTACAACACCATCAGGCAAACCACTTTCTTGAATAATTTCTGCTAATTTCAAAGCCGTTAATGGTGTGCTTTCAGCAGGTTTTAAAACAACAGTATTTCCTGTTGCTAATGCAGGCGCTAATTTCCATGCAGCCATTAACAATGGGAAATTCCAAGGTATAATTTGTCCAGCAACTCCAATAGGTTTTGGATTTCTATTTGGAAATGCATATTCTAATTTATCTGCCCAACCTGCATAGTAAAAGAAATGATTCGCTGCTAAAGGCACATCAATATCTCTACTTTCACGAATTGATTTTCCACCATTCATAGTTTCAATGACAGAAAATTCTCTAGCGCGTTCTTGAATCATTCGGGCAATTCTGTAAATATATTTTGCTCTTTCTTTAGGTTCTGTTATACTCCATGATTCAAATGCTTTATTGGCTGCTTTTACTGCTACATCAATATCTTTTTCATTTCCTTTTGCAACCGATGCTATTTTTTTGGCAGTTGCAGGATTTATGGTATCGTAGTATTCCTTACTTAATGGCTTTACAAATTTTCCATTGATGAACAAATCATATTGCGATTTTAATTGAATATGGTCTGATGATTCTGGAGCAGGTGCATAGTTTTCCCATGCCACAAATAGTTTTTCATTGTTAACAGTTGATACTATTTTTTTAGACACTGTTTTTTTTATAATATTTTTTTTAGTTGTTGCCATTTTTATCCTTCTATTAATTAATCCTTTGAAATATAATCTCCACTATAATAAACTCCATATTTTTCTTTACCCAATTGCAATAATATATCATTTGCTAAGCTACTTGCTCCAAATCGAAACCACTCATTCGTCATCCATTTTTCACCTAAAGTTTCATATAGCATCACTAAATATTGTAATGCTTGTTTTGATGTCGAAATTCCACCTGCCGGTTTCATGCCAATCATGATTTCTGTTTCATCATAATAATCTTTAATGGCTTGCAACATTACTAATGTCACTGGCATTGTAGCTGCTGGTTGTATTTTACCTGTCGATGTTTTAATAAAATCTGCTCCGGCACAAATTGCTATATCACTAGCCTTTCTTACATTATCTAATGTCGACAATTCGCCTGTTTCTAAAATAACTTTTAATCGAGCTACACCACATGCTTCTTTAATAGCAGCAATTTCATCAAACACAAAATTGTAATTTCCTGCTAAAAATTCACCTCGACTAATAACCATATCCACTTCATCAGCTCCATTGGTTACAGCTATTTTTACATCTTCCAATTTTATTTTTCTCGATGAATTTCCGCTAGGAAATGCAGTAGCAACTGATGCTATTTTTACGTTTGAATTTTCTAAAGCTTTTTTTGCTGTTTTCACATGATTAGGATACACACATACTGCTGCTACGGTTGGCAAGCCTTCAATGTCATCAGCTAAATGCATTGCTTTGTAACACATCTGTTTTACTTTTCCAGCAGTATCTTTTCCTTCTAATGTAGTTAAATCAATCATGCTTAAGGCTAATAACATGCCTTGCATTTTACTTTCTTTTTTAATACTTCGGGTATTGAACCGTGCCACTCGTTCTTCTACACCTACTTGATCTATAGTCACGTTTGAAAACTTCATATTTCAAAAGTACATGTTTTATTATTTAGATGCAAAGCGAAGCCTAATTTTACGTATTATTTTAATAAATCTAAAATTTGAAACATCTGAAGTTTAACTTCTTTCGGTTTACAAGTATAATTGTTGACAATAAATGTAAAGCATGCATCTGTGCTATCTTTCATTTTTATATATCCAGCATATGAACGTGTTCCGCCAATATAGCCACTCTTCATTTTCAATCCATTGATGGAAGGTAAACTTTCAAAAAAGGTAGGATAATAAGATTCTTTACTATAATGGTGTAATAACTGGGCCATGATACTGGTCGTAATTCTATTTTCAGGGGCTAGACCGCTTGCATCCAATAACTTAACGCTATTCATATTGATGTTTAGCGATTTAGCATATGAAATCATAGCGTAAAGACCCGATAACCAATTCCCTTTCACAAGCGTGCGTGGAAATAAATAAGGCGTATCTTGTTTACTTTTCAATGACATTGTTTTACAAAATGCTTCTGCATAGAGATTTAAACTTTTTTGGTTGCACCAATAAACAAGTTGTTTTAAAGTTGGCGAAAAATGGCTCACAACAGATATTTCTATAGCTTCAATTTGTTTTGACGAAGGCTCTAATTTGAATTCTTTTTGAAGGTATTCCGTCAATTCTTTTTGAAAATCTTGATCAGGATATAGTCTTGCTAATTGCATGTTGTGTACTTTTTCAGTATTAGACAATACACCCCTAATTACATATTTACAAGTTTTATCTTTTTCTACAAAAGCGAATGCTTCTTCAGTTGTGGCACCATCTTTATGGACGAGCTCAATGCAAAAATCTTTTTTTATATCGTATCCAGCATTCGTGCTACTCACTTCGAAAGAAGTCGCTGTAGGCACTAAATTGAGTTCAAATTTATTTTCTTTCCAATTCAACGCATAAATGCCTGCACCATAATAATTCCCAATATCCTCATCCAGCCATCCTGAATTAATCCCTTTATCGGAATAGATATTTTTTATAATCTGTACACTGCCTATTATTTTTTCAATACCTAATTTACGAAGACCTTCTGCAATTTTTTGTTTAATAATTTCTGGTTTAGTTTCTTCAAATCGATCGCTACCAAAACTAGGATCACCACTTGCATAGATTTTTACAATACCTTCTCCAATACCATTATTTATGCTTCCTTGAAACTGTATTTTGGTTTCGTATCTAAATTGCTCACCCAACAATTTCAAGGCGGAGGCTGTTGTAAATGTTTTTAATGTTGAAGCAGGAGCTAATGGTAAATTTTCATTTTTACCAAACAGCTTTTTGCCAGTAGTAATATCCAATATTGTTAAACTGATATTGGCATGACGATAAGATGTATCATTAGACAATAGTTCTAGCCTTGATTCAATAACATTGAAGTCAAATTGAGCAAAACCATTTACTGTAAAATAAAATATGCTAACGACAAGAAATAGAATTTTCATTGGTACAATAGTACTTCTTTTCAAGGAAATAAAATGATTCGAAAAAACTAATCCTTACAAAAAATTGAATGCGATCAACTGATTTAGCGAATTAAAGTAACATTACCGCTATAGTTTTTGCGCACATTATTGATAAACTCTACTTCAATAACAAAGACATAAACACCCAAAGGTTGAGGAACGCCATTGTACTTGCCATCCCAGCCTCTACCGTCTATACTTGTGGTTGAGAATATATTTTCTCCCCAACGGTTGTAAATATTCATTTTGAATGTTTTTAGCCCACTACTTAAAAGTTCGCGAGGTAAAAAGTAATCGTTTAAGCCATCACCACCTGGAGAAAATGAATTGGGTATATTGATGTAACAATCGCGTTTAATCCATACACTATCTGTTGTGCTACATTCGCCTATAGATTCTTTGAGCCAATATCGACCAGACTCTGTGGCAGTTAAGGTAGATGATGTTTCACCAGTATTCCAGAGTGAAACAACAGTTCCAGGAGGATTCATATTTGCATTTAGATTTGAAAGAACTAATGCTCCCGTTAATCCAGGACATATAGAAGTATCAGGACCTAAATTAACGGTTGGATAGCCGTTAACAGTAATTAACTTAGTCACTACCATTGGTTTACATATTCTATAGTTTCCAGTCAATGTTACTGTATATGTATTGGGTTTATCCCATATATGAGTAGGATTATGTACATCAACTAATTTTTTCGAATCACCGAAATCCCATTCAAAATACAAGGTCATTGGCGCTACTGTATCTGTAAAAAACACAGGATCACCTACACAAATATTATCATCTGACACTGTAAAATCTACAAAAGGTGGCGTGTCAATGTAAACTAAACGCGAGAAAGTATCAATACAACCTAGAGTATCTGTTATGGTCAATAAAATTGTGTACAAACCTGGATTAGCATAGACATGTGCAGTAGTTGGCGAAGTGCCTGAATTTTCCAACGGCGTACCATCGCCCCAGTTCCATTCAAACGTAATTGCATTTAAAGGGTATGATGAATATATTGGACTTCCTGGTATTCCAGTTGCATCCACATTCACTGGTACACCCAAACATGCAGAATCCACATAAACAACCGGTGGATTTGCTGTAACATCTTGGCTATTCGCTAAAAAATAAGCATTAATCGGATGGTTCAAATCAATAATAGTTTGAGTGGTATCAAAACAAAATCCATTACTTGCAAAGCAAGTTACGGTATATATACCTTGATTTACATAAGTGTGCGAAGGATTGGGCAACGAACTACCGCTTCCATCGCCAAAATCCCAATTAAACAATACATTTACAGCTTGGTTTTGATTGTTTAGGGTAAAATGAACAGTATCATCTACGCAATCCAATACTTTATTATAAGTAAAACCAGCATCTACACTAGCTATAACTTTGATTGTGGTATAAGCTGTATCTTCATTAATACATCCATTTGGATTGTATGCATACAAAGCAACAGTGTAAGTTCCTGCAGTTGTAAATGTATGTGTAGGAGAAGCTAAATTCGATGTATTTCCATCACCAAAATCCCATAAATAATTTAAACCCGCAACCGAAGTATTAGTAAAATTTACAGTGTGAGGAGCGCATCCAGAATCATTTGGACTTATTGTCAATGAGGCTATAACTCCTGAAAGTTCAAAATCAAATTTGAAACTAGCTACATCCCAGCTATTGACCATGTTAGTTGGAGACCAACATCCAGGCGATTGATATTGCGTAGCACTTGCTGTACAAACTGATTGATAGACAATGCCTTGAGGATCAAAACGACTGGTTCCACCATCAACATGATCGCCACTTGCACCCATATAAGTTGCATATACTAGTTGTGTAAAATCGCCAGTTAATACAGCCAACCAAAATCCACCAGGTGTACTTTGATGCGCATTGGGTGTGAGCGCTAATGTTTGTCCTGCCTGAAATCCTGAAAAATAAACATTCCCACAATTATCTTTTAAAAATGCAGTTGGTACAAGGTCAGTAGTTTGTCCGATTCTTGTAGACAACACCATTGAGGACAAATCTGGTGTTAACTTTTGAAAATAAATGGTACTGTTAGGCACATTATATACTCCTGGCGAAACAGGAAATGTTGCACCTTCTGTTTGACCACATACATATATTGTATCGTTAGGATCTACTTGCACTTTAAACGCATGATCGTAACTTGAGGTTCCTATAAAACTTGATTGCAGCAATGTTGATGCCGTGTTGTTTAATACACAAACAAAGCCATCAGTACCACCTTGTGCAGTTGATGTAACTGTACCAGCAGTTGTCGGAAAATTGGCACTCGTTGTACCACCACACAACACCCAACTTCCTGCATTATTTTTTCCTACCGAAAAAGCAGCATCATCACCCGTACCACCCAAATAAGTACTAAATATCAAATTAGAGCAAGTACCATCGACTTTAAAAAACATCCCGTCTTGAGAGCCGCCCGAAACTGTTTGATATGCCCCAGGAGTAGTTGGGAAATCGGTAGATGAGGTACTACCTGCTACTAGAATGTCATTGTTGTTATCATAAAATATTTCTCCGCGGTTTCCATCACCGTAGTTAGGACTTAGTGTAAAACTATTTTGAGCTTCTACACCACTGCCACCTATAAAAGTTGCTCCAATAAGGGCAGTTCCTGTAGAATTGAATCGAGCAACATATGCATCCGAAGTACCATTAATAGTGTTATCATAACAACCTGGTGTTGTAGGCAAATTAGGTGAACTTGTTGAACCTGTAATTGCCAATTCATTATTTCCGTTTACAACCATATTATTGGGTAAATCTGAACCACTACCACCATAATACGTTGAATAAATTAAAGCATTTCCATTTGGGGAGTATTTATTTAATCCTGCATCTACTCCTCCTGCATACGCCAATTGAAAAGCGCCAACAGTTGATGGCCAACCTACTGCAAAACATTCTCCTCCAGCATACAAACTACCTGCATTGTCATACGTGGCACTAAACCCAAATGTCATACCAGTGGAAGCGCTGTATGTTGCAAACACAAGCGTAGGATCAATAATCAAATCTACATTTTTGTTGTAACCTTTTGGGAAATTAAAACTAAGTTCTCCATCTTTCGAAAGTTCAAACGAAGATGGTACAGTGACCTTTTGACCATTGATGATTTGATAAGTATATGGCGCTGTTTCTTCAATAGTATTAAAGCCCAAAGGAATTTGAATATTGCCATTCGGTAAAAGTGTTGGAATGACTCCTTTATATTTCAATTTCAACGAAGCAATATTGCCTGATGGATGAACTATCACATCATACTTAAACGATGTTTGTTCAGAATATGCTTTTACATCAATAGCTGGATACATATTTTCATACACAATAGCACCAAAAACAGGCACATTTCCAGCCCATTTTTTAGCATCATTGCCTAAAAAATAATTATGATAAAAACTTCGTTTATCAAATGTCGAAACACTAGGCTTTGCATTGGCATTGATAAAAGTTAAATCGTATGCATAACAATCAATTTTGGTTTTGTATGCATCAAAATAGCTATCCTCTTTGGTATGATGCACGGTTTCTATATCGCGTCCATCGTAATAAACATATCTGAAGAAATTATTGGCAAAATAAATATGACCCGTTTGAATATCTGTCTTAAATCGTACTGCTTCTTCCCATTGATTCTGATTAGGGACATAATTCAATACTTGTTTCTTATGATCTGCTTTTAAAACAGAACTTGACAATGTAAGAATCAATACCAAAAGTTGGTTTCGAAATGAAATTTGTTGCATAAAAAAGCTATTAATCGTAATAGAGACGAAAAATACGATTAAAACGTTGAAAAATAGGAAAAAAACTTGTTTTAACGAACCAAAGTCACATTGCCTTGGAATACTTTGCGCATGTTATTATTGAACTCAACTTCAATAATATATACATAAACACCCATAGGTTGTGGCACACCATTGTATTTACCGTCCCATCCTCTACCGTCTATACTAGTGGTCGAGAATATATTTTCACCCCAACGATTATAAATGTTCATTTTAAATGTTTTCAAACCACTACTTAACATTTCACGAGGTAAAAAATAATCGTTTAAGCCATCACCACCAGGTGAAAATGAATTTGGAATATTGATATAACAATCGCGTTTAATCCAAATACTATCAGTAGTACTACACTCGCCTATCGATTCCTTGAGCCAATATCGTCCTGATTCTGTAGCAGTTAAAGTAGATGATATTTCACCTGAATTCCACAGTGAAACGACAGTTCCATGAGGATTCATGCTTGCATTGAGATTTGTAAGAACTAATGCACCAGTCAATCCAGGGCAAATTGACGTATCAGGACCTAAATTAACAGTCGGATAGCCATTGACTGTTACCACTCGAGTAACCGCCATGGTATCACAAATTCTATAATAACCAACCAATGTTACATTATATACTCCTGGTGTAGACCAAGTATGTGTTGGATAATGAACATCAGTTAATTTCTTTGAATCTCCAAAATCCCATTCAAATCTTAATGTCGTTGAAATCATAGTATCCGTAAAAAACACTGGATCTCCAACACATACTTCATAGTCCGAAGCTGTGAAATTAATAAAAGGCGGCGTATCGATATAAACAGAATGCCTAAATGTATCAATACAACCTAATGTATCAGTAATTGTAAGTAAAATGGAATATAATCCTGGGTTAGCATAGACATGTGATGCTGTTGGTGAAGTACCCGAATTTTCTAAAGGTGTACCATCGCCCCAATTCCATTCAAACGTAATGGCACTCAAAGGGTAGGATGAGTAAATTGGACTTCCTGGTATACCTGTTGCATCAACATTTATGGGTATGCCTAAACAAGCCGAATCAATATGAACCACAGGTGGATTAGCATTCAAATCTTGGCTATTCGCTAAAAAGAACGCATTAATAGGATGTCTTAAATCTATAGTTGCTTCCAAAGTATCAATACATCCGTTGTCGTTTGCAATCAAACGTACTGTATATTGATTTTGTGTTGTGTATACATGCATTGGACTGCTGGCAGAAGAGCTTACTCCATCTCCAAAATCCCACACATAAAATGGAACACCACCACCTGAACTTACACTAGTATTTGTAAAAATTACAGTATCCTCTTCGCATCCCAAACGAACATCATAAGTGAAACCAGCTGTAACCTGACCTGTTACTATTAAATCAATAGTATCTTTTAAGGCTGCAAAGATGGTATCGCAATCCGTTATTACAGTCATGTCCACTGTCACTTTTGTATTTGAAGGAGGGAAAAAAGATAAGGTTGGTCCTGTTCCTAACACTATTCCACTTGGAACTTCTTTCCACACATAGGTCACATTTGATGCACTCAAACCAGCAGGTGTGAAACGATAACTGTCGTTCGTTGCTGTCCATTGAGTTCCATTACGTCCTGGTACCATAAATGCTGATGTACCATTTGCATTTTGTATACCCTCATGAGCAACTCCAGAATTCCAGTTTGAACACAAGGTTTTTTCTTTGATATTAATATCAATTAAATAAGTTGATTCGAACAAAACAATTTGTTGTGAAGCCAATAAATTATTGCACGAAAACATAGGTACACTATCCCAAGAAATGACCATATAACGGCAAGGTGCTGTTCCATAAATATCCCAAGTAATATTTTTACCTGAAAATGGTACACTTGGATCAACATCATGATACGGAGCCATTATGGTATTATCCATAGCACCATTTGGAAAAAAGGACGTAGGAGGTAAAGCTGTTGGTGCTAACCAAGTTGCTGATGCCCAAGCATTTCCCAAGGTAGCTTGTGTAATATCAAATCCAACTTGACCATTTGCACCGATTACGACTGAATTATATTTTTGACCAAAAAAACAAAATGGAAATGGCAATGGAATAACACCACTCCAAATATCATCTTGGCCAACAAACAAAGTATTTGCGCCAACCCAAGGGTATGGGTTATAGGGTATTGGGTCAACTGCATACGAATCAGTGGACTTTAACGTAGAACTTGCAATCAATTGAAGATTTACACCATCTTGGCAAAAAGAAATTGAATCTCCTACTATTTGATAACCAGCAGAAAATGCAGGAGGGCAGTTTGGTGGAACAGGTTGAGCATCTACTGAAGAAATGATACCTGTCATAAACAACATGACCCAAAAAGTAATGACTACACGCATGATATGAAATGAATTTGAAAACCTAAATTTACAATAAATAATTAATCTTGTGAATAAGTTCTTATCAAATGACCTATTTATTTGCACAAATGCTAGAAAAAAGCCCTTTTAAGCCCCTTTTATTCGCTTCAAAACAAATAATACCCATGTAAAACTCATGAATAGAACCATGGCTACTATTTGGTGCAATTGGGCAGACCATTCAAAAAGGCCAAAACTATTTCGTGCTATTTCTTTCGAAAAAAGCACTGTGCTGATTCCTAAAGCTAGCTGAACAACAACTAATCCTAATGGTAACCATTTAAATCGATTAAAGTAAGCCGACTGAACATTTTTGGCTGCTTTCAGATACCAATATAAAATCACAACAACGAGTAAATAAGCCAACATACGATGAACAAAATGGATATTAATTGGATGATTGATCCAACTTTGTGTACCAAGTGCAGATGGGAAATAATCGCCATTGATACTCGGCCAGGTTGGTGCTACTGTGGCGGCTTTTAAACCTGCCATGAATGCACCATAAATCAGTTGTACAAACAATATAGCTATAACACTAATTGTCATCTTGCGCAATCCAGTATCTTCTACACGATCTTCTGGTTTGACTAACAGACTCAACGCAAACCAATAGGTAAATGCAATAAGAACCAATGCTGAAATGAAGTGAATGGCCAATCGAATATGACTCACGTATAAATTTTCGTCATTTAAACCACTCGCTACCATAATCCATCCGATCAAACCTTGAGCAATACCCAACAAAAACAGCCCAATTAACTTGGGAACCATTTCCTTCGTTATCATTTTTTTGTACAAAAAATAAACAAATGGAATTAAAAAAGCAACGCCAATAAACCGAGCCCAATTGCGATGAAACCACTCCCAGAAATATATAAATTTGAAATCATTAACGGTAAAATCTTGATTCATAAATTTAAATTGTGCTATTTGCTTGTATTGCTCAAATGCCTTTAGCCAATCGCTTTCATTCAATGGCGGCAATGCGCCTAAAATAGGTTTCCACTCTGTAATAGACAAACCCGAACCTGTCAGTCGGGTAATACCGCCCAACAAGACTTGAATGATTAACATCACAACGCCCAACATCAACCATTGACCTATAAGTTTGTTCGATTGTTTCATAATTGGGTGCAAATTTAGGTTGTAAATGATTGCCTTTTAATGAATTTAAATTTTCATTTTCTATAATAGATATTCTCAATCAATTGTATCTTGGCGCTTTAAACCTCATCTTTAGTGTTAGCTCCGTATTTGGATATCAACTTAATAGAGGCCGGCTGCGATGAAGCCGGAAGAGGTTGTTTGGCAGGACCAGTTTGTGCAGCAGCGGTTATTTTGCCCTTCGATTTTTATCATCCATTGCTCAACGATTCCAAACAATTGAGTGAAAAATCGCGCGAAATACTTCGTCCAATTATTGAAGAACAAGCTGTAGCTTTTGCTGTAGCCATGGTTAGTCCTAAAGAAATAGATCAAATCAATATTTTAAATGCTTCTTTCAAAGCGATGCATATCGCTGTGGATCAGTTAACAATAAAACCACAACATCTCTTGATAGATGGCAACCGATTTGTAGCCTACCCTGAAATACCACATCATTGCATCATCAAAGGCGATGGGAAATATGCTTCCATTGCAGCTGCAAGTATTTTAGCAAAAACATACAGAGACGAATATATGTTGAAATTAGATAAAAAATTTCCTGCTTACTTGTGGCGTCAAAATAAAGGATATCCTACAAAAGCGCATCGACAAGCTATTCGAGAGCATGGCATGACGATTCATCATCGAAAAACATTTACCTGCCTTCCTGAACAATTGAAGTTGAATATATATTAACTTAACACGAAATTTTATTGACTCGATTTTGATGCCGTCCGCCTTCAAATGCTGTCTTCAAAAATGTATCCGTAAATTCTAAGCTTTCCTCTATAGAAATAAATCTTGCTGGCAAACAAATAATGTTGGCATCGTTGTGTTGACGAGCCAATGCTGCAATTTCGTTTTTCCAACACAATGCTGCACGTATACCTTGATGTTTGTTGGCCGTGATGCAAACTCCATTGGCACTTCCGCAAATTAAAACACCCATGTTTGCTTGACCTTGTTCTACAGCTTCTGCAACTGGATGTGCGTAATCAGGATAATCTACACTATCAAGTGTGTTTGTTCCTTTGTCTATGATTGTATAACCTTGTTGTGATAAATGCACTATAATTGCCTGCTTATATTCTACGCCTGCATGATCGCAACCTATTGCTATGCTTTTATTCATGTATTTACTTATTATTTTAAACTTACCGTTTCACTTCCAATTTTATAACCCATGTGGTAGATCTCTACTTTATAGTTACCTCTTGTAAAATCGGTGCTTGGTTTCCATTCTGTCGATACACCATGTACTTTTTCGCCTTGCTTATAAGGTACTGTTTTAGCTACAGAATATTTCTTTTCGTTACCATCTACCATTTTAAAAGATGAATTGCCAGCTACTTTTCCATCAGGACCATATACACAAACATAGATAATTTTCTCTCCACTTTCACTAATACGATTATCATCTAAATCAAATGAAATACGGATTAAATCTGCTTTTTTGGCTTTTTCGGTTTCTTTTTCTTTTTCTTTGCCAAGCAAGTTTTTCTTCATGTTAATGACATCCATTTTTATGCCACTTGCATGCAATACAGATCCAACTTCAACTGTTTTTTCGAGTACTTTTTTATCTTCAGTTAAAGCATTTTTTTCATCAATGACTTGATTCTTTTCTTCAATCAAGTTTTTCTTATCTTCTGTCAATTGGACATTTTCTTGTTTTAAAGCTGTAATTTGTTCTTGATAAGAATTCATCTTTGATTTCAATTCATTGATCAATTTGTTGGCCTCAGCTAATTGAGATTTAGTAGCGTTTTTATCGCTCAAAATTGTCTTGATGCGCGATTTAAGTTCCTCTACTTCATCGTTTTTGCTGTTGAGCAAACTATCCATTTGCACGCTTTCGCTTTTCATTTGGTCTAGTCGCGCAAGTGCGGCATTGTATTCAGTTTCAAGTTCGCCCAAATCCGTTGTAGTTGTTTCTACCTGCGTAGTCAATTCTTCGTTTTGGTTTTCAGTTTTGTTTTTGGTCACAAATAAGTATATTGATACTGCGGCCAATACAGCTATAATTCCGATATAAATAATATTGGTATTAAAGCCTTTACGTGGTTCGTTGGTGTTGTTTTCCATAGAAATAGTTTATTCAGAAAACAAAGGTAGTGACATAAAAAATGTTTCCTAAATTGATTGTGTAAAGTTTTGTTATTATATTTATCTTTTAACAAAACCTACATGTTTACACCTGAAAATCTACTTTTAATTGACATCGAAACAGTACCGATGGTCAAATCCTACGATCAGTTGCCTGAAAAAATGCAACGACTATGGGACAAGAAGTCCCTTTTGATAGACAATCAAAACCCTAAAACCGATGAAACATTTGCCGAACGAGCTGGCATTTATGCCGAATTTGGCAAAATAATCTGCATCGGACTAGGCTATTTTGTCAAATCTAAATCCTCCTATACCCTCAAAATCAAAACCCTAGCCGACCATGACGAGAAAGTTATACTCGAGGACTTCAAAGTCGTATGTAATAAGTTTTTCAAAACTCCTTTAAAACAATTTTGCGGTCACAACATTCGTGAGTTTGATATCCCTTATATTTGCAGACGATCGTTTATTAATCAAATGAACTTACCCGATATTATAGCCGATTTGCAAAACAAAAAACCATGGGAAAATCCTATGCTTGATACCTTGCAATTTTGGAAATTTGGCGAGTATAAAAATTTCACCTCTGTCGATTTGCTCTCCACCGTATTGAATATTGAAAGCCCCAAAGGAGATATCGATGGTAGTGATGTAGCTCGCGTATATTGGCAAGAAAATGATTTGGAACGGATTGTACAATATTGCAACAGAGATATTGTAACTGTAGGTCAAATATTGATGCGACTCAATGGTATGCACCTTTTAAATGAAGATGAATTAACGTATATTGATTAATGGAAAATGTAACGAACATATTAGAAGATATTAAACGTGGTATATTAAAACCTATTTATGCCTTTGACGGTGAAGAACCCTATTATATTGATGTTTTAGTCGATGCATTCGAGCAACAAGTTTTACAGCCCCACGAAAAAGATTTTAATTTAACCATATTGTATGGCAAAGACAGCACTTGGACCGATGTGGTCAATGCTTGTCGAAGCTATCCGGCGTTTGCCGAAAGGCGCGTTGTGATACTGAAAGAAGCATCGCAACTCAAAAATTTTACTGAGCTTGAACGCTATACCCAGCAACCTTCGCCTACAACGATATTGGTGATAGCTCATAAGTATAAAAAAATAGATGGCCGTGCCAGTGTTCTAAAATCAATCAAAAAAAATGGTGTTCATATCAACTTCGAAAAACTTCGTGAGGATAAATTGCCTGCATGGATTTTAAACTATTGTCAATCGCATCAACTCAAAATCAATGCTAGCAATGCTGCATTATTGGCTACCTATTTAGGCAACGATTTGCAAAAAATAGTCAATGAATTGGAAAAAGTAGTAATCAATATCACAGCAGGACAAGAAATAACTGCAGATCTTATTGAACAATATATCGGTATCAGCAAAGAATACAATGTATTTGAATATCCTAAAATGATGATGCAACGCGACGTAGAAAAATCCTTTCGTATTGTCAATTACTATATTGCTAATCCTAAGAACAATCCATTGGTCGTTATAGCCGCTATGCTATATGCCGAATTTAAAAAATTGTATGCCTTTCATTATGCCAAGAATATGTCTGATAAAGACATAGCATCTTTACTTAAAATAGGACCCTATTTTATCACTTCGTACAGACAATACGCTAACGCTTATAGCTTGCAACAAACAGTTCAGGCTATATTTATTATACAAGAATTTAATCTCAAATCGATTGGCATCCAATCTGCCAACAATAGTCATACATTGCTCAAAGAGCTCACTTCAAAAATACTTTCTTTATGAAAAAAATACTTTTTGTCATACTACCACTTGTGTTGATAACGACTATTCTGTTTGCACAACAAAAGAAACGTAAATCGAAATCAAAACCTAAAACCGAACACATTAAATACCTGTCTGGTTTTTATACCAACCAAAAAGGTGGTGTGCGAATCATTGGTAATGTATTTGAATTAAACCTTCAAACCAATGTTGCAAATATTGTCATCGACTCGGTATGGTTTGGTGCTACGCCAGTCCCTTGCGATGTGTATTCTATGGAAACCAATTACAATGCTGATACAGCGAAAAAAATTGGTCGTTATTTACTGAAAGTCAATAAAAATTTATATCGAAATTTTTATTACAAAATCGATTCAAGCGAGGCAGCGCGCAACTTTAAAGCGCCTTTTGAATTTTATAGCGATGCCATTATTATGTATCGCTACAAAGGCAAGCGATATTATCAACCTGTTTATAATATTGAGTATCGTATACCTAAAGATTTAAGACAGTAACTCAACTACCTTTCACATCCAAGGCATCGCGCAAGGCATTGCCCAAAATATTAAATGCCAATACAATCAGCATAATGGCTATACCAGGTACAATAGCCAACATGGGTCTGTTGGTGATGATAAAGTTATAATTTTCCTTGATCATCAATCCCCACGATGACACTGGCGGTTGCACGCCAATACCCAAAAAACTCAATCCAGCTTCAATCAAAATTGCAGTTGCAAAATTGCTTGCAGCCATCACTATCGTAGGACCAAGAACGTTTGGTAAAATATGATGTAGTATAATTCTTGTAGATGAAAAGCCCATCACTTTAGCAGCTTGTATGTACTCCAATTCTTTGATGGACATTACTTGTCCACGAATCAATCGCGCAGTACCAACCCACATCGTAAGGCCGACTGCTATAAATATCTGCCAAAATCCTTTGCCCAATGCAAACGTAATAGCAAAGACCAAAAGCAAGGTTGGAATAGCCCATATTACATTGATCAACCATGTAATGAGCTGATCCGCAAATCCACCAAAATAGCCACTCACAGCACCAAAAAATACACCCAGAAATATTGATATGATCACTGCTATAAATCCTACAGCCAAACTCACTCTCGTACCTAACAACAACCTTGAAAGCATGTCTCGCCCATATCGGTCTGTGCCTAGCCAAAATGTTTTTCGAACTATCAGTTGCTTTTCGGCATTGGCTTTCTCAGCAGGATAATTTGGCATGATATCCTGCAAAGCAAATTTTAAAGGCTCAGTGACTTCATCATCTACAAATCGGTTGGCATACAAAGTATCTTTTTCGATACGAAAAGTTGTAATAGGTATCAACTCAGCACCCGAAGGTTTTCCATTGGCTAAATAGTCCCATATGGATTGCTCTTGTACCTTAGCATGTTTTGTATTTTGGATAAACAAACACGAAAACCCAGGTTGTTTGGTTGCTATCTCTAGTACCATTGTATTGGCATTCGAGCTATCGTCTGGCGATAGCGGGTAAGCGAACACTGCCACAAGTATCATCAATACAATAAACACGATGGAGACAAACGACGCTTTGCTTCGTTTTAATCTTTTCCAAAATCGTGATCTATCTTTTACTGCCATGCTTACTTTTATTTTACACTCCGTTGTTTCCACTGATAGGTACCAAACTGACCCAAAAAACCAGATAAAACGATATACGGAATATGAATGCATTGCAAGATAGGAAACCAAAACAATTCATTTTCTTTTTTGAAAAATCGACTCACAGGTTTTAAAATACTAAGCTCCAATACTATTTTGGCCAGTAAAGCTACGACCAATACCAACCACAAACTTGGCTTGAAAACACCCACTAGCAGCAAGACTACAAACGTCAGATTATAAAAATACACCAATGCCAATACGGCTATAATACGTTTATCCTTAAAATGTGTAGCCTTAGATGCCCAACGTATGCGCTGATTAAAAAAAGAAGCTGCATCCGGCATAGGCGCTGTGGTTACTATGGCTTCTTTGCATTTGATATAGCCAGTTTTGTTCGGAAAACGTTGTTCTATTTTGTACATCAATAGCATATCATCACCACTAGCGATATGGTCTATGCCACTAAAACCGCCTACTGCATCAAACGCTTGACGTGTATAAGCAAGGTTGGCTCCATTGCACATCGTACCGCTACGAGTATAAGCTACAGCGCCTGTAATGCCTTGCATCGACATAAAATCCAATGATTGAAACGACTGAAACAAAGATCGATCGCTCGAAAAATCTACAGGTGCTGCGATAAACTTATACTTGTACATTTCGTAATAGCTAACAAGGCTCAACAACCAATATGCACCCATGCGGCAGTCGGCATCGGTAGTGATAATGAGTTGACCACTGCTTTGCAATATCGCCGTTTCGATGGCTTTCTTTTTGTACGAGTTGAGGATTTGACTACCCGTATGCAACGACAAATCGATATACTTGACCTGCTCAAAAGAAGAAACAATGTCGCGGGTACGATCCGTAGAATGATCGTCTACCACGATGATTTCCATGAGGTTCGATGGATAATATTGTTTTAAAATATCCGACAACAATTGTCCTATATACTGATCCTCATTGCGTGCTGGGATAATGATGCTCACCTTGGTTTTGGGTTCGTAGCCTTTGTTGAGCAAAAATTCGTTGAGGTGCATCCATCCCGATCTGTAAAACAAAATCAAGACGGCATAGCATAAAAACAACACCACAAGTATAAAAATCAATATTCCCATTCCCAAAATATATTGCAATATCTGAAAATATCTGTTCTTAGACGAATGAAACCCCAAACATTTGAAAAAATGAGTTCAAGTACTTGAGTTTCAATACCTGATAAATAAACATTCTTTAACTGATTTGTATGCAAATAAAAACATGAAAAAAGGCCAAATACAATTTGGAGCCAAGCTTCATCACTTTATTAAAGTATGTCTTTCTACTTTGTACGCACAGCGCACTAAAGTATAAAGGCTATCCATCATCGTCTTTTACTTCATTGAGCTGAGTCAATGCAGGGTTTTGCTAGTAACAATAGTTTATGAAATAGACCCAAAAATTAATAACCCTTATCAAAATTTCGATAACATGTATCGAAATTTCGATAGACTCTATTAAAACTTTGATAGACTCTATCAAAACTTTGATAAGGTCTATTAATGTAATTGATAACTGGTATCAAAACTTTGATAACTCCTATCGAAATTTCGATAGCTTCTATTAAAACTTTGATAAGGGTTATCAATTTTTGATGGTTCACTCACCATTTTGGGTATTTATGGCCATGCTTCTTGCCTCCTCGAAATGACATCAAATAAGGTGTATGGTAAGCAATGACATTTACAATAGCTGAAATGATTCTTTTTGATTGAAATAATAATAAATTAGCTAAATTCGTAGTAGAAAAAGTTTCGTTAGCATCGCATCTCAAGTGTGACTGACCTTGGCGAAGCCATATAAATAAACTACTACAACATGATATGAGAGGCAACACTCATAAATCATACAGGCGAAACAAGAATTGCAGTTTCGATGGAAAAGAAAAAAGAATATGTAGAACGTTTTAAAAAATTAGCAGGACGGAATAGACTTAGCAAAGCTATGAGACACCCTACAAGACATTGAACTCAACAAATATTTTTAAGAAATGGATGACAAAATACTGACAAGAAAAATAAGAACAATAATAATTGTATTTATTGTTTTTCTTGCGTTAAGTGGAATAACTGCCTTTCCCATAGAAACAGAACTTCAAATTTTGCATAAAAACAGTTCAATATTTCCAGACTTTATAAGACATTGGTTAACAGATGTTTATTTTGCAGTAAAAGATACAAATACAAAATATCCATTTTTAAGTTATGGGACTGATTGGCTTGCCTTTGCTCACCTAGTAATTGCAGTAGCATTCATAGGACCGTTGAAAAATCCAGTTAAAAATATATGGGTAATTGAATTTGGAATGATTGCTTGTCTTATGATTTTTCCATTAGCTTTCATAGCAGGAGCAGTAAGAGGTATTCCATTGTATTGGAGACTAATCGATTGCTCATTTGGCATTATAGGATTAATCCCATTAATTTGGTGTCATAGACTAATAAAAAGACTTGAACAAATTAATAAGCCTAAGTAAGATTATTTTCAATGAAGATATTAATAATAAATCCGCCGCATCTTTCAATTGGAAGTAGAATGCCTAATGAGCATTTACCACCTTTAGGGCTTTTATCAATTGGCGGACCGTTAATAGATGCATGAAACGAAGTGGAACTTTTGGACGCTGATTTTTATAATTACAAAATTGAATTTATTGCAGAAAAAATAATTAACAATAATCCTGATGTTATAATGTTAGGGCATTCTGGTTCAACATCTGCACAACCTATTATCAATGAAATAACTAAAATAGTAAGAGAAAAGAACAAGGATATTAAGATTATAATTGGAGGCGTTTTTCCAACTTATCATTGGAATGAAATATTAAAAGACAACCCACAAATTGACTACATAGTTTGTGGAGAAGGTGAAGAAATTGTTTTAAAATTAATTACAGCAATTGAAAACAAATCAAGTTTAGAAATAATCAAAGGACTTGCTTTAAGAATTAATGGAGTTCCACTTAAAACACTTCCAGCAGAAAACATTAAGAACCTTGACGACTTTCGTATTGGGTGGGAATTAATGAAAGGCTACAATTATACTTATTGGGGCAAAAGAAAAGCGGTTGTAATACAATTTTCAAGAGGATGCCCATATCCCTGCACTTATTGTGGACAAAGTTTGTTTTGGAAAAAGTGGAGGCACAGAAGTGCTAAATCACTTGCAGACGAAATTGAAATGCTACACAAAGAGTACGGAATAATTGTATTTAATTTTGCAGACGAAAATCCTTCTTCAAACCCAAAGGCTTGGAAAGAATTTTTAGAAGCATTGGTTGAGAAAAATTTAAATTTAATTTTGGTTGGTTCTATCCGAGCTGACAATATTGTTAGAGATGCTGACTTCCTACATTTATACAAAAAAGCAGGCTTTGAAAGGTTTTTATTAGGTATTGAAAACTATGATGAGGTTGTTTTAGAAAAAATCAAAAAAGCAGGAACTATTTCAAAGGATAAAGAAGCAATTCAACTATTAAGAAAACATAACATTCTTTCAATGGCTACTTACGTCAGTCTGTGAAAATACTCATTCGGCTGCGCCAATCGAAGATAGATAAAACCAATCGAAAAGCAAAGTTGTAGGTATTATTTTTATGCTTATTATGAAATACCAACAAGGCAT